>Ga0315324_10000020_pt1 | contig 73519 bp, 61 predicted proteins | sample M150021515metaG_FD_203919 | JGI IMG/M metagenome (GOLD analysis project Ga0315324, IMG submission 203919) | Ammonia-oxidizing marine archaeal communities from Monterey Bay, California, United States - M1 500m 21515 | ecosystem: Environmental > Aquatic > Marine > Intertidal zone | place: USA...
TGCCACGGGTGCTGACGGTGCCACGGGTGCTGACGGTGCCACGGGTGCTGACGGTGCCACGGGTGCTGACGGTGCCACGGGTGCTGACGGTGCCACGGGTGCTGACGGTGCTGATGGTGTGGATGCGGAGTCGCCGGATCGTGTGGTATGGGTGGCGGACGACGGGACGGGCGATTTCTTGTTGTTGTCGGCGGCGTTGGATTCGATCTCCGACGCGTCAGCATCGAGTCCGTATGTGGTGCGGATCGCTCCAGGCGTGTACATCGAAACATCGCTGGTCGCGTTGAAGACCTATGTGGACGTCGAAGGCTCCGGTCAAGGTGTCACCACCATCACCTGCGAATGCGCAAGCGCCTCCTTTGGCGCGTCGTCTGCGACAGTGACCGCAGGCGACATCGTCGCCGAGATCCGTCACCTCACCATCAACAACACCGGAAGCGACGCCTACAGCATCGGTGTGCACACCAACGGCGTCGAGGCCGGATCGGTATCGATGCTGCATGTCACCGCCTCCGCCACCGGCGGCACTGACTACAGCTTCGGCGTGTTTAACGATTCGTCGTCGCCGTCGATGAGCAATGTGACCGCCTCCGCCACCGCAGGCAACGAGAACCGCGGCGTGTACAACTTTGAGTCGTCGCCGTCGATGACGAATGTGACCGCCTCCGCCACCGGAGGCACAAACAACCGCGGCGTGCACAACTACTCGTCGTCGCCGTCGATGACGGATGTGACCGCCACCGCCACCGGCGGCACCGATAGCCGCGGCGTGTACAACTACTGGTTGTCGTCGCCGTCGATGACTGATGTGACCGCCACCGCCACCGGCGGCACCAACAGCTACGGCGTGTACAACAATTCAACGTCGTCGCCCACGATTCGGGCCTCATCGCTCACCGGCGACAGCCACAGCATCTCCAACGGCTCATCGACTGCGTTGGTGGCTGACACCATGCTCAACGGCGCGGTGAGCGGAGCCGGCTTCACGTGCCTCAACACGTACACCGAAGCGTTCGTTGCACTCGATGAGAATTGCGCCGTGATTCCCTGATGGGGTGCGGTGGGGTCGAGTCCGGGGTGTTGACGCTGCCTGGGCTGACATGACGCCGGTTGGGGAGATCGGTCTGCGGGGATCGCCGTACTGGTTGACATGACCCGTTCGGACACCGCGAACCGGCGTCAGGCAGCGCATTCCGGTTCGCATACTGTTTCAGTGACGTTGGCTAACGCCACTGCGGGTACACAACCAGCATGGCATCGCAGAACACCGGCTCGCCGGTTGCCCGGTTTGTTTCGTTTTCGCAGTTCCCGCTGTCGCGACCGTCAGCCTGAAACGGGATCCCCTTTTTCGAATGGCTGGCCACAGTGGCTCAACAGATATTGAGGCCTTTCTGCGCCGTGCTATGGACCAATCATGGAGTGACTCGGTGGCATTTCTGGACCCCACCTGCGGATAGCCTCACCCCCTGTGATGAACACCCGCACCCTTCTCACCAATGCCGCTGTATCCATACCGTTCCTTGCGCTCGGCGGCCTTGTCTGGCCGGGCGGCAACACCGGATTCTTCGCTGGCGCCTTCGCCGCGTCGCTTGTCCTGACCGTGGTGACCCGGCCACGTAAGTAGCCGGGGAAAGCCAGTAGGGCGTGACCACCGTCGATCTGCGAGGCTGACACTCGTGGCGAGCATTGGTATCTCCGTGCGGTCTGCGGTGATCGATGATGTCGAGCACGGCACGATCGGCACCCTCACAATCGACAACCCTGAGCGACGCAACGCCATGAACGCGGCGATGTATCTCGCCGTGCCAGACGCAATGGACGCGCTCGAAGCCGAACCCGACCTTCGCTGCATCGTCATTCAAGGCACAGGAGACGAAGCGTTCAGCGCTGGAAGCGACATCTCCGAATTCCCGAACCGCCGGATGGGTCGCAGCGCCGATGGCAACTCGAAGGCCGAGGGCTACGACAACGCGGAACACAAAGCCTGGGCGGCCATCGCCACTGCACGAGTGCCGGTCATCGCGGCGATCCATGGGCCCTGTCGGGGCGGCGGCATCGCCATCGCTCTTCACGCGGACATTCGAATCGCCGCCGCCGACGCAACCTTCGCCGTGCCACCCGCCAGCCTCGGGCTCGCCTACCCGATCGAAGCGACCGAGCGTCTGGTTTCGCTTGTCGGTCCCGCCACAGCAAAGTCTCTGCTTTTCACCGCTCAGGTTCTCGATGCTGAGACAGCGCTGCGAGTCGGTCTGGTGCAGGAGGTCCTCCCAAAAGCCGAGCTTGATGCCCATGTCGATCGAATCACACACCGAATTGCCCGCCTTGCTCCCCTATCGATCAAGACCGCCAAGCTCCAGGTTGACGCACTCTCGACTGCAGCAGGCGCGGCGGTCGATCTCACCAATGTGAAAGCCCATGCGAAGGCCTGCTACGACAGCGACGACTTCAAAGAAGGCGTGGCCGCCTTCATGCAGAAGCGTCGTCCCCACTTTCGTGGCCGCTGACCGCCACGGAAGCAGCATGACGGAGACATCGTGAACGGAGATATTGATGACCAAACTGCACGTTGCCCACGCCGGGCCCACCGATTCTGATCAGCCCATCGTCCTTTGGGTGCATGGGCTGGACAGTGACGGCCATTGTTGGGACAACCCCGTGGCACTGGTGTCGCGCACCACAGCCTGCGCCAGCGTCGATCTCCCCGGTCATGGCGAGTCGCCAACGCCTGACCGCGAATCCGCGTATAAGCGAGCCGCCGTGCTCAGCGACATCGATGCCGTCATTGCCAACCTGCGCACCGACAATCCTGATCGCCGCATCGTCTGGGTCGGTCACAGCCTGGGCGGCTACCTGGGAATGGCACACGCACTCAGCCGAACTGACCCGGCTCTGTCGATCAACGGGCTCGTGCTCGTCTCCACCGGACCTGGCTTCCGCGACCCTGACGCCATGCAGGGCTGGAACGATCGCGTCCGCAAGAACTCATCGGCCTACTCCGTCAGCGAAGAAGCCTCGACGATCGCCTTCCATTCCGATTCGATGGTGATGGATGGACTCAGCGAGCTAACCCTGCCGATCTCACTAGTAATCGGCGACGGCGACCGAGCATTCGTGGGAGCGAACGACTATCTCGAGAAGAAGCTTCCCCATGCCGTGCGCGTCACTGTGGAAGGCGCCCGTCATTTCGTGATGAAGTCGCACCCCGAGTCCGTGGCTGCTGGGGTCGAGACTGTGCTCGGGGAGCTCAGCTAGCTCGCCATGACCCCACCCGCGTCCGCTGGCGGTCGACTTCCCGTCGACGAGGTTCTTCCCGAACTCCACGCAGCGCTGAAACGCCAACGCCTCGTGATCCTTCAGGCCCCACCCGGCACCGGCAAGACGACTCGAGTCCCACCGTCAATTGTGGGCCAGCCCTGGATGACGCACAACAAGGTCATCGTGCTCGAACCACGTCGGGTGGCCGCACGAGCGGCGGCTCGCAGAATGGCCGCCGAACGAGGAGAAAAAATCGGCCAATCGATTGGCCTTCGCAGCCGCTTCGACACCAGAGTGAGCGGCGCCACACAGGTTGAAGTCGTAACTGAGGGCGTGCTGACCCGAATGCTGCTGACCGACCCAGGGCTATCGGGTTACGGCGCGGTGATCTTTGACGAGTTCCATGAGCGCAGCATCCATGCCGACACTGCGCTCGCATTCGTTCGCGAGACCACGGATGCACTGCGCGACGACCTTCGTGTCATCGTCATGTCGGCCACCTTCGACGCTGTATCACTGGCCACCCGACTCCAAACCGATGCAATCATCACAGCCGAAGCGCCCCTTCATCCCGTCGAGATTCGCTACCAGCCTCCGCTGCCAGGGATGACGGTTGACGCCGCGGTCGTACCGGCTGTGGCCGAACTCCTCAAGCAACCTGCCGCCCAAACTGGCGACATTCTGGTCTTCATGGCCGGAGCAGGAGCCATCAACCGGGCTGAACGAGATCTCGCACGCAAGGTCGGCAATGACATCGCCATCACCGCGCTTCACGGATCGCTGCCACCCGAGGCACAAGATCAGGCACTCCAACTCGACCCCAATGGTCGCCGAAAGGTGATCCTGTCGACGCCGATCGCCGAGACGAGCGTGACCATCGATGGTGTGCGAACAGTGGTCGATACTGGTCGCCGTCGGCGTCCCGAGATCGACCACGGCCGAGCCATGAGTCGCCTGCGCACCACTACGGCCAGCCAAGCTGCATGCGACCAACGAACCGGCCGCGCCGGCCGCCAGGCACCTGGTGTGTGTATCCGGCTCTGGACAGCCGGCGAACACGAACACCGCCCGGCCGACGAACCGCCGGAGATCCTGACCAGTGATCTCACCTCGCTCGCCCTACAGATCGCGGCATGGGGAGCGAGAGAACCGAGCGAACTCCCCTGGCTTGACGCACCGCCGACGATCGCGATGGATGCCGCCCGCGCCGTTCTCATCAATCTCCGCGCGATCGACACTGACGGCCGACTGACCGACCATGGCAAGGCCATGCACGAACTCGGGACCGAGCCCCGACTCGCCCATCTGCTGCTACGAGCGAAGTCTCTGGAGATCGAAGGTCGCACTGGGGCATTGGCCACGGGTTGTGCCGTCGCTGCCGCGCTGGCCGACCGGGACCTATTGCGAGGTCGGGATCGGCCGATCGATCTGCGAGCCCGTGTGGAGCAACTCGGCGGTCGCCCAAGCGGTAGGGGTCGCTCCGGGGCAGGCGTCGACGATGCAGCCGTGCACCAGGCTCGAGCCATGGCCAAACGATGGAGCGATCGGCTGGGAGCCGATCTCTCCTCTCCCCAAGGCAACGTCGATCTCGATGTCGTGGGGCTGGTGGCGAGCTTCGCGTTCCCCGAACGGCTCGCTCAACGGCGGGCCGATGCCGGGAACTTCCTCCTTGCCAGTGGTGCAGGAGTTGCCACCTCACCCAACGACGGGTTGGCCCGCGAGCGCTGGCTTGCCGTCGCCGAAACCGAAGGCACTGGCGGCGAAGCGCAAATCAGGATGGCGGCGCCGATCACCATCGAAGAGATCGAGGCCTACCACGGCGATCGACTCACCAAGACTGAAACCGGAGGGTGGGACCGCCGCACGCGCGATGTCATCTTCGAGACCCAGAATCGCCTCGGAGCAATCGTTGTGTCGCGTTCGCCGCTCAACGATCCGGACCGAAGTTCGGTTGTCGAAGCGCTACTCGCTGGTGTTCATCGAGAAGGACTCTCGCTCCTCTCATGGGACAAGGCCGACGAGCGCTACCGCAGCCGTCTTGCGTTCCTCCACTCGATCGACGAGGAGGAGTGGCCGGCCGTCGACGACGACACCCTGCTTGAGCAGCTCGATACCTGGCTGACGCCGGCGCTCGGCAACGCCAAGCGACGCTCAGACGTCGAAAAGATCAAGCCTCGCGAAGCCCTTGCCAACCTGATCGACTGGAGGCACAGCCGCGATCTTGATCGTCTGGCGCCGACCCACATCGACGTCCCGTCCGGTTCTCGGCTGCCCGTGAACTACGACAGCCAAGGAGGGCCAGCGCTGCCGGTTCGTCTCCAGGAGGTCTTCGGGCTCGACCAGTCCCCCACGGTGGCCAACGGCCAAGTGCCCGTCACTCTGGAACTGTTGTCGCCGGCTCACCGGCCGGTACAGATCACCAGCGATCTTGCAGGCTTCTGGGCAACGAGCTACGCCGAGGTACGAAAAGAGATGCGGGGCCGATATCCCAAACATCATTGGCCTGAAGACCCGATGTCCGCCGCAGCCACAAGCAGGACGAAACGACGGAGCTAACCCTGCGGCCAAGGGCTCCTCACCGACATATACATCGCTGCCGGCCGGAACTACTCTGCAAAGACCATTTGCTAGAAGGAGAGTTGTTCGTGAGTAAGTTCGACCACCGGATCAGTTGGGCGCTGGAACGCGCTGCAGTGCAGTACGCCGACAAAGAAGCCACTGTCGACATCGGCACCGGTGAACGGCGAACATGGAGCGAAACTCGAGATCGGGTGAGTGGTGTCGCAGCCGGGCTACGCGACCTCGGTCTCGATACCGGTGACCGCGTTGGTCTTTTGACGCTGAACTCAGCGAGGCATCTTGAACTTTGGTTCGCCATTCCAGAAGGCGGAATGGTGATGAACGACCTCAACTATCGGCTCGCGGTTGAAGAGCTCGTCTTCATTGCCAACGACTCGAACATCAAGGTCCTCTTTGTCGATGACACGTTCCTCGACGCCGGACGACAAGTGATCGAACGCTGTGATGACATGCACACGCTTGTTCACATGGGTCCTGGCACCAGCCCCCCAGATGGCACCCTGGCATATGACGCTCTGGCGGCGACGCCAGAGCGCACCTTTCCCGACATCGCTAGCGGGGGCGACGCCCTCGCAGCGATCTTCTACACCGGCGGAACCACGGGGCTGCCAAAGGGGGCGATGCTCACCCACAGCAACCTCACATCGAACGCCCTGCACATCATCGGCGCCCTTCACCTCGACGACAACGACCGCTACCTCCACTGTGGACCACAGTTTCACCTCGCCGACGGTGCCTTCGCCTACGGCGTGACGTGGACGGGCGGTACCCACGTGTTCGTACCTGCCTTTGACCCGACCGGCACGATCAAGGCCATCGAAGATGAGCGCATCACGTCATCGCTCATGGTGCCCACGATGGTCAACATGATCATCCAGAGTCCAGATTTGGCTGACGCCGATCTCTCCAGTCTCCGAGCGGTGCTCTATGGAGCCTCCCCGATGCCGAGCTCAGTGCAGAAGGCAGCGATCGAAGCATTTGGGCCGATCTTCGCTCAGGGCTACGGCATGACGGAGGCCTCCCCACTTGTCTCCGTTTTGAGCCTCGACGCGCATCGGCGCGGGATCGCCGGCGAAGAGCCGTGGGCTAGTCGGATGCAGTCGGCGGGCTCACCTGTCGCCGGCGTACGGGTGGAGGTTCGTCGCGAAGATGGCGTCACCGTCTGCGAAGTCGGCGAGACCGGCGAAATCTACGTTCAGGGACCCAACATCATGAGCGGCTACTGGAACCGAGATGAGGAGACTGCCAACGCGCTCGTCGATGGCTGGTACCGCTCGGGCGACGTGGCCTATGCCGACGACGGCGGCTATCTGTTCGTAGTCGACCGCGCAAAGGACATGATCATCTCGGGTGGTGAAAACATCTACACGACCGAGGTTGAAAATGCCGTCTACGCCCATCCTTCGGTTCTGGAGGCTGCGGCATTCGGTATTCCTCACGAAGAATGGGGCGAGACCGTGCACATTGAGGTGGTGACCAAACCTGATTCTCCACTCTCCGCCGATGAACTTGTCGAGCACTGCCGAAATCTGATCGCCGGCTACAAGCTCCCTCGATCGGTCAACGTTCGCTCCGCTGACGAACCGCTCCCGAAGTCTGGGGCGGGCAAGATCTTGAAGCGCGATCTACGCGACCCGTTCTGGGTCGGCCGGGAGCGTGGAGTGAACTAGCCGACGGCGCGGCTGGTGACGGCGACCACCACGCTGGCACCTCGCATCGACGGCGCCGCAACTGCAGCCGCGGCAAGCGCAGCCGCGCCATCGCACGACACACGCAGCCCTTCGTGGGTCGCGAGCACCGCAGCAGCCTGCTGCATGTGTCGCTCAGACACAAGCGCCGTGTCATCGAGGGCCTCGATCAATGGGGCGACGATTCGCTCGGACGGCACTCGAACGGCCTGAGCAGTGGCCGGCGCTCCTTCGGGAGCCACACCCACGACACGAGTTCGTGGCATTCGGGCGTGACACCACGCGCCAGTACCGAGTGCCAACGATCCTTCGCCGAGAGGCACGAACACCGCGTCGGGCGCCTTAGGCAGATGTTCAAGTTCGGCGGCCATGGTGGCCAGACCCTCAGCGAACTCCACATGCTCACCATCGAGCAGCAAAACCCCACCCACCACATCGGCATAACGGCGAGCTTCCTCCTTGACCTCTTCGGGATCCTCCGCATCAAGATGGACCGTGGTGCCGGCGTGGCGGAGAGCCGCTACTTTGGCGGGGTCAGCGGAGACCGGTACAAACAGTTCGATATCGACGCTGTGTCCGCTACCGGCGTACGCCATCGCGATACCGAAATCGCCGGCAGAGGCACAGATGATGCGGTTGGTGTGCGAGTGGTTGATGAAAAACCACTCGGCGGCGCGACCCATCACCGAGCCAACTGGATTTGTCGTCTCAATCTTGAGGATCACATCGATACCGAGGAGACGAGAAATCCCCTCAGAGCGGTACTGGGCCGTACCGACGAACGGCCGCTGGAGTATCTCGACGGCTTCGACAACGCGATCAAGATCAAGCTTCACTGGAAGCGCGGCCGCACTCATGTATCCATCCCGTCTTCGAAGAACACAATCGCGTCACACATGACGGCGAGTAGTCCCATCAACACAACCTCTCAAGGAGCAACCAGTGCGATAGAGCGACCCTGATCGTGGCGGTGACATGGTAGTTGACCAGTAGAGGTGGCCTGGGGCGTCCTTGAGAAGAGCGGAAGCGACTTTTAGGGAGTTCCGGCGAGGCGCCACAGAAAGGTAGCCATCTGACCACGCGTCACGTTGTCATCGGGGCCATACCGGTTGCCGCCCACACCCGTCGTGATCCGTTGCTCATACAACCAGTTGACGGCGGCGGTGTAGTAGCGGCCTGACGGAACATCACTGAAGCCCGACGGTGGCGATCCACCTACAGAGCCCTCAAGGCGCCACAGAAAGGTAGCCATCTGAGCACGCGTCACGTTGTCATTTGGCCCATACCGGTTGCCGCCCAGGCCCGTCGTGATCCGTTGCTCATACAACCAGTTGACGGCGGCGGTGTAGTAGCGGCCTGACGGAACATCACTGAAGCCAGCATTGGGAGCGCCGGTTGGTTCGCCACGATATCTCCACAGGAAGGCCGCCATCTGAGCGCGAGTGACGTTGTCATCCGGCGAGAACTCTCCTGGCCCGGTACCGCTGGTGATACCTGAGGCGGCCAGCCACCCAACCGCAGGTGCATAGTACGCACCCCGGGGCACGTCGTTGAACAAGCGGGACGAATCCGAGTCATAAAGGTCAAGCGTCGGATAATTCGTTCCGAGCACCTCGGCGGAGTCGGCCTCGAGCCAGTCCTCAAGAATGGTGGCGTACACCGACCGAAAGTCGAGATGGTGATGCATGTCGCCGCGCTCGTCAAGGTTCGTCAACGACGGCTGGGTTCCATGAAGGCCACCCTTCACGGCAGGCCCGATGAGGGTCATGAGACCAGTGGTGCCGTGATCGGTACCGGTCGAGTTTCTCTCCACGCGCCGGCCAAACTCCGAGAAGATCAACATTGATGTACGTACGGCCATCGCCGGCGACAACTGGGCGAAGAACGCGTCGATACCCGCATCGAGTTCCGCCAGCAAGTTGTCGTGATCCGGACGCTGGTTATCGTGAGAATCGAACATGCCGAGAGTGACGTTAACGAGTTGGGTACCGAGGTTCAGGTTGATCACCTGTGCGGCAACCGCTAGCTCGCGGGCCAGACCATCCTCCGGCAGATCGGGCACAAAGGCAGGCGAGATCTGCTGAGCGGTATCGATAGCCCTACCCCACGTACCAGCAATCTGGGCGCCAAAGGCACCAATACCGCCGCCGGCGTTGCCGATGTCACTAATTGCCTCGTAGCCGTACCGTTCCCATGACTCCGAACGATCGGCACCGAAAAGCGATCCATCGGTCGGAAGTGACACTGCCCTGCTGTTCACACCCTGCAGGGTGAGCGGCACGCCCGACCAGCCAATGGCGACCGAGCCGAGACTGTCGAGGCCAGCGCCGTCCTGGTACCGGCCAAGCCAACCCGTGGCGGGCTGCACCTGATTCTGATTGCCGCTCATCCATGTCGCCATGGATGTGAAGTGACTGTGGTCGTCAGTCGACTCGCCGACACCGCGTATGAAGGCGACCTGTCCGGAATCGAATCGGGACTTGAGCCCCGCAAGGTTCGGGTGAAGGTGCAATCCCTCGCCCACGCTGGTCGAGCCATCAACTGAAACGGCAAGATCACCACGAGCGGACTGGTAGGCGCCGTTCTCGGCCGGGATCAGGGTGTTGAGATGATCGTTGCCCCCGCTCAACATGACCGTCACCAGGATGTTTTGAGCCGGGCCAAGTGGCGTAGCCGCACCCGCGATGCCCCCGAAAAGCCCGGGCGCTACGTTCGGGAACATGCTCGGGAAGGCGGTGAGTCCGGCCATGCCGCCCATCGCAAGGGCACCCTGGAGAAATCGGCGGCGAGCGAGGCCGCCGTTGGTGCCATCGGTTCTCGACAGTGTGGCCAAAGCAACGTCAGCCTCGGTCGGCCGGGCAAGGCCGGGGATCACAAGCCCACGACCGGATCGGGAAAGAGAATTCGTATGCATTTACTTCCTCCTGCCTCAGAAGACCTGGTTCTCGGGGGTGACCATGCCAAGCATGAATCCCACCGGCGGGATCGACCATCGATGCGTGGCGTGAGCCTGGGTGAACCAAGACTCCAAACAGTCACGAGTTTCTGGCGACACTTCCTCCAGCCCGAAGAGATCGAAGATCGCATCTATGGCATCTGCAGCGGTCATGTTCTCGATACCGGCAAGGAGGCCGACGCCGGAGATGTCGTCCTCGCTGGATGGCCACCGCAGATTGCTAGCTAGACGGCCGCGGCTCCACGCAGAGGACGTCGATAGCCAGTTCACGCCACCGCCCCAGCCCGCGACACTCGGCGGGTCGAGGGGAACCTGACCCATACCCTCCATCTGCCAGCGCAAGCCCATCTGGCCTGTATCGATACCCAACTGCTTCACAACAGAGACAACAAAGTCAGTTGGGCTCTTGATCTGGGACCAGCGAGTGCTCGCCGCCCAGAACTCGTCGTGCTCCAGAATGGCCCGCAGTAGCGGGGCGACCATCATGTTTGCGGCGATGAACACGTTGGCGAGTTCGTTGACGACCGACTCCGATGGCTCAGGATGCGCGAACCAACGGAACAGTTTGGCGGCAAGGTGTCGAGCCGTGGCCTGCTGACGAACGCCATGAATGAGTTCGGTTATGGCATCACGCTCACCGGCGTGTTGGGCGATGCCGTTCCAGTTGGCCGTGATTTCAAAGAGCGTCTTCTGCCCGTGGTCATGGTCATCGCTGCCGTAGACGTAGGTCGAGTCCCAAATGTCATTGACATCGTCCCACCCAGCCGTGTTGTGACCAGTCCATGCGTTCGTCATGGCCACCACGTCGGCCTCAGTGAAGTTGCCGACACCACAGGTGTAGAGCTCCATGATCTCGCGACCAAAGTTCTCCTGTGGCTCCCAGACCGTGTTGTTCTGGTTGTCGAGGTGGACCAGCATCGCCGGGTGCACCGCAGTACGGCGGACAAGACCATCAAAGCTTCCCATGGCGTGGCGACGGAACATCCGGATCTGGTCCCACATTGCTTCAATGTCGAACACCTTCTCCTGAGCACACGCAAAATGGTCGTGCCAGAAGAAGGCCAAACGCTCATAAATCGGCAAGCCGCCAGCCGTCGCGGGACTAGGAGACGGAGTTGTGGTCTGGTTGGGCAAAGTCGCCATTCGGGTGACCCACCAGTCGATGATGTCGCTGTGGACCTCCCATTGGCCATCGTCGCTATTCACAACCCAGCTGGGGTGTCCGACATCAGGTCCACTCGGGATCGCGTCACTCGCCGAGAATCCCATTGCCGCATCCACACACTGTTGGCGGGTCTTTCCGGTCAACGCCGTGACTTCGGTGTTGGATCCTCCATACCCGGTTCGGCGCAGCAGATGAGCCGCTTCCTGCCTGGTGACGGTGTCGCTGGCTGACATCTTGACCCTCTCTCCGTCCGCGTCCCGTGGGACTTGTCAGCCCGCACGGTGATTCCATCGGCCTATTTGGAGAGCAACTTGAAGGGAACATCGTCCCGGGACCATGATCCACTCCAAGCGAACCCGGGAACCAACCGACACTCGTTATGTAACCTACACGCCCAGCGCTGAGCCGATCAGGTATGTCGCCGTGCATGCCAGGGCTGCGACCACGACTTGACGCAACGCGGTACGCACGATGCTGCGTTCAGTGAAATACGCGACGAGGAAACCAACCACCGCCGCAGCGGTGATACCAAGGACCACCGAGGCGATCGTGGCATCGTTTCCATCGGTTATGAACCAAGGAATCAGCGGGATTACCGCACCGATAGCAAAGGCAAAGAATGAAGAGACCGCGACCTGCACAGGCGATCCGATGCCGCCGGGATCGATGCCGAGTTCTTCACGAGCATGGACATCGAGAGCGACCTCAGGATTGGACATGATTCCCGCGGCAACCTGCTCGGCGTGCTCAGGATCGACCCCTCGCTCCCGGTAGATGGCGGCAAGTTCTTTCGCTTCGGCCTCAGGATTGTCACGCAACGACTTGCGTTCGATCTCGAGCTCTCGCTCGATCAACTCGTTCTGGGCCCGCACGCTCACCCATTCACCGGCGGCCATGGAGATTGCACCGGCCAACAATCCGCTAATACCGGCGAGGCGCACGAGCGAGCCATCCGTGGATGCGCCAGCGATTCCGAGGATCAGTGCAACATTGCTGACAAGCCCATCGCTGACACCAAAAATAGCCGCTCGAGCGTTGCCCCCCTGCACGTCACGGTGCGAGTGCACCCAGTGGTCATGGAAGTCCTCTTGCTCGCCGTCGTCTGCGTCAGCCACACATCGAACCTAGCGGTCGCGTGACAGTTGCGACCGAGCGATGACAGGTCCATGACAAATCGATGACGACGGGATCCAGAGCGCATTCAGTGTCGTCAGAGCCTCTATGAACACCACACAAGACACTCAAACCCCGCATCCGACCCAACTTGCCAAATGCTGGCGATCGTTGTTGGCTGCGCTTCTGTCGGCGCTCCTGTTGGCAACCGCCTGCAGCAACGACGACGACGGAACGGACGACGTAAGCACTGACAGTTCAAGCACCGACAGTGACTCTGCCTTGGGTTCAGCCACTGTGGTTGGCGCCGGCGCCGAGGCAGGGAGCGATACAGCTGATATCAGCGATGAAGCAGACGGCAATATGGAGTCTGAAGCGTCCGCACGTACGTCCGGTCTGTTTGCCGGCGACGAGTCCGCTGACCCGGAGACAAAGGCCGAACAGTTCGACAGCGGGCGGGACAACTTCTTCGAGGAGTACGGAGTACGCAATTTCGTCGATACGGCACGCGATGCCCTCTCGACCTTTGCCCTCGACGTCGACACCGGCAGCTACACCATCACCCGACGTTGGCTCGACGAGGGCATCAAGCCCGACCCGGCATCGGTGCGGGTCGAAGAGTTCGTCAACGCCTTCGAGTACGACTACAGCACTCCTCGCAATGGTCTCGACATCCACATCGACGGCGGTCCTTCTCCATTTGACGAAAACAACATCATTGTGCGTGTGGGTATCCAGGCTGCCGTGATCAATGATCACGACCGCGAGAACGCGGCCCTCACCTTCGTTGTCGACACCTCGGGATCGATGGACCGTGATGACCGCCTTGGCCTTGTGAAGCAAGCCCTTACAGAAATGATTTCTGAGCTCGATGACGACGACACCGTCGCCATCGTGACATACGGCGACAGCTCGGCGATCGTGCTCGAGCCGACCCTGGTTCGCAATAACGACGAGATCTACGATGCCATCGATGACCTTCGCCCCGGCGGGTCCACCAACCTCGAGGCAGGTTTGCGCACCGGCTACGAACTGGCCGAGCGGGCGTACGCAGAAGGCGGCATCAACCGAGTCATCCTTGCTTCCGACGGTGTCGCCAATGTTGGCAATACCGACCCAGATGCACTCAGCCGGGAGATCACCGATCGTGCGATCAACGGCATCCAGCTGGTGACCGTCGGCTTCGGTATGGGCAACTTCAACGACACCACCATGGAACAGCTCGCTGACCAGGGTGACGGTTTCTACGCCTATGTCGACACGCTGAACGAGGCCGAGCGCCTCTTCAAGGTCGAGTTGATCGACACCCTCACCCCGGTCGCCATGGATGCTCGTATCCAGGTTGAGTTCGACGAGGACGTCGTCGACTCCTACCGCTTGATCGGCTTCGAGAACCGTGGCGTCCTTGACTCCGACTTTCACAGCGACGACGTCGACGCCGGCGAGTTGAATTCCGGCCACACCGTCACCGCCATCTATGAGCTTGAGCTCGATCGCAGCGTTGATCTCGAGAACGACCGCTATGACCTCGGCATCGTCAGCCTGCGCTGGCAGGATCCCGAGACTCGGGAGTGGATCGAGATCGATGAAGAAATCGACATACTTGACGTTGCACTCGACTGGATGGAAACCACCCCTCAGTTCCGGCTCTCCACCACCGTCGCCGCATGGGCAGATGTCCTGCGGGGAAGCCCGTTCGCCGAGCACGTCTCGTTGCGAGCTCTGGCCGAGGAAGCCGAACTCATCGACGACGAACTGCGCACCGCACAGACCGAGGAGCTGGTCCGCCTGACCTGGCTCTCCCACGACCTCTCCTAACAAAGCACGTTTGGGGTCTGACCCCAAACGTGCTTTGTCGGCGGGTCGCTTCGCCTTCGGGGCATGTTCGCCAGATGGTTCCCTGCTCGGCACCGACTCGCCGAGATCCCTGGAGGGGTAGGGAACCGGGGCTGGGGGTGGCAAGATCGGCTCGTGAGTGTCGGCCGATTCGCCCCTAGCCCCACTGGCACCCTCCATATCGGAAATCTCCGAACCGCACTGGCGGCCTGGCTCTTTGCCCGGTCCACGGGTTCGCATTTCCTCCTACGATTCGAGGACTTGGACGACGCGACCACCCGCCCAGAGCACGAGGCGTCACAAGTGCGAGATCTTGAAACACTCGGACTCGACTGGGACGGCGACGTTGTCCGCCAGTCTGATCGGCTGGACATCTACCGAGATGCGCTCGCTGATCTGCAGCGACGAGGCCTCACCTACCGCTGCTGGTGCAGCCGCCGCGAGATCCGAGAGGCTGCCTCCGCCCCACACGGCGAATTGGTTGGCGCTGCCCCCGGGCACTATCCAGGGACCTGCCACGATCTCACCTCTGCTGAGGTGGCAGAAAGGGAAGCCTCCAACCGTCCAGCCGCCCTCCGCATCCGGGCCGACGCGGCCGAGATCTCGATAACTGATCGCCTCCATGGGGTCGTGACCAGGACAGTCGACGACTTTGTCCTGCGTCGGGGCGACGGGACGCCTGCCTACAACCTGGTCGTGGTGGTGGACGATGCCGATCAAGGAATCGAGGAAGTGGTGAGAGCCGACGATTTACTCCTCTCCAGCCCTCGCCATGCCCTGCTCCAAGACATGCTCGGACTCCCCCGCCCCGCCTGGGCACACGTGCCCCTCGTGCTCGCTCCCAGTGGCGAGCGATTGGCCAAACGCGATGGTGCCGTCACCCTGCCAGAACGGCTCGACCTCGGAGATGCACCAGAGCGCGTCGTGGCGACGTTCGCCCACAGCCTCGGGCTCCTAGGCGACGCCGGTCCGGTAAACGAGATCACTCCGCAAGCACTGATCAGCGGGTTCGACGCCGGAAATATCGACCTCCAACCCTGGAAGCTCAACCCACGACAGATCGATGAGCCATGGTGAACACCAGGCCAATCGCAGCCATCGATATCGGCACAAACTCGGTCCATCTCGTCGTAGCTCGTCCCGTTCAAGGTGGGCCACCAGAAGTCCTCACCACAGAAAAGGCGCCGATCCGGCTCGGTTCAGGCAGTAACGACATGAAACGCCTTGACCCAGACGCCGTGAGCCGCGCCGTCGATGCGCTTGACCGGTTCCGCCGGATCGCAGAGGCCCACGACGCCGAGATCGTGGCAGTTGCCACAAGCGCTGTTCGTGAGGCCGAAGATCGCGGCAGCTTTCTGCAACGAGTACGTGATGAGGCACAAATCGACGTTGGGGTGATATCCGGCGTGGAGGAAGCCCGCCTGATCCATCTCGGTGCCCTCGGCTCGGTGCCCGCCGCCGACCGCCGTCATCTCGTGATCGATATCGGCGGCGGCTCCACCGAAATTGTCGTCGGCGAAGGCACGACGGCCATCCTCGCTCGTTCCTTGAAAGTCGGCCATATTCGGCTCACGAACCGGTTCTTTCCCGGCGGTCGAATCGAGCCCGGTCAGGTGAGAGCTTGCCGCCGCTTCGTGAAGGCATTCATTGCCCCCGTCGCTCGTGAAGTGAGAGAACGCGGATTCGACGTGGCCATTGGATGCTCAGGCACGATCGAGAACCTGGCGATGATGGCGGCCGACCGGTCCGGAAACCCGGCCAGAACCGTCGACAACCTGACGCTCACCCGGGACGCCCTCAGCGACCTCGCCGATGACATCACCTCACGGCTCGAACCCGATGATCGCGCCGACATGCGCTGTCTCGACCCCCACCGTGTCGATGTGATCGTGGCAGGCCCGATCCTGCTCCGAGAGCTGTGCAAGGCGTTCGACATCCCTGAGCTCGTCGTGTCGGCGGGCGCCCTGCGCGAAGGCGTGGTGCTCGATCGTATGCAGCAGCGCGAATCTTCTGGAGATGCACTTCATCACCTGAGTGATCTGCGACGCGCCAGTGTGCTCAGCACAGCCCGACGCTTCGAGGAAAACATCGAACATGCCCAGCACGCCACCGATCTTGCCCTTGAGCTCTTTGATGAGAGCGCTGCGATCCACGAGATGGACGAGTTCGAGCGCAACATCCTCGAAGCCGCGGGGCTCCTTCACAATGTGGGCCGCTTCGTGGCTCACGCCGCACATCACAAGCACTCCTACTATCTGATCCGTAACAGCGAACATCTCGCCGGTTTCACCGAGAACGAGATCGAACTGATCGCCCAAGTGGCCCGCTACCACCGCAAGAGCGATCCTCGCCTCAAACACGCCGAGTTCGCGGCCCTGACGGATGGCGATCAGCACAGCGTCCGGGTACTCGGGGGCATCCTTCGAGTGGCGATCGCTCTTGACCGAACCTACAAGCGCACCGTCGGACGAGTCACAGCCTTCGATGACGGCACACGTCTCACGGTCACGGCAATCACAGAGCCCGACGCAGATGTCGAACTGGAGCTCTTCACGGCTCGAGAACGTGTGGGCCTGCTGGCGATGGCACTCGACCGCGATGTGGGATTCACGGTAGACACAAGCCATCGTGGTGCCATGGCCCATCCGTCATCTCCAACGCACCATGACTGACTCTTCTCCTCGCCACAGCGTTCCCCAGTGGTACACCGATTCAATGGCCGTCGAGCCCGCCCGGGGCACTGTTACCGTCGCCGGAGCGAGGATCAACTACCTCCAGTGGGGCGACGCAGGAAAACCTGGCCTCATCTTCGTTCATGGCGGCGCCGCCCACAGTCACTGGTGGAGCCACATCGCTCCGACGTTCTTACCGGAGTATCAGGTCGCGGCACTCGATCTCTCCGGCCACGGCGACTCCGATCACCGAGAACGCTACGACCTGACGTTGTGGGCCGATGAGGTGAACGCAGTCGTCGACGACCTGGACCTGCCAAGCAAGCCCGTACTCATCGGGCATTCGATGGGCGGTTTCGTCACCATGGGCACCGCCGCCATTCTTCCGGATCTTCTCCACGGAGCGGTGATCATCGACTCACCGGTTCGCCGCCCCGACCCCGAGGTAGAGCACGGACGAAGCACAAACGACTTCACGAAGCCCCGCGCCTACGCAGATCCCGAACGGTCGATCCTCAACTTCCGGACGATCCCGGCCCAAGACATCATCCTCCCGTTCCTCAAGGATCACGTCGCCCGCAACTCGCTGCGACAACGCGACGACGGATTGTGGGAGTGGAAATTCGATCCGAACATATTCCAACGAGACCGGGGCGACACCGCTGATCTGCTCGCCGACATCACCTGTCGAGTCGCGCTGCTGCGCTGCGAACACGGACTCGTCACTGCCGATATCGGCGACTACATGTACGAGCGGCTGGGCCGAGCGGCACCCGTGATCGAGCTTCCCACGGCAGGCCATCATCCAATGCTGGATGTACCCCTCATCCTCATCACCGCTCTACGGTCTTTGCTCGCTGACTGGGATCACTCGCATCCCTTGCGACGCCAAAGCGACAGTTGAACTAGCCCCCCACAAGCGGGGCCAGGAAGTAGATCGTGGTGTCGGGTGACACCGGCACGTACTCGGGTTCGGCATGCACCTCGCCGTCGATTCCAGCAGAAGACCCAGCCCGTAGCATTTCACCGAGGCCCGGGTAACGCTCCTCAAGCGCATCGATGACCGCGCCGACCGTGCCGCCATCCATCTCGACAACCGCTTCGCCGCCCGTGAAGGGCCGGTGATGGGTCATGAGATGAACAGTGGGCACGGTCGATCGCGAATCAGCGTCGGTGGCGTTCGTTGAGCGCTATTACTTGCCGCGCTTGTTGAGCGCGGAAAGCAGCTTCGGCGGCGACATCGGGAGTGATGTCATCCGTACACCGGTGGCTGCATTGATGGCATTGGCAATGGTGGCCATCGGCGGCACGATTCCGGTTTCGCCAACACCACGCACGCCATACGGGTGTGCCGGGTTGGGAACCTCAACAATGATCGTTTCGATCAGCGGAAGATCAGAGGCAACCGGGATCCGATAATCGAGGAACGATGCGTTGTCCATCACGCCGTCGGCGTTGTAGACGTATTCCTCGTTGAGCGCCCAGCCGATGCCCTGCACCGAGCCACCCTGCAGTTGTCCTTCGACATACGACGGGTGAATGGCGGTGCCCGCATCTTGCACTGCGGTATAGCGCAGCACCGATACGACGCCGGTCTCTTCGTCGACGCTGAGGTCGGCGCAGTGAACGGCGAACGACGGACCAGCGCCGGCAGCGTTGAGCGACGCCGTCGCGGTCAGCGGACCGCCGGTGCGTTTGGCCTGTGCAGTGATGGCAGCCAGCGTGAGCGGCTCGCCGCCTTCGCTACCGCCATGAGCGGCAGAGATGGCCGCGCCGTCGACCCAGGTGATCTGGTCGGCGTCAACGCTCATGATGGATGCGGCACGATCCTTGAGCTGCTCGATCAGGTCGTCGCACGCCTGGACCACGGCCTTGCCGGTGGCAAAGGTGGCACGCGAACCCTCGGTGACGTCGGTGAAGCCGACGGCCTCGGTGTCAGCGACCACCGGAGTAATCGAATACACGTCGATACCCAGGCGCTCCGCCGCCATCAGCGCCATCGAGGCGCGGGAGCCGCCGATGTCGGGCGAGCCGGTGAGCACGATGGCCGTGCCATCGTCATTGAGGTTTACGGTGGCGCTCGACTCTTCGCCGATGTTGAACCAGAAGCCAACGGCCATGCCGCGAGCGGCGCCCTCGGGCACGTCAGACGTGTAGTGATCGGAAACCTTCATGGCCTCGAGGCACTCGACCAGACCTACACGAGGATGGGGCATGCCCATCGCCGTCAGGTCACCTTCGACTGCGGCATTCTTGAGTCGCAACTCGACCGGGTCCATGCCGAGCTTCAGTGCAACCTCATCGACCACAGACTCAACTGCAAAAGCAGCATGCGGCGCGGACGGGGCGCGGTAGGCGGCCGACTTCGGCGTGTTGGTGAGGACCGTGTAGGTCTCCATCCGAAGATTGGGGAGCTTGTACGACGCAATGGACATGGCCCCAATGAGGCCGGCCATGTCGCCGAACGCACCAACGCCATAGGCCATCCAGCCATCGATCGCCGTGAGCTCACCATCCTTGGTGGCACCGATCTTGATCTTGAGCTTTGCCTCAGGGGCGGGCCCGGTGGCGCGCAACACCTCTTCACGCGACATCACGATCTTGACAGGACGACCGGTCTTCTCAGATAGACGAGCAGCAATCGGCTCGAGGTACACAGTGGTTTTGCCACCGAAACCGCCGCCGATCTCAGCCGGTGTCACCTTGACCCTGGACTTGTCCCAGCCAAGCACATCGGCGGTCATGCTGCGGACGCGGAAGTGACCCTGTGAGGAACACCACACGCTTGCCTTGCCATCAGGGCCGGTGTCGACCACACAGGCGTGAGGCTCGATATAGCCCTGGTGAACATGAGCGCAGTCGAACTCGCGCTCGATGACCACATCGGCTGCCTCCATGGCCTCGTCAACATCACCACGATCGAGATTGGTGATGGTGGAGAAGTTGGAAGGCTCGCCGGGAGGAGCGAACTTGGTGTGATTGGTCTCGTTGGCGAGCGGCGCACCGTCGGCCATCGACTCATCGATGCTCAGGATCGCCGGGAGTAGTTCGTACTCAACATTGATCGCTGCAGCTGCAGCCTGGGCCTCAGCCCTGGTGTTCGCAGCCACCGCCGCAATTGCATGACCGTGGTAGTAGGCCGTGCCACGAGCCATCACGTTGGCCGCGGTGTCGGCATTTGGATGCTTCGCATCAAGTGTCGGGAAGTCGTCACCGGTGACGATGGCCTTCACGCCGGGCATGTTGGCCGCCGCTGACGTGTCGATCGACACGATCCTGGCGTGGGCATGGGGCGACCGGTGGTACGCGGCATGGAGCTGCCCGGGAAGGTTCTGATCGGCGGCAAAACGGGCCTTGCCGATGACCTTGTCGTAGCCGTCGTGACGGATCGGACGGGTGCCCACATACTTGTAGGTGGGTCGGTTCTCGGTAGCAGTCACGTCATGCTCCCTTCAGCTGCACGGCAGCTTCCTGGACGGATCGGATGATCTTGTCGTAGCCCGTACAGCGGCAGAGGTTGCCAGCAAGGCCGTAGCGAATTTCGGTTTCTGTGGGATCGGGGTTCTCGTCGAGGAGTGCCTTGGCGGCCAGAAGGAATCCGGGAGTGCAAACGCCGCACTGAAGCGCGGCGCCCTCGAGAAAGGTCTGCTGAAGCGGGTGAAGGTGTTCGCCATCAGCCATGCCTTCCACAGTGGTGATGTCGCTGCCTTCGGCCTCAGGGGCCAACATCAGACATGAGCAGTTGATGCGGCCATCCACCAGGATTGAGCACGCACCACAGTCGCCCGTGCCGCAGCCCTCCTTGGCGCCGGTAAGGCCCAACTCGTCGCGCAAGGCATCGAGAAGGCTGGTGGCATCAGTGGCGAGGAAGTCGACTTCGTCGCCGTTGACGATGCAATTGACGTGAGTTCGTGACATTGATCAGGCTCCGTTCTGGGCGCGGTCAGCGGCAATGACGGCGGCACGTTTGGCGAGAACGCCAGCCACCTGAGTGCGATATTCGATGGTGCCACGCTTGTCGTCGATGGGGTTGCATGCAGCCGAGGCGGCAGCAGACACGGCGGCAAGGGTGTCATCGTCGAGCGTTGAGCCGACGAGAGCAGCTTCAGCGTCGGGGACTCGCACAGCGGTCGGAGCGACGGCAGCGAGCACGACGCGGGCATCGCTCACGGTGTCGCCGTCCATGGTGAGTCGAACAGCAGCGCCGACGACGGCGATGTCCATCTCGGTGCGGGGAATCATCCGCAGGTAGGCGTCGCCGGTATTGGCCGGCGCATCATCGATCTCGAACTCGACAATGAACTCGCCGTCGGCGAGCGACGTCTGACCGGGCCCGGTAACGACGTCAGCGACCGCAATGGTGCGAGAGCCGTCGCCGGAAGCAATAACGGCTCGGGCTTCTGCGGCGATCAAGGCAGGCACAGAGTCAGCGGCCGGCGACCCGTTGCACAAGTTTCCGCCCAGGCTCGAACGATTCTGGATCTGGTCCGAGCCAATAAGACCTGCACCTTCAGAAATACCCGGGAACATGCCGGAGAAGGCGGCGTTACGGGTGAGGTCCGAAGTTGGCGTCGCCGCTCCGATGGTCCAGTGACCACCATCATGGCTGACCGCCATGAGTTGATCGATCCGTTTCAGATCGACCATCATGGACGGCTCGGGCTGTCCGGATCGCATTTGGGGAATCAGGTCGGTCGCTCCTGCAAACACCCGGGATCCCGGGTTATCGGCGAGTAACGAGCGAGCCTCATCCACCGTGGTGGGGGCGGCGTATTTCATCCAGCTTCCTTTGTGTTTCTGTGAGCGTGGCTCGGAGGGCGTTCTTGCGCGTCGATCTTGGGCCTGATACTGATCCCAACCAGAGCATGCCACGGTTCGTCCCGAAGTGGGGAACCGCGGCGAAGGAGAGATCATGTTTAGGTCTCAGGAGGAGCGAACTCGGGTCGGATAACCAAAGAAATCACGATGTTGTAGCCGCTAAAGACCGGCGACAGCAGTTCTTCGGATGTACCAGGAAACCGGGCCATGATCTGAGGAAATGCCAGCGAGATGACAGTGAGTTCCATGCCGGCCATGAAGCTGGCTGCCGAAGTGACCCTTGATCGGGCGCCAACCGCTCACGCCAAAAGGAGTGGGTTCTGTCATTGGCCGAACCTAGACGGCGGCGTCCAGGGTCGTATCATCCGTTGATGGACTTCTCGCCCAACCCGGATCATGAACTGATCATCGAGGCTGTTGATGCCGTGTGCGCCCAGTTCGATGACACCTACTGGTCAGAACGTGACGAGAAACACGAGTTCCCCTGGGCCTTCTACGACGCCATGGCAGCGGGGGGATGGGTCGGGATCGCCATCCCTGAACAGTACGGGGGTGGCGGACAAGGCATTACCGAAGGTGCCCTCGTACTGAACCGGGTTGCGGCCTCGGGCGCAGCGATGAACGGTTCGACGGCGCTACATCTCACCATGTTCGGTCTGAACCCAGTCGTGAAGTTCGGCAACGATCGTCTCAAGGAAACGTTCCTGCCGCGAGCCGCCGCTGGCGATCTCCATGTGGCGTTCGGCGTCACCGAACCGGATGCTGGCACCGACACAAGCCGAATTATCACCCGCGCCACCGAAGACGGCATGGGCGGCTGGATCATCAATGGCCGCAAGATCTGGACGTCGAAGGCGCTTGAGTCCGAGGTCTGCCTGCTTCTCGCTCGCACCGACGGCGAGCCCGGCGAGTTCAACGGACTCACATTGTTTCTGGTCGATCTCGATCCCGAATATTGCGATATCGCCGCGATTCCCAAGGTCGGTCGCAACGCGGTGGCGTCGTGCGAGGTGGCCTACGACGACCTGCCCGTTGAGGCGTGGCGGCTGGTTGGTGAGCGCGGGCGCGGGTTTCACCACATCCTCCATGGTCTGAACCCGGAGCGGATTCTCCTCTCCGGCATGGCCTGTGGAATTGGTGAGGTAGCGCTCCGGCGGGCAACGGCCTATGCCAACGAGCGCAAGGTTTTCGACCGACTCATCGGTGCAAACCAAGCAATCTCTCACCCTCTCGCCAAGGCGCACATGGAGCTCAACGCAGCCAAGACGATCATGATGCGAGCCGCCTGGGCCTACGACAACGGCCATGACTGCGGCGAGCTTGCCAACACCGCCAAGTACCTGGCCGCCGAGGCGTCATTCTTCGCTGCCGATCAGGCCATGCAGACGCACGGCGGTCTCGGCTACGCCACCGAATACCACGTGGAGCGATACTGGCGCGAGGCCCGTCTCCAACGCCTGGCCCCAGTCAGCCAGGAGATGACCCTCAACTTCATCGCCCAGAACATCATGGGCATGCCCCGGAGCTACTGAACCAATGATCGATCGTCCAGACGCCGCCCAGCTACTGGAAGCCATGGCCGAAACGTTGACCGGCAACGTCATGCCGTCGCTCGACGGTGGAGCCAAGCACTCGGCGAGGGTCGTTGCCAACCTCTGCATGATTCTCGCTCGCGAGTGGGATGAGCGCGAGGGCATGCCGGTTGACGAGTTACGGGCGTTGCTCGACTCACCCGATGCGGAATACGTCGACCTCATCGCCGATCTTGACCGACGGTTTGCCGACAACGACGTTTCCAGTGAACTCGCTGCCGCTCTCTATCCGATCATGATGGCGGACGCCGAACGGCGCCTTGCCATCGCCAAACCGGAATATCTCGAGCCATGACGGCTCTCGACGACACACGCGAGTCGTTGATGCAGCTCCTGTTGGCGAGCGGTGTCCCCGTCTCTCGTGTGGAGATCATGGGAAGCGCAACCCTTGGGGCACAACGGTCATCGCTGTTCATCAATGTCTACGCCGGCCCCAACATCACCGAAGCCGTCGCCCAGATCCTGGCGCCTGGGGCGCGGGTGGTGATGGCACCAGAGGACGACGCCGCGCTTCTCCGCCTGGCACGAGCGGCAGGTGCCCCGGTAGCCCAGGTTTTGGCGGCCAGCAATACCGCACCCATCACCGGCGCAGCGGCAATTGTCGTCAGCAAGATCTCTGGCGAGTCGATTCCTCGCAAGATTTTGCGTGATCTGGACGAGCGTGGCACGGGGGATGACCTTGCCGCCGATCTCGGCATGGCCTTGGCCAAGATCCACTCGGTGCCAGTCGATGAACTACCGAGCAATCTCGTGCGGGTGGACAATGCTCACGTCCACGAGGCCTACTGCGACTCGCTCGCTGCGAGCATTGATGATGTCGGCGTACCGCACCCAATCGCCCGCATGGGGGTTCACTGGCTCCGACAACATCTCCCCAGTCGACCGAATGCGACCACCTTGGTGCATGGCGACCTTCGCAACGGCAACATCCTTGTCGACTGCGGTCGCCTGGCGGCCGTCATCGATTGGGAGCTGGGGCATGTTGGCGACCCGATGGAGGACCTCGCCTGGTTGTGTCTTCGAACGTGGCGCTTTGGCAACGAAGATCTCGAAGTGGGGGGTTTCGGCTCGATCGACTCGCTTCGCTCGGCCTATGAATCGGCCGGCGGTACCTGGCGCGAGGACGCCTTTCGATGGTGGACGATTGCTCGCACGGTCTGGTGGGCCAGCGGCCTGACGAGACAAGCAACCACATTTCTCGACGGCAACAGCGACTCGATCGTCCTCGCTGCGAGTGGCCGTCGGGTTGTGGAGCAGGAGTATGACCTGCTTCGATTGATCGCACCATGAGTTCCACCTACGACGACGCGTCGGCCTGGTTCGAGGCCAACTGGGATCCGACCATGTCGCTTGGCGACTGGTGGGCTCGACTGGCCGATGCAGGCTACGCATTCCCCCGCTGGCCGAAGATGGCCGGCGGTCGATCCTTCAACAAGGCGGAATCTGCCGCTATCACCAGAGCTCGTCGCGATGTAGGCGCCTACGGCCCACCCAACGGTGTGGCCACGTTCCTTGTCGCTCCCACGCTCTTCCAATATGGGACCGCCGAGCAGCAGGAGCGCTATCTGCCGGCGATCGCTGACGGCACCGTTCGCTGGTGTCAGCTGTTTTCTGAGCCGGGCTACGGCTCCGACATGGCGGGCCTTGCCACCCGTGCCGAACTCGATGGCGACGAGTGGACCGTCAACGGTCAGAAGGTTTGGAACTCGGGCGCTCACTACGCCGATTTCGCAATCCTGATCGCCCGGACCGACCCGGATCAGCCCAAGCACAAGGGCATCACCTTTTTCCTGTTCGACATGCGTCAACCAGGAGTCGAGGTCCGTCCCCTACGGGAGATGACCGGTGACGCGGCGTTCAACGAAGTCTTCATGACCAACGCCCGCGTACATGAGAGCGATCGCCTCGGCGATATCGGCGCGGGCTGGCACGTGGCCATGACGACCCTGTCCCACGAACGCAACCCTGAGAACCCTGGGCTGAGTGAGACAGCTCCCTTTGGCGAGGTCAAGCTTTCGGTGCCCGTCGGTGAACACGCTGTTGCGGAGGCTCGAAACGTCGATGGCTTCTCGATTTCTCTGAGCGGCGGGGGCGGCGCATTGTTCGAGCGAGTCGTCAACGAAACCGACGCCTGGTCCCACCCATTGATGCGCCAGCGACTCGCCGAGCTGGCATCAATGCGTCGGATCGGACGCTGGTCCAACGAGCGAACCGCGGCACGAATGAAGGCTGGCGCTCAGCCCGGACCCGAAGTCTCCACCCAGAAGATCAATGGCGCGGAGATGAGTCGCCGGATGCGCGACCTCGGACTCGAGGCGATGGGAGCCGAAGGCATGCTCTGGAGCGATGACACGCCAACCGACGGCGTCTTTCACCGCTTCGCCATGTTCACCCCCGCCAACTCAATCGCCGGCGGCACCGACGAGGTCATGCGAAACGTGCTCGGCGAACGCGTCCTCGGACTCCCGCGCGAGCCGGGCGAGTCCGACCAACGCGAAAAACCCTGGAAAGACCTCCCCAAGGGCTGAACAGCCATGGCCGGACAGACTCCGGCGTTACTTAGCGGGGCTCGCGAGGGAGACCGAGCACGCGCTCACCGAGGATGTTTCGCATCACGTTCGACGTGCCGCCCATAATTGTGTAGGCGGGTGCGTAGGCGACGAATCTCGTGGCCTGGTCCTGGTTGAGGGCCGCCAGACCGAGGACCGAAGCCGCGAAGTCAGCAACACGTTGCTGGTGTTCGGTGCAGAAGCACTTGGTCGCCGCGGAGAAGCCGGCCGGGGCCTGTTTGAGGGCTTCGCGGTATACGAGGATGCGTCCTAGTCGATAGCCGGTCTCGAGCCTCGCGATTTCCTGACGGACGAGCGGGTCACTCGTATCAGCTGCGGCGATGGCCTGGTCGTAGAGCGGTTTGTTGGAAACGAGACGATCGATGCCGCCGCGTTCGTGTTCGAGCTGGGTCATTGTCTGCTTGAACGCCGCTCCCTCGACACCCACCAGGTTCTCGACGGGGACCCGCACGTCGGTGAAGAACACCTCACAGAAGTGCTGGTTGGTGGTCATGTCCTTGATCGGACGAACCTCGATACCGGGCAGATCCATTGGAACGATCAGTTCGCTGACGCCGCGATGGGGCGGTCCTTCTGTCGTCGTGCGACAGATCAGATAGATGTAGTCAGCGTCGGCGGCGAACGACGTCCAGATCTTTTGACCGTTGACGACATAGACATCGCCTTCCTTGATCGCCGAGGTCTTGAGGCTGGCGAGGTCGGACCCAGCGTCGGGCTCACTCATGCCAATGCACCATGTCGCCTCCCCTGAGAGCATGCCAGGGAGGTATTCGGCCTGCTGGTCGGGCGTGCCATATTTGATGAGTGATGGACCCATCTGCCGATCGGCAAACCAACTCGCAGCGATCGGAGCACCGGCAGAGATCATCTCCTCGCCCATGATGATGCGCTCGATATTGGAGCGGCCACCACCGCCGTGTTCCATCGGCCAGGTCATGCCAATCCAGCCTTCAGTGGCGAGCCGACGCGAGAAGTCCTTGGAGTAGCCATTGATCCACGAGTCGGTGTGAACGCCGTGCTCGGCGATTCCTTCTGCGGCCACGGCCGCAGCACGTGCTCGCAAGACTTCGAGTCCGGATTCGAGACGGAAATCAAGCACTAGTGATCCTCCTGTGCGGGCCGAGACTACCGAAGTCGACACCAAACATCCTTGCCCGGCGTCATCGACGGATCGGCTGCCATCGCCGGTAGGTGGCGACACGCCACATCCATTCGAAAGGCCCGAACCGGAATCGTGCCAGCCACGGTGTCGACCATGCCAATTGCAGCGCCCAGACAGCAACGACGAAGCCGAGGAGGACGGCTCGGCCGAACTCGCCTTGGTCGAAGAGGACTCGAAGGACAATGATGCCGATGAGTGTCTGGCTGAGGTAGTTAGTCAGCGCCATTCGGCCCACGGCTCGGACGCGTTCGTGTAGCGCTGTCGTCTGTTTCTGGTTCCACAACGTGATCAAGCCCAGATAGCCGAGCGCGACAGGAATCGTGGCAACGGTATTCGGCGCCAGACCGACGAGCGCCGTTTCAGTGCCCCACGCGCCCGAAATCTGAACGATCACACCGACGGCAGCAAGCGGCAGACCAATGCCGAAGCCCCATCGCGCCATCGCCCGATAGACCTCCGGCGGCCGGGTGCCCTGCACGATGTCGAGCCGGTACAGCGCCACACCGATCAGCATCATGCCCAGCGCTCGAAGAAAGGCGTCGCTGATCAGGAATACACCGACAGCATCACCGATTGAGCCGCCTTCGACGAACCAGAACGATCCGAGTTCCACCTCCGTGATGTCGGCCGCTACTTGCGTCCCGACAGCCAGCGCCGCAGAGGCGAGCACCATGGCTGTCCCGGCGATGAGCAGTGTGCGCGGTGAGCGTTTCCGGAGCAGCAACAGCACCGGCGAACAGAGCGCGTAGACGCTGAGGATGTCTCCGACCCAGATCAACGTGTGGCCGATGCCGATCGCCAGAAGCAGCAGATTTCGCCACAGGCTCAACCACACCGGCCGGCGCCCCTTTGCCTCGGCCCGCTCGGCAAAGACCACGATCCCGGCCCCGAACAGCAGCGAGAAGAGCGCCATCGTTTTCTGATCAACGAAGACCTCGCCGACCACGCCGACAATCCAGTCGAACCAGCTGTTCGATCCAGCTGCATCGAGGTTGAAGTAGGCCGCCTCTGGCAGGCCATATGAGACAGCGTTCATGACGAGAATGCCAAGCGTGGCAATGCCACGGACGGTGTCGAGGTTAGTGATGCGATCGGAGGCCGCTATTGGTGCTGCACTGGCTGTCATGTCGTTCACAGGACGGACAATGCCTCATCGAAGTCGCCTGCAGCAATACGAAGCTCCCGCACCGACTCCACGACTTTCTCACGAGCGAGGCCGCTCATTCCATCCAAGCCGAATTCGATCTCTCCGAGAGCAGCGGCTCCCGCCCCTGCGGCTTCGCGCCCGGTGGCGGTGATGACGCCCAGGGTCGTGCGTCCGTCGGTCGGATGCGGCTCTCGCCGAACGAGTCCGTCGCGCTCGAGACGATCGACCGTGTTGGTAACGCTCGCCGGATGCACCTGAAGACGATCGCCGATCTTGCCCAGGGGCAACTGGCCCTCGCGGCTCAACTCGAGCAGGGCCAAGACTTCGAAGCGGCTGAAGTTCAATCCCAGCGGTGCCAGAGCGGAGTCAATCCGGCCCACCAGGATCTGATGAGCACGAGTGATCGAGGTGGCTGCGGCCATTGCACCGATCGCCGTCCATTTCTTACGCCGCCAGTTCGCTGATGCCTCGTCGATCGGGTCGAAGTCCAGGGTCATGTACGCTACCCTAACGGAGATACTTGGACGTCAAAGTAATTCTCTCGACAAAGGAACGAACATGTCGCACGAACAAGACGCCTACCGAGCAGCCTGGGAAGCCGCCGTCGAGGGCGCCCAGATGCGCGATGTTCCGTTCGAGACGATGTCGGGTGTTCCCATCGACGCGGTGTACGGCGACGGCCCACTTCCCGGCCAATACCCCTACACCCGTGGCCTCTTCCCCGCCGGCTACCGCTCGCGGCTCTGGACCATGCGGATGTTCGCTGGCTTCGGCACCGCCGAGGACACCAACATGCGGTTCAAGGACATCTTGCGAAACGGCGGCACCGGGCTATCCACTGCCTTCGACATGCCCACGCTCATGGGCCGGGACTCCGACTCTTCCTGGTCGTTGGGTGAGGTTGGTCGGGCCGGAGTCGCCGTCGACACCTTGGCCGATATGGAAGATCTCTACGCCGATATCGACTTGTCGAAGGTCTCCACCTCGATGACGATAAATGGCCCGGCCGCCATCGTCATGGCAATGTACGTGGCCGTCGGCGAGAAGGGGGGAGTTCCGCGGGCTCAACTCGCCGGCACCATCCAGAACGACATCCTCAAGGAGTACCAGGCACAAAAGGAATACATCTATCCACCGCGTCCGTCGATGCGAATCGTCACCGACATGATCGACTTCACCAACACCGAGATGCCGCGCTGGCACCCGGTGTCGATCTCCGGCTACCACATCCGTGAGGCCGGCTCGAACGCGGCCCAGGAACTCGCTTTCACCCTCGCCAACGGCTTCGCCTATGTGGAAGCTGCGATCGCGGAAGGACAAGACGTCAACGAGTTCGGCCGCCGCCTCAGCTTCTTCTTCAACTCGCACAGCGACTTCTTCGAAGAGATCGGCAAGTTCCGCGCCGCCCGCCGTATCTGGGCCCGCTGGATGAAGGAGCGCTACGGCGCCACCGACGAACGCGCCATGATGTGCCGCTTCCATACCCAAACCGCGGGAGTTTCGCTCACGGCTCAACAGCCAGAAAACAACATCGGCCGCGTCGCAGTTCAGGCACTCGCCGGTGTCCTCGGGGGAACACAAAGCCTCCACACCGACAGCTTTGACGAAGCGCTCGCCCTACCAACCGAGAAAGCAGCCCGCATCGCCCTGCGGACCCAGCAGATCGTGGCCCACGAGACCGGCGCCGCGCTAGTGGCCGACCCGCTCGGCGGATCCCACTATGTCGAATGGATGACCGACGAGATGGAGCGGCAGGCCGAAGCAGTCTTCACCCACCTCGAAGATCTCGGGAACGGCTCGATCCTCGAAGGGGTCTACGCGGGCATCGACAACGGCTATTTCGTTGGCGAGATCGCCGACTCGGCCTATCGATTCGAGCGCGAGGTCAATGCCGGCCGCCGGATCATCGTTGGCGTCAATGACTTCACCGACGGAAACGAAGAAGGCCAGGCCAACCTCCTGCGCGTCGACTCCGACACCGAGGAATACCAGCGCAAGCGCCTCGAAACGGTCAAGCATGATCGCGACTCCGCCGTCGTTGCTCGCACACTCGCGGCCGTTACCGCCGCGGCCGAGGACTCGACCGTCAACCTCATGCCGCCAATCATCGACGCGGTCGAGTCATACGCAACGCTCGAAGAAATCGTGATGGCCATGGAGCAGGTGTTCGGCACATACGTCGAACAGGCCATCGTCTAGAACTGCATCCCCGGGAGACTCTGAAGATGACTGAAGAACACAAGATCCGCGTCGTTCTCGCCAAACTCGGGCTCGATGGACACGATCGCGGCATCAAGGTCGTGGCGCGCATCTTGCGCGATGCCGGCATCGAGGTGATCTATCTCGGTCTGCGCCAAACCACCGAGTCCATCGTTTCCGCAGCCGAACAAGAAGACGCTGATGCCATCGGGCTCTCGATGCACAACGCCGGCCATCTCGTATTGGCCCCGGCCATGATGGCGGCCCTCGACGAAGCTGACCTCCAGATCCCACTGATCATCGGCGGCATCGTTCCTGACGTCGATGTGGCGGTTCTCAAAGAAGCCGGTGTGGCTGCCATTCTCGGTCCTGGCGCTCCCGCTGAGGAGGTCGTCTCTGCTGTTCGAGCCGCTGTCGCTGCTGCCGTAACGTGAGCATTCGCTCCTTGCCCCCCGCCGAACTCGTCGCGGCGGCCCGCTCCGGAAACCGCCGAGCCATCGGGCGCTTGCTGACGCTCGTAGAGCGAGGCGGCCCCACTGCTGATGCCATCACCGACCTGACGCACCCCCACATCGGCGGTGCCCATGTCGTTGGCATCACCGGCGCCCCCGGTGCAGGGAAGTCCACGCTTACCGGTCAACTCACGCGAATCTTGCCAGAACGAGGCCTGACGCCGGCTGTGCTCGCGGTCGATCCATCGTCGCCGTTGAGCGGCGGCGCCATCCTCGGAGACCGTGTCCGCATGGATGGGATCGCGGGCGACAACGTGTTCATCCGTTCGGTTGCCACACGCGGCCACGCTGGTGGACTTGCGCTCTCCGTGCCCGGGGCTGTGCGTGTCTTTGATGCGGTCGGCTTTGACCCGGTGATCATCGAGACGGTTGGTGTCGGACAGGTCGAGGTCGACGTGGTTGGCGCCGCGGATACCGCAGTCGTCGTCGTCAACCCCGGCTGGGGCGATGCGGTGCAGGCCAACAAAGCGGGATTGCTCGAAGTGGCCGACGTGTTCGTCGTCAACAAAGCCGACCGAGCGGGAGCGAACGACACCCGGCGCGACCTTGAGTTGATGCTTGACCTCTCCCATGTCAGCGGCCAGGAAGACGAATCCGGTTACCGGCCGCCAATTGTCATGACCACCGCCACCGACGGCAATGGCATCACGGAGGTGTGGGATGCCGTACAGGCTCACCGTGAGCATCTCGATGCCACCGGCAAACTTGCGGCGCGCCGAGCGGCCCGTCTTCGCTACGAGGTCCAGAGCCGCGTTGCCAGGATCATCGAAACCCAGATCGATGGTGTCATCTCGGCCTCCGTGCTCGACCCAGCCGTTTCCCCCGCCATCCATGCCGCGGCAATTGCCGACCAGATCACTTCAGTCTGAGGCGCCAAGTCATCTACGGTGGCCTGCATGGGAAGACTGGATGGCAAGATTGCACTCATCAGCGGCGGGGCGCGCGGACAAGGCGCCGCCGAAGCCAAATTGTTCGCGGCGGAGGGTGCCACAGTGCGCATCACCGACGTGCTCGACGACATCGGCAACGAGACCGCAGAGTCGCTCGGCGATGCGGTGTCGTACCGGCATCACGACGTGGCCGCCGGCGACCAGTGGACGAGGGTGATGGACGAACTCCTCCAGGATTTCGGGCGCCTCGATGTCTTGATCAATAACGCCGGCATCTTCCAGATGGGCAACCTGGCGACCACGACGCTCGACGACTGGGACCGCATGATCGCCATCAACCAGACCGGGACTTTTCTCGGAATGCAAGCGGCGGCTCGACCTATGCGAGAGCAAAAAAGCGGCAGCATCATCAACATCTCGTCGATCGCTGGACTCAGCGGTGCGGCGATGGCTCACTCATACGGGGCGACAAAGTGGGCCGTGCGCGGCATGACCAAGTCGGCGGCACGCGAACTTGCCGAATTCCAGGTTCGCGTCAACTCCATTCATCCGGGAATCATCGAGACACCGATGTTGGAAGCATTCGGCAATTTACGCGAACAGATCGAACAGTCGATTCCATTTGGCCGTACCGCCGAGGCGAGCGAGGTTGCTCAGCTCGCTGTGTTTCTTGCGTCGGACGAGTCGTCCTACTCGTCGGGCCATGAGTTCGTGATCGACGGAGCAATGCGGGCGTAAGCGCGCGAACATGAGGCACTGAAACTCAAAGGGGAACCATGGCTGGACCGTTGACGGGGATTCGTATTCTTGATCTGAGTCAGGTCGTGGCGGGTCCGCTTGCCACGATGATGTTGGCCGAACAGGGTGCTGACGTATTCAAGATCGAGGCGCCCGGCGGCGAGACCATCCGGCTAGGGAATCCCGAATCGATGGTGGGGCTCTTCGCCAACAACAATCGCGGCAAGCGCTGCGTGAGCGTTGACCTAGGAAAAGAAGGCGCCTCCGCGCTTCTCCTTGATATGGCGAAAACATGCGACGTGTTCGTCGAAAACTTCCGCCCGGGCGTAGCCGGTCGCCTCGGTGTCGGCTACGAGGCCGTCCGAGCGGCCAAGCCCGACATCATCTACTGCTCGATCAATGGGTTTGGCAACGACGGCCCCTACGCCAACCGTCCGGCCCTGGACCCGGTCATCCAGGCTCTCACCGGCATGATCGCCGGCCAGGCGAGCATGTCTCTCCCCTTCCCCGACCTGATCCGGACGCTGGTGGCAGACAAGGCCACCGCATACACCGCAGCCCAGGCCATCACCGCTGCGCTCTTCGCCCGAGATAGGGGTGCCGGCGGCCAGAGACTCGACCTGTCAATGCTCGATGCAACCATGGCCTACTACTGGCCGGACGGTATGAGTGACAAGACTCACCCAGATGATCCGACAGCGGCCCCGCTTCGCGCCTGCGACCTCTATCAGCTTGTCGACACCATCGATGGAAAGATCGTCTACTTCATCGCTACGCAGAAGCAACTGCTGGGGATCTGGCGAGCGCTCGATAAGCATGAGTGTCTCGAAAACCCCGACTACAACGACATCAGGATGTTCGGAGCGGATCCGGCGAAGGCGATTGCTGCCTCGTTGATGATCAACGAACTCATCGGCTCATTCACCACGGTCGACATCGTTGATCGGATGGCGATCAACGAGATTCCATGCGCCCCTGTATTGGACCGCGATGAAGCAATTCTCGATGCCCAAATCGTTCACAACGAAACCATTGTTGAGTGGGACCATCCCACTCTCGGGCGACTGCGCCAGCCCCGACCTGCGACACATTTCAGCGCCACACCGTCTCCGATTCGCACCTTCATCGGCACCACCGGAGAACACACTGATGAGGTGCTCGCTGAGTTCGGCCATGATGCCGACTCCATTGCCCGCCTTCGTGGCCAGGGCGTTGTCGCTTAGCCAGGATCAACTGCTTCGAGCACGCGCATCGGCGTGATCGGCAAATCCGCGAGTCGTGTACCCACGGCGTCGCTCACCGCGCAGGCCACTGCCGCCAGCGTCGGCACAATTCCCACTTCACCCACACCACGCACGCCATACGGGTGCTTCGGGTTTGGCACCTCGATCACGATCGTGTCGATCATGGGCAGATCCGACGCAACCGGCATCCGGTAATCGAGGAACGATGGGTTCTCGAGCGTCCCATCAGGGTTGTGGATGTATTCTTCGTTGAGCGCCCAGCCAATCCCTTGGACAACACCACCCTGCATCTGCCCCTCGACATAGCTGGGATGGATCGCCCGGCCAGCATCTTGTGCCGTGGTGAAACGAACCACTGAGACCACGCCGGTCTCGGGGTCAATCTCGACATCCACGACCTGGGTCGAGAAGCCGGGTCCGGCGCCCCGGGTGTTCTTGCTCGCCGTCACCGCAATCGGGCCACCGGTACGGGCCGCTGTACCGGCGAGATCGCGCATGGTCAGGGGCGGCCCCGAGCCATCGATGCGTTGAGCGCTGCCATCGCTCCACTCCACGTCCCCCGCGTCGCATGACCAGGTCAGAGCGGCCCGACTACAGAGGTCGGCACGGAGTTCCTCGCAGGCGATCGCAATCACCGCTGAGGTTGCGTGTGTGGTGCGACTGCCTCCAGTGACGTCATTGAAACCAACCGACTCGGTGTCAGCTACCGCAACCCGGATTGTGTCGAGTTCGATGCCAAGTTCTTCGGCGGTGACGAGTGCATTTGATGCCCGACTGCCACCGATATCTGGTGAGCCGGTGAGCAAGCTCACGCCTCCGGCATCGTCCACGCTGATGGTGACCGATGAACTGCCAGCCGCGTTGAACCAGAAGCCGGACGCAACCCCACGACCCTGATTGGGTCCGAGCGGCGTCGAGTAGTGATCGCTATCGCGGATCGCCTCGAGCGTTTCAACAAATCCGATCCGCGCGAATGTCGGCCCATAGTACGCCTGCGTGCCCTCGGCAGCGGCATTGCGGAGTCGAAGCTCGATGGGGTCCATGCCGAGTTTCATGGCGATTTCGTCGATCACGCTCTCAACAGCAAACGCCGCCATCGGGCCGCCGGGGGCGCGATAGGCATGCACCTTGGGCTTGTTGCAAACAACGTCAAGTCCCTTGACGAGGAAGTTAGGAATGTCGTACGACGCAAGGAACGTCATGATCGCCCCGTTCAGCGGAGATCCAGGGAACGCTCCCGCTTCGAGCGCCATCCACCCATCGCAGGCAACGATTTGCCCATCCTTGGTGGCCCCCATCTTCACCCGCACCTTGGTCCCCGATGTCGGGCCGCTAGCACGAAAAACCTCACCCCGGTCCATCACCAGCCGTACGGGCCGGCCTGCTTTAGCCGACAAAACAACAGCCAACGGTTCGAGATAAATCGTGGTTTTCCCACCAAAGCCACCGCCGATCTCCGCAGGCGTCACCGTGAACTGAGAGACTTCACGGGCGAGCACCGCCGCAACCTGGGCGCGAATCGAGAAGTGTCCCTGGGAGGAGACCCAAATATGGGTACGGCCGTCCTCGCTCGCGTCGACCACCGTGGCGTGCGGCTCGATGTATCCCTGATGAACCGGCTTCGTGGTGAACTCGCGCTCAACAACGACATCTGCCCCGGCGAAACCAACTTCTAGATCGCCACGATCCATCGTCATAGTCTTTGCGACGTTTCCATCGCCGTCATAGCCCTTGTGTAGGACAGGCGCGTCGGCGGCCAGCGCCTCGTTAATGGTCAGCACATGTGGGAGCACCTCGTAGGTGACCTTGATCTCGGCGGATGCGGCTCGCGCCAGCGCACGCGAGGTCGCTGCCACCGCAGCGACTGGATGACCCTGATACAGCACACGATCCCGCGCCATGACGTTCAGTGAGCGATCACGCGTGCCAGCGTCGACATCAGCGTCACCAAGATCGGGCAGGTCGGCGCCCGTGATCACGGCGCGCACACCAGGCATCGCCTCAGCGACCGTCGTGTCGATCGACACAATCCGTGCGTGCGGGTGGGGCGAACGCGCCACCGCACCTTCAAGCATCCCTGGCAACATCAGATCAGCAGAGAACCTCGCGCGGCCCGTGACCTTGTCGAGACCATCTGGGCGGATCGATCGCGTGCCGATCCACGTAAGTTCTTGCTGAACGTCTGTCATGGGAACGAACCTACTGTGGCACAACGAGCTGATAGCGCTCCAAACCTCAGCGAGTCTTAGTCAGGCTGGACGTATTTCCAGCCGAATCGTCCCTTGATGCAGAGGTGGCCGTTGGTGACGGAGTGATCCGCCGGTGACGTGACCTTGATGATCTTCTCGTCCTGAGTGTGGAGCTCCAAGTTGCAGCCCACACCGCAGTATGAGCAGACCGTGCGCGTGACGTCCTGGTCATCGGGACGCCAGTCGTCGGCCTCACGCAGGTCGTACTCAGTCTTGAATTGGATTGCGCCGGTCGGGCACACAGCAATGCAATTGCCGCAATAGACACAAGCCGAGTCGGGCAGTGTTGTGTCGTACTCGGTGGAGATGCGGGCGTCGAAGCCGCGACCGCTTACCGCGATCGCATAGGTGTGCTGCGCGTCGTCGCCGCAGGCCGAGACGCACTTGTAGCAGAGCACGCACTGGTCATAGTCACGGATGAAGAGATTGTCCTGAATCTTCGGCGCCTCGCCCATGCGGACCGCAGGCATCTCGTACTGGTCGTAGCGCTCCGGCTTCGACCCGTAAAATTCCATCCACTTTCCGAGCTCTTCGGCTTGGCTCAGATCAACCCCGGAGCCCAGAAATTCAAGCACCATCTTGCGGCTGTGCCGCACCCGCTCTGAGTCGGTCTCGACAACCATGCCTTCCTCGGCGGGGCGGGCGCATGATGGCACAAGCGTTCGGCTGCCTTCGACCTCAACCACGCAGACACGGCAGACGTTCACTGGTGTGAGATTCTCAGCCCAGCACAGCGTGGGCGTGTCGATCCCCGCCGACTCACACGCCTTGTGGATCGATGTTCCCTCGGCAACCTCAACGGCATCGCCATTGATGGTCAGAGCGACATTTCGGACCGACACCGCGGTCTCCGTGATCGTCATGATGCAACCCCCGGGACAAGGCCCATTTTGATCGCTGAATTGATGGCGGAAGCGGCGGTATGGCCGAGCCCGCAGATGGACGCGTCGACCATCACCTGTGAGATGTCCTCGACAAGCGCCCGACGTTCAGCGGTGAGTGCTCCGGTGCGCTGAAGCTGCACCATCGTCTCGTTCTGACGGACTGTGCCGACCCGACAGGGCACGCACTGACCACAGGACTCGTTGCGGAAGAATTCCGAGATTCGGACCAACACATCGACCATGTCGATCTCGCTGGTGAACGCCATGACAACACCAGAGCCGAGGGTGGTCTCCCGATCGCGAGTGTCTTCAAGTGTCAGCGCCATGTCGAGAGCGTCGGGGCCGACAAAGGAGCCGGCGGCGCCGCCCATCAGCACGCCTACGAGTTCTCCATTTCCGGTCAGACCGCCGGCAAGCTCAATGACCTGTCCGAGGGTGGCGCCGAACTCAATCTCGTACACCCCGGGCTTGGCGACTCTCCCGCTGAGGCAAAGCAGCTTGGTGCCGGGCGAGCGTTCGGTGCCGCGGCTGCGGTATTGCTCAGCACCGATCAACATGATGTCGAGTGCGTTGAGCAGGGTTTCGGGATTATTGATCGCCGTGGGTTCCTGGAAAAGGCCGTGGGTCGTTGGGAATGGCGGCTTGCTACGAGGTTCACCGCGGAAGCCTTCAAGAGAGGCAAAGAGCGCCGTCTCTTCGCCACAGATATACGCGCCGGCACCGCGCCGTAGTTCGATATCGAACGTGTGACCAGATCCGGCCGCATTGTCGCCAAGTAGTCCGGCTTCACGGCACTGGGAGATGGCGTTCTCAAGTCGAGCAGTTGCCAATGGGTATTCGCCGCGGATGTAGATCCAACCGTTTTCGGCTCCGGTTGCGAAGCCGGCAACGGTGAGGGCTTCGACCAGAGCGAACGGATCGTTCTCCATGACGAACCGGTCCTTGAACGTGCCGGGCTCGGACTCGTCGCAGTTGGCCACCACGTGCTTGGGGCGACCCTGTTCCGCGGCAACGGCACGCCACTTGATGCCAGTGGGGAACGCAGCACCACCGCGTCCGGAGAGACCGGAATCAGCAACTGCAGTGCAAACCGCTTCGGCACCCAGAGCGACCGCAGCCGCCATTGCGTCGAAGCCACCATGCTCGCGGTAGGAATCGAGCGATGTTGGATCAACGACGCCGACGCGCTTCAACAGCCGCAGCGAAGGATCGCCCTGCTGATGAAACTCGAACGGCTCGGCATCAGCAGGCACGGAATCTGGGCCCCCGACACCCTGCACGAAGAGGGCCGGAGCCTTCTCGCACTGGCCGAGACACGGTGACTCGTGAACATTCACGCCGGAGGCCTTGAGTTCGGCGATCTTCTCGGCGCTGGCCGCGATCTGGCATGCGGCATCGACACACACGTGGGTGACATCGCCGGCATGCTCTGGCTCATCCACACGGAACATGTCGTAGAAGGTCGCCACGCCATACGCCTCGGCAGGCGGCACCTGCAGGGTCTCGCAGACATAGTTGAGGCCGCCGGGGCTGATCCAGCCCTTGGCGTTCTGCAAGGCATGCAAGGCAGGTAGCAGCAAGTGACGATGTCCGTGACGCTTCGCCATGCCGGCGCGGATCAACCGCTCGGACTCTTGCAGCACAACGAACCGGCCACCCATGGCCTCATCGACTGCAGCGATCTCGACCGCGTCAGCCGTGTCTTCGGAGATGTACAGATCAGCCATCGGGGGTTCAGCCTCGGCTCGCCGTACCGGCGAGTTTTTCTACTCGGATGGACGCGGCCTTGAACTCGGCCGTGCCGGACTCGCGGTCCCACTCATCGTTGGTAATCGTGTTGATATCGACCAGATCAGGGAAGTGGAACGTTGTGAACGTGAGTCCGGCCGGGATGTCGGGCTGAACCCGAACATCCATCTCCACCGAACCTCGCGGCGAAGTGACCAGCACCCGCTCACCATCTTCGATACTGAGCTCGGCGGCATCCGCCGGGCTGATGTCGAGATTGTCTCCGTAGCGAATCGGATTGTCGAAGCCGCCAGACTGGACGCCGGTGTTGTAGGAGTCGAGTGCTCGACCAGTAGTCAAACGCAGAGGGAACTCGGCGGTGAGTTGTTCCTTCGGCCCTTCGTGTTCAGTGACCGAGAATGGCGACGGATCGCGACCGCCAAGGTCGTCTTCCCACAGCCAGCCATGCAGGAATGGACTACCGGGATGATCGATCGACGGACAAGGCCACTGCAGACCGCCCTCTGCCTCGAGACGGTCCCAACTCATGCCCTGGTGCAGGGGCGAAAGCGAACGGAGCTCATCCCACAACTCCTCAGGCGTCGGGTGTCCCCAGTCGACGCCCATGCGCCGAGCCATCTCACCAATGATGTCGTGATCGTGACGGCACTCCCCGGGCGCCGGCACCGCAGCACGCACACGCTGGACGCGACGTTCCGATGAGGTGACAGTGCCATCGCATTCGGCCCATCCGACCGACGAGGGCAGAACCACGTCCGCGAGCTCAGCAGTGCGAGTCATGAAGATGTCCTGCACCACAAGGATGTCGAGCCCGGCCAGCAACTTGCGCGCATGGTCAACATCAGCTTCGGAGTCGGCGGGGTTCTCGCCGATGATGTAGGCGCCCTTGATCTTGCCCTCCGCCATGGCTTCGAACATGAGGGTCAGGTGAATCCCCGGGTTGGGATTGATTTTCGTCCCGTAGACCGCTTCGAATTTGGCATGAGCCTCGGGGTCGCCAATGTCCTGGAATCCGGGGAACTTGTTGGGAAGCGAACCCATATCGCCGCCGCCCTGCACATTGTTCTGACCGCGCAGCGGTACAAGCCCTGAACCCCACCGACCAATGTGACCGGTCAGGAGGGCGAGGTTACACAGCGACTTCACATTGTCGACGCCGTTGTGGTGCTCGGTGATACCGAGCGTCCAGAGGATCTGCGCTTTCTCGGCCGTGGCGTAGGCGTGGGCCATCTCACGGATCGCTTCGGCGGGGACGCCGGTGATCTCCTCGGCGTACTCGAGCGTGTACGGCTCAACGTGGGCTGCGTATGCCTCAAAGCCTTGCGACGAGTGAGCGATGAATTCCTTGTTGTGTAAATCGGCGGCGATGATCTCGCGGCCGACTGCGTTCGCCATCGCCACATCGGTGCCGACATTGAGCCCGAGCCAGACGTCGGCAAATTTGGCGGATGCGGTGCGACGCGGGTCGACGGCATACATCGTGGCACCGTTGTCGAGCCCCTTCAGGAGGTGATGGAAATAGATCGGATGCGCTTCACGCGCGTTTGATCCCCACAAAAGGATGACGTCTGTCTCCTCGACCTCTTCGTAGGACGACGTTCCGCCACCCGCTCCGAACACTGCCGCCAGACCGACGACACTTGGAGCGTGTCAAGTTCGATTACAGGAGTCGATGTTGTTCGATCCCATTGCGGTGCGAATAAATTTCTGCGCCGCATAGTTCATCTCATTCGTTGATTTCGAGCAGCTGAACATGGCGAATCCCTCGCCACCCAACTCATCTCGGATCTTGCCAAACCCGGCGGTGGCCCGGTCAAGGGCCTCCTCCCAGCTAGCGGGGCGGAGTTCGCCGTTTTCCCGGACCATAGGGGTGGTCAAACGGGGCAAAGGCTCACTAAAGCGTTTCTTCTTACGCACGGTGGTTCCCACGAATTGGAACGGTACCGCAATGCGGAACCGAGTGGTTCTCGTCTGCAAGTATTTGACCACTTCCCCAGAGTGCTGACCCGGTACGGTGGGCCACTATGCGCTGGTCAAACCTGCACACACCCACCCTTCGAGATGCTCCCGCTGATGCGGAGGCGGCCAGCCACAAGCTCTTGGTGCGCGGCGGATTTATCCGCCAGCTTCACGCCGGTCACTACTCGTTGCTCCCACTCGGTTGGCGCGTCTTCACCAAAGTCGAGAAAATCGTCCGCGAAGAGATGAACGCCATCGGCGGTCAAGAATTTCTCCTCCCCGCCATGCACCCGGCCTCGGTGTGGAAGAAGTCTGGCCGCTGGGATGTCATGGGCGACGAGATGTTCCGGGTCACCGACCGCAAGGGAGCCGAGAACGCCCTGGGCATGACTCACGAGGAAATCTTCACCACCCTGGCCGTCGAGATCACGTCCTATAAATCGCTGCCCCAGATCTGGTACCAGATCCAGACCAAGTTCCGTGATGAGCCCCGGCCCAAGAGCGGCCTCCTGCGTGTGCGCGAGTTCGCCATGAAGGACTCGTACTCGTTCGACATCGACCAGGCCGGACTCGACAAGAACTTTGTCCTTCACCATGACGCCTATGTCCGCATCTTCGAACGACTTGGTCTTCCCGCCATGCCTGTCGAGGCATCATCTGGTGCGATGGGCGGGTCCGGATCGACCGAGTTCATGGTCCCCTCCCCCGCCGGCGAGGACGACGTGGTTCGCTGCAACAACTGCGACTACGCCGCCAACGTCGAGCGTTCATCGTCGGCTCTGCCCATGATCGAGGATCGTGATCTTCCCGAACTGATCAAGTTCCCCACACCAGGCGTCCGCACGATCGCGGCGCTCGAAGCCGTGGACGGTGGGGCACCCGCCGACCACCAGATCAAGACAATGGTGATGGTCCTCGACGGCGACGTCACGCTGGCACTCGTACGGGGCGACCACCAACTCAATCTACAAAAGCTTCAGGACAGCACCGGCGCTATCGATATTCGTCCCGCCACTCCCGAAGAGGCCAAAGACTCGCTCGGAGCGAGGCCCGGTTCACTAGGAGCCGTTGAAGTCGAGGGTCTTCGCATCGTGGCCGACCCCGTTCTGCGGGGCCGCGCCGGTCTCACCACCGGCGCCAACACGGACGACTGGCATTTCACTGGCGTCAACATCGAACGTGACATCGCTGTCGACGAGTGGATGGACCTACGTGACGTCAGTGCCGGCGAGGCCTGCATTAACTGTGGCGAACCCCTCGAAATTGTGCGCTGCATCGAAGCCGGCCACATCTTCAAGCTCGGCACGAAGTACGCCGAAGCACTTGGCGCCCATGTCATGGATCCCAACGGCACGCAGTGCCCGCTCGTCATGGGATCGTACGGCATTGGCATTGAGCGCAATGTCGCCGCCATCGCCGAGACGTACCACGACGAAAACGGCCTGAACTGGCCCACCACTGTCGCTCCCTTTGAAGCCGTCATCACCATCGTGAGTCTCAAGGATGATGCATCGGTCACTGCGGCTGAGGCGATCTACGACGAACTCAAGGCCAAGCGCATCGACGTGCTGCTCGATGACCGCGACGCCCGCGCCGGCGTGAAGTTTGCCGATGCCGAACTCATCGGCATTCCCTATCGAATCACCATCGGACCCAAGGCATTAGCCGAGGGTGAGGTTGAATTCACGGCTCGTGCCGCCGGTGAAACCACACGCGTCAATATCGACGCGATCGTTGATCAATTGGTAGCCACACTCACGAGCTGAGAGTTCGAGGCCTGATTGAGGCACCGAACTGCCGGTTTGGGAAGACCACCGGGCATGTCACTGTTCCGCATCGTGGAACAGTCGTCAACCTCGGTAGGGTCGAGGGCATGTCTGTGCAGTCGATCGAACGAGCTTTTTCCCTGTTACGGGCACTTGCCGTCGGCCCGGTCGGCGTAACTGATCTTGCTGAACGCGTTGACCTTCCGAAGTCAACAGTCGCTCGACTTCTCGCTGCGCTTGAGATGGAAGGTGCTGTCTCCCAGACTGAGGCTGGAGGCGAATATCGACTGGGCGAAGGCCTCTTGGACATCGCTGGGGCCACACAACCAGGCCGCAACCTCGTTGCCACCGTGCGGCCACACCTCATCGAACTCACAGACTTCTTCGGCGAGACCGCCGGACTCTCGATCGAATCGGAGCGAGACGTCTATTACCTCGACCATGTCGAGGCCCAAGGCGACGTCCAGGTCCGCAGTTGGACCGGAGATACGCTACCAATCCACTCGGTCCCGTCAGGCTTGTGCATGATGGCGCACTGGCCAGCCAACAAACTCGCGAACTATCTCGAAGCGCCGCTTGAGTCGCCTACCGCCTACACCCTCACCAACGCTGACGAAATCGGAGAGCGGATCGGCACGATCCAGAGCTTGGGCTATGCCTGGGGCTATGAGGAAGGCGTTGACGGCATCAACTCTGTCGCTGCGCCCATCGTTCTCGCCGATGGCACGGTCGAGGGTGCCGTACACATCCACGGCCCAGCGTTTCGCTTTCCAAACCCCGACCGCACCCATGATCTCGGTGTTCGCCTTGTCACCGCCGCCGCGACCATCGCCGAACACTTCAACGACTAACGCTCTGAAACGGCATCAGTTTTTGGTCCCGCCGGCTATGCGCGACGATAGAGGTCATGAGCTATATCGAAGGACGCGTCGTCCACGATGCCGATGCCCACATCATGGAGACACCAAATTGGCTCCGTGATTATGCCGACCCATCTATCCGAGATCGTCTGGAGATCCCGGGGTATGGCAACGAGCTTCGCCAAACAGGCGATAACGACGAACAACTCAGTGATCTCGACACTGCGTTCGCTCAGCTGACAGAGCGCCATATGAGCAGTGACTATCGTGCCGACGAGGCCAACCAGGTCATGTTGCGAAAGAACTTCGCCGCCACCGGCTCATTCATCTCTGAGCATCGCCCGCCAGTGCTCGACTACATGGGTGTTCGGTCCCAGTTGATGTTCAATACGTTCCACAATTCTCGACTCTTTGAATGGGATACGAGCGGCGATCGAGACATTGCCGCCGGTGCGGCTCGAGCCCACAACCGAGGGATGCTCGATTTCTGTTCGGTCGACGAGCGCTTGCTGGCCACCGCCTATGTTCCGTTTTCGAACATTGAGCTCGCAATCGAGATTGCTCGGGAGTCGATCGAATCGGGCGCAGCGGCGCTGCTCATCGCGTCGGGGTGCCCGCCCGATCACTCGCCCTCGCACATCGGCCTCGACCCTGTGTGGGCAATGGCACAAGAAGCGAACATACCTGTCGTCTTCCACGTCGGCGGCACGGGCGAGTTGCTCTCGCCTGCGTACTTCCAAAACGGCGTGCCGATCCCTCCTGACTTCCACGGAGGCGAGGAGAACTTCCGATCCGTTGACTACATGGCGATCGCCGGACCGCCAATGCAGACCCTGGCGGCGTTGATCTTCGATGGCGTGCTCGATCGATTCCCTGATCTGAGGATCGGGGTGATCGAGCAGGGCGCGGTGTGGATTCCCGGTTGGGCCAAGCGGCTGGAATCAGCCGTCGACGCATTCCGGCGCCATGAGGAACGGCTGCAAGCGTTGTCGCTGCGCCCCACCGAATACATCCAACGCCAGATCTGGGCCACGCCGTATCCGACTGAAGATGTCGGTTGGATCACCGACAACATTGGCCCGGACGTCTGCCTCTTCTCGTCGGACTACCCCCACGTCGAAGGTGGTCGCGATCCGTATGGCCGCTTTGAGCGAAGCCTTAGTGACCGTGACGAGACCGTGAAGACAAAGTTTTACGCCGACAACATGATTGACCTCATGGGTCCAATCATGGCCGGTCTCTAAGACTCGAAACTCCTACTACCGGCGTGCACCGGAGATCCGTCGGCAGCAGGAGTTTCTGTTGAGTGTCAGCCTCGGCGAGCCTTGATTTCGGCAATGATTGCGGGCACGACCTCATGAAGGTCGCCGATCACGGCCCAGTCGGCCTTGACGACCATGTTCGCCTCGCTGTCGGTGTTAATCGCCAAAATGTGTTTGCTCGCCATCGCCCCAACCCAGTGCTGGATGGCACCCGAGATACCTGAGGCGATGTAGATCTCCGGCGCGATACGGGTGCCGGTCTGCCCGACCTGATCGGAGTGTGGGCGCCAGCCAAGGTTTGTAACGGCACGCGAACAGCCAACTCGGCCACCCAGCAGGGTGGCCAGATCTTCGAGCTGGCCGAAGCCATCAGCGGATCCAACGCCGCGTCCGCCGCCACACACCACCGGGGCGGTCGGAAGGGTGACGCCGGCTTCTTGGACGACACGGTCCTTGACCATCGTGACCATGTCCGCATCTTCAAGCTCGGCATCGAACTCTTCCACGTCAGGATCTTGCTCAGCGCCAGGCTCAGAGGCAACAGAGTGAAGGCCACAGGTCAGCAGTGGGGTTTCCGCGTCAAGCGTGACATCTTCGAGGAGCGACCCTCCCCATTGGACCCGGGTTACCGCCCACTCATCACCGGGCACCGCATCGAGCGCGTTCGCAACGAACGGTGCGTCAAGACGAGCGGCCGCCTGAGCCATGACCTCATTACCGCGGCTTGACCCGCAGGCCAGCACAGCGTCGGGCCTGAGCGACTCGACCATTTGGGCCACGATCGATCCGTACGCGGCAGGACCGTAGTCCGTGAGTTCGCCGGGGGCAGCAACGTGAACTGTCTGCGCGCCATACTGTCCGGCTGCTTCGACGAGTTCATCGTCATCGTTTCCGATGAGCGCGGCCTCAAGATCCTCACCCATCTTCTCGGCGAGCCTGCGACCGAAGGTCAGCGCCTCACGCGCAGCTTCGACAAGAGCGCCGTCTTCATGTTCAAGAATGACCAGAAGCATCAGAGCACCCCCAGTTCGTCGAGAACATCAACCACGGCGGCCGCGGCCTCCGCACCGGTGCCGAGAATTATCGTCTCCGATACAGCCTCTTCGGGCCGACGGAGTTTGACGCGTGACTGACCGCCCTGTGTAGCAGCGCCTTCGACCTTCGAGATCTCCAGCTTCTTGGATGCCAGACGACCCTTCATCGTTGGGTAGCGTGGGAGGTTCAGGCCCTCCATCACACCGAGCACGGCCGGACGGGGAAGTTCATAGACTTCAAATCCGCCATCGATCTCGCGACGCGCGGTGATCGTGCCTTCGCCCGCCCCGTCACCACTGGCCTCAATGCCTTTGATGCCTTGCACCATTGGTCGACCAAGCGCATACGCAGTCCGCACACCTACCTGGAAGCCGCCGGCATCGGCGGACTCGTTGCCGAACAGAATCAGATCGAACTGGCCTTGGTCTGACTCGACCGATTCGATCGCTTCGGTGAGGGCCGTTGCGGTGCGCTGGGGGTCCCAGATATTACCGTCGACCTCGACGAGAACGCCGTGGGCTGCGCCAACGGACGCCGCATAGCGAAGCTGTTCTTCAGCTTCGCCGGTGCCGAGGGTCAACACCGTGACCTCGCCCCCGTGCTGCTCGACGAGTTGCACCGCACCTTCGACGGCACACTCCTCGTGTGGGCTCGTTGTGAACCCGAGGTGCGCAGCATCGACGTCGGAACCATCCGCCGTGATATTGATCTTGGCGCCGGGAGCCGGCACCCGCTTCACACAAACAAGAATCTTCATAAGGGTCAGCTCTTGAGACGGGTGTCTTCGGGATCGAAGGCAGAACCGCTGCCAACAACCTTGCAGGGGTAAAGCTCGTTCATGTACATGACCTGGAGGTCGGTACCGGGCGCAGCGAGTTCGTTGGTGACGTAGCCCATGAGCAAGACCTTGCCGATCGACGGTGCGTAGCCGGCGGTGGTGACGCGGCTGGCCCGGCCATGGCTATCGACGATGCGGTCGCCGTTCATGTCGAGTATGGGCTCGTTGCCACCCTGCATGTAGCGCTTACGGCCTTGGCCATCGGTGTTGTCTTCAACGGTGAGCGTGACGCACTGAACTTCGGCGCCGGCTTCACGGGCGGACAGGTAGGCCTCCTTGCCGATGAAGTCCGCAGCCTTGACCTTGGGACGAGCCAAGCCGGCCTCAACCGGGTTGTACTCACTCTCGAGTTCGGCACCGACGAGGCGGTAGCCCTTCTCGATGCGGCCCGACAGGCTGTAGACACCGCCGCCGGTGATGCGAAGACCGTGGCCCTCTCCCGCTTCCACGATCGCGTCCCACACAACAGTGGCCTGGTCCCAGGGAACGTAAATCTCCCATCCAGTGTCGCCGACGTAGGAGATGCGGAAGAGCTTGCACTCGACCCCAGCGATGGTGGCATCGAGGTAGGAGCCGTATGGCGAGCCTTCCTGGCTGAGATCGTGGTCGGTGAGCTGACCGAGCACGGCCGGGGCATTGGGGCCCCACAGACCAAGGGTCGAGAGCTCCATAGTGATATTACGGAAGCTGACCGACCCATCGTTGGGCATGTGCTTACGCACCCAAAACTCATCGCGGCCGCCGTCGAATACGCCCGTGACGATGCGGACGGTCTCTTCGCCAACACGCATCATGGTCAGGTCGGAATGGAAGCCGCCGTCCTGCGTCAACCAGGGGGTGTAGACCGAGCGGCCAACGGGCACGTCGACCTTATTGACGGCGAGGTAGTCAGCGAACGCAACCGCGCCGGGGCCTTCGAGCTCATAGATCTGGAATGCGCTGAGATCGATCATGCCGCAGTTCTCGCGGAGGTTCAGGTGCTCACCAACCGTGATGGGATTCCACCAACGGTTATCCCATTCGACCTCACGCTCACTGAGGCCGTAGCGCTCAACGAGGTCGGCGTTCGAGTTGTACCACTGGGGACGTTCCCAGACACGAGCTTGGAAGAACTCGGCGCCAAGGTCTTCCTGGCGGCTTCGGTACGGCCCCTCAACGAGATGACGACGATCCCCCCACTGCTCGGCCGGATGCACGATGCCGTAGGTCTTGATAAATGACTCTTCTGCGCGGGCCCAGATGTGCTCGTCGCTCTTTTCCTGATCGTAGAAGCGGGCAATGTCAGCGCCATGAGAGTCGATCACGCGCGGGTTGCCATAGGTCATCCACTCGGCCACAACCTGGCCCATGCCTGGGCCTTCCTTGACCCATACGGCGGCGGCCGACCACAGGTTTTCCACGTCGGGCATCTCGCCGAGGCACGGCATGCCGTCAGGAGTGAGCGAGAGGAGGCCGTTGATGGCGTACTTGATCTCGGCTTCGCCGAGCATGTCCATCAGATCGATGGCAGTTTCCATCTGGTCATCAAAGTCGTCCGGGGTGAACGGCATTTCCGTCGGTGACAGGGCAGCCTCTTCATTCGACGGGATTTCGTCGGGGTGATGGAGGATGGCGCGATGGCCATAGGAGCCGACTTCCATCGAACCTGACGACTGACGCTCGTAGCAGAACGTATCCATGTCTCGAACGATCGGGTAGCCGATCTCGTTATTGGTCTCGGCGAGGATGTCCATCGGGCCCACGTCGGCCATCTGGTGCACGGCCGGGACCAACGGAATGTAGGTATCAGCCATGTAGGCGATGCGGTTGGACCACACACCACAGGCAATGACAATGTGTTCGGCCTCGATCGTGCCCTTGTCGGTCTTCACGGCGGTGACCTTGCGCCGACCATTCGGGCGAGGGGTGTCATCGGTGACGACATCATGGACTTCGGTGTTGGCGAACACCTGGAGGCCAGCGGTCTCGATGGCTTCCTTGCGCATCGTGGTGCCGGTCTCGAGCGAGTCCACCACCGAAACGGTCGGACAGTAGAAGCCACCCATGATGACGTCGGCGTTGATGAATGGAACCAGTTCTTTCACCTCAGCCGGAGTGAGCATGTGGGCTTCGATGCCCCATGCCTTGGCCGATGTCATGCGGCGCTGGAGCTCATCCATGCGCTCCTGGGTACGAGCAACCTCAATACCGCCGGAGTCAACCGACAGGTTCATGTCGCGGTACTGGTTGGCGCTCTGCTCGCCGAGCAGGGCCATTTCCTTGTTGTGGTCGACAGGGAAGATGAAGTTCGAGGCGTGGCCGGTGGAGCCGCCGGGGTTCGGGAGTGGGCCCTTGTCGAGGAGGACCAGGTCCTTCCAACCGAGACGGGCAAGGTGGCCGACAACACAATTGCCGACGATGCCAGCGCCGATGACGACGACATTCGCTCTGCTTGGGAAATCACTCACGAGGGTTCCTTCTTTTCTACCGAGTCTTGACAATTTGATATATCACAGATGTATCATCTGTATGCTAGAACAAAGACACACATGCGGCAACCCCCTCTTTCTCTCAGCGAGCAGGCCTACGCTCAGATCCGTTCGATGATCGTGCGCCTCGACTTCGCTCCCGGCGACGTCTTGCGCGAGGACGCGCTCCAGCAGCGGCTCGACATCGGCCGCACGCCCATTCGAGAGGCGCTGCAACGCCTCGCTCGAGAGCACTTCGTGACGGTGATCCCTCGCCGCGGCATGTTCGTCTCTGGTATCGAGGTGAGCGAACTCTCAATGCTGTTCGAGACCCGCACCGTGCTTGAGCCGTATGCGGCCCGCCTCGCCGCAGCCCGCGGCACCAAAGAACATTGGAACGAGATGCAGGCGGCGCTCGACGGTGTCACCCGCGCCACGTCCGCCGAAAACCTGATGGCAATTGACCGGCGTTGTCACGAACTCATGTGGGAGGCCGCCGACAACCGCTTTCTCCTCGACACACTCGACATGCTCTACGCCCAGAGTGACCGCCTTTGGCATCTCTATCTCGCTGACGTGGCCGACATGAATGAGGCCGTCGACGAACACGCCAGGATCCTCGACGCGCTCAGCTCGGGACACGGCGAGAGCGCTGGCGAACTGGTGGAGACACACCTTCGAAGCTTCGACGCCGAGATTCGACACGCAGTGACCGCTCGACTCGAATCGCCACTCGCGGGCTGAATCCGACACCTCAGCCGGGCGCTTTCCGCGGCATCACCGGCCAGCGATAACCCCCACGACAAGGACAACGAAGTCACCAGCTAATTCCACGATGCGGAACCCTTCCACATTGTGGAACAGACTGATACGCTTCTGGAATAGGGTCCAATGACGGGTCCATGACTCTTTCTTGGGAGTAATTCATGTCTTTTCCCTCTGATCTTGAGATTGCCAGCAAGGCAAACCTCAAGCCTCTAACGGAGATTGCCGCCGACGCCGGCATCCCTTCCGAGTGCCTGGAGCCCTACGGCGTAGGCTCCGCAAAGATCACTCTTGATGCCATCGAGAAGATGTCCGATCGCCCCAAGGCGAAGTACGTCGTCGTCTCCGCCATCACCCCAACCCCGCTGGGTGAAGGCAAGACCACCACCACCGTCGGCCTCGGTCAGGCGTTCCAGCACATCGGATCATCCGCCACCATCGCCATTCGTCAGCCGTCGATGGGTCCGACCTTCGGAATCAAGGGTGGTGCGGCCGGCGGCGGTTACAGCCAGGTGGTGCCGATGGAGCTCTTCAATCTCCATCTCACCGGCGACATGCACGCAGTCACCGCGGCACACAACCTTTGCTCGGCGATGGTCGACGCTCACCTCTATCACGGCAACGAAGCCGGCTTCGATATCCACAACATCACCTGGCGTCGAGTGCTCGATGTCAACGACCGCGCCCTGCGCAATATCACCGTGGGCCTCGGTGGCAAGATGGACGGCATCCCCCGCGAGACCGGCTTCGATATCACCGCGGCCTCCGAGGTCATGGCCGCTCTTGCGCTCGCCAACGACTTGTTCGACCTCCGCGCCCGCATGGGCCGCATCGTTCTCGGCTACACCAAGGGCGGCGAGCCCATCACAGCCGAGCAGATCGGCGCCGCCGGCTCGATGACCGTCATCCTTCGTGAGGCGATCAAGCCCAACCTGATGCAGACGCTGGAGAACACACCCGCACTCGTGCACACCGGCCCGTTCGGCAACATCGCCACCGGCAACAGCTCGATCGTGGCCGACCGCATCGGAATCCATACCAGCGATTTCCTGCTCACCGAGGCCGGCTTTGGCGCTGACATGGGCGCCGAGCGCTTCTTCAACATCAAGTGCCGCTACTCCGGTCTCGCTCCGGATGCCGCTGTCCTCGTGGCCACCGTTCGCGGTCTCAAAGCCCATTCCGGCAACCACCGCATCGTGCCTGGCAAGCCCCTCCCGCCAGCGCTCCTAGAAGCCAACCCCGATGAGGTTCATCAGGGTGGTGCCAACTTGCGCAAGCAGCTCGAGAACATGCAGGTCCACGGCTGCACCCCGGTAGTGGCTATCAACGTGTTCCCCGGCGACCACGACGTGGACATCGCCGCCATCCATGAGATTGCGTCCGAGTTCGGCGCTCGTGCTGCTGTCTCGACCCACTTCTCCGACGGTGGCCGCGGTGCCACCGAGCTGGCCGAGGCCATCAAGGAAGCGGCCGAGGAAGAATCTCAGTTCAAGGTCCTCTACCCAGACGAGGCGAGCCTCAAGGAGAAGATCCACGCGGTCGCCACCAAGGTCTATGGCGCCGACGGTGTCGAGTACACGGCAGCCGCCGACAAGCAGCTCGCCACCTACACCGATGCCGGTTTCGCCCACCTCCCGGTTTGTATCGCCAAGCAGCACCTGTCACTGAGTCATGACGCCAAGCTCAAGGGCGCGCCGACCGGTTGGACCTTGCCCGTCCGTGAGGTTCGCGCCTCCGTCGGCGCCGGCTTCATCTATCCGATCTGCGGCGACATGCGAACCATGCCGGGCCTGGGCACCAATCCTGCGGCTATGGCCATCGATATCGATGCCAACGGCGACATTGTCAACTTGTCCTAGCGGACAGCAACTGATTCTTCGCAGGACGATCCAATGCTCCACAAGATCCCGATCCTTGGTGCCCTTTTTGGCCACCCCGACGCCGACGAATCCGAGGCGGCGAAAGCGCACCGACTCGCGCTGATCGAGGGGATGACCTTCGAGGTCATCCCTCTCAAATCACTTACCGAAGCCGAAGCAGCATTGCCCGCGGGGGCGAGGGTGTCCGTCACCGCGTCTCCGGCAAAGGGGCTCGAGGTGACTCAGGAAATCACCGAGCGGATGCTCGGATCTGGTCTCCAAGCCATCCCTCACATCTCGGCTCGGATGGTTCGAGATCGGGCCCACACCAAGGAGTTGGCCGACTGGCTTCGCGACAGCGGTGTGGCAACCATGTTCCTTGTCGGCGGCGATATGGATCCCCCGGGCGAGTACAACGACTCTGTCGAGTTCTTGACAGATCTCCTCGAATGCGACCATGGCTTGTCCACGATCGGCGTCACGGCCTATCCCGACAGCCACCCGCTCATCGATAACGACAAGCTCCATACCGCCTTGCACGACAAGCAGCGACTCCTTGCTGATGCCGGTGTGGCCGGCTACTGCTCCACTCAGATGTGTTTCGATCCGTCGATGATCTCGAAGTGGCTCAAGGCCGAACGGGCGGCAGGCATGACCCTGCCGGTTCATCTCGGGCTCAGCGGAGTTGTCGATCGCACCAAGCTGCTCACGATGGGGGCCCGTCTCGGCATCGGTCAGTCATTGTCGTATTTGCGAAAGAACCGCAAGGCCATCACATCGATGATGACCACATCGAACTACGACCCCAATAATCTGCTGTTGCCTCTGAGCGAGGACTTGCTCGAACACGATGTCCAGGGTCTGCACGTCTTCACCTTCAACCAGGTCGCAACCACCAACGAATGGAGACTGGCGCAAGCCAGCGACTAGCAACGCGCAAGCCAGCGACTAGCTGAGCTGTCGGCGCACGTCGGCCAGGTGCAGAAACGAGCCGGTAACGATCACAAGGTCGCCTGGTTCGCTTTCGTTTTCGACCACGGCGTTGAGTTCGCTGATCGAACTCTCGACGACACGGGGTCCATTCGTGGCCCGAAGTGCGGCAGCCAGTGCGGCGATAGGCCAGCCGCGTGGTCCAGGTTCGGCGGGCCCCGGACCAAATGTCGTCGCTGCCACCGTTTCGCCGAGGGATCCGAGACCAGCGGCACAGGCCTCTAGATCCTTACCGGCCCCAACCGCGGCGATGACGAGGGCCGCTCGCTCGTCGAGGACCGCGGCGAGTGCTCGCAGCTTCATTGGATTATGCGCTCCGTCGAATATTAGTCGCCGGCCGCCGATCTCTACCCGTTCAAGCCGACCGGCCTGCGTTGCGGGAGCGGCCACTGGTGGGTACCCGAGGAGAGCTAGGGCCGCTGATGCTGTGGCGACGGCATCGCGCTGAAAATCGCCAGAGGCATCCACCTCCACGAGTTCGACGTCTTCTACTCGGGCGACGTTGCGAATCATCTTCGCAACCGCCTCCGATGGTTGAGGGCCGAGCACAGCCTGGCGACGACCAGCGAGCACTGCCGCCTTCTCGTTGGCGATTTGTTGCTCCGTTTTGCCGAGTACATCAGTGTGATCGAGGCCAATCGCAGTAATGATGGTGAGTACGTCCTCGCGGCCTAGCACGTTGGTGGCATCAACTCGCCCTCCGATCCCGGCTTCGATGACCAGCCGATCCGCACCGCATTGACGGCCAAGTTCGACGGCGGTAGCGGTTGTAGCGGCGAAGAACGTCGGTGCCGTGGTCATTCGTGCGGCGGCGACTGCTACCGCGTCGACAGCCTCCACGACCTGCGTCCAATCTGGGAGCGAGGCGTCGATGGTGAATCGTTCGCGGAGGTCGTACACGTGCGGAGATAGGTGGGCGGCCACCGACTCCCCAGCGGCCAGTAGTCCGACCGTGAGCGCGGCAGAAACCGAACCCTTGCCAGCGGTGCCGACGATGTGTACTGCTGGTAGCGCGTCCTGCGGATTTCCGAGTTGTCGGAATAGTTGCGTTGACGACTCGTGAGCTGCCTTGCCCCTAGGGGCATCAGCTCGCACAAGCGAGTGCAGCCAAAGGGTCGCCTCGTCCTGTGTCCGAATCCGCATCTCGCTCCTCACGACACGCCTTGTTTGTGCATGGCTGTGTCTGCACATCTCGGCTTGCGATACAATCGGTTCCGCTATACGGAACTGTTCCACCATACAGAATCCTGCAAATGGCGGGTTTGGAGATTGCCTCGTGAAGGTCCTACTTGCTGACACTCTGCCTACGTCGGCCGTCGATCGCTTGATCGATGCTGGCGATGAGGTCGAGTCTCGTCCCGAACTAACTGCCGAAGATCTGCCCGGAGCGATTGCCGGATTTGAAGCACTGGTCGTTCGATCCACCAAGGTCACCGCTGAAGCGATTGATGCTGCCGACCGGCTTGGACTGATTGTTCGGGCGGGCGCGGGAACGAACACCATCGACTGCGCGCGCGCCGCTGAACGTGGCGTGTTCGTTTGCAATGTTCCCGGCAAGAATGCTCTTGCCGTCGCCGAACTCACGATGGGGCTGCTGATCGCGGTCGATCGCCATATCGCGGCTGCTACCGCCGACTTGCGGGTCGGAGCATGGAACAAGAAGGCCTACAGCAAAGCTGATGGCCTTGCCGGACGCCGTATGGGCATCATCGGCATTGGTGACATCGGGCTTGCTGTTGCCGAACGAGCTTCAGCCTTTGGAATTGATGTGGTCGCAGTCGCTAAGGCGGGCCGCTCAGACGATGCCGTCGCCCGCGCCGAGCGCGCCGGCGTCACCTATGTTGACGATCTCAGCGAACTCCTCGCCAGTTCCGACATTGTCTCGCTGCATGTACCAGGAGCGCCCGACACCAAGGGGCTTGTCGGCGCCGATTTTCTCGCTCAGATGAAGGATGGCGCAATCCTTCTCAATACCTCCCGTGGCGACGTCATCGACGAAGCCGCTCTCATCACGGCAATGGACAAGCGCGGGATCCGCGCCGGACTCGACGTGTTCGTGAATGAGCCCGGGTCCAGCATCGCTCACTTCGACAGCGCGCTGGCATCTCATCACTCGGTCGTCGGCACCCACCACGTCGGCGCATCGACCGAACAGGCCCAGGACGCTGTCGCCGCAGGCACTATCGACGCCCTAAACGCATATCGCGCGGGTCAGCCAGTCCATTGTGTAAACCTCGACCCGGTGCCTCACAAGGCTGCAACCCTCACAATTCGTCACGAGGATCATGTCGGCGTCTTGGCCTCAGTCCTCGCGATTCTTCGCACCGCCCAGTTGAACGTGTCGAATATGCAAAATCAGGTCTTCATCGGTGCCAAGGCGGCGGTGGCTTCAATCGACGTCGGTCACCTCCCATCCGATGACGTCCTCGCCGAGCTCCAGTCCATCGAGGATGTCATCTACGTCTCCATCACACCCTCGTGACACGACGCCGTCTCTTCGAGCCGTTCGCCGGCTGGCTGATCAAGCGGGACTGGGCTTCACGCGTCATCGCCGGCGCCTACGACTCCAAGTCACCCGAACAGCGACGTCGGATTGTCGCGGAAAATCCACACTCGTACCTCGGGGTCACCCGTTCCCGAGAGGATCTTGACTACGGCGAGGACGCCACAGACGAGGATCTTCTGCAACGAGGCGCTGACACGCTGACCGGCATCCTCGAGGCCGGGGCATTTGAGCCGACCGGCCGACCCACCATGTACGCCTATCGGTTGACCGCCGACGAGCACACACAGATCGGCGTCGTCGGGGCGATGGACATCGGCGGCTACTCCGATGGACGGATTCTCACCCATGAGAACGTGCGCCCGACCCGAGCCAAGCTGCTTGGCGACCATCTTCACTGGGTTGGCGCAACCTCATCGCCTGTTTCACTCACCTACCGAGCAGACCCGGTCATCCAGGGCACGCTCCACGACGCCACGATCGCAACCAAGCCCGACATCGATCATTTCGTTGAGGGTGTCCGCCACCAAGTATGGGCGCTCGAGTCCGACGCGGCCACCACCATCGCGGACCAACTCGCCGAAGCCGTCATCTACGTCACCGACGGGCATCACCGCTCCGCTGCTGCGCTCGCCGGTGCAGCGAAGAACCCCGAGGCCGAACAGTTTCAGCGCACCCTTGCCGTACTTTTCCCCGACGACGCGCTCCAGGTCGAACCGTTCCACCGCCGATGCATGGATGCTCACGGCCGCACGCCCGATGAAATCATCGCCGCATTCGCCGAGGTCGCCGAGGTCGCCGAGGTCGACTCGATCGAGGCAGCCCTTCCCCACGGCAAAGGCCACGTCGGCGTCTACATCCGAGGTCGCTGGTGGCGGCTCGCGCTCGCCCCCGTCGACCGCCCTGGCGCCCTCGCTCACCTTGATGTGGAGCGGGTCCGCCGCGACCTCATCACCAGCGTGCTTGGGATCGACGAACTCGCTCCAAACAGCGGCATCGACTATGTGCCGAACCCGGCCGGCCTAGACGAAGTCGTTCGACGGTGCGACCTCGATGGCACCGTGGGCTTGTTCCTCTATCCGACCTCAGTATCAGAGATCATGGCCGTCGCCGAGGCCCATGAACTGATGCCTCCGAAGTCGTCATACGTGGCACCAAAGCCGCGCTCCGGACTCTTCCTTCGCATCCTTGGCAGCGGCGCTACCGCCCACCTCGACCCCAGCTAAGCGGATCCCGGGTTCATGAACTGGGAAGGGCACCGAGCATGCGAGCTGCGTTGAAGGTGTTCTCCATCAAGCATCCGATGGTCATAGGGCCGGTACCGCGCGGCATTGGCGTGATTGCACCGGCGATCTCCTGAACGCTGTCGAAGTCGACGTCGCCCTGGATGCCTTCGGCGGTGCGCGAGATTCCGACATCAAGCACAGCAGCACCCGGCTTCACGAACTCCGCAGTGACCAGACCGGCGACACCAACGGCCGCCACAATAATGTCGGCCTGTCGGCATATGGCGGCGAGATCGCCGCTACGTGAGTGAGCCAGGGTCGGGGTGGCGTCACAGCCCTTCCGCCCGAGCAGCAGGACCTGGGGAAGACCTACGAGCGTTGAGCGGCCGATGACAACGGCGCTCTTTCCGCTCGTCTCGACCCCATATCGCTCCATTAGCCGCATGACGCCGAGTGGCGTGCAGGGGACATGACCATCGCGGCCCCGAACAAGGCGGCCCATCGACCGTTCGGTGAGGCCATCGACATCCTTTTCGGCGGGAAGCAGATCGAGCACACGCTCTGCGTCGAGACCGTCAGGGAGTGGAAGTTGGACGAGAATGCCGTGGACACCGGGGTCGTTAGCCAACTCAGACACCGCGGCTTCGAGATCAGCTTGACTGATGTCCGCCGAAAGCTCGACATGACGAGAGACCATGCCAGCTTCGTCCGCCTTCTTTCGCTTGTTTCGCACATAGATCTGGCTCGGCTTGTCGTCGCCGACAAGCACGGTGGCCAGGCAGATGTGGGGATTACCGAGCGCAGTGATGCGCTCATTCAGTCGGCCGACGATCTCATCACGAAGGCGATTGCCGTCCATCAGGATGGCACCACCAGGCGTGCGTTCGAATTCGCCGGACGGGTTCGAGTCGTTTTCAGTCACGGCCGGAAACCTAGCGCCTGCGTTCCGTTCGCGGACGACCTACTGTGCGTCCTCATGAACGGGCCTTTGCACGGTTATCGAATCCTTGACCTCTCCCAGGTAGTGGCCGGGCCGCTTGCCACCCAAATGCTTGCCGAGCAGGGGGCGGACGTGCTCAAGATCGAGCCGCCAGGCGGCGAACTGCTCAGACTCCATGGCCCCAATCATGTGATGTCGCTGCACGCCAACTGCAATCGCGGAAAGCGTTGCTTGGCCGTCGATCTGAGCGGTCAGGAAGGGACAGACTTGATGCTCCAACTCGCTGCGACTTGCGACGTCTTCGTCGAGAACTTCCGGCCCGGCGTCACCGAGCGACTCGGACTTGGCTACGAGGCCGTGAGGGCCGCCAACCCGAACATCGTCTACTGCTCGGTCTACGGGTTCGGGTCAACGGGCCCCTACTGCGACCGGGCGGTGCTCGACCCTGTCATCCAAGCCATCACCGGCATGGTCGCCGGCCAGGCCAGCCCTGCTCTTCCGTTCCCTGACCTGATTCGAACCCTCGTCGCTGACAAGTCGACTGCCTACACCGTGGCGCAGGCAATTACGGCCGCCCTCCTGGCCCGCGAACGCGGCGCCGGCGGCCAGTTCATCGAAGTGCCCATGCTCGACGCCACGCTGGCGTGGTACTGGCCCGATGGTTTCTCAGACCTCACCCAGGAAGATCCCACCATTGCGCCGCGGCGAGCACCCGACAACTACCAACTGATCGAAACGATCGACGGCCGAGTCGTCTACTACGTGGCCACCGACAAGCAAGTTCAGGGCATGTGGCGCGTACTTGGTCGAGACGATCTCCTCGCCGACCCGAACTTTAATAAGATCAGCGCGATCGGCAAGGACGCCGCACGTGCGATTGCCATGGGCGAAGTAATCCACGCTGGCATCGCCGCCATGAAAACAGCAGATGTCATTGAGCAGATGGCGGCTGAGGGAATCCCTTGCGGCCCGGTGCTCGAACGAGCTGATGTGATGAGTGACCCCCAAATCGTGCACAACGACATCGTCGTGAAATGGAACCACCCGACCGCCGGACCGCTCCGACAACCTCGGCCTGCTGCCCGTTTCTCGGAAACCCCGGGAGAGTTCCGGCCGCAGATCGGCGTGACCGGCGAGCACACCGACGAAATTCTTGGCGAACTCGGCTATGACGACGCCGCAATCGCGATGCTCCGGAGGGCTGGCACCGTAGCCTGACTGTTTGGTGCATTCCCTTTATCGCTGGCAACACGACGCGCTCATGGCGTGGCACAAGTGCGGCAGGCGCGGCGTAATCGAAGCAGTTACTGGGTCCGGCAAAACCGACGTGGCCCTTACCGCGATCGAAGACGCGGTCGGCCGCGGGCTGTTCGCGCTCGTGATCGTGCCCTCGCGCGTTCTCATGGAGCAGTGGCACGACCGGCTTGATGGCTGGATGCCCGACCATCAGATCGGCCGCCTCGGCGACGGCTACAGAGACCGTCCAATCGACTGTGACGTCCTCATCACCACACGTCACTCAGCGGCGTCGCTAGTTCCCCTTCCGACGACCGAGAAGGGCGGCATTCTCATCGCCGACGAGTGCCACGGATTCGGCGGTGCCGTCCTGCGGAAATCGCTACTCCCCGAGTACCAGGAGCGCCTCGGCCTCACCGCCACCCTTGAGCGATCCGACGACGCCGTCGAGACCATCCTTCTCCCATACTTCGGTGGCATTTGTTACCGCTATGACTTTGGGTCCGCAATCGGCGACGGCGTCTGCGCTCAGCCCCGTGTTGGGTTCATGGCCGTACCGCTCACCCACGAGGAACGCACCGAATACGACGCCACGGAGGGTCGGATCGTCACCGCTCGGCGCCAGCTCAAACAAATCAAAGGGGTCCCGCACCAACCGTTCGGTGACTTCCTCGCTGCCGTTCACCACCTCGCCGCCAACGATGCCGGCCCCAATGGTCGAGCGGCCAACGACTATCTCAACGCATTCTCGTCTCGCCGAGAGATCGTGGCGACCAGCTCGGCCAAGTACGAGGCACTCGGGCGCTTTGCTCCGGCGATCAAGGACGCCGACGGTGCTCTTCTGTTCACCGAAACGGTCCGCGCCGCCAACCACGCCATCGTGCGCCTCGACCCGCTCATCTCGATCGAGATCATCACCGGCGACACCGGACGGCGTGACCGAATCACGATCCTCGACGGGCTTCGCGATGGGCGACTCGATGCTGTCGCGGCACCTCGGGTGCTCGACGAGGGCGTCGACGTTCCGAATGCCAATCTTGGCCTGGTCGTTAGCGCCAGCCGTACCCGCCGGCAGATGATCCAACGCATGGGCCGAATCCTGCGACGCAAGCCGCTGGGCAGCGGCGCACGCTTCGTCATCATCTTTGCTGCCGACACTCTCGAGGATCCTCGCTTTTCTGAGGATCGCGATGGCTTCCTCGAAGAGATCGAAGAGATTGCCGAAGCGTCGCGCATCTTCCGCCCAAGCGAGTTTGACCAACTCGCTGAGTTCCTCGACTATTCCGGTCCTTCCGAACTCATCGAACCCGTGGTCGTCGGGACGTTCGAGACACCAGATCTCGCTCCTGAAGAGCTCACGGAGTGGACGGCTGAAGAGCAGCCGTATCTTGAGCTACGGAGTCCAGCACTGCCTGACATCGGCAAGCCGAAAGTGGTCAGAGAGAAGCCGCGGCTCTCCACGGGCGAGCATCCGGTCTCGCTCCAGGCCATTGGCAGAGAGTGGGTTCTGCAATGCACAGGGTGCGGTGTCTCCTCAGAGCCAAGGGTCTACAAATGGCAGGCAATGGATGACAAGGTCGCGTGTGAATGCGTGAGGTAGCGAGCGACTAGGTTGTCGTAATGTTCGGGGCCGAGATCGACAATCCTTCGGCCGCTGCCATGTACGAGACAGATGCCGCCATCCGCCATCTCGGAATCGAGATCGTGTCGGTCGACGAGGGCTGCGCCACCGTGGCAATGACGGTCACCGACACCATGGTGAATGGGTATGCGGTCTGTCATGGCGGCCTGGTCTTCACACTCGCCGACACTGCCATGGCGTATGCCTCCAACAGCCTCGGTCCGAGGGCACTCGCGGCTAGCGCCTCTATTGAGTTCCTGCGGCCGGCGTATGCAGATCAGCGCATCGTTGCTACTGCCACATCTCCGCACGTAGGCCAACGCACCTCCTATTGGGACGTTGCCGTCACGAATCCCGACGGCGACACGGTGGCGATCTTTCGGGGCCGTACAAAGGTCATCGATGGCTGAGGACGCGACACCGATTCCTTCGACCTCCTATCTTCCAGCTCAGTCATTCGAAGAAAACGCCGGGGAACGGATCCAATCCTTAGGTCTTGTTCGCGAGACGTTCCACGGCATGTTCGCCATCTTTCGATTGTCGGCCATTATCTACAACGATCTCGAGGGAACGATCTTCAAGCCAGCCGGTTTTAGCCTCGCTGGCTTTCGGGTCATGTTCATCCTCTGGATCGCGGGCGATCTCGAACAGCGAGACATTGCTCGCCTCGCTGGGATCAGTCCAGCCGGGATCTCGAGCGCGCTCAACACACTCGAACGCAATGGTCTGGTCGAACGGCGCCGGACGTCAACCGACCGGCGACTCGTGACAGTCGGCCTCACCACCAAGGGCAACGACGAACTGGCAACCGCGTACCACGCTCAGAACGCACGCGAGCAGGAGGTGTTCGGCAGCATCAGTCCAGACGATCTGCACCAACTGGTTGACCTGTTGCAACGTGTGATCAAGGCGTACCCCCATCCCGGTGAGTAAATCGGCCGACTTCTCCGGCGCTGCCGCTCGGCTTCTTGAGGAATACGCTGCCGACCCCACTCCGAGCACCCGAGTTCTCATCGTCACCATTTTCGGTGACGCAATCGTTCCTCATGCCGAGGACGCATGGCTGGGAAGCATCTCTCGGCTTCTCCGTCCCCTTGGCATTACCGACCGACTGGTTCGTACCTCAGTGCGGCGCCTCGTCGCTGAGGGAGTTCTCACCAATCGACAGGAGGGTCGTCGGAGCTTCTACTCTGTCCATCCGAAAGCCCAAGCCACGTTCTGGCGCGCCGAGCAGCGGATCTACCGCTCGCAACTGCCGGTCTGGGATGGCCAATGGACTCTCGCCATTCTTGATGGCGATGCTGACGCCAGCACGCGCCAGACCGTCCGTCGCCATCTCTGCTGGATGGGTTTCGGGGCACTGACACCGACGGTTCTCGCCTCCCCTACCCTTCAGCCCCACGAGGTGATCGAGGAACTCAACCCGATATACCGACCCCTGTTGATCCTCACACAATCAACCGTCGACGGCACTGCAGAAACCATCACCGATGAACAGATGGTCGAGCGGACCTTGCCGCTGGACCGGCTGAAGGCGGACTACGAAGCCTTCATCCACCGGTATGGGGATCTGGCCGACTCGCTGCTCGACGAGGCCGATATCGATCCTGCCACTGCGTTCGCGATGCGATCACTGATGGTCAGCGACTATCGACGTATCGTGCTCGCCGACCCCGGACTCCCCGACGAGTTGGTACCTGCCGATTGGCCCGAGCGTCAGGCCGCTGATATCGCCGCCCGACTCTACCGCTCGCTTGTCGGTCCGTCAGATAAGCAGTTGGCTGCGGTGTGTGTGACAGGAACCGGGTCAATGATCCTGCGGGCCGAGGCATACGCCAACCGATTCGCCAGTTGACGCCGCGAGCGGTGGTTCAAACCACCCGCTGGGCCTTGCCTTCGCTTCGAGGGACTTGGCCGGGGGCAACCACTTCGACGCCAGCGGTAACTCCGACCATGCTCTTGATCTGGTGCTGGGCCAGGCCACTGAGGCGAGCCGCCTCAACCTCGTCGACTGCGGTGGCGGCCTCGACACGAACGGTCAGCGTGGCCATCGTCCCTTCGGTGTGCTTGTGAAGTTGGTAGTGAGGGGAGAGACCATCGACCTTCATGAGTTCGTGCTCGATCTGGGACGGATACACGTTGACACCCCGAATGATGAGCATGTCGTCGCTGCGGCCGGTGACCCTCGCGATGCGCCGCATCGTGCGGGCGGTCCCCGGCAGGAGGCGGGTGATGTCGCGCGTCCGATAGCGGATCACTGGAAGCGCTTCCTTCGTGAGCGAGGTGATCACAAGCTCGCCCTCCTCGCCGTCTGGCAGTACCTCACCGGTGTCTGGGTCGATGATCTCGGGGTAGAAGTGATCTTCCCAGATGGTAAGTCCGTCCTTGGTTTCGACGCACTCCTGAGCAACGCCGGGGCCGATCACCTCGGAGAGCCCATAGATGTCGACCGCATCGATACCGAGGCGAGACTCGATCTCACTCCGTATTCCTTCGGTCCATGGCTCCGCGCCGAAGATGCCGATCTTCAGTGACGTCGACGCCGGGTCGATTCCGCGCCGGCTCATCTCTTCAATCAGGTTCAGGCAATACGACGGCGTGACGGTGATCAGCTTCGGTTCGAAGTCGATGATGAGCTGAATCTGCTTCTCGGTCTGCCCGCCACCCATCGGCACCACCGTGCAGCCGAGTTTCTCCGCGCCGTAGTGCGCACCCAGGCCGCCGGTGAAAAGGCCATAGCCATACGAATTGTGAAGAAGATCGCCAGGCCGCCCGCCCGCGGCAAAGATGGATCTGGCCACCACAGTCGACCACACGTCGAGATCGTTACGGGTATAGCCAACCACGGTCGGCTTGCCGGTGGTGCCTGACGACGCGTGGACGCGTACCAGGTCCTCGCGCGGTACCGCGAACATGCCGAACGGATACGCGTCACGAAGATGGTCTTTGACCAAGAACGGCAAGGTTGCCAGGTCTTCAAGATTGCTGACATCGCCCGGGTGAACTCCCGCAGCATCGAATGTCTGACGATAGTGACCGATGTTGTTGTACGCATTGGCGAGCGTCGCCGTCAGCCGTTCGAGCTGAAGCGCGCGCAATTCGTCGACCGATGCCGTCTCGATGGGTTCATATCCCATGGTCTTCACTATCCTCTCAGCGGTCAAAATCGACCCGGATATTGGATGTCTTCGCGAAAGCCTGGCATGTGAGGATGTAGCCCGCCTGTTCCTCACCGGCGACGAGGCCGTGCGTCACGTTCATCTCCACGACACCTTCGACTAGATGGGCCCGACAGGTCGAGCAGATCCCGGAGCGACACGAGAACGGCGCATCAGGGCGCGACCGTTGGGCTGCATCAAGAACAGTGTCTCCCTGGTAGATGTCGAACCCGGTGGCGCGGCCGTGCAGAATCGCGGAGCCGGTCCCGATCGGTTGCTCGCCTTGCTCGATTATCTGTGGCGCGGTCGATAGCTGCCCGATTTGACTGCTAGTGAAGAGCTCATCGTGGATGACGTCGGCTGCGGTTCCCGCAGCAAGATAGGCGGTTCGAACGTTCGCCACTAGACCTTCGGGACCGCATACGAAGACATGGTCAGGCTCGGCAGGGAGTATGCCGGCATGGATCATGGCGCCGATTCGGTCGGCGTCTGGTCGCCCTTCCAGAAGTGGAATCTCGGTGGCCTCTTGGGTGAGCACATTCCAGATTTGAACTCGGCCGAGGTAGCGATTACGGAGGGCCTCGATGTCTTCGAGCAACATGATGCTGTTCGAATTTTGGTTCACGCAGACGAGCGAGACAACCGACACCGGCTCCTCGGCAAGAATGGTTGCCGCTATCGAGTAGATCGGCGTGATCCCGCTACCAGCGGCCACCAGTGCGTAGCGCCGAGCACTCGTCGAGACCAGATCGTGGGTGAAGTGACCCGTTGGCGTCATCACGTCGAGTTCGACACCAGCTTCGAGCTCAGTGGTGGCCCATGTCGAGAACACGCCACCCTCGACTCGCTTTATGCCGACTCGCAGCCGCCCGTCGGGACTTGGCGCGCAGATGGAGTAGCTACGACGGATTTCAATGTCGTCGAACATGCGGCGAAACGTGAGGTGCTGACCGTGCGCGAATCGGAATCGGCTGTCGCCGTCTGTTTCGAGTGTGACGGTCACCGAATTCATAGTGTCGTGCTCCACCGCAGAGACGGTGAGTGTGGCGAACATCGGTGCAGTAAGCGCAGGTTCGGTCATCGGGCGATCCATGTCACAGTGCTTTGAACGTCTCGAATGGTTCTCGGCACGCCTCGCAGCGATAGAGCGCCTTACATGCGGTGGAACCAAAGTCTGAGAGCCGACGGGTCCGACGGGATTTGCAGCAGGGACATTCCACTGGAAGGTCCAGCATCACCGCGGGGCGATCACCGGCCGGGGCCGGCGGTGCAATTCCGGCGGCTCGTAACTTTTCGCGTCCGCTGTCGGTGATCCAGTCGGTGGTCCATGCCGGGCTCATCACCATTTCGACCTCAGCTTCGACATGCGCCGCAGCCAGTGCCGAGCGCACGTCCGCCAGGATCTCCTCCGTAGCAGGGCAGCCGGTATAGGTCGGAGTCAACGTCACCATGACTCGATCGTCGTGCCGTTCGATGGCACGGACCATTCCAAGATCCCCAATCGTCACATAGGGAAGCTCCGGGTCGTCGACCGACGCCGCGATCTCCCGAATCGCGTCAAGGTCGGCGACCGTCACCATGAGGCCCCCGGGTGGGTTCGAGCCAGGACTTGAAGCTCATCAAGAAGGTTCGTGAGGTAGCCGCTATGGGCGCCGTTCCAGCCGCCGCTACTGGTGGCGACCATGACGGGAGCTGGCGCGGTCAGTGTTGCTTCGGCTATCGCCGAGGCCACCGCCACGTCGAACGAAGCTCGTACGCCGCCATCGGTGACAACGCCGGCGGCGCGCAGTTGGGCCTCATCGTCAAGCGCCGCCAGTTCCGATGTGAACGGCCACATGGCATCCAGGGCGGCCTGCATTCGTCGGTGGCTCTCGTCGGTACCGTCGCCCAGGCGAACCAGCCAACCGCGTGAGTGGCGCAGGTGAAACGATGTTTCTTTCGCAGCGCGAGTTGCGAGAGCAGCGAGTGTTTCGTCGCTACTGGACCGCATGGCCTCCCAGTGAGCGACCGCGTACACGTCATGGAGGAATTGCCGAGCGATCGTGTGGGCAAAGTCGCCGTTCGGCTGTTCGACGATCAGTGGATTGCGGAACTGTTCCGGATCCCGCCAGTAGGCATAGTGGTCCTCGTCGTGGCCGAGATCTTCGATCTCGGCTGCGTAGGTGTACAGCACCCGCGCCTGACCGAGTAGATCGAGGCTGATGTTGGCAAGGGCCATGTCTTCTTCGAGTTCAGGCGAGTGGGCAATCCACTCGCCAAGACGCTGGGCGAGTACCAGAGCGCGATCCCCGTGCCGTAGGACATGAGTGAGAAGTGAGGTGTTTCGAACAGGCGTGGCGGTCATGAGCATCACATGTGGTCGACTTCAGGGGGCAGCCTGTAGTCGGTCGGCAACCGATAGTCCTTACCCGAGGCCGGATCGAACAACTCACCTTCGTCGTCGGGATCAGATGCGACGACATCGGTCGATCGCACAACCCAGATGCTCTTGCCCTCCTGGCGACGGGTGAACAGATCACGAGCAGCCTGGAGTGCGGTTTCGTTGTCGGCAGCATGGACCGATCCGAAATGCACATGGCTCACACCTCGACGGGCGCGGACAAAGACTTCCCAAAGCGGCCATCCGGGACTCATGCAGCATCCCTTTGCTGTTTGGCGGCGTAGGCCTCGGCCGCCTCGCGAACCCACGCTCCCTCGTTGTGGGCCTCGAGACGGGTGCGGATTCGTTCGGCAGGCATCTCGCCCTCGCCACGGACCATCCGGGTGAACTCATCCCAGTCTGGTTCGCCGAAGTCGTAGTGCGCCCGCTCCTCGTTCCATACGAGATCCGGATCGGGAACCGTCAACCCCAATAGCTCCGCCTGCGGGACCGATGCGTCGATAAAGGTCTGGCGGAGCTCGTCGTTCGTGTAACGCTTGATGCCCCACGCCATGTTGCGGGCATTGTGAACGGATTCGGTGTCCGGCGGGCCGAACATCATGATGCTCGGCCACCACCAACGGTTGAGCGCCTCCTGAGCCATAGCTTTCTGTTCATTGGTGCCCTCGGCCAGGGTGAGCATGATCTGGAAGCCTTGGCGCTGATGAAAGCTCTCTTCCTTGCAGATGCGAACCATCGCTCGGCCATAGGGGCCGTAACTGCAGCGGCAGAGCGGCACCTGGTTCATGATCGCGGCACCGTCAACCAACCAACCAATGGCGCCCACGTCTGCCCATGTGGGTGATGGGTAGTTGAAAATGCTCGAGTACTTCTGCTTCTTGGTGTGAAGGAGATCGAGGAGTTCGGATCGATCGGGGCCGAGAGTTTCGGTGGCGCCGTAGAGATACAGGCCGTGGCCGGCCTCGTCCTGCACCTTGGCGGTCAGGATGGACTTACGACGAAGAGACGGGGCTCGTGTGATCCAGGCACCCTCAGGCTGCATCCCGATGATCTCGGAGTGGGCGTGTTGCGCGATCTGGCGAATGAGGGTCTTGCGGTAATCGTCGGGCATCCAGTCGTCGCTTTCGATGCGCTGATCTGCTTTGATCACCGCGTCGAACTGCTCTTGGTTTCTGATCACGAGGATTCTCCTTGACCTCGACACGCCACCATGGTGAGGAGGTCATAGGTGGCAGCAGTTTCGCCATTCTGGTTGACCACTTGGGCATCCCATCTGACTTCGCCATAGCCGGCACCGGCCCGTAACGACTTTTCCTTTGCCGTGAGATGAACGGTGAGGTCATCACCCGGGTATGTCGGCGTGGCAAATCGGAGATTGTCCAACCCATAATTGGCCAGGACCGGCCCCGGAGGGGCCCACACGAAGAGCCCGGCGGCAGCCGACAGTACGAAGTAGCCGTGAGCCACTCGACCGTTGAAGATCGGACTCGCCTTGGCGGCTTCTTCGTCCATGTGTGCATAGAAGTGATCACCAGTCAGATCGGCGAACGCCTCAATGTCCTCGATCGTGACCGTGCGAGAGTCGGTCTTGATGGCATCGCCGATTTGCAGATCTTCGAAATGAAGTGTGAATGGGTGACCGTTATCGTTACGACGAGAACCGTTCGTCCACGTGCCGGTAATGGCGGTGATCTTGTCGGGTGAACCTTGGATCGCAGTGCGCTGCATGTAGTGGTGGACGCTTCGCACGCCGCCGAGTTCTTCGCCACCGCCGGCACGACCGGGGCCGCCATGCACGAGTTGCGGCATCGGTGACCCATGACCGGTGGTCGTGCCCCCGCAAGCTTCGTCGACGACATGAACGCGTCCATGATGAGCGGCGATACCGAGGGCCAACTCCGCCGCTTCTCCGTCGTCGGGGGTGAAGATCGAGGCAACAAGACTGCCTCTACCGAGCGCAGCGAGGTCAACGGCATCCGCAGCGCCGTCGTAGGAGATGATGGTTGTGACGGGTCCGAACGCTTCGATTGAGTGGACGGCGGCCGCTCGACTGTTCGCTGCTCGGAGCAGGGTTGGGGCTAGGAAGGCGCCAAGACGGTCGTCGACATCATGGAAGTCACAGCTGTCGACTACCACGTCGGCGACACCCCTGAGCGAGTTAACCGAACGCCTGACCTCATCTCGCTGATCGAGGCTCGCCAACGCGCCCATGTCCGTTTCGGGGTCCGCCGGATCACCGACGCGGACACCGGCGAGTCCGGCGACAAGGGCCTGCTCAACTTCGCCGGCCACGTTCGCCGGGACTATGACTCGTCGGATTGCCGTGCACTTCTGACCGGCCTTCGCGGTCATCTCCTTGATGACCTCGGCGATGAACAGTTCGAATTCAGCAGAATCCGGCGTCGCGCTCTGGCCAAGAATTGCTGCGTTGAGCGAGTCAGCCTCAGCATTGAACCGAACCGAATTGGCGATGATCGTAGGGTGCGTACGCAGCAGGCGAGCAGTGTCGGCTGACCCGGTGAAGGCCACAGCATCCTGGGGCCCGAGGTGATCGAGAAGATCACCGGCGCTACCACTGATGAGTTGGAGCGAGCCTTCCGGGAGAATCCCGCTGTCGATGATCGAACGGACCATCAGCTCGGTGAGATATGCCGTCTGCGACGCCGGTTTAACGATCATCGGCATGCCGGCCAAGAAGGTCGGAGCGAGCTTCTCGAGCATCCCCCAGCATGGGAAATTGAACGCGTTGACGTGGACCGCCACACCGCGACGAGGTCCGAGGATGTGGGTGCCGAGGAACGAACCGTCGCGGCTCAGTGAAACGGGTTCGCCGTCGACGACGATCTTGGCATTCGGCATCTCGCGGCGGCCGATCCCGGAGTACGCCATGAGCACTCCGGCCCCACCTTCGATGTCGACCCAAGAGTCCGATCGGGTGGCACCCGTGGCGGTCGAGAGCTCGTAGAGCGCGGCGGTGTCGGCAAGGAGATGCTTGCCCAGCGCCCGGAGGATTGCGGCGCGATCGTGAAAGGTCAGTTCCCGCAGTGCGGGCCCACCAACTGCACGGGCGTACTCAGCGGTAGCGCCAAAATCGATGCCCGCCGAGGAGACCGAAGCGATGGTGTGGCCCGTGACCGCATGCTTGACCGTGACTCCATCGGATGCCGCGTGCCAACGGCCTCCCACATAGCTCTCGACCACATGACGTTTGACCGCGTTCATTCAGCCCCTCCTCGACTCTCTGACGATACATACTATGTCCTATATGTATGTATCGTGTATCAGATCTGGTAAAGAGCTCAAACCATAGCCAGCGGGCCGGGGACAACCCGACCTGCGGCTAAAAACGGTGGGAATCGCAGTCGTTACTCGTTTGCGACTTGAAGATCGCTGCTGCCGAGATAGGCGGCGATCACATTCGGATCGGCCTGAACCTCTTCAGGGGTGCCTTCGGAAATCTTTTCGCCGAAGTCGAGCACCATGATGCGATCAGCAATGTCCATGACGAGACCCATATCGTGCTCGACCATGACCATCGGGATATTGAGCTCTCGACGGATATCGAGAATGAAGCGGGCCATGTCCTCGGTCTCTTCGAGGTTCATACCAGCCACTGGTTCATCGAGGAGCAAAAGCTCGGGATCCATGGCGAGAGCGCGCCCCAACTCGACGAGCTTCTGAATGCCATATGGCAGTAGCGCCACCGGATGGTTACGCCACTCGACAATCTCGAGGAAGTCGATGATGTCCTCCACCTGACGGCGGTGCTCCATCTCTTCCTTCTTGGCTGCCCCAACCCAAAGCATGCCGGCCAACCATGACTTCTTCATCCGCACGTGGCGACCGAGCAGAAGGTTGTCGATCACCGTCATCTGTGGGAACAGCTCGATATTTTGGAATGTACGGGCGATGCCCAACTCGGCTACATAGTCGGGACGATGTCCCATGATGGACTCGCCCTTCCACTTGATATCGCCTTCTTGGGGTCGATACACCTGCGAGATGGTGTTGAAGATTGAGGTCTTCCCCGCGCCGTTCGGGCCGATGATCGAGAAGAGTTCTCCTCGGTTCACATGGAAACTCACCCCATGGATGGCAGTAACACCACCAAATCGGAGAGTGATCTCTTCAACGTCGAGAATGTGTTCGCTCATGACTTGCTCGTTCATACCAATGATCTCCTAGGACAACCAGCGCTTGCGGCGCTTGTAGTGCTTGACGTCGCGGAACGACTTCCGCTCGCCGCCATCTCCATGAAGGCCCAAGTAGAACTCCTGCACGTCTTCATCCTTAAGGAGTTTCTGGGATGGGCCGTCCATAACGACCTTGCCGGATTCCATCACGTAACCGAAGTCGGCGATCGAGAGCGCCATCATGGCGTTCTGCTCGATCAACAGGACGCTCACGCCCTGCTTGTTGATGTCCACGATGATGTCACGGATCTGCTCAATCAGCATCGGCGCCAGGCCCAGCGAGGGCTCATCAAGGATGAGTAACTCCGGCGCGGCCATCAGGGCTCTGGCGATTGCAAGCATCTGCTGCTCGCCGCCAGACAAATAACCGGCAACCTGCTTGCTGCGTGCTTTCAGCTGGGGAAAGAGCTCCATGACCCGGTCGAGGTTGGCGTCCATATTGGCGCGGTTTGTGAAGGCGCCACAGGACAGGTTTTCGTCGACGGTCATCTCGGCAAAGATGCGTCGACCCTCCATCACCTGCGAGATGCCACCCTCGACGATTTGGGCAGGGTTGGCGTTTGCAAGATCCTTGCCATTCCACGTAACCGACCCTTTGGTGGCCTTGCCCTCATGAATATCGAGAAGGCCGGTGATCGCCCGAGCCGTTGTGGTCTTGCCAGCCCCATTCGAGCCGAGCAGAGCAACGATCTGGCCGTCAGGCACATCGATTGACAGGCCTCTCAGGACAAGGATGACCTCGTTGTAGACCACTTCAAGGTTTGCTAGTTCGAGCAACGTTCGCCCTCCACAATGGGGTTCTTTAGAACTTCGGTCGGTAGTGCAGAAACCGTGGGCCCAGCGGGCCGGGGAGATGCCTCCCCGACCCGCCAGATCTCACAGCAATGTGATCAACCCGAAGGGTGATCAGCCAGACGGTTCAATACAGGGACCATCGAACACGTAGTTCTCGGCCACTGAACCGATGTACTTGTCTGCAACCGTGATCATGCCGGACGAGCCGGGGTTGTCAGGTGTGGACTCACCAGTCGCAATGATATTGAAGTCGGCAAGCGAGACATCGTAGATGTAGCTTCCGCGTACCACAGCAGCGTTGTAGTCCGTCGGCCACGTCTGGTTCGGCGAGAGACCCCTGAAGTCGACTGCGAAGCCGTCGCTCTGGGAGATGGCAACCATGTTGCCACGGGTCAGGTCGCCGCCGTCGATGGCAGTCTCAATAAGAGTCTGAGCCATGATGCCTTCCATCCAGCCGATGGTGTAGACGTCGGAGATGTTCAGCTCGGGACGACGAGCCGACATTTCGGTCATGATCTCGTCCATACCGGCAATGCCCTCACTACCCCATGGGGCGTAGTAACCAGACTGGAACCAGTACTGGTCGAACTGGGCCGCGAAGTCAGAGGACAAGTGGAAGAGATAGTTGAACGACGGCCCATTGCCGGTCCAATAACCTTCGAAGCCCTGGCTTACCGCGTTGCCGAAGATGTCGATCGTCTCACCCGGGGTGAGCGTGGTGAACACCATGGTTGCGCCAGAGCCGAGGATCTGAGCAACGATTGCGGTGCGGTCATCACCGGCAACAGCCGAGGTGCCGTCATACACGACGGGGATCCCCAGCTCTTCAGCGGCAATCGCCGCGCCGGCGGCGCCGTCTTCGCCGTACTCACCCGGACGGGTAACGATGGCGAGCGATGGGTCGAGACCCTCGCCTTCGACATAGCCCTTCAGCCACTCGATGGCATTCATCGCCTCGAGGCAGTATGTGGTTCCCTTCTCGAGGATGGCAGAACCGAATTCCGGGTCCGGCCACAAGGAGGCCCAGCTCAACGGGATGACGAGAATGTTGTCGTCAGCGGCCTGTTCGGCGATGGCAGAGGTGATCGGAGAACCAGTGTTCTCAGTGATCATCAGCACACCGTCGCTGCCTTCCTGGGCAAGCTCTTCGTAGTTCTGGATACCGACATCGGTGGCGTAACCGGAGTCGAGAACAACCGTCTCGACGGTCCAGCCTTGGTAGCCACCGTTCTCGTTGAAGACCTCCCAGTAAACTTCCTGAGACGCAACGATCTCGGCCACCAGCGAGGCGAACGGACCGGAAAGGTCGGCGTTCAGACCAACACGGATCACCTTGTTATCGACATCGACGCCGTAATCGGTGGCAATTTCGCCACCGTCTCCGGAATCATCAGAACCAGAATCATCAGAACCGGAATCATCAGAACCGGAATCATCAGAACCAGAATCATCAGAACCAGAATCATCAGAACCAGAATCATCAGAGCCTGAGCTCGAGTCGCTGGAATCATCGCCGCAGGCTGCGGCCAGCATCGACAATGCAAGAAGCATTGCGAGCATTACTTTCATTCGTCGCACTTTGGATCCCTCCATGGTTGTGTTCTCTGCTCAATCGGCGAGAAGCCGACCGAGCCGTTCCAGTCTCGCGCAGTTCGCAAGATCAGATTTGTCGTATGGCCGTTAGTAGCTAAACGGCCAGCGTTTCCAATAGTTTCGAATTTTGATCCAGATGCCGAACAGTCCGAGCGGCTCAAAGATCAAGAACACGATGATCAAGACGCCGTAGATCACCAGGTTCCAGAAGAACACGCTCATCGGCCAGCCCGTGGCCACTGTCCCAGTGCTGATCGGACCAAAGTCACCTGAGGTCCCGTCGGTAAGAAGAATATTGGCGATCCAGGCAACAGGCCCGTTACTAGCGGTCTGCTCGCCGAGCCATTCGGTGAACGTCTTGACGACCTCAGGCGTGAGCTCCACGAACACCGTACCGAGCATCGTGCCCGCAATGGTGCCAGCGCCGCCGATCAGCAAAATGGCAATGAAGTCGACCGACAAGAAGAGCGACCACTGAACCGGCGCGACTCGGCCGTTGTAGCTGGCAAAGAGTGCGCCACCGATACCGGCGTAGAACGAGCTGATGGCGAAACCGATCAGCTTGTACTTGAACTCCGGCACACCCATGACCTCAGCAGCGATGTCGCGGTCACGGATAGCTTGCAGCGCTCGGCCGGTGCGAGAGCGCACCAGGTTCTTGGCCAGCAGAGCGAAGATGCCGACCAAGGTGAGAAGAAAGAAGAACTGTTTTTGTTCTTCACTCAGGTAAATGAGACCAAACCACTGGCCATCTTCGGTCATCTCGATGAGCGGCGTCTCTTCCTTCCATGCGCGGATGTCGAGCTTTGGCCACTTTCGGCCCGACTCGAAGTCGCCGGCGTATTCGGGAAGCATGCGACCGAGGTGCAGCCCGATGAACACCAGACCGACGGTGACGATCGCTAGGTACAGGCCACGTACCTTTACTGCAGCCGGCGAGACGATAACCCCCACCAAAGTAGCAACGATGCCTGACATGGGGAGCCAGATCCACATCGGCAACCCGAGGCCACACTGGCTCGACTTGTCGAGGAGTCCGAGCTCGTCGTGGAACGGCACACACGCTTGCCACTC
>Ga0315324_10000022_pt1 | contig 70703 bp, 60 predicted proteins | sample M150021515metaG_FD_203919 | JGI IMG/M metagenome (GOLD analysis project Ga0315324, IMG submission 203919) | Ammonia-oxidizing marine archaeal communities from Monterey Bay, California, United States - M1 500m 21515 | ecosystem: Environmental > Aquatic > Marine > Intertidal zone | place: USA...
CAGCAATTTCTAGACTTGCCATTTCCCCATATGTCACATTAACCGATAATTCATGATAAATTCCACCAGTTGATTCCATGGTGATATTGTAGTTTCCAAAAGTCATTGCGAAGTAAGTACCGTTAGCTTCGGTGAATACACCGCCACCGGCAGTCCAAGTAATTCCTCCACCAATTGTTAGGTCTAGCATATTACCAAATTGGTCATGCAGTGACCAAATTAGCTGACATGTTTCGCCAGCATAGATAACCGTTTCACAACCACTTGTGATGTAATGTGTAGGGACTCCACCCAATACTTCGATGTCAACTACAATATTTTGACTATTCCAAGTTACAGTTACAGTTTGATTTCCAGAATTATACGGTTTGAAAGTAACACCATCCATTGAACCGTTTGAAGGATTGTAAGTAATTGTCATTCCAGGAACAATGTTTCCATGTTGGTCATGAACAACGGCTGTGATGGAAAACATTCCATCTGCTGTGATTGTTTCTTCCACATCATCAACAATTAGGGCAACTGGTAGCCCAGGTGCAACCGTGATGAGTTCTGATGAACAAATAACTCCAAAACATGCTGTTATAGTGTGAACTCCAGTATAATCTGGTGTGAATACTCCAGTGGAGTTTATTGTACCATTATTAGCAGTCCATACTACCTCTTCAGCAATCATTCCACCTACTGCATCGTTCAATATGTGGGAGAATTGAACCGATGTATCAGCGTCAGTTGTTGAACCAGATGGAGATAATGAAACCGAATGAACATCTGTGTAATTGATCAGGATTGTTGGTCTGTAATTTAGTGAACTTTCACTTGAATAGAATTCTACCCACGCAGGAGTCCCTGCAGGTGATGTTCCAATTACTATCCAAGCATGGTCACCATCAATCAGCATACCAGTATCGCCTAATTCTAGCCAAACATCAGTTATTCCTGTAGATATTGTAGTCACAGAAACCGGTGTGGCGTCATATTCAACCCCTGCTGCCATCCCGGCAGCAGACCATGCAGTATTACCTGCTGAATTATTCCACGTTGAACCGGATTGAGTCCATGAATTGGTTAGCAAACGATGAACACTTAATGTCAAAGTGCCAGAAGGTGCCGATTCGATATTCAAATTTACTGAAGCTGAATGAATTTTAGCACCTGGTGGAAGAGGAATCTGTTCGTTATCCAATCCAATAATCATCCTACATTCAGTATTAGCACCTTCACAATTGGTTCCAACCATCATCGATTCTGAGCCATGATTCTGATTAACAAATCCACTACCAATATATGAATCTCTGATGTTGGTATGTCCTAGATCTGCGACTTCGTTTCCAGTTTGGAATAGGTATGTCCAAGTATGGTCACCATTGTATGAATTGTCAACCGGAGACCCGATGGCGAATACTCTTCGACTAGACGCTGGTCCTGGAATTGATCCATTAATCGCTTGTACCCACCAACTGTATACATTGCCCGCAACTAAATCCTGGCTGAAGGTGAAAGTAGTACCATTAATTTCATTATCTTCCCAAGATTTGTATTTTTGATGTCCGTCTGTGGTTGCAATTGTTACAATATATCCGGTAGCATTGGCTACGCTATTCCATGTCAATTGTGGTTTGTCAAGAGATTCCAAGACCCATGTACTAGTATTGTACAAAATAGAGCCATCGTCTGGGTAAGTTAGTGTTGGCTGAGCCGGAGGGATTACTCCGTCAACATTGTCAACATAATCTAGAACTAATTTTGGTTTTAGTGTGTTATTGTATGAATTATCGTAGAAGTAGTGGCCAGATGTCGGAGTTCCAACAGTTTGCAACATGATGGTAAGGGTATTGTTTCCATTAGCAATGTTGGATTGTGCGAGTGAAGTGAGGTCCCACTCTTGCCATCCATTTGAGGGAACAATTAACATTGTAGACCGAGTGATTTCACTAGTCAAACACGATGGTGCATTATTCCAAGTAACACTGTTTTCACTAAATGTGTCACATGCATGTGCGCTGACTGTAAGAGATGAGGTTCCTGATACGTTGTACCTATACAGTGACAATAACGCACTAGTTGGAGTCATTGCAGCAGGGAATGGTAACTCAGACAAGTCAAAGGTAAACATAATTTTAGATTCACCAGAGCCACCTGCTGAAATTCCAAGGTCCAATCTACCATTTCCTCCTAAGGAATTACCAGCATTGCTGGAATCGATTGTAGCATCTGGAACTCCAGGTAACGCTGTAGTTTCCTCGAAAACCGAACCATCATACAACGTAATTGTATGATTGCCGGCACCATCGTCACTACCTAGTAACCCCGGTACTCTGAATGAATTAATGCTAGACCAAGTTCCTAGTCGGTGGTCTTGCTCGGCTCGAACTCTCCAATACATCCAGAAGTCTCCCCATGTGTAATTATCTTGAGTGGTATAGGCTAGATTCGTATAATTCCATGTACCATCGAATGTATTAGAGTCGGTAAGGTCGTACAACCAAGTTTCATTTTCATCTGTGAATGATGGGGATTTAGAAGATTGAATAATCCATTTTGTCTCATTCGATTCCATACCTGTCCAATTGAGAGTAACATCATCTGCACCTTGTGGTCGTGATGCTGTTTGATTCCATATAGTAGAACCATCAATTGGTGCTAGACTAGCCGCAGGAGAGGGTAACCATTGTGTTCCAGTTCTCCACTCTAACTTTACATTGGGCCGTTTTGATTCATCGGTAGTATAGTCGCTACTAGCGAAGTGCCAATCATCCGTAGTGTCATCAATAATGGTGAACATCAAATTGACCTTATCCAAACCAGATGCATGAGCGTGCTGTACTGCATAAGTTATATCGAAATTAATCGAGCTGTTCTGATAATCAACATATATAATTTCGAATGGAACATCACATTTCTGATTGCTCCATGTAGAATTAGCCCCGGTGGGTCCACTCATCGTTGCATTTTCGTTCCATACATCTCGAACTTCACAGACTGCGATTCTGACGGTTTCTTGACCGACTTCACCGCCACTTGTCTTGTACATTCTCAATCCTGCTTCTACAAATTCATGTGAACTTGGGATTGGTAGTGTTGACCAATCAACAGTTATCATTGTCTCAGTGTAGTGATTTGACGAACTTGGCAAAAGGCCAGAGCGACCGATAATTAACTCAGCCGATGCCTCATAAGCCGAATTTATGGAGGCAGAGTCGACATATGTGTCCATGAACAGAGCAGGGTAGTCAAGAGCATCTACAATTTGTCCTTCTTGCAGATTGATGTATGCATCAGTTGAATTGGTACTATTCCCCGTATTTGCAGGAATGTGGAAAATTGTATCTTGGCCACGCGCACCAAGAATGTCGTCTGTTATCGGTTGGACAAACCATTCGTATGACTCACCGGTGTCGAGGTTGGATGGTGGTGTCCAAGTTAGATTGGCAATATCCCAGCCAGTCGATATCTCTCTACTGTCGTGTACAGTCCATCCACCTCTATGATCTGAATAATCATTCCAGATGAATATTCTCCAATCATCAACATTCGATGGATTGGAATGTGTCCAAGTGAAACTGGGAGTTTCCTCAGGGATAAGAGCATGAGTTGATATGTCCCATAAAATTTCATTAACGGCCGGATTGCTGTTGCTTCCTGCAATCTCGGGTGATGATGCATTTCCTGTAGTCCAAGTCATGTTTAACCATGGACGGTCACTGCTTGTTCCTTCAGTCGATGTGAATAAAGTTTGACCTTCATCAATCGAACCAACAATCATTAGCGATAGATGCGATTCACCATTTGCAAAGGCATTTTGTACCAATTCAGTTACATCGAAAGCCATCCAGTTTGCGGAATCTCCCGGTTGGACATCTGCCATAATTCCTCTATCATTAGAACCCATTGCGCCAGGGGCAGACCAATTATTTATTCCATCAAATGTTGTGCCATTTGCACTTGTATTCCATGCTACTGTTGCAGGATGTATTGAGACGGAGTTTCCGATATCGGAACCGAACTGTGCATACAGGTTTAGGGTTGATTTTGAAATATGTGCATTTTGTGGATTTGGTAATTCAGTTAGTGGAATCTTAAGCAATCCATTTGCATTTTCTCCATTACTACTAGTTCCCACCTTGATGGAGGTTGATGAAGACTGATCAGCAGTAGCACCAACTCCAGAATCAGCGACCCAAGTGTCGATGAAGTTTGGAATATCTAGTGAAGGCATTGCAGTTCTATGATGTAATTCAACAGCTGCTGATGTAGAATCTATGTCCCAGGTAGTGATGTTTGGTAGTAAGAAGTGGAATGTATTGGACCAATTGCCAATTTGGTTGGTAGAACTAGTCGCTCTAACCCTCCAGTACCAAGTATTTCCTGCATCCAGCAGATTGCTTAGGTCATATGTCATGTTAGTAATGTCGAATCCAGTATCTGTCCAACTTGTCGACATCAATAGATTGGAAGAATCGAAATCCACAGATGTGTCCATTTCGATAGACCATCCTCCAATAGATACAGTTGATGTAGTGAAATTCCAAGATAATTGAGGCGATTGTTCAGGAGCAGGGTTGATCCCTGATTCAATCGACCAAGACCCATTTAGTGGAGCCACGGGTACAGGATCTGATGGCAAAGCACTGGAACCAGGGACATAAATGAATGAAATTTCAGGACGATTGGATGAAGTTTCACTATTCGGATAGAAGTATGCGGTTCTGTCATTACCGGTTCCTATTCCAACAATTCCAATAATTAAATCGACAGCCCTTTCTTCTCTCATGGCATTCTGTACAGCGAGAGTAATGTCAAATTCAACCCAATCGCCAGCAGAATACGAGGTTCCTAGGGTAATAGAGTCCAGCAATCCAGCACGTTCCCAACCCTTAGCTCCAGAGGTTCCCCAAGAGTTCGTTCCATCATAGGAGGACCATGTTGCGCTTTCTTCAGTCCAGTTGTGTTGTCTGCTTTCCCAAATCCCAACGACTGGGCTATTCGATGGGTCAACAGCCAAACGCATTTTTAAGGCTGCAGTTTTAACTGCATATCCCGATGGAAGAAGATGGCTTGTCAAGTCACATCCAAGAAGAATTGATGCTTCAGAAGGGAATGTGTTGTAAGACACCTGCATTTCATCTTCGCCATTGTAGTTATCTGTAGGTGTGCCACTGTCAATGTATGTATCTCCACAGTTAGGTGCATCCCCTACAGTAGTTGCATTTCCATGAGACAAGCGCAAACGGTATTCATCATCTTGTATATGCTCAGATTCTAGTGCAGAAACAAGGAACGATGAACTTGACCACCAAGAATGGTGCAAAGTCGTTGAATCTTTCTGTGCTAATCTCCAGTGGTACATGATTCCATCTTCCAATGCATCGGTTCCAGAAATGGACCAATTTCCATCGGTTGGGGCAAAGGCGGTAGAGGTTCCAGTGTCAAATGAATGAATGATATTTCTAAATTCAGCATCGGTGGAAACTTGCATCATCATATCGTTGGTCTGAAGTGAAGGCATTGCACCGTTCCAACTCAAAGTTGGGGTAGCATTGGCAGATAGACTATCTCCGGTCAAATTCCAGACAGCATGACCATCCATTGGAGTTACATGGCTCGGAATTGCTGGAGGCCCACTGCTATCCCAATCGTATGTTATTTCGAGATATGGTTGGTCGCAAGACGAAGATTCAGTTGTGCAAAACTTAGTCCATTGAGTTGTAGATTCCGATACCCCCCAAGTTGATGCGACCATCATTAATTCGAGTGACTTTGAGGGTTCTTTACCAGATTGAATCGCCACGTTGTTTTGGTCAATCCAATGTTGAATTACGACAGTGAGGTTTGTTTCCATGTCCGAAGATGATTGAGACCCATTGTAACTCCCAACAGACATAGAAGGACTTCTTCCGCCATCATCCCAGTAGTATGTTCCATCATATTTTCTCCATGTCACTCCGTTTTCTGTCCATTCATCTCCATCCATTATATGAAAACTAATATCTGCAGAACCACTGAATGATTCACGCGTCATAACCATATTTGCTGAAATAATTGATGAATTAGCATGAAGGCCGACATCATCAAGATTAATTCTTAATAATCCATATTGATTTGAACTTGATGACGAACCTACTGTCATATTATCTTCGCCACCCATGTTATTGTTTCTTGCGGCGTTGGAGGAATCGATGTATGTGTCGTCAATAGTATCCTCTATCAAACCAAGGCCATCAAAGTCAATCGTGACTTTACCATAACTCCCAATCTCCGTTATGTTATGGGCAGGTAAATGGAAATATCCAGTGTTCCAAGAACCGATTGTATCTGTCGAATCAATCGACCTCATTCGGTAATACATAGTTGTACCATTAGATAATTCATCTCCGGTGGGGATAGTCATCATCCCATTGCTAGAACTCAGAGTGAATAATGACGAGTTGTCCTGCGTGGAATATATCCATGTGTCATCAGCAGGAGAGATAAACTCCTCATTTATTGAAAGTTGAACCTGAGCATTAGTTCCTGAAAAATTCTCCCAAGACAATTCAGGAATTGTAGCAGCGGTTAGGATAAACGCATCATTGTCCATCAATGCAGCGCCATCTTCTACAAAGTTTGGAGTAAGTGCACCTCCATTCCCCGGTGTTCCATTTTGATGTAAAATTTCAAGAGAGGGTCGACTGTTAACGTTTGCAGATTCGGAAAGATGGCACTCATATTGTGCTCCAGTTGCAACAAGAATGAGGTCTATTGTACTGCGAGAATTGATGACAGCTTCTTGTACTATCGCAGTTACGTTAATCGAGAATGTATTGTTAGCATATCCGTAGAACGGAGGCTCCCATGAAGTGTGATCTGAGGTGGCACCAGCGCCAGCTAATCCCCAATTGGTTCCAGTATTTGGGCTACCCCAATTTGCATTGGATTCATTCCAAGACCGCTTCATTCTCGAACTGTAGATGTGTATGACTTCAAGGTCAAATGGATCGATTCCGCAAGTTAGTTCTAGTATTGCATCATTTACCAAATCGCCATTTGGAATTGTATTATTGAATGAAATTAAAATCTTTGACTCCCCAGTCAAAGATGAGCCAATATTTACAGTTTCATTTGAGCCATAATTCTGTAGTGGATATTCTTCATCGAGAGAAGTGTCCTTCAATACATCAATTGATGATGTAGTTTGAGAAACGGTTATTTCGTCGCTTAGTACATCATTTGTCCAAGATGGAACCGCTTGTGGAATTGCTAAATCAGCGAATAAAAACATCAAAACCATTACGAGGGAACTTACAATTTTACGGTGGTGGGAGGTGTTCGACGACATGGGGCTCATTCAGCCACTAACAGAAGGAGTATAGGTCCTTTTCGGCTGGCCACCCGTAGGGTGGCCGTGAATTTTAGGATAAACTATGGCAAAGCGAAGGTTCAAGGTCGTCCCACTATGACATTGGATTGCATGAGTGAACTTTGGGTTGAGCGACATCGTCCTCGCACGGTTGGAGATATCCGCGGCCAGGCTTCAGTAGTGCAAAGACTAACCGCATATGCAAAACTTGCAGACTTCCCTCATCTGCTATTAGCAGGCCCTCCTGGTACTGGTAAAACTACGGCGGCAATGGCTCTGACTCGTGATGTATTTGGTCCAGATTTTCGTAATAATTTGCTTGAAATGAATGCAAGCGATGAACGTAAACTTGAGAGCATTAGAACCAAGGTCAAACAATTCGCAAGAACGGCTCCATATGGAGGGGCCGAATTCAAGATTATATTTTTAGATGAAGCAGACGCATTAACTCATGATGCTCAAGGTGCACTACGCCGAATCATGGAACAGTATGCTCAGACATGCCGATTCATTTTATCGTGTAATTATTCAAGCAAAATTATCGAACCGATTCAAAGCCGATGTGCAGTCTTCCGATTCAGACCTCTTGCGGATGCTGATGTATTAGATCAAGTGAAGGTTGTTGCAAAATCAGAAGATGTTGGCCTAGATGATGAGGCCGCAGAAGCGCTAGTGCGAATTGCACAAGGAGATTTGCGAAAAGCAATCACTGCATTGCAGGTTGCCGCTGCACTTGAGAAAAATATCACTCGTACTTTGATTTATGAAACAAGTGCAACGGCCCCTCCCGAATCCCTACATCAATATTTGATGGCATGCCGACAGGATGGGTTCCATGCTGCGCGCAGAAGGTTGCGTGAACTGTTGGATAGATATGGTCTGGCAGGAACAGATTTTGTTAACCAACTCCACCGTGAATTATATGGAGTTGATTTCCTTTCAGAAATTCAAAAACTAGAACTTACTGAATTGATGGCAGAAATCGATTTCAGACTTGTTGAAGGGGGAGGCGAAGCAATTCAATTGGATGCTCTGACCGCACGTCTTTCCACTCTACTCAGTTGAATCTTCTTCAACGAATTCGTTAATAGTTAATTCAAGTTCAACAGTTCTAGTGTTTTCCCAAGGGTCACCGTCTTCTATGATCTCGATTACAATTGTGTATGTTCCTGCAGCGAGTTCATCTGGAACTTTGATTGCTACTGGATAGTCTATGTCTTTATGTGAACGAACAGAATCTAGTGCAGATGGGTCAATCGCTTCAATTTCTTTCCAGGAATTGGTGGAGTTTACATCTTCTCCAAATGTAATGATATAATCCGAATCTGCAGCATCTGAATTATCAGTAAATGCTAGAACTAAGTAATGTTCACCTGTATATCCTTCGGTGAGATTAATTTTGCTCGATTTGCTATAATCAAATCCATCTTCAGTTTCTGAAATCATTCCCCATCCGTTGTCGACTTGCGGGGCAACAATATCAGCGAACGGTGCATTTGTCAATAGGAAAGTCAATGCTAACCAAGTAAATATATGCATAAATGATGCCTTGAACCATGTTCCTTTGGTGTAATGCTTTACAAATTTCTCAGGCAATACTGCCCTGTGGATTGATGGAATTAAGAAAATCCCTAACATAGGAATAAACCAAAGCATATCTGCATTGTCTTGAGAACTAGGCATTGCGACATACCGCATCAATAGAGATATGGTCGTAGCAAAAGAAATTACCAACCACATCGACACAGTATCTGCTTTTTCTTTGGATACATGCTTGACCGGATCGAACGCTTCGATACCCATGTCGGCACCTGAGCGGTTCTTCTTCCGCTCCTTGTCACCAGTATCTCGATTGCGTCGCTCGGTAGCCGCGGCTGCCATGGCGGTATTGATGTCTACCATCAGTTTGGCGAGCGGTTGACAGTGAATGAAGGCTGTGGTTGAGCGTAAGGATTTTCGAACGGAATATAGTTGCAATTTTGATTCATGGTAGATTGTTGATTGATATGCCGCATCCTTCAAAGAGGGGTGGTCGGTGGGCGAACTACTTGCCGGGGTGGCGTAGTTGGTGGCGCGTCGGACTCATAGGGCAGCTCTTCGGAGCTAATTGAGACGTACCAAAGCCCCTTCTCATGTCTGAGACATCCGAAGGTCGCGGGTTCAAGCCCCGCTCCCGGCACCTACTTTCATCCAATTTATACAATCCATTGTGCCGAAAATAACCCTGTCTCAAAATGAGTGCATTTCACTAAACACCTCTGAGTGGGTCGGATGAGATGTTCAAACTGCCCGGTCTTCCAGTAGTTCTAAAGGAATAATTTCCAATGCTTTGATGTTTGTAGCTTCAAGGTCAACAGGGCAAGCCATCCCCTGATTTAGTGCATCGAGCCATGTACTTGCACATACACACCAAGAATCACCTGGTTTTAGTCCAGGGAAATTGAATTGAGGCATTGGGGTGATCAAATTATTGCCCTGCATTTTGGCGAATTCCAGAAACTCTTCAGTCACAATACAGCAAACTGTGTGGGAGCCTCTATCCCTCTCGTCGGTTTTACAACTACCATCTCTGTGCCAGCCAGTCATTGGCTTACATGAGCATTCGCCAATTTCTTGACCTAGGACGTTTTTTTGTATCGCCATATTACTTCGAGAGAAAAGTCATACTTCAAATTGTGTATTGGTCTTCCTCATTCATCACTTTAATATCGCAAAAGCAACTCAAAAATAAATCATTCAGCGGATTTAGTTTCTTCCACAGTCTCTCCTGCAGTTTCTTCCACAGTCTCTCCTGCAGTTTCTTCTACAGTTTCTTCCACAGTTTCTTCCACAGTCTCTTCTGCAGTTTCTTCCACAGTCTCTCCTGCAGTTTCTTCCACAGTTTCTTCTACAGTTTCTTCGACTTCAACCGCCTCGGCTGATATTTCATCAGCCAAATTGATTCTAGGCTCAGGTTGGGTTAAATCATCTACCCATTTTGTGCCTCCACGGGCCTCATTTTCTCCACCCATGAAGATCATTGAAGCTCCCGCAAGTAATGATAATAATCCCAGAATCCATAAACTCAGAGTAACATAGTCTATCCAATGGTCAAAGTTAGTGAAGTAAGCAAATTGATCTTGGTTGGTTACGATTTGTGATTCCATTGTTTCAGCAGTTTCATCATCTAATTCCCCATCGGTTTTGATGACGAATACTTGCTGTAAATCCTCCATTGTTGGAGGGGTTTGTTGCTCCCATGTAGGGCGAGTGTCAATCCAGAATGTGGATTCAGATTTACCTGCGATAATAGCTCCACTAATTTGTTCAACCTTTATCTGAACATCACTTCCAAAGTATATTGGAAGTGCACCAGGGGTGGCATCAATTAGGCCTCCATTGTTGATTAATTTGGCCTGAATAGATCGAGTAAGCGGGTCCATAGAGGCAGTGCAAATATCAACAGGTATCCCCTTTAGAGTCCCTTCTTTGTCGCAGTTTACCTCAGCAGTACCATAGCCTGACAAATCTATTAAATCCCCTTCTCCAGTGATGAATCCGCCCGTTGTTTCTCCACGCTTTTCAGAAGTAATCAAACCATGGGTTGCGGCTTCCTTTTCCAGAGATTTCCATCCCACGTACTCGCTACCGCCAACCATCACAGTTTCACCTTTGTCACATGTATCAAATTCGCCAGTACAGATTGTAATCAAATATGGTTTATCAGGGTCACCTGTGATAATACCTCCTTCAACATAGGCGTTGGAGCCGAAATAAGTCTCATTCGTTTCAAGGCTAGTCCATCCTGCAGTCATATCATCGGAGCCATCTCCGTCTAAGTATGCGTTGACTGGGTCGTGCCATCCAAGTAGCCAGTTATTTACAGGCTGTGTGAGGTAACGTGAAGTGCCAAATGAATCAATTAAGAAATCTGGAACGAAGTGTTTGAACACAACTTCCATGATTAGTAATCGAGTTGCGCCTGCTGTATTTTCATCGATTCCATAAATTGATGCTACAGTTTCATTAGTCCATTCAACAGAATCAGCCCTTTCTCCAGTAGTGAAATTAATTGGAATAGATTTACCACTCAATTCTCCATAAAGGAACATACCTGCTCCTTCAGGAGTCGTCAAGCCATATGGGCCATACAGCATATTTGCACTTTGGCTCCGAGTGAGGTCAATAGGGTCTCCCGCTGGGAACCCAAGTGTTCCACTGCCCCACATTCCTTCAAGGTTCAATGAATATTTGGAGTAAGTACCATCTATTGGACTTACTGAACCAAATGTTTGGTTAACGAATTCAGATGCAGTGATGTAGCCTTCACCGCCAACAAGAATCAAAGGTAGAGCCGAGATATCATCAACCCACTTACTGCAGAACTCTTTGAGCACTTGGTGCTGATCTCTATCGAGACCATAAGTTTCCATTGCTGTTGAATGGTTCATATCAAGGAATTCAGCGAGGCCAAACCCGGTTCCAGATTCACTTACTGCAAGTATTCCAAGAGGTTCATCAGTACCGTCTCCTAAGGTCAATACCGTTTTTGCAACATCGTTGTCAATACCGATATCGAGTAACCAGCGTGCTCTACGCGAGAGGTTGACAGCATCTTCATCACTATTGGTTAGATAGTCATCATCTCCAGCCCCATACTCCAGCATCTTAGCACCCATTCCACCATATAGTGTCCAATCTCTTGCGAGTGTAATATTGAGGTCGGTAGGATGTTCAAAGCCCCAAAGTTCAGCACGAGCGAGTGTTACTGAATTATCGGGGTCGGCTTGAATTTCTTCAAGTGATTCAGGTTCTCCCATTGCCGCATATACAAGAGGGCCCATGTAGTTCAGGAGTGACAGGTTTTCACCATCAGGGCCTACCACGTGATTGAATGCATAGTCAAGGTCTAATATCCACTTGAAAGATGATGTTTCATTATCTTCCTTGCCGTTTCCATTTGGATCATAATCTTCATTCCAGTGCTCATCGGGCTCTAAGATTCCATCACCGTCGTCATCCCATTCATGTTGGTTCCATTGTGGATGAACGCCACCTTCTTCAAGGTAAGTTGTAGTGTTATCGTCAAGAAATACATCACCATACGCTTCATCAAGTGATTCAAACATTCCATCTAGGAAAAATGACTCGGCATTATCGCCTTTTGCTGTATTTACAATAGCACCGTCATATGTGCCTTCTGCCAAGGACAGATTCTGTAAATTCTCTAAATTAAATTGTGCAACTTTGTGAGATGCAGAAACCTGTTGGAAATAAGTATCGATTACACCGGAGGCAAATCCAACTTTTGTAATTTTCATTACTTCATTAATCGCAGTACCTGTTGCCCCAACGACTTGTGGCGTGAATGCAATATTGAGTTGACTTACTTCAGTGGAACAAGGAACAGCAGTCTCTTCAGCGCATGCATAAGACGTAACTTGTTTGTAGGTTAGTAAACCATTCCTGTGGTCATAACTGTCGACTTCTTTCTTGAGTGTGACATCATAAGTTACCGGGCCAATCATCTCATATTGAGGTTCAGACATATTATTTATAACATCATCAATATTCAAAATATGCCACGCATAGAAATCCCTTTGGCTCGTGGTTTCTTTCCAATCATCCTTAACATCTCTACACAGGTTGTCTAGGCAGATGTCATCTTTTACTTTCATTGCTACAGCGTCTTCGACTGCATCAGGTACCGCGCTGGTCGCCATTGGCCCCAAAACAGCCACGTTTAGTGTGACCATTATGAAGCCGGCGATTACCATTGTCATGTTCAAAGGATTGAGACCCATGGTTCTCGAGATTACCTTTCAGCATTGAACCTTACGCCTAAATATGTAGAACATAGTTACTCTGTACCTGAAATAGTTCCATCGGGTTCTAATCTGTATAATCGGATAGTGCTGGTGGCCCCACGCATTGCTAATGGGGAGCCAGATATGGCCACTATTCGGTCGCCTGATTTTATTGAACCCTCAACTGCAAGCATTCTAATTGCTTCTTGCATAGTTTGAGAACCTCTCTCATACTCATCAACTATAACCGATTGAACACCAGGAAGTAAATTCATTCTTCTTGCGGCTCTTAATCGGTCGGTTACCGCTGTAACAATTAGGTCTGGGCGGTAGCCAGCAACCAATCTAGGTGCGTTACCATGTTGTGTTGCAACTAGGATGTGCCTTGCTCCAGACATTTTAGCTAACTCGACACCTGCGTGTGCGACTGCACGTGTTGAGCGGAACTTAGAGAGGGCACCAGGGGTGCCACCAGATGTAACAAGACCATCTTCAGTCGCTCCAGCAATTCGCACCATAGTTTCAACAGCCGCAATAGGGTGGTTTCCAGATGCGGTTTCACCTGAAAGCATCACAGCGGTACCTCCGTGGCGGATCGCAGTGGATACATCACTAACTTCTGCTCTGGTTGGTCTGGGATTCAACGTCATCGATTCTAGCATTTGAGTTGCTACAATAACGACCATTCCTCTCATTAATCCTGCATCGATAATTTTCTGTTGTGCTAATGGTACTTGTTCTAAAGGAATTTCAACACCAAGGTCACCTCTTGCTACCATTACTCCATCAGCAGCATCTAGAATAGAATGTAGATTTATTAGTGCAGCAGGGTGTTCAATTTTCGCTATAATTGGAGTATGTAATCCTGCGGCTTTAACAGCATCTTTGGCCGGACGAATATCTTCAGCAGTTCGCACATATGAGACTGCAATCCAGTCTGCACCAGCTTCAAGAGCGTGGGCTAGAGCCTTCTCATCTTTGGGCCCAATCGCAGGAAGATCGATTGTAGTTCCGGGGACATTCACACCCTTTCTACTGGTGAGTGGACCGCCATCTTCGACCAAGCAATCAACAAATGAGCCGGGTTCCCCCCCGGTTCCAGTTACAGAAAGGCGTATCAAACCATCAGCCAAAAGAATAGCATCGCCAACTTTCAACTCAGCAGACAAGCCCTCATATTCCACTGGTAATTCCTTACCCTCATGACTTGCTTTACCACATAATAATCTAACATTTTCACCATTGGTAAGAAGTCGAACTCCCGCAAATTCTCCTAGGCGCAGTTTAGGGCCTGGTAAATCAGCCAGAATGCAAGTGGTTCGATTTTTGGTTTCTAACGCACGTATTTTTTGATAGAGTTCAGTTTTATGTTCCGGCTCACCATGTGAATAATTGAGACGAAATACATCGGCTCCTGCATCGAACAATAATTTGAGATTATCTGAATCCCAAGACGAAGGACCTATGGTGGCGACGACTCTTGTTCTTCTCATGAATTAATCTCGGAGCACCGAGGACTAAAGCACTCCCTATGTAATCTCCTTATTTTACCGGATTCCGGTTCCATAAGCCAGGAATTCGAGAGTTCCTCTTTTATTTTGTTTGCCGCCGCTAACCTTATTCATCACCATCGATGTTTCAACCCTGACATTGAGCACTTCATCCCAGCCTTCTCCGATAGCCTGTTCCCTTAGGCGTTGCATAACTTCACTACGCCCATATGCTAGAACTTTATCGAAAGAAACAATATTGCCGCCAAAGATTGAACGAATGCCTCCAAGGAATAATTGCCACCAAGATGGTCCTACGGTAATGTTCGCTACCAACAATCTAGATTCATTGATTTTACGATCAAGTATTGGCCTTGAAAGAGTGTGCAGGTTATCTCCTCCTAACTGTTGAAGGACATTTGCTTCTCGTACAAGCAATAATTTTATTGCTTTAGATTGATGTAATTTTGCAAAAATCATGGAATAAATAAATGCTAAACTTGGTAATATAATAAATAAAGCAACACCTAAGACTGTTAAAGAAAGTCCAATAAGTTCTCCAATCTCATCCGAATTCAAAGAATCACCCTTCGACAATAATGACGCCAGTGCCGTATGCGAATAATTCAGCAGCACCACCTGCGACACTGCTCGTAGCGAACCTGACATTTACTACAGCATTTGCACCACGCTGGGCAGCATCCATCATCATGCGTCCGAGTGCTTCAGTACGAGCTTCGGTTAGCAACTCAGTGTACGCTTTCAATTCCCCACCTATGATGTTCTTTAGGCCGGCCAAGATATCCTTCCCGATATGTTTGGCACGTACAGTTGAACCGCTTACAACACCCAGTGATTTGGTTATTGTAAATCCGGGAATTGTTTCTATGTTAGAGGTCATCATTTGTTCCATGCTCTGCAACATGCTCAGGGGGTACTTCAAATTTGAGATGGAAGCCACTTTCGGGAATTTCATTTGAGAAATGGTACATATTTGACAGAACTAATGCAAGTGCAATAAAGAAGAGACCACAAAATGCTGAAGTGAAAACTGAAGTTTTTGCAATCCACGAATAATCTCCACCCCCTGGAATGCTATCCATATAATTAGCAATAATACCAGATGAAATGTAGGATGTCCACACATCTCCAATAACTTTAGTGGCCCCGAATGCAACTCCGAAGTGAAGCATTTTCTCATTCTGTGTCCAAAACATTGCTATTGCAGGTACTCCGATTAAAACCGATAGCACAGCAAATAATTGGGATATTTCTGTAGCATAAGACCCTTCCAAATCGTCAACCATTTTTTGATACGATTGGTATTCATTCCATTCTTGAATTGAGAAATTATACTGCCGTTGTTCTTCTTCAGTGCCGTTTTCGGGGTATAATCCGGGATTATCTGGTTCATTATCAAAGGAATAGTGATTGATGCCATCTAAGCCAAAAATTTCCAGATAAAATACATTGGCAATTGAACCTAAAACCATGAATCCCAACAAGATGGCGACACTTCTAGCCCACCAAGGGCTGTGCCGATTAATTGATTCTAAGTCCATTTTAATCACAATATTGGTTGATTTCTAAGCCATTCCAAATCTGAGATGTACAATTGACGAATATCATCCAATCCTAAAACGAGCATAGCGAGCCTCTCCAGCCCCATGCCCCATGCGCAAACAGGATCTTTGATTCCCAGTGGTTCAGTGACTTCCGGTCTGAAAATACCAGCTCCACCAAGTTCAAGCCATTTTCCTCGCCATTTGACTTCAACCTCAAGTGATGGTTCAGTATAAGGGAAATATGCTGGACGAACTCTTACTTCAGGGTAGCCCATTTTTTCATAGAATGTTTTCAATGTGCTGACCAACATTCCTAGATTTGCCCCGGGTTCCATAATGATGCCTTCAATTTGATGAAATTCGGGTAAGTGTGTTCGGTCAATACTTTCCTTTCGAAATACTCTATCAATTGTAAATACTCTACATGGTTCTGTAGGATTTTTTGCTAGGTACTGTATCGTGTTTACCGTAGTGTGAGTTCGCAGCAATCCACGTTGCGAGATTTTTTCATCGAATTTTCCACCCCATCCTGTGGATTCAGTCTCGCCGCCATGTTCGTGAATCGCTTTCCAGTCGGCCAACATTTTGGGGTCAAGTTTGATTTGTTTTGGATTATCTAGGTAGAATGTATCCTGCATCTCACGAGCAGGGTGGTCTTGTGGAATGAAAAGGGAATCCATGTTCCATCCTGCAGTTTGAACATAATCATCTACTAATTCAGAGAACCCCATTTCCAAGAAGATTGAACGAATTCGTTCGATTAATGCCTGCATTGGGTGACTGCGCCCTGAACGTGGAATAGCAGCTTCTAATGACACATCATATGGTCGGAATTGTGCATTTTTCCACTCATCGCTTTGTAATAGTTCAGGAGTTATTTCAGCGATATTAATTACTTCTTGCAAATCATCCCCAGGTATACCCATCCCACTGTCGGTAATTCTCCATGTGCGGGATACCATTTCGACGATTTCAATCAAATTTCTCCGTCCTTTGAAGTGTCCACATAGTGGGTCATCAATAGATGGTGAATGAATAAATACAGTACGCTCTTCAATTGCTTTGTTAACCAAATCAGAATCGTCACACACAAACTTTCCACCTTGGATTGACACACCAAGGCCTTTGAGTAATCCTACACCAGGGCCTGCTTCATGACGTTCAAACCGTGAAGATAAATCCTTCATAGTTGCATTAGGGTTAGTTTGAATATAATCCCATAGTCTTGATTCAAGCAAACCTTCCTCGGATGCCTTTTCTCCTTCACTACCAAGGATTACCTCGGTGGTACTAGATTCACTAATTTTAACAAATCCACGATTGGACAATCCGTGCCCTGCGGCTACTGCAATGGCTTGATCTGCCCACTCACAAGTGGTCAAGACTTCTTCTAGAGTCCAATCTTCATTGCGGTTTTGTAAGGCGCGGAGCATTCGCCGTTCTTGGTTGGTTAACTCCGCCATGCAACTTCCACCCATTCTTATTTATTCAAGTCACTGTGCTTTGGAATATCTTCTCCATTGCCTTTGAGGAGTGTTGACATTGTCCTTTCGCCAGCGAAAAGACAAACAACCCAGAACAAAAATACTATCGAAGAAAAACCAGCCATGAGTAATACCTGTGGTCTAATAATTATGAGCCACATATTTGAGATATTTGTGGTGAACATGAATGATGTCATTAGGAGTGATGGAATCAGGCTGAATCCTGCCTTCTTCCATGCGTTAACAACCATTGTACAGGAGGTGAATAGGGGTGCCGCTATCATAAATGCCATCCACAAAATCGGTGGATTAGTTCTAGCTCCAAAAAATCCACCAGTGACGATTATTTTAGTTGGATTAAATTCAATTAATCCCGTCGTTGTCAGCAATGAATAATTTGTCCAAATTATACATAATAAAGCCCATGGAATTAAAGCGAGTACAATTTGCCTACATGATTCTGAAAATGGATTGGATAACTCATCTTTGAGCCATGTTAAGTGTTCATCTACTACAACAGGAATTGACCGAATTAACAGTAAAGTGATCATTGCAGGCCAACATCCCCAAGTTGGTATTATGAGCCCTAATGCCAATAATTCCGACCATTTAGCCCTAAAGGGTGATTTGATTCTTTTCGGGTGACTAGTCCGATTAAGGACCATTTGCATCATACAATATATCAGCCCACAAATGATTATTCTGTCCAACCAAGAATTACCGATTGAATGTAATACTATCACACAGATTAATGGGCTAGCAAGTAATAGCCATTTCCAATTTTTCTCTCTGAAATAAATACGGTCTGCAATGAATGTACAAATGAGTGTAAGTATTATCGCAGAAATATAATTTTTAGTCATAAATTGAGTGATGACTTGCTGCCAAAATTTATAGAAGAATCCAATATTTGTGACTCGATAAATAGAGATGCCGAATATTTTCGAAACACTGTAATCGTACATGGTCCATGCGCTGATTAAAATGATAGTCATGAATACAATTCGACTTAGCCTATCACTTTCAGATTTCTTATTTTTCAAGAAATATATAATCAATATTATTCCTAGAATAGCGATTATTGTTGATAGTCTACTATCTGGCTGCCAAAGAACGGCACCCATGGCTAAATAAGGGGACCACCATGGAAGATTGAATCGATTCGAATCGTTTTTTCTTTTCGAAAATATATGCCATAATATGGCGCTTGTTACACCGATTACAGAAAGAATACCAACCGCTTTCCTCAACCATGTACCATTCCATACCGGAAATTCCGAATCATAGAACCAAATGTAATGTGTCCATACCATTGCAGTGAAACCCAAACATAATGCGGCGACAGGAATTGTATTGGGCGTGAAGAATGTCCTGCCTTTGCTTACATGTATTGCTAGTAACGAGATAATAATTAGCGGTATAAGAGAGGAAATAATATCCACTGCATCGGGTGTTTGTGTTGCAGATGGTATGGAGTCCCACTCGATGTGACTTGAATCTACTTCGGCATAGGGGTAGCCATTCTCTTCTAACCATTGTTGCCTTAATACTTGAGCATCCCAATTCCATTGTTCGATTACATCTTCTTCAGAGGACTCCAAATCTAGTAGATTAAGAGGAATTCTAGAATCGGCAGAAATTGGGAAAGGAAGGTCCAGTAATACAAGTGGTAAAGATGCAATATCTTTCTGGGCAATATCTTGAGTTGCCCCCAATTTAATTCCTGAACCATATAGTAGCAGGTTGACATTCATTGCTGTATCTCCTGTGCTGATTGCATGCCCTCCAGATTCTGACATTCCATGGTCTGCAGTGATCATCAATGTCCAATCTTCAGGTAAAGAATTCTTAATTTCATTAAGTTGTTTATCTAGATGTAACATCTTTTCTTTGTATTCATCAGTATCTGTGCCATAAATATGTCCAGCATGATCTGTACCACCTAAATGTGCCACCATAAGGTCGTGAGTCTGTCCAATCAACCATTTATTTACATTTGAAATAATCTTATCATCTGCATCATATACATCGCTAAAGCCTGAATCATAAATTGTTTGATGGTTAAACCTGTTATCAGTAAATAGATTACTCCACACATAGAACCCCGTGAATGCCACACTCATGTTTTCTTCAAGTGCATAATGAAAAGCATCATCCTTACCCTCATACTGAATTTCCCAATTTCTCATAGCATCAATTGGGGATGCAGATATTCCAGTGGACATTTCCTTTGTACAAGGGCCAGTCAATGTTATTTCACCGGTAGACACATTTGCTTTGGCGCCAAAATCAGTCCAATTAGCCAAGGTTGGCATCAACTCTGGATTATCCATTACATATGCCGGCAGACCATCGAGCACGATTAGTAATACTCCATCTGAAATTCTGTCGTGTGATTCAGGAGGTTCTACCGATACGCCAGTTGGATATTCTGGGCCTTCAAAGATCTCAACTCCAGTAAACATAATTGGAATTAAGGACGGTAATAGTATTGCTAATACCAAATGCCGCTTAGTCAAATACAGTTGGCAACCCCTCCTCAAACAGCCGTCTAGATATTGCTCTCAAATATATATCCCCTACAGTGAGAACATGAGTTAGATACTGGAGCCAACGGAGGGACTCGAACCCCCGACCGTCGGATTACAAATCCGAAGCACTACCAGCTATGCTACGTTGGCGTATACCGGCCGAGACACATTTGCTTCATGAATGCGTCGGCAGTACAATATCCTCTAACATGGTGCGAACTTTATGGCTGGAGAGCACATGTTGAATGCTGCAGGTATTGCGAAGCAAGGCAGCGACACCATCTTCAGTTGGTGGGCAAGATATCAGGATGCAAAGTCTGCTGGCCGCGATGCAGTTAACGGAACCATAGGCGCCTTGCTTGAAGATGACGGGAACTTGGCGATCAACAAAGCAGTTGATGCAGCAGTTAGAGCAGCCCCCGAAGTAGAGATTTCAGCATATGCTCCACTTTCGGGACTTCCCGCCTTCCTAGATTTGTCCAAGACCCTTGCTCTTGGTGAAACAAGAGCCTCATTCGAAGAGTCAGGTTTCCATTTGGCTTCGACTGCTACCCCTGGCGGAAGTGGTGCACTTTATCTGGCTGCCAATAATTTTCTAGAACGTGACCAAACCGCTCTATTACGCGATAGGCATTGGGGGCCGTACAATGGATTCCTTCAAAACAATGGAATTAATTTTATCACCTGGCCACTATTACCTCCAAATGGTCATGAATTACACCCATATTTCGCTGATAAAGAATTTGAAAGATGTCTTGAAGAGTTATGCTCAAAACAAAATAAAATCATGGTTTGGTTAAACGACCCTGCGCACAACCCTACTGGGTTGTCAATGGGGTCTGAAGGCCGTGCAGCCTGTCTATCTTCGTTAGTAACATCAGCATTAAACAATGAAGGAATAGGACACACATTACTGATTGATTCAGCCTATTCGCTATATGCAGATGAACCTCACGCATGGGCGGAAACAATTCTAGATGCTGTTGAATCAGGAATGCCTTGGCCAGATAATCTTCTAATTTGTATTGCGATTTCACTTTCAAAATCTCATACAATATATGGCTTGAGAACTGGGGCACTAGTCAGTATTCATCCCGAGAAGGAAGTAATTGACAGAATGAACACTGTGATGGGTGTGACGGGGCGTCAGACATGGAGTGCTGCTCCTCGTATTGCACAATATTGTGTTAGTCATATGCATTCTACCGAAGAAGGAGGTGCTGCTTGGGGCATAGAGAGAGACCGCTTGAAACAACTCCTAGATGATAGAAGAATGAACCTCAAAGCAGAATGTGACCTACTCAACGTTCCGCTAAATCCTACAATGGATGGCTTCTTTGCTTGGATTGAAGCGGATGATCCAGTAGCGATTGCAGAATCCTGTGCAGAAATGGATGTTTACCTAGTCCCTCTAACCGGAGGTGTCAGAATTGGATTATGCGCACTTTCATCTAAGGATATGAAGAAGGTTGCAAAAGCATTAGCAAATGCATTTGGGTTGGTCAAATGAAAAATAGGAGAGAGAATTTCCTAATTTCAAGTATTGTCTTGATTGTGATGGGCGCCTTGATATCATTAGCAGTCGATGTCATTATGGGTGCAATAGTTGGATTAAGCGGAATATTATGTTTCATTATCGGTATGTCTACTCCTACCGAAATTGGGTTAAGTCCTGAAGCGGTTGCAAATTGGAAGCCATCGATGGAACGTCTTCCAGATGCAGGGCGATACATGTATCGAGTCGATGTCACGATGGATGAACCGATTAATTCGACCATATTATGCGGGCCATGTGGTAATTTAGAATCGATAGATGGGCCTAGGCCAGACCACTACACCTGTCCGGTGTGTAATCGTCAATTATGGTCTACAGAAGAAGAGTAATTATTTGTTTAGGTATTACGCAAGCCTCATCACGGTAGGTCTTCTCGCCAGTGTCATGGTAGCAACTCGTTTGGATGGTAAGGCTTGTGCAGCCGATCTAGAAGAGAAGCTAAAAGTGCGTATTGCTAATTGTGCTGTCCAACCACATCTAGCGGTAGTTATCGTTGGAAATGACCCAGCATCACAGGTCTATGTTCGCAATAAAATCCGTTCTTGTGAAAGATTAGGAATAAAATCAACGCATGTCGAATTTCCAGATGATGTTTCAGAGGAAGAAGTAATCAAAGCAATACTCTCTTTGAACGCAGATGATGGTTTGCATGGAATACTAATCCAATCACCTTTGCCATCACATATGGATGAGGGGTCATTGACTGATTTGATTGACCCAAGTAAAGATGTGGATGGATTCCATCCGGTTAATTTAGGCCGTATTGTTCAAGGCCGTCTTGATGGAATGATTCCATGCACACCGTCTGGAGTTATGGAAATGTTAAGGTGGGCGGAGGTTGAAATGTCTGGTAAGAAAGCAGTAGTTATCGGCCGTTCATTCAATGTTGGAATGCCACAAGCGCTTCTTTTGGCCGCTAAAGGTGCAGATGCGACAGTTACTATTGTTCATTCGAGGACAAAGGATGCAAAGGCAGAATGCCTAGCAGCAGATATTGTAATTGCAGCAGTAGGTCGTCCTGAAATGGTAATGCCTGATTGGATTAAACCGGGTGCTATCGTAGTTGATGTTGGAATCAACCGTATTGATGATTCAAGTCGTGATAGAGGATGGAGATTAGCAGGAGATGTACACCCTGATGTGGGGGAAGTCGCTTCGCTTTTATCCCCTGTCCCTGGTGGCGTAGGGCCTATGACAGTTGCTATGTTGATGGCAAATACCGTTACAGCCGCGGAAAGCCAACATTCTTGAGTTCGACACTCCGGTAGGGGAATATGGACCCGAGACACCCGAACCTCGTTCTCGCTGCGAATACGGGAGCATTAGTATTCACTATTGGATTACTATTTTCATTCTTTTTATCGATTGGGACCCCGCGCTGGTGGGATTATCCGGAAACCATATTGATCATTCTGGTCGCAATAAGTTCCGGTATATCTTGGTGGGCGAAAAAGGAACATGAGGTCCCAGTAGTACATGCACATGGCAGTTCTGCTGACCAATATGAGGCAATGGAAGATTTGCCAACGATGGTTAGTCTAGATAATCCTCAAGATTTAGTAAATCCAAATACAGCAGCAGTAATTGCTTCAATCATTGGAACTGAATCTTCACAAGAAGTGTCAGCAGTTACGAATGCAATAGGCACTCTCAGCAGTGGGGAGATTGGTCAAAGTGCAGCAGCAGCGGTTGCGCACAACGATGTCGACCACACTAAGGTGAACCTCGATACGGTTGACTCAAGATACTTCCAGACCGAAGGGGCAGATTCAGTTCCATTACCTTTGGTGCCAGCATTAGAACTTCCTGATTTGCCCGCAGTTGTAGATCTGCCAGTAATGCCAGACCTTGATGACCTGTTAAATGAAGATGTAAATACATCGGCTCCTCCTCCACTAGATTTGCCGGTTCTACCCGACTTTTGAGTGATTCCGATGTGGACCGAATCTGTAGACCTTCATAGCCATTCGTGGCATAGCGATGGACTATGGTCTCCGGGGGAGATGGCAAAAAGAGCATATGATTCAGGTGTTAGAATTTGGTCTTTGACTGACCATGATACCAATACAGGTTGGCCAGAAGCAATCGATGCATGCGAACATCTTGGGATGAAATTCATTCCGGGGGTTGAAATTACTTGTGAAGTAGCGATTCAAAGTGAAACTCACAATCCAACCTCTTGGCATTTATTGGCATACTTCCCAGATGGTGCCTCTGATGAATTCACAAATTGGCTGATAGAGTTACGAGATGCTAGGGTTCCTCGAATGAAGATGATGCTAGCCGCTCTCAAAGAACATGGTCATGATATCTCTCTTGAAGATGTAGCGAAACATGCTGAAGGCTCACTTGGTAGGCCCCATCTTGCTCGTGCAATGGTTGAGCAAGGTATAGTAAAATCTGTTCAAGAAGCATTTGAAGAATGGATTGGTGATTCCGGTCCTGCATTCAGAGAACGCCCCCTCCCCAGTATTGCAGAAGCAGTCACTACGGTTCACCAAGCGGGTGGAATCACCTCATTGGCCCATCCTACATACTATGGTATAGATACAGAAACACTGATTCCAGAATTACTCAAATTGGGAGTTGATTGTGTAGAAGCAATGCATAACTCCCACCCTGATTCATATCGCTGGGAGTTGATGCAACAAGGAATGCCAATTACGGTTGGCGGTGATTCTCACGGTACTGAAAATCGTCCTTCACCAGGGAGAATGGTGGTGCCAATTAAGCATCTACACCCTTGTTTCCACCCATGATGCCGTCCCAGATTATGGCGGCCTCAAAGAGCAATATAATCGGAATTGCCACTAGGAATAGTGAGAGGGGGTCCGGTGGTGAAAATGCTGCTCCAAGTACAAATGTAGTAAACCAAATGTGTCGTCGATAAGTAAGTAAAGTTACTCTGTCAATGGCTCCACTTTCCAGCGATAACAATGTGATGAGAGGTGCTTGAAATCCAATCGCACAAGCGAGACACAGACTGACAATAAATCCGATAAATGAAGTCAGCCGCCATTCGGTGGAAAGGCCAGCAGCTTGCGCATCAGTTGCTAGATATTCCAGTAACATTGGTGTGAGAAGATACCACGAATAAAGCAGTCCAGCAATAGCGAGGATTGTGGCAGAAATAATTGCTAAAATAATCATTCTCCCTGGCTTAGGTGTTTTCGAAGCCAAGCCACTTTTCCATGCACCATCGATAATTAGGGCTAGTATCACTAGCCCAGCCCCAAGCCATGCTCCAACCTTCACTTGTAACATGATGAATTCAACCGGTGTTAGAACGATGATGTTCACATCATCGGGAAGTAAACCAGCATTTAGTAGCCAATCTACAATCCGGTGCGCGATTGGAATACCCAATGACAATCCGAGTAAGAACACTACAACTATCAGTTTCATACGGCTTCTGAGGTGAACTTTTATTTTTTCCAATAGAATCCTGATTTCAGGATCTATCAGAGGCGGCTCATCCATCTATTCTTCCTCCCATAGATGGGATGGGGTTGAGTCAAGCAATGACCTTCCTGCCATCTTCAAGCGTACCAGACGGTGTATGACGAATCCAGTTATCCAAAGCGAGGGAATCGACAAAGCGATTGCTTTGCCCATGCTATCATCACCATAATCATTGATAATTCGAACTTCTATTACCTCATCAACTTCTTCAGCATCATTGTGTAATATCAAAAGGTACCAGGTATTGGTATTGTTAGTGGAAAATACCATCTCTTCCCCTGGTAAGACCGAGTAAATAATTTGATTTTCCTCTAACACCTTCCAATCTATCTTACCATCATCCATAGAATCAATCGAATTTTCCACCTCAACAACGGCATATTGTAGGGTCAGTGAATCATCTAGATTTGTGACAGTGGTAGTAATTTCATCACCAAATAATAGTGGCGTAAGTATTTCGAAGGTCGAATCTCCGCCTCCTAGTCGTATTGAAACCCGATCATCGACATTATTCTCTTGATAAGAAACAGCGGAAAGAACTAGGAATAGGAGGAATAGAGTTGCGGCACCTTCCCAAAATGTATGATTAGCCACTTTTTTCTTTGTCACGCCTTCAAACATACTTCCATGTTCATTGCGCATTCTTGGTTGGATGTGGTGAATAAACAATGCACCTATTGCCCCAACCATCATTCCCAATGGAATGTCAATTAGCCAATGTATTCCCAGATATACGATTGAGAATATGAATAGAATAGTGTTGATGACGATAAACAAGTGATATGGCCAATGTGCCCAATCTCGCATTTTGATATTCTTTTGCTTGCAATGAAGCCAATTTAGTAGGATTATTCCGAATGGAATCGCAACATGTAATGACGGTACGGAATTGTCTAGTGGGTCATGAGTCACATAGAATAACGTGTACCATCCATCCTGATACAGCAATGCATCCATTCCTGGAATCCAAGAAGAAGTAACTTCAACATTGAAGAAGAGGTAGTATGGCACCGCTAAAGCATAGATTAGTAGATAATTTAGTGCGACCTTATCGGTCATATCCCTCTCACCAACATATGCAAAATACACAGTTGTAATGTAAATTAAGAACAAATATATGAATAGATAGTGAAAGTTAAGAAATCCGGTTAACCAAGCATTCTCAAAGGTCTGCTGAATCCATAGTGTTGTATTTCCCTCCAATGAATAAATCCATTCAGTCCAATTTCCCGTTCTGATTTTTATAGGTTCATTTAGTCCATCGGTAAGTTGTTTCCATTTGATAATAAACAAGTATCCTAAGATATGTAAATAATATCTATTCTCATGGATTATCTTGAAAGATTTGTTCAAGGGAGTGCGAGTATGTTCTCGCCCCAGAGTAAACAACCAACAGATTACTGGGGTGAGGATTAGGATAAGACCCATCATCACCGCGTACGGACTCATTGTTTTGACTCCAATAGCCTATGGCTATGAGCGTTTTCACTCTTGAGAGGTCGAACGGTTTCTTTCATCCTCTGCTTTAGCTACTGCGATACCGTCTTCGACATCGACCTTACGGAGTATTATTACCCCTGCAATAATCAGTATTGATAGTGCGAAAATACCCACTCTGGAATCAAACCAGAGTGTCATTATCATGTAAATTAGCGGGCCGAGTAAAGCAGCCACCTTTCCGAAGAACCCAAAGAACCCGAAGAATTCTGCAGAACGGGTTTCAGGAACCATCTGTCCAAACATCGAACGTGCTAGGCCTTGAGATCCTCCAAGTAGCGCTCCTGCAAACACTCCGAGGAGTAAGAATTGGTAAAATATGGCTATTCCAAGTGGTGCCCAAACTATCGAGCGAACCGTGTCCGGGATGGCATCAAGCACTCCATCGCCAAGACTTGTAGGGTGGTATGTTCCAAGACCAGTTTCTCCGTCAAACTCTCCGCCTTCAACGCTGAATGAGAATCTGGATTCATCCATTGAAGATTCGAGTTCTTTAAGTGAATTAGCAGTTAAATTAACTACTACTGAAATTGGCTTTTCATCATCATCCACCATCCATTTTACAGCATAGCCTTGCCTTTTAACATCATTATTTTGCTCGACTGGCAAAATATCTTCATTATCCAATGCCCACTTCTGCTCATCGTCATCTGGGAGTGCGGCAATGTTGTTTACACCTTCTCGCGCTTCTACAGTGTAAGTATCGGCATCTTTATCCCACGTGTATTGGATATCATATTCGTCATGATTTTCAAGTGCTAACGGTGCGAATGATAGGGCTCCAACTATTACGAAGCACCAACATACTAGTGAAAATTGTAAAGCTTTCTTAGTACCCCATTTATCTGCCAATTTTGTAAATCCAATAGCCGCAGGCGCAGCTACAAATTGAATTACTAGAATTGTAACAATGAGATCAGTTGCAGTAAGTCCAAGAACAACTACTCCGAAAACTCCTGCTAGTGCAGTAACAGAATTTATTCCATCGATAAAACAGAAGTATGCTAACATATAGATGAACAAAGTCCTGAACCTTTTGATGTCCACTAGAGTTGATTTCACTTCACTAAGTGCCATTCTTGTAGAATCGACTACGCCCATCGGTTCCATTTCATTTTCAATGTGTGGCTCTGGAATCATTCTGAATGTCATCTGGGCAAATCCAAGCCACCACAGTCCTGATGAAGCCATGATGAATGGAATGACCCAAGTACCCTCTAGCATCTGGACCATGCCAAGATGCACTACGAGGAGAATACCTCCACCCAGATAACCTGCTGCGAATGCCTTGTTTGAGATTGCATCCATTTCAGAATCTTCACCCATGTGGGGTAGTAATGCATTGTAGAATACACCTGCACCATTCAGTCCGACATTTGCAAGCATGAACATAATCAAGGCCCAAACCCAACCCATTGAGACACCCATGTACGGGGATAGTGCTAACAGAATACAAGATACTGAGCCTACAATCGTTAATATCCTGAGCCACCATAATTTAATCATACGACGGTCAGCAATGACTCCTAATGATGGTGCACAAATTGCAACTAATAGTGCTCCGATCATTACAGCCCCTGCGAACAAAGCATCAGCAGTCCATTCAGAACCGATAATTTTTGTGGAGATTCCATTTGCTTCAGCGAAGAGATAAGCAAACCATAATGGGAATACCGCAGTAGTTACTGATGTTTCAAATGCGCTCTTTCCCCAATCATATGCACAATATCCTCGTACGCGTTGGTCTTCTGCCATATTTCTTGACTTGCATGTTCACTTATGATGGTTGGGCCGGATTAACTAACTGGCACATGATTCAATAACAAAATCATACCAAGCCATGACAATGGGATGGGTCCAGCCTGCTGAGAATACGCATGCTTCCTTGGTGGAGGCTATGGTGAGGATGGATGGTGTCGAATTTGATTTACGACTAACTGCGGATGACCAACTTGTTGTTCATCATGACCATACAGTTTCGATTCCAAGTGAGATGCTTGAAGGGCGACCTAAGATAATTGAGGAATGGGACTTAGCCGATTTAGAGGCTGTTGGTTTTTGTTCGTTTGAGAAATTGATGGCGGATAAAGAATGGCTTCTTCCGTGGCAAGAGCATTCGAAGGTAGCGTGTTTAGAAATAAAACGCAGTTTGCCAGAAATCGCTAAAAATCCCACAGTAAGAATGGCACGGATAATGGAGTTGGCAAGCGAAATGGTCGATGAAGCCGGAATACCTGACCAAGCAGCGGTATTCTATGCGTTTCATAGACCGATGTCTAAAGTTGCAAAAATTTCTGGTTCGAAACGGCCCTGGTCTCGATTATTACCAATCGTTCCTAGAACAGGTTCACGCACTAGCAGTAGGATTCGTGCAGCTCCGGAATTCATCGCTTATTCATTTGCTAGATTATTACGTTCACAAAAAAGGTCTGGGGCGCCAATGATGCCATGTGCCGTGGATTATTTCGAGGGGATGAAACGTTTCATTCACCTTGGAATGCCAGTTGGACTTCATGGGGGGCAATTGAAGAGGTTGACCAAGATTAGAGGTGGTTTCCCAGTTTATGTGTGGCCTGGCCATCCGGAACTAGAGAGAGACCTACTAGGCGCTGGACTTTCGGTACTAACCGATTTCGCAGATCCGGAAATGAAATTACCTTGTGGAAGTGCACGGTGGATGAGACCAGCAACTATGCCATTATCAGAGGATGAATGGGATGGCTTGAAACAGGGTATTTCTCCTGTAGATGTGGCACCATGGCATGAAATCAGTGATGAACAATTAGGATGGAGTGCTGTAAGAATGATTGGACATCGCGGCTGTGGTAAAACTCCACGACCAGTTATTCAATTTAAATGACGCAGGGTTTGCTCTTCAGCAATGTATTTCGGTCTGTAGATAGGGATGCCCTTTCCCCCACGCATGACGGTTCTTTCATCAACGATTTGCGCACCGATTCCAGCAACTCTTGCCCAACCAAAGAATGTGGTGTAGTATTCCGCATCTTGTAATCCTGCAAAATTTAGGAGTGCTCCACTAGCAATGTCGACATTTGCATTTGTATTGCGAATCTTTGGATTCTCAGCGAGGACCATCGGTGCAACTTCACGCAATACACAGATAGTTCTGAAATATTCATCATCCGGACAAATTTCTTGTCCAAGTTCAAATTGCGCAGAAGCACGAGGGTCTTCAGAGCGCAATACAGCATGACCAAATCCAAATATTGGTCGTTTTGCTTCTAATTCACCACGCACGAAGCGTTCAACTTCGGCTGGTTCAGAGGTACCGATTCTCTTTACAAATTCAAAGCATGATTGATTTGCACGACCGTGAAGTGGACCAGATAGGGCATTCATTGCTCCTGCCATAGATGAATAAATTGTGGCATGACCACTGGCAACTGCTTTCCCTGCGAAGGTAGAAAGGTTGCCTCCTCCGTGATCCATGTGTAATACAAGGTAAGTTGAAAGAACGCGATTCATGATGGCTTTGTCAATCCCTTTTAGGTCTAAGGTACTGGTAAATCGGCCAACCAATGGCAGAGTTAGGTCATCACTAGGAATATTCGCAACACGTCCTTCACGATAACGGAAAATAAGGCCCAAAAGTCTAGGCATTCGAGCAATCAAATTCAATGCATCTTCACGCCAATCATCAACTCCCCCTAACATCCCAAGTGTATGTATGCCAATCGATAGCCAGTCCATTGGATGGCCTTCTCTTGGAAGAGTTGCTAGGACTTGCTCTAGGCCATCAGGAATTGCTCCTCTGGATTGTAACTCCTCTCTAAATTCCACCGATTGTTCCAGATTTGGAAGTTCTTTGTGAAATAGGAGGTAAACAACATCTTCAGGAGCCAGCATTGCTAATTCGGTGATTGGGTATCCACAGTAATGGACCCCCTCTTCTGGAGTGACAAACGAGGTCCTACAAGTTCCGACTGGAACTCCACGTAGACCTGTGTTCAAGTGTCCCGTGGTCAGGTTTAGTAGTGACCTATCCTCGCTCACGAAATCACCATCCACTCTCAGGGACAAGTCGCCTCGGTATAAGGACCACGCTAATATAATTCAACTGAAGCATATTAGGTGTTGTAAAAGATACTTAGTGTTAGATGGCGGCAGAATCCCTATTGTAACATCAAATTTTTATTTCGGAGGCCATACTCTAAAACCCCTAGTGGCATCTCTATCATCCAATATTTTCCTTCTAATTGTATCTCCGTCAATTATGAAAGCCTCTTCGGCATCTAGCCCAGGGCATTCACTAACAGTTTTACTCCATGATCTATCGGAACGAACATTTTCAGCCCAGAATGGAAATGATTTACACTGCGCAGGGCGCGCTTGGTAAGTTGTACATTTTTTATCATCATCCAAGTAGATACAGATGTCTGTGATTGGGTCTGAGTTGAGTACCCATCTTCCATCCAGTGTTTGTCTACAATCTCTCTCCAGCCATTCATCGACTTCAAGTCCATGATGTGCGGCCATATTTTGTGCATCTTCTGGCCTGAGGTATACTATGCCTCCAGGTTCATCACAACATTTTCCACAATCCGGTTGGCATGAAAATGCCACTCCTTCCATCCACCATGGGCGGCTCATGTTTTTTCACCTAACGGCGTTAGAACGACAATAGGTGTTAAATTAGTATAGCTAGGAATTTCTGAAATGTTTCCTAGAAGCAATTCGATTTCCCCAACCCTATCTGCGATCTGAATCAATTCCTCAACATTAGCGTCGCGGCTTTTTTCAGCCAACAGCATCATTTCGCTCTCAAGTTCAGCCAAGTGATTAGAATTGTCAATGTGGTCTCTGTTCATTTGTTCAAACATTTGGTCGGTAAGATTGTTGATGCTTGCGGTTGTTTCTTGAGCCCTAACTTTATCGAGGCCATCAATTTGGGAATCTGAATGAACTAAAAACTCCTCTCGCTCATCGTGTGTAAGAGTTGTAGTAACATGTGGAATTAAATTGTCACTAGTTAATACTTGATGCAACTTATCCTTTTCCTCAAAGGTTAGTTCCGGAACCTCCCAGTTATCACTAATGGTTGGCAATGGGGCGTGTAATTCAACTCCCCCAATGTCTGCTCCAGTATATACATGGTCGAATGTTTCACCAATTACCCTAGAAGCGATATCCTCGAGGTCTTCACGCTCAGTAAATTTCTCTTGCTCAGTCTTCACGAGGGGAACATCTTGCAAAAGATTAGTTACATCCTTTCCCGAAATGATTTGTTCACCTGATTCTATTGCCAATGCTACCTTTTCAAATGCAGCATCGGTACTCCTCCAATCTCCATCCCCGTGCTTAACAATACGCGCCAACATTGAATCATCTAGTAGCAAAGCACGACCACTAGCTTCACGTCTTAAGTGGGTGATCAATGAAGAGGCACTGGGTTGACTTATCCATATGCTCGTGGCAGAACGCATCACTTCCCCCAATCTCATAGTCTGCCATTCATTAGTATCTATGCGGGAAGTTGCGATGACTTGAACTCCTAAATTAAGAGCATAATCAATCATTAAGCCTAATTCAGTACCAAGATTACCTTCTGCTAGATGGAGGTCATCAATCGCTAATAGATTGGCATGAGCAATCGCTTCTTCCCAACCTTCTGGTAATGAATCCCATCCTTTCATCGCTGAAGTTGATAGCAAATGCACATTCCCATCTTGGCGCCGAATCATCGCTTGAATCGATGCACTGAGAATATGGGACTTTCCACATCCACTTTCACCCAAAATAAGTAATGGATTTATTGTCGTTGCTGGTTTGTTGACGACTTTTTCACAAGCCATAGACGCTCTAGAATTTTCTTCAACTACATGCCATGATTTCCAAGTATTATGTTCTGACATATTTTGAACAGGGGGCCATTTTGGCCTGAATGAAAGATCCTTTAGTTTGTAATCAGTCGAATTGATTGCATAACCACGTTGTGAATCTAGAACTTCGGCCCAAATAGGGCGCCCATCTTTGAGAACACCAATAGAGTCACCCAATAACTCCTCTTTTATTTCCTCTGTAACCTGCTGTTCTCTCAGCAGATTGAGCCTTTTTGCGGCAATCTGAGTTAGGCTAACTTCGCCATCTGCGAGGTCAATACTTGGTCTCCATGGCTCAGTCTGGCCCAGCACATTATCTGCTACCATGTCAAAAACAGGGCGCGTGTTCACGCCGATACGGGAGATTAAGTTTCCATCACGTGAATCCACCACAGATTCAATTCCTCGTAACCGGTTCAATTTTGAAAGCGCAGGCTTTCCAACCGGGGATCGCTTGCCCAATACTTGCCGTGCATTGGAAAGGGCGAGTTGAAGTTTCTTCTGATGAGAAATGCTCAAAGTTCTTCCTCCTTGGAACTCCATGAAAGTAATTCTTTCACGAGGTCTATCTTTCTCTGCGGCACACTTGATGCTTGAGAACGCTCTGCAATATTCCGCTGAACTTCAATCCCTCTGGCTGCAACCGGACTGATAACAGCCGTTCTACTGACCTTGTTTTTTGCAGCAGCATCTATTGACTTAAGTCCTAGTTTTGTATCTGGAAGTATACTAATTCGTTTTGTAGAATCCTGTCGGACTACATCTTTCAATTCGTTTGGAATAACATTAGAGATATTAGGAAGGTGTCCATCTCGACCCTGGCCAATAGCAGTTTTCGGCAGATGTTTGTTTGTAGGCATCTCACTTTCAATAGTACCATCTGTTGCTGCAGCGAGCCCTGCTGCTCTAGCGGCTCTGCCATCCATTATCTCTGGATGTTTAGATTTCCGTCTTTTCATTCTTTGAGGGGTACGTGGTCCCTTGGAAATATTAGCCAAAACAACCTCTTCCACTACTGGCTCTTCACTGGTCTCAGTCATGATGGTTTCCTCCTCAATGACTTCTACCGGTATATCTTGAACCTCAGGGTGCTCTTCCACTTCCAGTTTTATCTCATCGGTTGATTCAGTGTCAACTACAAATGTCTCAGGTGTATTAGCCTCTAAATATTCACCTAAGCGAAGAAGTTCTTCTTCTGTAGGTGGGGCCATTAATGGATGATCGAGTAGCGATTCAGAATCATTATTCCATGCATCCATAATACTTGCTTCCAAATACGGTGCTGCGCGCATTAATTGAGCCGATTCAGATTTACTCCAAGCATTTTTGTCACAAGAAATCAAAAGGCAATCATCTTCAAATCTCATTCTGTCTCCGAGTTCTCGCACCATTTCAATGACTTCTTTGGAGCCGCAAATATTGGCGAGATACTCAAGGCCATCAAGTAATAATACCGCACGAAGATTGCCTTCCAAGAAAGCGTAAACAGTTTCTTTGATTGCTTCTATGTCCACGAATTGGACACCATCTGCTTCTTTTTGTGAAAGCCATAAACAATCTTCTACGGGCAAATCGAAATTCGCAACTAGGTCTTCCCTGCTTCTACGACTGATAACCAACAAAGGTTTGCCATGAGACTTGAGATTAGCCGCGAGATGGAATAAGGAATCACTCTCATTTGAATACACGCAGCCCGGTTTGAGAGTCACCCCTCCTATGGCATGTTTGTGGACCATTGCAGCAGCCTTGGCTTGTATGAATTCAGGAGCTTCAACCGATGCTTCAATAGTTGGCAATCGACTGGCCTTTGTCCAACCAGTTGTACGATTACTGACATCATCCCACCACTTCGATGAACGGTTTTCTTCTGGTGCTTCAACGTTTAATCTAGCATTTGGATGTAGGTCTAAAACTCTGTAAGTATCAATGTTTTCAATCAGTTGCAGCACACAATCAAGTTCGGCACAGTCAGATTCGATTTCAATAAGTGCATCAACACCCCATAAAATCGTCTCTGCTTCATGGATAGCGGCTTCTATTGTGCCGTTATTTACGATGACTTGTCCAACCCTGGGCATTGCCTCAGTAGGCGTTCTTTCGCACCTAAGGTAACCACTAGTGTCGATCTTTATCATCTCATTAACCAAGGTTGCAAGGATGCCTGCGCCACCACGCCTTTCCTCGATAATATTACCTTGTGGCAACTCGACCATACGCACCCCTACGGGGTGGTTGGCGTTTGCACCCTTCTTGAATGGTTGGGGTGGTATTAGCATCGGAACGAGGGTTTCATGTCCTTCTTGTATGTGGCCGAGGCATGGACGCGCCAAAGGGAATGATTCTCTTTTCCAAAACTCCTGTGTCGAATGATGCCAATTATTCAAAGCAGCAACAAGTTAGAATCGTTTCGATTTTGCTTCTCGTCACTTTAGGGGGGATGTATTGGATAGTAGAACTCAGTATTCTCATACCAGTTCTTGTATTGATTAATGTAGTAATAATTAAGAAATTGAAGGAGACCACATCGATACCTCTTGCGGTCAATTTGAACCATCCTTTTATGGATTCAACAGCCGTTTCGCAATCTGAAATAATGGTTAGATTTATCGATGAATGGATCGACCCCGGTATTCATCGATTAAAATTAGTAAAAGACCCAGTTATCGGTTGGCTAATACATAAACAAGATTCTGAAATATCACTGCTCTCGAAATGGGATACTAAAGGTGATGGAAAATTACTCTCAAAGCAATTAGCAATTATCAATCAAGCAATTTCCTTGAACAATGCTATCAATGAATCAAAAGATGAATTTGAAGATGCTAGAGAGCGGGAGTCTCAAGATTCTGGTTTACTGGAAAGAGAATGGCTACCAGAAGATGAATTTGAGATTCAGGGGCCTATCTCTAGGATGTTTTCATCAGAGTGATAACCCGACTGAAAGATTGCTTTACACACCGTACCTTCAAATGGTGTATTCTACGGCATGTATTCTATGGACTCAGATGCGACTTGGGATGAGCGAACAGGCTCACTGAATGATTCCCAACGTGAAATGATTACTGGCGGGGGCCTTTCAAACCGCTTTTCACTTCTTCCTCTATGGCTATCGCATCCATCTAATATTGGTGCATTTTATGGATTATTAGTAGCTCTTGCTTTGATATTGCCATATCGAATGACTGAAGAATTCTGGTTCCCATTATGGCTACTACATGCTAGTTTGCTAATCTGCGCCACAGCCTTCTTGGGTATGTCTAGTCGTATTATTAATGTCTTAACAGGCCGACTACCAATGGCAGTATACAGAAACATCCTGTATCCTATGCCCTTCCTTGGATTTACTCTGTTAACATTGATTTATACCGATTTACTAGTGTCAAATTCATTTACGAGAATTCTAGCATGGTTCTTATTGTTATTCCCTGGGCCCTTTTACATCCATCTTTCATGGGCACCTCGATGGAGATTATTATGCATGATTGAAGATGGAGTGAATCCTTTCGAAGGCTCTCCAATTGTCGAAGTTGAGAGAAGTGAAGACATTTCTGAAGTTGCAGGGGATGATTCTGACCTCATAGAAGTTGTAGAATCCTTTAGCGAAGAAGAGTGATTAAATTAATCCTATCTTCCGTCCAGCATCCTCAAAGATTCGCAGAACTTCATCTAGGTCATCTCTGGTTAGACCCGATGACATTTGAGTACGAACACGTGCTTTATCCCTAGCAACCATCGGAAATATGATTGCTCCAGCCATAACCCCTTGGTCTAACATCGCTTTTGAGAGTGTTTTTGCTGTGGATGATTCTCCGCACATTACTGGAATAATTGGTGTGGTAGATACTCCTGTGTCAAATCCTAATGATTGCATCTCACTACGGAAATACTCTGTATTTTCCCATAGTTTAGCATGATGCTGCGGCTCTTCCATCAACACTTCAACCGCGGCTTTCTGGGACGCAGCAACGCCCGGTGGCTGTGATCCAGAAAGTAACCATGAACGAGAATGATTCAGTGCGTGTTTCCTAACGATTTCTTTGCCGGCTAGAATTCCTCCTTGCACTCCAAGTGCTTTCGAGAATGAACCTACTTCAAAATCAACTCTTCCCTGTAGTTTGAAATGGTCTACAATTCCTCTGCCTCCATCTCCAAGAACCCCTTCGCCATGACAATCATCAACCATCACCATAGCATTGTATTCCTCCGCAAGTGCGGTTAATTCATCCAGTGGGCAAATGTCTCCGTCCATCGAGAAAACTCCATCAACAATTACGAGTTTACGGTCTGCACTTTCATGTTCTTTGAGAATTTGCTCGAAAGCACCCATGTCATTGTGAGGGAAAACCGCACGTTGTGCTTTAGTTAATCGTACGCCATCGATAATTGAGCCATGATTCAATGCATCTGAAATGATAACATCCTGCTTTCCTTGAACCAGTGAAGGGATTAATCCTACATTTACTGTATATCCTGCGGAGTAGATTAGTGATGATTCAACCCTCTTGAACTCAGCGACCTTATCCTCTGCTTCTAAGTGAATGTCCATCGTTCCAGCAATCGCTCTGACCGAACCGCTTCCTGCACCATATTTCCTAGTCGCTGCTATCGCGGCTTCAACCACTTTAGGATGTGTGGTTAGATTCAGATAATTGTTGGCAGATAACATGATTGTAGGCTTTCCATCCATTGTACAGCGGGGTTGGTTTGCACTTTCAAGAGTAGGAGGCTGCCATAGTAAGGATTGTTCTTCAAGATGCGAATATCGCTCTTCCATCCAAGTTAAGTCTCCTGCCATGTCATAGCCATGTTAGATGTTCTACATGTTGTTTACCCAAGTTACAGAACAATGATGAGTGAGAGGCCTTTCGGCGGGTCATGCGCATCGATGGAATTGTGTCGTCAGGATTGGGGCGAGCCCACATCTTCATGTCGCAACATCACTATCAAGAGCAGTTCAAATCAATCATTGGCCGAAGTGCATGGCCTGGAACACTGAATGTGACGGTGCAAGGCGAGTCTCTGACCCAATATCGGAAATTACGGGTCAGTGCAGGACTTGACGAGGGAGAATCTAGCGATGAAGTCTCATACAGAATCAAGGGATTTGATCGAGACGGCGTGTCATTTGGGGGCGCAACCGCATTCCTAGCAAGTATTATTTATGGCGAGGCGAGTCATGATTGTGCAATCTTAATTCCAGATCTAACAAGGCACAAGGATGTTGTTGAGGTTATTGCGGGCATCTTCTTGAGAGAAGCCTGCGAATTAGTAGATGGCACTGAAGTTAGTATCGTCCTTCGATAAGGTCAAATTGTCTAACTAAAATCTCTTTTTGTTGTTGGCGGCAAAGTTCTTGCCATCTTGAACTAGAGTGATCAGGAATTGGAATTACCGGTTCATCTGATTGAAGTTCAGGGACGCCTTCCCATGAAACGGACCAGAGAATTAGCCAATCGGGTTCCGCCAATCCCAAATCGATTTCAATTTGCGGATTATTTATCGCTTCAATCACATTTTCGATACTATGGGATTCGGTAATTACACCAAGCATGGCATTTGCAATTCTCCTTACTTGGTTCCAGACAAATGCTTCTCCAACGATTTCAAATCCGATTATCCTATCAGAGTTCATCCAAGGTCTGCAAGACTCAACAACCCTAGTTGTTGTCCTACTGGGCTCTCTCCTGCAAAAATTAGCCCAATCGTGTTTACCTTCAAACAGTGAACATAAATTTTGAAATGAATTCAAATCGGGAACTTTCCATCCTTCCATACATTCCATTCTGTATCTGTAAGTTCGATGTAATGCGCGCCTTGGGCTCCAATCATCTGCCACCTGTCTTGCATCGAACAAGGAGATGTTGTCTGGGATTCGATGTCCTACTGCTTTGATGAATCCAGTTTCATCCATTGCATTCCATCGATCTTGGTCGATGTCAATGGAGCCTCCATTGAGGCGGACGTGAACTCCTGCATCTGTTCTGCTAGCCATAGCAACGGGCATTCGCTCATTAGTCCATTTTAGTTTCTTCTTGAACACATGCATGAAAGTGCCCTGAACCGTAGGAACATCTGGTTGAACTTGACTGCCGTGAAAACAATCACCAAAATAGCCGAAACGGAAGGCGATGCGCGCCTTCACCATTCATTCCACCTCAATCTTCGCGAGAGAGCATTTCAATTGCGTCTTCAGGACTGTATCCCAATCCGCCAACCGACCAAATAAGGGCCTGTTTGAGCCATGGTTGTACCATGGGATTTTGCTTCGAGGGGTCCATCACTTCAATTGCATCAACGATGTTTCGACTGGCGGTAAACAGTACTTCGTCAACGGGAATATCTTCAATTTCCAGTCTTCGAGCGTAGCGTTGAAATTCTTTAACAGCAACTGGTATTCTTCGGCATTCAAGAGCGAATGTGGCAAAATCACCGATATACTCGACGTTTTCTTCATCCATTTGCATAGCTTTTTTGTAAGCCATCATGATCTTTCCGCCAGGAATAACATCATCCTGTGCTTCAGTATTTTTCATGTTTGCAAATTCGGCGTACATGTGGTGAACTTCTGCATTCGTTTTGTGGCTCGACATCAAATCATCGAGTTCTGTAATGGCGCCATCAAGGTCACCGTTGCGTAATTTCTCAATCGGTCCTTGGAGTACTTTGTCATCGCTCATATCGCCGCCTCTGTTTGGTGGGCATCCTTGCAGGTTTTGAAACCTATGTGTGAATTACTGGCTTTCTGCAATCTGGTCCTTAAGTTCATTTAGAATTCCAGATTGACTGTGTCGCTGGTGCATTTCATTGAGCAGTTTTTCAACCGACTTCCAATTTGTGATGCAGAAGAATGAATATCTAGGGTCTGGTAAGTCGATTTTGCGTGTTCTTTGGTAGGTTAGGAATGCAAACATTCGCTTGAATAGACCCCCTGTGATATTTGATTCAATGCTGCCCGAATCTGAGCCACCTGTGGCTCCTGCAGATATTGACATAGAATCTTCACCGATCCCCAATCCACTTCCAGTGTCACAAACGATGGTGTTGTATCCAAGCATTCCACCCATAAATGTTCTCTGAGTTCTAATCTCATTGATATTATCAAAGAGAACCCTTCTTCCATCACCTGGAATTATCAAATGCTGTGTAAAGATAACGCGATGATTGGTAATTGCGTAGTGAAAACTCCTCTGATAGAATATGGTAAGTACTGTGAAAAGTACAGACCAGAATATTCCAAAGAAGAAGTAACTAAAATCATCGAGTGGAATGAATCCTGAATCTTTATTCATTAACCACGCTATTAAATCATCAAGTCGTAATACTGGTGGAACAAACGCGACAATTAGCAAGAACATAGTAGTCCATTTACCACAGGTTGCACCGTTCAGCATCCTGTTAAACCATGCTATTCCAAGCATTACCAATACAAATCCAATTTCACCAATGTCTGATAATTCGATGAGGAATACCATGATTTTCACTAGCATGTTATCATCACTACTCGCATTCCAATCAATTGCAAATAACATATGCGCTCCCAATATTAGTAGGGATAGTACATACATTGGGATAAATGCAAAGTATGATGGTTTGATATCCTGAAGAATTTCTTCGTCTGCAGTTAGTCGAAATTTCTCTCTTATGGAATCCTTAGTTGAGGACTTGGCCACCTTTGGCGCTTTCTCAACTGGTGCTTCTTCAATAGTTTCTTCTTCAACAGGCGGCAGTTCTTCATCAGACATAACGACTCTTCCTAATTGTTAACGCAACATGGTCGATGATGAACCTTGCGGCGAATTAGTCAATGAAGGAGCCCCCACGAATGTTCTGCATTGCCGCGAACAATATTCCAATCACTTCGAGTTCTAATCCCAATTTCATCATCAATTTCTAATTTGGTAACATCCAAGGGATATTCGTTGTAAGTAAGATGTGATTTTATTCCACCACGCGTAGGTTGATCAAATGTCCAATGCGCTCGAGTTACTGCTCTTGCTTCAATACGAATCTCTGTTACTCCGTTCCACATATGAACGTGGAAGGTAGGCAAACCGTCACTATTACAGGTTCTTTCTACCCTTACTTCGCTGAATTTTTCACTCCTCTGGCGTTTTGCATCGTGAAATAGCCCGCCCATCGATAATGGCAAATGAGTGAAATCTCTATTTTTCCATGGACGAGAATCCTTTGCGGTTATCGTGGGCGATAGATGTGGCAAAAACCAATCGATATATGACCCATCATCGAGGTGTAACATTCCCCAAAACCAAGGCGGGGATGGGGCCTGAACGCATACTTTCTGAAAGTATGCCGTTCCATTTGCTTCTTTTCCATCTATGGTTCCGTTGCACAATGCACCGTGTAATCTAGAGATACCATAGCCCATCCCCATACCATACTCTGCCTGAGCAACTTTCATGCTAGACATGGCCTTATTCCACGGTTTCATTTCCAAATCAAAGTCGCCATGTTCGGTATCCAGACGCAACCAGAATTTTCCTTCATCTGGATTCAATCCCATAGAAAACTCCCTTTCGGTATGAGAGGCTACGACTCCGCCTTTACCGTGTGGCCATTTGGGATGGTCTTCTGCCAAGACGATAATACGACACTCTTCGAGAATTAATGGTTCAATCAATTTCTTACCATCATACCACCAAGCAGCAACCATTCCATCCATCCCGATTGCCCCATCGTCATCAAAACCAGGACGACCCACAGGGGTCCATGGGAATCCATTAACCTCCACTAGAGGGTTATCTTTAGTTGACCATAACACCATCAGTTGCTTACCAGCGGGATTACCATCCTCATCATCAAGCATCACAAGCCACCACCACCAATCCCAAGTCAAATGCTGTATTGGTGGGATGTTTTGTAATTTCCACAGGCTTGACAAATCACCTTCAAAGCGGCGCATTTCAGTCAACTAATTCACTTCCTTACCCTTGAATATGGCCTGGCCAATAAACCATGAGATAATCCCTTGGAATAGTAAAACCAATGTTGAAATTACAAATGCAATCCATTCACTAACTCCAAGGCCACTATTTCCGCTGAATGTTTGAAGAGGTAGTGCGCCGGGTAGTGCTGCATATTCCATTTCGCCTAGCCAATTCGCTTCTCCTTGACCTCCACCCCATAATCCCACTTCAATTAGTTGCCAATTATCTGGCCAGCAAACAGCTACTCCTGAATCGACAATAATCATCCCCCAGCCGATTACTGAGAAATAACGAATTGAAGAATCACCTCCTGACAGAATCGCTACAAATGTCATTCCCAATTCCCAAGCGGCGAAAAGGATTGCAAGTATTACTCCATTTTTCCAGATGATGCCAAAGCCACAAAATATCGTCCCATATACCAATGAGACCATCATCGCCGCCCACGCAATAGTCATCCAAACTCCCAAGTCAGCCCATCTGAAAAATCCATCACCCGGGCCGGTAAATCCAGTGATTATTGAGAGAATGAAACAGAGGCCAATAATAAACGGCCAGGTAATGCCCAAGTATCCTAGCATTCGGTACAATAGAATTTCACCTCTTGCTATTGGTTTAGCAAGCATATAGTGAATTGTTCCTTCAGTAATTTCTTCTCTAATCAGTCCAGTGGCTAGGAATAGAGGGAGGAATATTCCTAGAAGAAATACGATTCCAAATTTACCGATTCCAAGTATGAATGCTCTATGGCCCGCTTCTTTCCCATATTTGTCCTCATCGGGGTCCTCGTCCACATTATTATCCGCTTCAACAACAATGGTTCCATTTATTGTATCAATCGTTACAATGATGTCACAGTCAATATTGTTGTCATTGCTGTCGCGTTGGCTGCTTGTATCTTGGCTGAGACAATCACCATCATCATCTTGGCCAACATAGTTTTCTCCACTAGCCAAATTGTCCCATTCAATATCATCTTCATTTATCCATTTTTCAGGTGGATCTGGTTCTACCCAACTAGGAAAAGACCCATCCGAGTTTGGATTTGTACCTTCTAACCTTTCTTGCCCATCAGGATAACCATCGCCATCTGTATCAAACGAATCTCCATCATTATCGATTGCATCGATTTCAGTATTCATCGCATCGATATAGAATAATAGCATTAGGAAAATTGCCACAACCGAAGCGCCCATTACCACCCAAGTTGAAATACGCGTTCGATATTGGCGCATAGTAAATTCTACAATAGCAGTAGATTTACGGTCTAGTTTAGACCAAATCGAATCCATCTTAGTGCTCATGGCGAGCCCCCAGTTAGATACATTAGAATCGATTGAAGGTCATCATCTGGATTGTCAATACCTGTGACAATTTGTCCACTATCTACAATTATTTGAGGGAGTTTTTGATGTATTTCACCGAGGTGTTTGGTCTCAATTAGGAGTTTCTCGGGATTTACAAACGAAATACCAGTGACCTCCTCAAGGTCGATAACATCCTTGGCTAATCCTCTTGGGTTTTTACAATCTAGTAGAATTTTGTGTGGGTGTTGATCAAGCATTTCTCTGATTGCATGCAAGTTGCCTAGGGCAAGTACTCTACCTCGGTGTAAGATTACGATTTGTTCAGTAATTCGTTCGATTTCATGTAAAATGTGACTTGAAACCAAAACGGTTCTACCCATTGCGCCCAATTCTTTGATCACATTCATAATCGTAGTACGCGCAAGTGGGTCGCATCCTTGTAGTGGTTCATCTAGAACAATCAATTCCGGGTCATTGACCAGTGCGTGAGCTATCTTTACTCTCTGACGCATACCCTTAGAGTATTGGCCAATTTTCTTATGCATAACCTCCTCTAAAGATACGAATGACAGAACCCTAATCGCTTCTTTAGTCGCTTCATCTCTTGTCATTCCATGAAGGCGAGCAAATGTTGTAATGAAGTCTAAAGCAGTCATCCAATCATACATTTTTTCATGCTCAGGTACAAATCCAACACGTGAATAGGGAGCCGGATTTTTCCAAGGGTCAGTTCCAAATAATCTGATTGCACCAGAACTAGGTTTGATTTTTCCCATCATTAATTTGAACAGTGTAGATTTACCAGCACCATTCAGTCCAAGAATACCAGTGACTCCCCCCGATATCCCGATTGAGACTCCGGCCAATGCATTGATTCTTCCATAAGTTTTTGAAACTCTATCAAACATTACAACCGGGGTGTTAGCAACTGGTTGCCACTGCTGAGTCTCAGCTTTACCATGTTGTGTCATATCCGGCATCATTCTCTGGTCACCTCCAAAGAAGATACACGGTTAGCCAGTAAGTAAAGAGAAAGTCCGTTGATTACAATTACCGAGATCAGACTCCAGACCCACGGGTGGTCATATGTCATCTCTGTTCCAATCATCGCTTGACAGACATGAGCGACTGCATCGTATGGTGAGATGACATACAGTACCGATTTGTCAAATAATCCATCGATGATAGCGGCCATTGAACGTGTACCCATCAATATGGCAATCAATCCAATTGCAGGGAAAAACCGCCCTCTTGATACACTAGAAAGGGCTAATCCAATTGAGGTGTAGGTTACAGAAAGAAGAATTCCACAAATAAATGTGGCAATGAACATAGGGAATGTGTCGATTATCCAGGCCCAACCCCTGCCCATAACCAATATGTCGGTGAAATAGTACACCGCTAGTGTTCCATTGATAATAAATAACAAAATAAGGGCTACTGAAAGGAATTTCATTGCAGCATAGTCAAATCGATTTATTGGGCGAGAGAAATACATGGCACTGGTGCCATGAGACCTATCTTCTGAAATCATTCCACCTACAAGTAAAGCGGCAACTATCGGATAATAGAGGATATTGCGAGGGAAGAATCCCATTACATGGCCGTACATATTATCACGGTTCACACCCCATATGTCGTAGAGGGTGGTATCGCCAATTATACCGAATAATAACGTCATTGCGACATCGGTCATAGATGCAATTATCACGAAGAATATGAACAATTTAGTCGGGACATTCCATGGCCTGTGACCTTTCTTGAAAATCCCTAGGACATGATGCCGCAAAATCGCCCAATTACGCATCCATCTGGGATTTAGTGTACCTGTCCACGGCTGGTATATTTGTTCAATAATCTGCCCCTTCTCCATTGCAGCGACTTGCGCACTGGCGTCGGCATCACCGCCACCAACAGACCACGCTGCTTGCATTTTTGTTTGGCCGGTTACAGGCGCCTCCACACCAAAGGGCGCATCCTTTGTTTCCGTCGGCGCAAATGGTGGTTCAACCGAGTTAGCATCTGACAATTAGACCCCTCCTAACAAATCATCGCTACTCTTGACATCATGACCTAACCTTTCCATAATTACTAGAAATAAATCCTCTAAACTGGCTTCATGATCATGCATCCTTCTGACCTGTGACCCCACATTTGCCGCGGTTTGTAATATCTGGTTATAGGTTTCATCACCGGTGTGACCAATCCGCATTATCCGGCCCTCCCGTCTAACGCGCATACCACTGTCTGAAAGTGCTTCTTCCATTTTACTAGCCGCACCCCACACATGAATCTCAACTTCTTTGTCGATTGCTTTTAGGTCCTCTATCTTCCCCTGTGCTGCTAACTTTCCTTTGTGTAAAAGGACTATATTGTCACATACTCGTTCTACATCATCCATAAGGTGGGATGCCATCAATACAGAACGATCACCGAGTTTTACAGTAGTCTCTAAGGTATTCAACATGAAGTCTCGAGCCAGAGCATCTAATCCATTACTTGGTTCATCTGCAATGATTAAAGCAGGGTCATGTATCAGCGCACATGCAAGTTTAGTAGCCTGTTTCATTCCGGTTGAAAATGTAGAAACTTGACGATATCGCTGCTCTCCAAGACCAACATATTCGAGTGCTTGATGCGCCCTCTGTAGTGCTATATTTGGATTCATACCAATCAATTCCCCACTATATCGAACCTGATGAATCGCCTCCATCCCTGGATTCAGGGCATCATATTCAGGCATGTATCCAATTCTTTGTCTGATTTGGTCCCCTTGTGTTCTAATATCGAATCCCAGTACCTTGCCCTCACCCGATGTTAACTGAATTAGGCCAAGCATTGTTTTGAGGAAAGTGGATTTTCCTGCACCATTTGGACCTAGTAAGCCGGTTGCTCCTTGATATATTTTGATATCAAGCGAATCTAAGGCAACATGTGGCCCATATGATTTGGTTAGAGCCGTTGATTCAATAATCAAATCTCTTACCATATTGGTGACACACCGAGATGGGCCCTTGAATATGCCCCTTTCAGGGGCAGCCTTCTCTTACTTTTACAGCAATACCTTTTGTGAATGATTCCATCTCATCAGAATTTGCTTGAGAGCGACCAATTGCCAACAACTTTCCTGCCGAATTAACAATGAGCACAGATTCTCCAGGTCTAGTCCAAGAGTCACATCCAAGCACAAATCCATGCATGACATTGCGCCCTTCTTTGACAAATGGTTCGGCATCATTGTCTACCACAATCCAAGCAGGTCCTTTGCCAGGATGAAGTGTCAAATCTGTTGAATTAAATCCTTCAGGTGTCTCAATATTACGCAGAGCATGAAGCTTGCGTGCCCCGTCTACGGTCAATGACATACCACCCTCTGCCAATCTTGGCGAGAACAGATGCACCCCTTCAGAATCTATCATATTTCTAATTCTACTTGTGCGACTCATCACAAACGTCGCACCATTGCATAAATCGATGGCATCTTTGAGTTCTACATTGCAAAGCACACACAATTTATCCACAATTTGAGCCTGTTTTTTGGCTTCTGTATTTCTGTCTATTGGTTCAATTTCTAATGCTTCAAACACCCGTTTATGCAATTCTTCTGTATCTGATATATCGATTGTGATGATATTTCTATCATGGATACCAAGTCGTGCTAATTCGCGTTGCATCCACGGATGGTTCGGTTTCCCTTTCCACAGCCAATCTGGACCTTCAATATGAGCCCATGGATTGAGGTCCTCAAGTCCCCAAGGAACCAATCCTAGAGGCGTCTGGACAAATATTTCAAAATCCGTAGTGCATAGCCTTTCTACCAATTCTCCAACTCTTTCTCTCCAAGGGGCGCTAGCGCCATGAAATACAATCACATCTCCCGATTTACGTGATTTCCATCTCGAAAACAAGCGTCTTCTTGCCATCTCGACATGCGGGCGGTGATGAGTATCAATTCCACCCCATGATTCTCCTCCGTTCCTTGGTGTATATTGTGAGTTGACTAACCAGTCCCAACCATCTTCCCATTTTCCTATTTCTTCACCGATTTCTTTTGATGCCGATATTTCATCTAAAATTAATGGGTCCTCCGAAGAAGATGCAGGGTTTGTGACCAACCACAAGAAAGCCTCACGCAAAGCAGGGTGTTCATGACTTCTTCTTTCCGCTAGGCGCCAAATTGTACCATCTCTAATCGCTTGACGGCATCGGGACATTTCTTGTAGAGTTACTTCAAGATTATATTTCGAAAGCAATAATGTACGCTCTTGTTTTTTCATTTTCCTGACATCGGAAGGAGAAACATTTGATATTGCAGGCATGATAATTGGCCACTCCTCTATATCAGATATCCGTTCAGTGCCCCATGGAGTCAATAATCGTCCATCACGTGCAAACAATACATAAGCTGCTGAATCGAATAAATCTGCACCCATTGCGATAAGCATAGGAAAGAGCATTGGATGTCCACAACCAAACATATGGACAGGTCTATTTGGTGAAAGGTTAGATTTGCAAGCAAGCATTATTTTAGCAAGATCTCGATATTTCTGTTGCTCCATTATTGGTACAATTCCACCGATTGGATGAATGTCAAAATCGAGCGCACTCATCCCAGTGGCGCTCTTGGTTCGAAGTTTAGGGAACAGCCCTCCTTGGATTGGGCCATTCAGCATTGTGCCATTGGCGGTTTCAATAGATACCGCGGCTCTTTTAATGGTCTCATCAACGGCTCTTTCCACTTGTGAGAATGTCATGTCTGGTGTTGTAAAAACATCTAGCATTGTTGCAATGTCGACGCCGATATCTTTCTGGAATTGTACAATCTCTTCAACTCCAACTTCAACATCTCCATAGACATATGACTGAAAGGTCCCTGAATCAGTCATGATTACTCCTGGGTAGTCAATCAGTGAATGTACCCCATTCGATAGTGCTTCTTCCTTTAGATTCTCATGCTTCCAAATGACATATGAATTCGTGATAAGGGCTTGAATGCCATACTTATCCCACATCTCTCTTGGCTCAATTGTACGAATGTTTGGATTGATTACAGGTAGTAAGCATGGTGTTTCAACAATGCCATGCAAGGTGTGTAATTTCCCTAATCTGGCTTGGCCATCTCGACCAATTATCTCGAAGCGACCGCTGTCCTTTTCACGACATTGTGCGGGGTCCTCGCGCCGCCCATCTTGCCACTTCATGATTGCCCGTCATGCACTTTGGGCATCAATCTTCTTGTCCGTTAATCTTTGATTAAACGAAATCAACCATTCCATGACTTAGAATAAACTCCCGTCCTAGGTCATCAAATGTGTCGAGTAAACTAGAGCAAAAACTCACTTTGCTAATTTCATGGTCCGCTTCTAAATCATTTTTGACACCCTGTAAGGTTCCAGGTGCAGCCCCACAAGATAGGCACGCCCCTGTCAAATCTAAAACCAAATACAAACCATTTTCTTGAACATCCTTGCTAGTCACAGAAATGCCGCCTCCGTGGCCATCCAATGCTGCTCTGACTTGACCTAATCTGGCTAATAATGCTGGAACTAATTCCTCTACATCATGCAGCGAAATATTACGCAATTTGGCATCAGCATCTGGATCCGATGTCTCAATAATTCGTTTGTTTGCTTCGACCTCCATTGCAGCAGCAGCCTCTTGTCGGTACTGCGCAATTAGGTCGTCATCCATAATATTGCGTCCGGCTTGGTCTTGATGAACCCTCGCTTTGAGATATTTGAGGCTGTACAGTGGTTCATAAGGGGGTGACGATAGGCACTAACATGGGAGATGAAGTGCTCAATATAGATGGTCTCCATGTTAGTGTTGAGGGCACTGAGATTCTCAAGGGGTTATCCTTGACTATCAATCTCGGTGAAATCCATGCTATAATGGGGCGGAATGGTGCAGGAAAGTCTACTTTGGCCAATGCGATAATGGGCCATCCTGCTTATGAGATTACTTCTGGTTCAATTCAATTCAAGGGCGTCGAACTTGATGAAATGGAAGTGTTCGAAAGGGCAAGGGCTGGAATGTTTCTTTCATTCCAGTATCCAGCTTCAATCCCTGGCGTCCAAGTTGGTACATTCCTCCGTAAGTCAGTTGCCTCAGTTAGAGGAGATTCAGCCCCTACTGCTAGAGAATTCAGAATGGAACTAAAATCTCACATGGAAGCATTGGACATGGATAAGTCATTCCTTTCTCGATATGTGAATGATGGTTTCAGTGGTGGTGAGAAAAAGCGCCTTGAGATTCTTCAAATGCTCTTGCTAAACCCCTGTTTGGCACTTTTGGATGAAACCGATTCAGGACTTGACATCGATGCATTGCGAGTTGTTGCCGATGGCATCAACAGTGTCGCTCCTCAAGCCGGTTGTTTATTGATCACTCATTATCAGCGATTACTAGAGCATGTAAAACCAGATTTCGTACATGTAATGAGCGATGGTAAAATTGTTAAAACCGGAAATGCGGAATTAGCCGGTGAATTAGAAGCCAAAGGATACGATTGGCTAGAGGCATAAGGAGGAGATTATTTGTCAGGAGATACCGCTCGAGATGCAGTAGGCGATTACCGCTATGGATTCCATGACCCAGAGAATTCCACGATTCGTTTTGACCAAGGACTTTCTGAACAGGTAGTCATCGATATTTCAGAACTCAAAAACGAACCTCAATGGATGACAGATGTCCGTGTCAAAGCTTATCGCCGTTTCATAGAAATGCCAATGCCCACTTGGGGCAACTGTGATTTGATCAACCAGATTGATTTCGAAGCAGTCACCTATTTCCTTCGTTCATCGAAGGGGACTGAAACCGATTGGGATGATGTTCCAGAAGATATCAAGAACACATTCGAGAGACTAGGGATTCCAGAAGCTGAACAAAAGTGGTTGGGCGGTGTAACTGCCCAATACGAGTCAGAGGCTGTTTATCATTCGATTAGAGAAGACCTTGAAGAGCAAGGAGTAATTTTCCTTGACATGGACTCTGGTCTGAAACAATACCCGGAACTTGTTAAGAAATACTTTGCAACAGTTGTTCCAGCAAGCGATAACAAGTTTTCAGCACTAAACACAGCAGTTTGGTCAGGTGGCTCATTTATTTACGTGCCAAAAGGAGTCCACGTTGCAATGCCAGTTCAAGCATATTTCCGTATCAATGCAAAGAATATGGGTCAATTTGAACGCACTCTAATCATCGCTGATGAAGGTTCATCAATCAATTATGTCGAAGGTTGTACCGCCCCTACTTATTCAACAGACTCACTACATTCTGCAGTCGTAGAATTAATCGCAATGGAAGGCGCAAAAATCAGATATTCAACAATTCAAAATTGGTCTTCAAATGTCTACAACCTTGTCACAAAGCGAGGAGTTGCTCATGCTAATGCGACAATTGAATGGGTAGATGGTAACATCGGTTCAAAGTTGACGATGAAGTACCCATCCGTTCTCCTCAAAGGAGAAGGTGCTCACGCTGAAGTAATTTCAGTGGCATATGCGGGAACTGGCCAACATCAAGATACAGGGGCCAAAGTGTATCATCTTGCACCAAATACCACTTCCAACATTTTATCCAAATCGATTTCCAAGGATGGTGGACGTTCATCATATCGTGGAATGATACAGGTTACTCCAAAAGCTCATGGCTGCCGTTCAAAAATAGTATGTGATGCTATAATTTTAGATGGTGAGAGTCAATCAGACACCTATCCAACTATGGAAATAGGTAATTCTAGCGCTGATCTAGAGCATGAAGCGAGTGTTTCCAAAGTCAGTAATGACCAATTATTCTACCTAATGTCTCGTGGACATAGTGAGGAAGAAGCAATGGGACTGATAGTCAATGGATTCTTTGAACCATTTACTCGTGAATTGCCTATGGAATATGCAGTAGAACTCAACCGCCTCCTCGAATTAGAGATGGAGGGCTCTATCGGATGATACAATATCCTAAGATCGCTATTCCGTTACGTTCTGTACATCTCTGGCGCTATACTCCTTGGAAACGCATTCATCCAACCAAGGTTGAAGAAATGCCTGCTGCAGATATTATCAAAATTTCAGATGGTAACGATTCCAAAATGGAAGATAGTGATGAGATTGCTCGTTCGTTCATTCACTCAATCTCCAAGGTTTGTAAATCAATTACGCTAAGTGATGAACTGCTAGAATTAGATTTGCGATGTTCTGGACACATTTGTGCAGGTGAAATCTTAGTGCAATCATCTGGTAATTCAACCCTCATAATTCGAATTTCTGGCGATGCAGGTTGGACTGGGATTAGACTTATAGGCGAAGTCACAGGTACTCTTTCAGTTGCTGTGATCAATGATTTATCTGGTGATGGTCATTTACTTCGTTGTGAAGATTGGTCGGTTGGAAGAGATTCAACACTTGAGTTTGCAACACTTTCTACTGGCGGATTCCTAAATAAGTCAGATATCCGTGTTACATTAACTCACAATGGGGCAGATGTCCGTGGTGGAATTGCATCAAATGGTCATGGAAGTAGACACGATGATCACCATTTTGAGATCGAGCACTCGGTAGGTCATACAAACTCCTTACTTGTCATGCATGCGGCTTGTGATGGCTCTTCACATTCAGTTGGAACTGGAATCTTAACGATTTGCGAAGGTGCAAATGGCAGTGATGCTGGACAAGTTTTCCGGAATCTATTACTTTCAGAAAAAGCAAGAGCGGAGGCGATTCCCGAACTTGAAGTCTTAGCCGATGATGTCAAAGCAGCGCACGGTGCTGCAAGTGCTCCCATCGATGTCGACCAATTACATTACCTAGAATCAAGAGGTCTATCCTTTAGTGAAGCATCTTCACTTATAGTCGAAGGATTCCTAATGGATGCATTTAGGCATGTCAAAAACCAAGAGGTATTAACTATCCTTAGAACCAGATTGTTGGTACATCTTGAATGTCTCATTAATGGGTGATTAAATGAAGCAGGACTTCCCTATTTTATCGCGTAAAGTGAATGGTAAAACATTAGTCTATCTCGATAATGCTGCAACTACTCAGAAACCGAATTGTGTAATTGATGCGATGTCACAATTTTACTCCTTATCGAATGCTAATGTTCACCGTGCGGTTCACACTCTTGCCGGAGAGGCGACTGAAGGTTACGAAGCATGCCGAATATTGCTAAAACAACGATACAATGCTAGCCGTGCAGTAATTACAAGCGGTACTACAGAAGCAATTAATCTGGTAGCTCGTTCCTGGGGTGAATTTAATTTACAATCCGGAGATGTAGTTGTGCTCACAGAGATGGAACATCATAGTGACATCGTACCTTGGCAAATGCTAGCGGAAAGAAAAGCCATTGAGTTGCGATATATACCGGTTATCGATGGTAAATTGGATATGGATGCCTTCGATGTTGCACTCGATGGAGCCAAATTGGTTTGTGTAGTTCATACATCGAATGTCTTGGGAATTAGAAACCCAGTCGAAGATATAATTTCATCTGCAAAAAATGTAGGTGCCAGAGTCTTACTGGATGCAGCACAAGCCGTGCCGCATGAGGTGATAGATTTCGAAGAGTTAGGCGCGGATTTCATGGCATTTAGTGCCCACAAAATGTGTGGGCCAACCGGCATCGGTGCTCTATTGATTAGTGATGATGCATTTGATGAAATGGAGCCATTCATGGGTGGAGGCGATATGATTGAAACAGTTACTCTTCAAGGTTCAACCTATCAGACAGATGAACACAAATTCGAAGCAGGTACTCCGAGAATTGCAGAAGGAGTAGGCTGGGCTGCAGCGCTTGAGTGGATTTCACAAATCGATTTAGCAAGCCATCACAAGAGATTGATTTCTATTGCATCCAATGTTAAGAAGGAATTAGTTGCGAGAGGAATGACCGTATACTCCTCATTAGGTCCACAAGATGCTGCAGTAATTTCATTCACTCATCCCACAATCCACCCTGAAGATTTCGCCCGACTTCTTGATGCGCAAGGAATTGCCGTCAGAACTGGACATCATTGTGCTCAACCATTGATGGATAAATTGGGTGTAAGTGGGACTATTAGAGCATCTTTCTATCTTTACAATGATACCTCTGATGCTGAAGCATTAATTGCAGGCATCGATAGGGTATTGGAGGCAATGTCATGACTTGGCCTGCCTCTATTCAAGAAATAATTGATGAATTTCAAGACATAGATGAGCAGTTCGAGCGTCTCGAAGTATTGATGGATTTTTCAGATGAAGTTGAAGCATTACCTGTAGAGGAATGGACCGAGCATAATCTAGTGAAGGGTTGCCAATCCATTGCACATATCGAGGTCGAGATCGCCGATGGAACTGTTTGGATGAAAGCAGCCGCAGATGCAAAAATGGTTCAAGGCTTGCAGGGAATTCTATCTATTGCAGTAAATGGCTCAACGCCCGAACAAGTACTTTCTTTAACACCAGAGTTTGCTGAAGAAGCAGGAATCTTGAATAGTTTAACACCTTCACGTTCTAATGGATTTAGAACCATGTTTGACATGGTTCAAAACAATGTCAGGAGGGCTATTGAATGAGTACGAAAGAAGAAGTAATGCAAGCACTAGATGATGTATCAGACCCTGAATTAAATCTATCAATTGTAGAATTAGGGCTCGTTTATGATGTCAGACTTGAAGACAAAGATGGGGTTCAACATGCAGAGGTCGATATGACTCTCACTAGCCCTGGATGCCCTGCTGCTGCTGAAATTATGGCAGCAGCACATAGAGCAGCGTTAAACGCAGTTGAAAGCGTCCACATCAATTTGGTATGGTCTCCTCGTTGGGATCCTAAAGTACATGCTAGCGAAGATGCTAGAATGGACATGGGAATCTGGGATTAATCACAGATATACTTCCTTACGATGAATACTATTTTTTGGACCGAGTCTCCGACTCTTAATCTCTTCAACTAATTTCTTTCCATCTTCATTACGACCATATGACAATACGCTTTTTCCGATATAATAATCCCAATTCTTTTGGAAAACCTCAGCCCGTTCCTTTGTATTTGCAACAATTGCTGGAACAGTGTGGAACATCTGAATACTTTCTTCAGCCCTTCGTAAAAATTTGCCAACAACTTCTGGAAGTAGTTTCGACAACCAAGTGTCACGCATGTGCATTGCGGGCCTAGTGATGATGTAGCGTGGATTATCTAGCGGCCCGAGAACTTCCTCAAGTGCTTTACTGAATTTTGCAGTCTCCTCTTCAGATGCATGTTCAAGATGGAATCGCAGCCACCCCCCTCCTCGGCTTCCACCAGTGGCTTTACAGGACCGATCGATTTCATTCAAATCGCTAAGAGTATCGACTATTACTTTGGACAATTCCAGCATCAGGGATTCATCAGTCCATGGTTTTCGATTAACTCCAAATTTGAAACCACCACCAAAACCCTCTCCCATCTTTGCTTCAACAGCAGAACTAGAAACCGCATTGAACGGCTGTCCAATTCCCCACAATGTTCTGTTGTGAGAGCGTTTGGTAGCGCGACTCAACATCTCTTCATTGAACATCGCCATTCCTTCGTTAACACCTTCTGGTTTAGCATCGTTAAATGCCGCATGGACATGTCCAACTCCCTTTTCAATAGTGCCATCATCGCATACACCGTACAATTGCTTGTGCTTACGTTTGAAGCGATCATAGTCATCGAACCCTTTTGTAAATTCTTCAGCTAGGCAAATAATATCCCAATTATTTGCAACCTTTTCTTTCCATGTTGAATCCAATCTTATCGAGCGTCCACGTAATTGATTGATGCTCATACTAGTTGTAACAGTAGTCAGGTCAACTAGCACATTGATTCGTGATGCATCCCATCCCTCTCCAAGTAATCCGCGCGTTCCAATGAGACATTTAGTGAGGCCTTCTTGGAAGAATTCTGTAATCATTAGTGAATAATATCGGGGCACCCAATCTTTTCCTCGACCATGTATTTCGTGATATCCTTGATGTATTTCGTCTTCAAAACGAATGTCAATATCATTTTCTTGAACCCATTCCCGTGCTCGAGAAATGAATCTCTCAAACAAGTCATCATCGACAAGAACAGTACTTCCTGTCATCAAAATAGGGTCCAATAAATCACCTTCAATGTTAGATACCATTGAACGGAATACTGCAATAGCTCCACCCGCTTCATCATCGAGAATACCCTCGACCAGTGATGTGGCTGAAGTCTTTTCAAAATCGGTGACAATAACAACCCGAATTGAATCTCCCAGTGCTTTTGATTCAGCATTAATAATTTGGTTGAGTGCCGCTATTTTCGAGGCAGAATATGCCATTACGCGACCGACTGGAGATGCGCAGGGCCGTGACCCAGTCTCTGTTATTTGGATTCCAAGTAGCCTAAGTCGTGCTACAATAGATTTGCTTAACTCATGGTCGATTGGATTTTCAGAGCGGCGCAAGCCATGTCGGACATAGCGGTCAAGAACGGTACGCATCATGCTCATGCGTGTCCAAGATTCATCATCAGCATCCATTGCAATCAGTGGTACATTTGGAGGTAGTGCTTTGTTATGCGATTGTAAATAACGTCGTGCACCATCACCAAATGTCGCAAATTTACGATAGAATTCCTTCCATTCCATGGTTGAACCACCAGGGTTCTTTCTCTCATCCAGTGATTGAAAGACCCAAGTGTCCAAATCAGATACGCGGTCCGATTTTGCATTAATTTCCTTTTTCCTCAATTCAATCAACAATTCTTCGAACTCAGAATCGACACCAGCAATGTATTGCAGTTCCTTAGAACTAGGACGTACAAAATAACACAAATCTTGGTATGGTGCAAGATTGGATTCACGCACCAAGGCAGGTACCGGAACTTCGTAATCGACAGGCCCAAAGAACTCTTCATACCTCTTAGCATCATCTTCATCAAAGTCCTCCGGTACAGGAGGGGTGGCAGTTAACCCCAAAACGATAGGGTCGCCAAATAGTTCCTTCACCTCGCTGAGAATTCTTCCCCAGTGGTGCATTAGATGGTGACACTCATCCAAAATTATCAGGCCGATTCCAATTTTCTTCAATCTCTCGAGATTTTCTTTGGCACTTTTTCCTAAGATAGAGAGGGAATTTCCTTCCTTTGCAACAATGTCACGTACCTTTTTCCGATAGGTGCCCAACCGTTTCTCGTAATAGTCGGGGTTTCTCTCTTTGAGATCACTTTGCCATGCTTCACACGATTCATAATCATGGGCCTCACCTTCACTAATCAATTTCTCAGACCAAGCCATTAAGGCCTGGTTTTCGATATCTTCTCCTCCCTTTCCAGGGGCGGTTACAGATTGGTAGGTTAGTGAGGTTAAGAGTCCGGGTTTCTTTGGATCTGTACTGATGAATTCATCCTTACCATCCAGATCAAACAGTGATGTTCTAGCAGCCCACTGTGCTTGGATAGCAGAATTAGGTGACAATACCAGAGCCGGTTTTTTCACTAAATCAGACCATACATAAAGACCAAGAATTGTCTTTCCTGAACCGGGTGGAGCAACAACATGCAACCTTGTTGCACCAGCCTCTAACTGTGGAATAATTACATCACTTGCTGCTTTTTGCGAAGGACGCAAAGTACCATCAAAGTGAATGTTGCCAAAATCAGGAAGTGGTTCTGGCATATTTACGCCTTCTCAAATCCTGTATAATATGGTACACCCTTAATCAGAGTCACTCTTGCCCATTCGATAGGCATCGATTACAGCTCTTGCAATTGCTTCAGGGTCATTGTTGATTTGTTTGTCAATTTTGACTCCACCCATTATTGAATCTCCGACCATATGAACATTTCATTATCTCGCATAGCAACTTCATATCATGGCGTGTTTTAGTTATACTGATTATAATTCAAGCATAGTCATGAGATAGAATCATAGTCAGGAACCTCTCTCCATCAACCGATGAAACGTTGCGGCATGTGTGGTCGCACCTCCTCGGGAGAGTGTAAACGCTGCCGTAAATCACTTTGTAACTACCATTCTAAAAATGGTGTATGCGAGAAGTGTCTAAAGAAGTGACGTCTATCTCTTTACAATGATGGAAAGTATATCGCCGTCTTTTAGCAGGTGTCTTAGCCCCACTCTTTGCCAGTCAAATTTAGCAGATGGGCCTTTGACTCGAGCGAATCTAAATTTACGAACGAAATCTCTGTGCAGATTATTACAAACATTCCTAACCGTTGAATCATCCTTGACAATTAGTGGTTCTTCCATATCCGCTTCTTGGCCTTGGGGTTTGAGATAGATACTCATGAATCCAAGATTATCATAGATAAAATCCTTCAGTTCCTCTAGCCCCGTACCTTTGAAAGCAGAAATACGCATAATTGGCCAGTCTTGAGGTAGGGCCTTTTCGGCTGAACTAATTTCTTGTTCGCTGGCGATATCGATTTTGTTTACCGCAACCACTGATTTAGCATACACACGGCTACCAGCTAATGTATCGACTAGCATTTCAGGAGTAGTATCTTTTCTTAGGGTTACAATGGCCGAAGTATATCCGAATGAGCGAATAATATCACCCATTTCTTCTGGAGTGAGATGGGTTTGTTCGACAGTGGTACGTACATCAATTCCACCTTTGTCAACCCGCTTAACAAATACCGGTGGCTTGACTTGATTGAGTCTTATCCCCGCATTTTCTAATTCCCGGTGTAATACCTTGAAGTGAGCATCTTGGAATGGGTCTACAATGTAGAGAACCATATCACATGAGCGAATAACACCTAGAATCTCTTTACCGCGACCTTTCCCTTCAGCAGCACCTTTGATTAGACCTGGCAAATCAAGGATCTGTATTTTGGCACCGCGATGCTCCATCAATCCAGGAATACAAGTTAAAGTTGTGAATGCGAAGTTTCCTTCTTCAGATTTAGCATCTGTAACTTTGTTGATCAAAGTGGATTTACCTACAGATGGGAAACCGACCAGAGCTACCGATGCATCACCAGACTTTCTTATTTCGAATCCCTTGGCTGGACCTGCTGCTTTAGCCGAGGCTGCAACCTTCTCTTCTTTCAATTTCAATTGAGCAATTTTAGCCTTCAATTTACCGATATGGGCATTTGTTGCTTTGTTCTTCTGAGTCTTATGGATTTCTTCATAGAGGGCCTGAATTTGCTCTTTGATGGTAGCCATATCCAACCCTCCGGTTTGTGCCGGACCGATGGGCAGTTTTGAATGCTGGCACATAATAGCATTAGACATGAAGAATGCTGACCTTGCAGTATTGTTCTACAGATTGCGTGACATGCTGTCAAAATATGAACCTTTTATGCGAATTGTAGTGGATGAAGAGGGGTACTATCGGTTGTACACCCCCACTAGACGCCCCTTCATGGGAATCTGTGTTCAACGTCACCACATTGGGATTTATGTGATGCCAATAATCGATAATTCGTTGTTGATTGGTCCGCTTAAAATCAAGAAGATTGGTAAAGGAACAATTGGGTTTAGTAGAGACGATGACCCCCTAATCGATGAGGTTCCCGCATTTATTGAACGCTGTTTCCAGCATTGTATCGATACAGACCAAGTCCCGATGGAATGATGTGTGACCTCATGCACGCCCCATATATGGGAATCGATATGCGCCTTCATCTGGTCGATGGCGCGAAATTATTGAACCTACTGGAAATGGATTGGAGCGAACTTATTTCAAACATGAATAATCTTTCTTTACGTAAATCTAGACCCAAGATGGACAAAAAATTGAATCGTGATTTTGACATTGATTGTGAGGCCGAATTTTTAGATATCGCTGAGGAATTTACAGATACAGGTACTGTACGCGAAGTATTGTCAACCAATTTCGGCCACAATGCGTTACTAAAATTGGCCGAATGGGCTAGTGTTGGATACTGGGAGGCTTGGGAAGGCCGTTGCATCCTATATTTAGAAAACGCAATTGGAAGAGAAGTATCGAATGTAGAGGACATGTATTCTTCAGAATTTTGGGATGAAGTAAGAACTGCTTTATCTTCAATGGGAGAATCTGAATATGCAGAGAAAGTGTGTGCTGATTGGATGGAGCGTAGGAAGGAGTTGGGTGAAACTCTTGATGAGAAAAAGGATGCACGAATAATTCCTACCTTTGAAGCACACGACCGAAATTCACGACTTCTCCACTATGCGGTAAATCAAGGACAGTTTGTCCAATTGCTAGGTCGTGATCATCTGGAATCCCGACTCTGGGGCCATGGAGATTGGAACCTTTCCAATTTATTGGATTCGTGAGATTCAAAAATGAGTGGTTGGTGGCATGCCCATGGACGAGGAAGAAGTTGTCATCGAAGACACGGAAATTGACGAGCCAGTAATCGAAGAGGTTGTTGAAGAAATAGACCCTTTGGTAGAAGCTCTAACTAGGGCAGATGCAGCCGAGAAAGAGATTTCATATCGTGATGCTGAAATTCAAAACATCCGCAAGAAGTTATTGTCGGAAAGGGCAACAGCCATCCAATATGGTGGTATGGGGATGGCTCGTAAGATGCTCAATATACTGGGCGACATAGACCGTGCATTATCGGTAAAGGAAGATGAAGGCCTCACACTTATTCGTTCGAAGATGTGGTCCGATTTATCTAGCGATGGAATTTCCCGCATCGTGACGAAAGATGGAAAGTTCGACCCTACCAAGATGGAAGCCATCACTACATTACCTCCATCTGACCAATTCCCGCCGAACTCGGTAATCGATGAGTTAGAAGCGGGTTATCTCTACAAAGAGCGTGTATTGATTCCGGCTCGTGTAGTAGTGGCTTCGGACCAATAATCATCAACGATTTTGGTTTAGATTTACAACGCCAACTTCCAATCTCTCATAAGTCGGGTGAACTTCTACCATCAATACGGGAACAGCGAGATGTTCTGCAATCTCTTCAGCAGCCGATAATGGGAATTCAATTCTTTGGGTAGAGCCGTCATATCTAATCCATCCATCATGCAATTCAAGTGTCGAAGCAAGTTCTTCAACATCTTCTGCAGCGTCTTCGAGTGAACAAGGAATTGCCCCGAACACGATAGTGTCATCTTCAGTGAGAACTTCATATGGACGCAAAGAGGCTTCTGCTCTTCTGCGGAAACGGCTTCGTAATTGTCCTGCATCCTTGTAAGAAGAAGAACAGTACTTGACATGAAAGTCTAATTCCTTTGCAGATTCTTTCAATTCGATTGCCATAGCCGCGGAACCTTCTGCAGCGGCAGTAATTCCACCAGCCAAATTGAATCCCCTTACATCCATATTCTCTTGATTGCCAACAGTGATTTCCAATTCATTCAAATTCAGAAATTCAACAGGCGAGTCATGTAATTGTAGTAATAGAGATTGCAACTTTTCTTTCTTATCAGGTTCTGCTGGTAATTCAATTCCAACACAAATTCCTGCCTCAGATGCAGCATTTACCGAATCACGATATCTGTCTAATGACAGATCTAGTAAATGGAACCTTAATTCATCAAGACCCGCTTCACCAAGTTCTCTGGCTTGCTCAGGTTTTATTGGAATTGAGGTATAGCAGTGGATGTGATGCTCAACTCCAAAAGCCTCTTTCAAAGCGATTACCGCTTCAACCGTTTTGTCAAAATCCAGCATAGGGTCGCCACCGGTAATGCCAGTCCCTGTAGCTCGCATTGCTTTGCCTTCCTCTATGACTTCATCAAAATTAGAACATCTTCTTTCATTTGCAAACATGTCAGGTGTTTCTCGGCGATTATCGGATAGTGGGCAATAATCACAACCCCAATGGCATCGTCCAGTCACGAATAATACCAGTTTGCTTCCACGTTGGCACTGGATACAGCCCTCGGCTTCATCCGCCTCGGGGGTGGCGATTTCACTAGCCATCTGTAGTTGCACATTTAATCGGTCCAACATCTAAGGTTTGAACTCACTGGTGGTGCAAATATCAGTTTTTGTGACTTGCCGAATTGAGCAACCATATGTGAAACCGTAAATCGTCGGTTAGTTCAGGATGAAATGTCAAAGCCATTCTATTGCCTTCTAGCACACCTACAACCTCATCCTCAAGCCAAGCGATTGGGTTAATACATTCACCTATGAATCGAGGCGCTCGAATGAAAACTCCTGGATATTCCGATTCACCATCGAAATTTATTTTGATTTGTGATTGAAAACTTTCTCTTTGACGTCCGAATGCATTCCGCTCAATATTGGTTCGTACAAGTTTCTGTTGTGATAGTAAAATAGCACCAGCACATGTACCCAATACTGGAATATTCTCTTGCCTCAAACTATTCCAAAGACCAGAATATAGGTCTTCAGATCGACTTGCAATTTTCATTGCAGTCGATTCCCCACCCGGTAAAACTAGAGCATCTATTCCTTCGATATCACTAGATTTTCGCAATTCCCGAATATCGATTTCTAAATCTAAACTTGCAGCAGCCCTCAACAGCGCATGCTTATGCTCATACCGGGCACCTTGTAACATGGCTAGGCCGATGGTCAGCACATTTGATGCTGTGAGGGCGCACTTATTCAGGGCCACGGTTCGGAGTTCACTTATTGAACCGGGGGCGCATCGGCTTGAATATGGGTCACAACGGTGATTGTTTTCTCGTGCCGGGACCAGTTCGCATGAACCAATCCTGTCTAACCGCAATGGCGACCCCTACCATCACCGCTAGAGGTGTTGAATTTCGTGACATTATGGCACGTCTAAACAGTGGCCTAAGGTATGCATTCAGCCTCACACCATCATCAGATAAAAAGAAAAACCAATCTTGGATTGGGGATGATGGTTACAGAGTCGTAGTTGTTTCAGGCTCGGGTACTGCTGCAATGGAGATGGTCATGGCTAATCGTTTCCGTCCCAATGACAGAGTTCTAGTTCCGACCAATGGAAAGTTTGGGGAAAGAGTTGCAGAGATGGGTTCAAGATTTTGTAATGTTAAACATTTGAAGTATGAATGGGGAAGGTCATTTGACCTTGGGGAAATCGAAGAGCAACTGGCTAGAGGTAATTGGGAAGCGCTCGCGATTTGCCATAATGAGACTTCAACAGGAATTACCCAAGATGCAGTAGAGATGGCAGAAATGTGCCAGCGTCACGGTGTTGCATTCATTATCGATGGAATTACTAGCGTTGGTGGTTTACCTGTTCATCCAGAAGAATGGGGTGCTGATGCAGTAGTGGTTGGAGCACAAAAATGCACCGCAGGGCCTAGTGGAATTGCGGCTATTGCTGTTAATCAGAACTTTATAGACCGCTGTAAAGCGATTCGTAACCAAGATGATTCTAACCCCACGTACTACCTTGATATCCTTGCAGCTCTAAAGAAAGGGGATGATGACCAGACTCCTTGGACTCCCGCAATCAATCTAGCAATGGGTTGGGCGGCTGCTTTAGAGACACTCAAAGAAGAAGGTCTTGAAGAAAGGTGGAATCGTTGCTCTAAAATGGCTAAAGGCGTGAGGCATTTGTTTAGTGATTTAGGCTTTGAATTGTTAGCGGATGAATTTTCACGTTCAGCAACCGTAACCGCCATCATGTATCCAAATGGGATTGATGACTCCTGGCGCTCACGTTTGAGAGAAGAGTATGACACACAAGTTATCGGTGCCCAAGACCATCTCAAAGGCAAGATGTTCCGTATTGGCAGCATGGGTGAGACTCCAATAACTGAGATGATAGAGGGTTGTAAGAGAATGATTTCTTGCTTCCGTGATTGTGGTCATGAACTTCCAGAAGTAGATGTCGGCTCATATTTCAAGTGATTCAGATGAATATTATTCTTGGGCGTTTCCAACCATTTCACAAGGGGCATGCCCATTTGGTGAATGCCTCACTGGAATTGGGCCCTACAATTATCGCCATAGGGTCTAGTGAGGTAGAACCTAGTCTGGATAATCCTTGGAATGCTTCTGAAAGAGAATCCATGATTCGAGCATGGTTGGATGGACGAGAAGCTGAGATTGTATTGATCCCCGATATCAACGACCCCCCTAATTGGGTTAAACACGCGATTTCCTACCATGGTGAAGGCACACTTGTCACAAGTGATTTGGCCACTAGTGAATTGTACAGTGAAGCCGGCTTTCCGGTTGAGTGGGTCGATTTATCAAACCGTGAATCATATGAAGGATGGCGAGTAAGAGTTACTCTGAAAATGCTTTCAACGGTTTACGAGACCGATGCTCAGAGAGAAGTAATGTTAGCATCTATTCCTAAAACTGTGGTGGATTGGCTGATAGAAAATGATGCTTTACATCGCCTATATACTATGTCTCAAGGCTTAGAGCATGCTGGATGATGCATGCTCAAGACTTATCACTACGGTAGTTTACGTAAGTATGTGGACCTCCTCAAGAAAATTGGAGTTATGGCCGCCGGTCTTGGAATAAGTGGCGCCTTAGGTGCAATTTCAGGTATTCTTCTTCTTTATGTTCTAGTGGATGCAGCAATTGCCGGTGCTAATGATGCAGTATGGCTTTACTTATGTGCAGCAGTCGGAATTATTGTTGGAGGAATTTGCTTCAAAGTAGTACTTTGGGCAGGTAGAGGCAACAGCAGTTTGAGATAGTTCTTCCCAAATTGAAGTGATTTCAAGTATCTAATACGCGAGACTTTGATAACTCGTCCCAACTGCCATTGCAATATGGGTCTGAAGGAGCGCTTTGGTGTTGACCTCGGTGTGTTCAAAGAACCTACGACCTGGAAGGCCTTTCTAATCGGCCTAGTAATGTTCAGTATTATCGGCTATGCCGGACTTTCAATGTTCGATTTTGCTTCTTCTGGCTACGGGGTCGACCGGGACAATATTCGCCTAGCTCCTGACTTTGATGTGGAAACTGTAAACCGTTCTGTTGAAGAAACTGGATACGTTGATGCGAATGGATGGTTTCAATTGTCAGAGCACCGAGGGAAAATCATAGTAATAGATTTCATGGCGGTTGATTGCGCAAACTGTCACCTAGTTCAAGCCCATTTGGAAACACAAGTCGATGAGTGGAGAGATTATGATGGGGATTATGAAATCATTATCATATCAGTGGGCATGTGGTATGCAGTAGAAGACTTAGACATGCTAAATGATACATTTGGTGACCCTGATTCTGAGGCCCATATGCCTTGGATAGTAGCAACAGGTCAAACAGATTCAGTACTAAAGTCAACAGTCATTCATACAGGAGTCAATTCCTCACAGGTTAGTTTGGATGATGGAACTTATTGCGTTGAGGCTTGGGTTAATGATTCACAGCGCGAAGTCTCTTGTCTCGATATCGGAGATGGATTAACCGACAATGACGACCTCGATTTTGATGTTGAGGGTATTGATATCATAATTGAAAATGGTTCATCATTAAACTTCACTTTAGAAACTACTCTTGAGGATACTGACTACGAAATTTCTTGGGAGATAGTTGAATTTTCGAGAGGGGATATGGTAGAAGAATTCCAAGCACAAGCAATACCGGTAGTTTTGGTAATCGACCATGAAGGATACATTGTTGCAAAAGAGAATTCAGGAACCCCAACTGGTGGTTGGAGTGAATTTGATGAGACGGTTCTCGCTGCTGCTAATGGAGAAACAGAGGATATGAGATTCTCTTTGGCCAAAGTAGATCGGTCAGCAGGTGCAATATTTTCAATGGGATTATTACTGGGAGTTTTAGTCTACTTTTCTCCTTGTGCATTCCCAGTACTTCCCGGATACATCTCTTATTACATCGGTCTTGGTCAGCGTGAAGATGAACTAATCGAGGCTGGTAAACTCGATAAAAAAATGCCCCCACATTGGATGTTAGGTGGTCTTGCAGCGATGGGCCAGTTGACATTTTTCGCAATTATCGGAATTATAGTATTAGGATTAGGAAGTGTATTCAATCTATCAGGAGTTTTGCATTATTTTGCATTAACCGTGGCAATATTATTGATTATTCTTGGTGCATTTATGCTAACTGGTGGAACTGCCCATTTACTTGGTTTCGTTCAAAAATTAGTGGATAAATATTCGACAACAGAAATGGATGATCGTTTTACTCCAAAGAGAAATATGTATCTTTGGGGCATCGGCTATTCTGCAGCATCAATTGATTGCACAGCAGCTGCCGTGATACCCTTCATTGCATATCTGGCTGTTATTGGCGGTGTTGCAATGTGGACAGGTCTTACTGGATTAATGCTTTCAGTTAGCCTGTTAATGATTACAGTTACTACAGTGGTCGGCCTTGGCCAGCAACGATTCATTACAATATTGAGGCGTTCCACTGGACTAATAAAAGCGGTTGGTGCTTGGATGATGATGATGGCCGGAATCGCATTGACATTCTATCTGACACAACCTGAAATAATCGCTGGTTGGATGTCTTAGTCAGAGTCTTTGCTTGGAAATGCCTCTAACCATTCTTGATTAGTTGTTGCTTCCATTGCAGGAATACACATCCAATACCAACATACCAAACCAGTAGCAATACCGGTTATCAAATCCCAAAAGAAATGTTGTTTTGTGGTCATTACGGAAACACATAGTCCAATCCATGCAATCCAAACAAGTGCTTCTTTCCATCCATAAATTGTCCCCCACCGTCTGAGTAATAGCACAATCATCAAAGATTGAACTACATGTAAACTAGGCCATGCATTGTATGGCATGTCGGTATTATGCATCAGATCACCGAACCAAAACCCCCAGAAACCTTCTCCGGCTCTAATATCTGCAGGGATTTGGTCTCGAATATAAACTTCAGTTGGAAATATAATGAATACCAAATTCACGACCCAGGTTATGATAAATAGGGCCTGATAAAATGCAAACATCTCTCTTATTCTATGATCATTAACTCTTCCAAACCATGCTGCTGCTGGGTAATAGAGGTATAATGTCAGATAAATAATGAAAGTCCAACCGATGAATGGTATCATTGAATCAATTGGTAGGATTGGATCTAGTACAGATCGGTCAAAGTATCCCATAATTTGGTTTATAATGGTGTAAGGTAGCGCCATTGCAACGATTAGTGCAACAATTGTGTACCAGAATATTTTCATGCTTTTGCGTGCTTCCCAATGAGGGTTCCAAATACCCCATGGTCGCTTGAACATAGCCTTGCGGAAGTATACTTACTATTCAGGCAATCGGAGTGCCACAACTAGGGCAGGCCTTCCATCCGGGTAAAATTTCAGTTCCACAAGAACAAGCCTTAGGTGAATTCTTTACAGATTCGCTACCCGCTCCATCTACTGCTTTTTGGGCGGTTTGTTGTCTGAGGAATTCCTGCATGACCTCAGGTGTTAGCGCTCCATTATCTGCTGCCATTTCCATCATCTTTGTTTGAAAATCATTTTGGTTTTCCATTCTTTGGTTTTGGAAATTTTGCTGATTAGCAATTCGATTAGACTTTCGCTCTTGAACTTCAGCAAACATATCCATCGCTCGCTTAGTCTTTGCATCGGCTTCATCTACTCTGAGTTCCATTTTCCCACGTTCGTGGTTTCGCTCAACTTCCCAATATGCTTCTTTTGCTCTGAGTTCTTTCAATTCAGTCTCTAATTCGATTGTTACTTGACCTCTTGCTTTGGCTCTTGCCACATTAGTTTCCAATTCAATTCGTGATATGGTTAAAGCTTCAGTCTGGGCATAGTGTGCTAATTGCGCTTCTACATTTGCTTCAGTACCTGCTGTTTTGGCTTGGACAGCAGCCCTGTGCCTTTGCACCAATTCCATGTCGGTTGGGTTTGTAATAGGGAATGCTTTGAGTAATGTAAATCCAAGATTCGATAATAGATTTCTCATTTCAGATTCTGCAGTCATTTCGAATCTTTCCAAAAACGAAGCATCTCTGAGGTCTGATGCAGAGGAACATGACGCAAGACAAGGAGTTACAACTCTTGCATTTACTTCATCGGTGATGGTTGAAATCAAACCATCTCTTGTTAACGTAGGAGCATTATTTGCAAAGTAATTCAACAACTTAGGTACATCTTCAAGGTTCATTCTGAGGCGCAAATTGGTATATCCCTTCGCTTTCTCACCATCTGCGATTTGTCCCTCGAAAGGAATCCAATAATCCATAGGTCCTGTCATGGCAAAAAGTAGACGACGATCATTAGCCGTAATCCCCATCTTGTCGCCAATCCATCTGCTGAACCCTCCAGCCATGCTCTTGAGTAATGTCTCGGTCAAAACATCTCCAATGCGGCCATCAATAATCATTGCACAAGCTTCATTGGGTTTGAGCATAACTTGTTGAGTAGACAAAGTTTGTATATTCTCTGCATTAACTAGTCTTGCAATAGTGTCTGGGCTGTCTCTCCATCTAAAATCAGTCATAATATCACTTCTTTACTTTCTTTTGCCTCAGGCCCGCTAGAATGGTTGCCCTTTCTCCAAAGAACCCACGGCAACTCGAGATAATTTGGGTTGTTTGCATAATGAACTGCTTAGGATTGCCTTCCCCGGTTGCGATTGAGTGTTCCGAACCATTTGCCAAATTAACACCTTTTGTGACCATTTCAATAACATCATGGTCATGCTTTATCAGTTTCTTCAAATCCTTATTTGTGGGAGACCGTTGACCTGATAGGAATGCATGCTCCATACCAGAAACAGATTTGCTGACATCTTCGATTAGGTAATCACATTCCTCCATGCATTGCTTTGCAGCACGAGCAACATCGATATTACCTCCTTTGAATTGTGAATCAAAAACATTCTGCATATGGCTTCGAACTCTAGTGGTGGCACGTGTTATCTCTTCACGCACAATCTTGTCATTTTCAATCCTTGAATCCTTAGTATATCCATTGTATCCAACTAGAACTAATTGAACACCACGAATGTAGGGTAATATATCGAGCGGAGTTCCAACCATATACTTCCCTAATACTATTAGGAACGGGCTTCCATATCATGGTAGCGGTTATTTCAAAGAGAAATTACAGAATCAGCAAACTTTTCTGCGATAATTTTGTTATGTGTAACTAATACAGCAGGACATTTTCTTTGCTTTAGAATTGATCTTACATCTTGTACTAACTTGTCGGCCAATTCATCATCGAGAGAACTAAATGGTTCATCTAAGAGTAGGACCTTTGGCTGTGCCAATAGTGCTCTTGCGAGAGCGACTCTTTGCCCTTCACCGCCTGACAGAGATTCAACCCTTCTATTTTGAAACTCAGATAAGCCAACTTCTTCAAGCGCTTTAGCAACATCGCCTTTTTTGTTTCCTAGCAATAAATTTCCTTCAACTGAAAGATGAGGGAATAGAACAGGATTTTGGAATATCAGACCGACCCCTCTTTTTTCTGCAGGGAGATTGGTAATGTCTTCATCATTGAGATAAATGCTACCAGAATCTGATTTTTCTAATCCACAAATACAGCGTAAGAGTGTAGTTTTCCCACATCCACTAGGTCCGGTAATTGCAATAATCTCTCCGGGTTCTAATTCTAAATCAAACTCAGAAAATAATTTTTTATCAAAAGATTTGGTTAAACCATTACATTTCAGCATCAAAACATCCCCCCGTCTCTTGCTGGACGGAATTTTTCCGCCCAGGTAAATAGTAAGAGAGTAATGCCCATCAATACTGATGAAACAGCGCATGCGGCTGGAGCTGTGTATGTGTTATTGTATGGAATCGAACGAAGTGAGTCAATCATAACCGGTAAGGTTGTCCAATCAGAATTCCGAGTTACAACCCATGATGCACCAAACTCTCCAAGCGACATTGCTAAAGTAAAAATTACTGCAACAAGAATAGAGCCGCGTAATAGTGGAAGTCGAATAGACATAAACCGACGCCATGCAGGTATTCCTAGAGTTTGAGCACATTCATCATAAATAGGGTTCAGTGACCGTAATGCGGGCAACATTATTCGTACTACAAACGGAGTCGTAATCATTACATGAGCTATTACTGGAGTGGGCCAAAAGGAATAGAAAAATTCCGCATCAATTCGAATCATTCCAAGCATGACTCCTAAACCAATCATCACACTAGATGCCGCAAAAGGTAACATCGTAAGGACATCCAAAAAACGAGCGGTTTTCGGCCTTTCCTTTTCAACATCGAGTATAGTTTGTGCCAAAGCCCAACCTAATGGTAAAGCGATACAAAGCGTTATCATTGCATATCCGAGCGAATTCCATAATGCATCCCATGCAGAAGACATCGAACTACTTCCTGCGAATGCAAACTCCCAGCCGCTAGTTTCCCAAGAGTATGACGTGCCTGTAGAATCGGTATGCCTTATTCTAAAAGATGCCCAGAATACAGCAATCAAAGGTGATAGTGCGAAAATCACAGCAGGAGATACAATCATCCAGCCACTATGATTCACCCGTTTAACGGTAATTTCAGATGCTTGAGGCAGGAGGTGTTGTCTCCTATGTTGTAGCCATGACATTAACCAAAGTGATGCTATTAATACGGTAAACTGAATTAGCGATGCTCCAAGAATAATTTCATTTCTCGCGAGCATATAATTTGGGATTCCAGCAGATGAACCTATGTTTGCCATTACACTTTCAAGTGTATTATCCCCCAGAGTAATCCATCTTACAAGAGCAAAAGAAGTGAATGAAAATACAAAGGTCATACATGCAGCAGCAGCGACAGATGGAGCTAATAATGGAGCCCATAAATTTCGGAATCTACCAATCTTGGAGTGCCCGGCGGGGAGTAATCTCATTTGCTCCTCGAGATTAGGGTCAAGAGTCGATAGTACTGGCTCACAAAATCTAATCACAAGGGCAAGGTTGAACCATGCGTGGGCAATAATTAGTGTGGCAAACCATGTCGAATCATCGATCCTTATATTCAACCCAGATGGGCCAATTAGGTGCAAGAACCCCATTGCTGCAACTATTGAGGGCATTACAAAGGGCATGGTTAAAGTAGCCTTAATCAATGATTGTAATGGCCATTTGTATCTGCCTAATTGCCATGCAATCGGCAAGCCAATTGCCAATGTAATTACGGTCGATATTAGGGCTTGTAAGAATGTAAATGCTACAACCCCCTGTGAGATATAGTTTCCATCCAAGGAATTAATCCAATCTAATGGATTAAACCCTGCAACCCATATCAATCGATCAATTGCCAACCACAGTGGAACTACTACTAGCAATGTATATGCGAGAACTGCACAACTACTACCCAATCGCAATTTCATCAAGCATCAACCATTGCAGTATTCCACTGAGCCAACCAGTTTTCCATATTTTCTGCAATCTCAGTCGCACTAACATTAGCAGGTTGGTCAGGTATTATCGAATGGTACCTATAGCCCTCATCTTCGGGTAAATCCATACCTTCCAGAGTTGAATACATGTAATTTTCAGTTGGCATTTTGGAATTAACCTCTGGTGACATCAAATATTGAATGAAGGCTGAAGCCGCATCGAGATTCCCCCCTTCGATAGCGGCTGCATATTCAACTTGGTGAAATGAAGCACGGGGCAGATCTAGTGATGCAGATTTTGTCCAATTATCAGCAGACCATGCTTCAACTCCAGGGGAATGGCAATACGAAACAACAACATGGGCATCTCCAACATATCCGTCAGTCCATTCACCATAGCCACCAGTGTAGTGGGTTTCGTATGCTTCAGACCAGCCTGTAGTGATAATCACCTCATTACTGGACATAGCAGTCCACCAATCCGTCCATTCGGTCTCACTGTCATCATCATGAGTGAAATAATCTGTAGTTGCCGTCATAAATGCACGTCCAGGGCTACTAGTTTCAGGAGACGGTATTGCAATCTTCCCGCTCCATTCTTCATTTGTTAAATCCCAAAGATTCTGCGGCACAGTATAGTTCTCACCATCAATTACATTTGAATCATAATTTAGACAGATGTAGCCTTGATCAAATGGTGCCGCATATGCACCATCATAAGGTAGGAGT
>Ga0315324_10000023_pt1 | contig 66853 bp, 49 predicted proteins | sample M150021515metaG_FD_203919 | JGI IMG/M metagenome (GOLD analysis project Ga0315324, IMG submission 203919) | Ammonia-oxidizing marine archaeal communities from Monterey Bay, California, United States - M1 500m 21515 | ecosystem: Environmental > Aquatic > Marine > Intertidal zone | place: USA...
TTCCCACGTAGCCCGATGGTCTCGGCCGCCGTGGCCTATGAGATGGCAGCGAATACCGGAGGGCGGTTCCGGCTCGGACTCGGCAGCCAGGTGAAAGCTCACGTCACTCGGCGGTACGGCAGCGAATCTGATCGACCCGCCGCCCGACTGCGCGATTATGTGTTGGCGGTCAAGGCGTGCGTTCGAGCGTTCAATCGAGAGGAGAAGCTCAGCCACGAAGGCGACTTCTACGAGCTGTCGTTGCTGCCCCCAGATTGGGCGCCTCGTGCCCACGGCCACCCGACCCCGGTAGACATCTCAGCTGTTGGCCCGGTGATGACGAAGGTGGCGGGCGAGGTTGCTGATGGTGTCCACGTGCATCCGTTGCACTCGATGCACTACATCGAGAACCGTTTGCTCCCCGGCTTGGCTGAGGGAGCGGCGAAGACTGACCGCAATGTTGATGACCTCGAGTTGATCATCCCCGTCTTCGCCTGCCCGGGCGACACGCCGGAAGAACGAGCGGTCTACACCGCCCAGGCGAAGCGTCAGATTGCCTTCTACGGATCGACGCCCAACTACGCGTTCCAGTTCGACGACCTCGGCTTCGAGGGGACCACAGCCAAAATACGCGACAAGTTTAAGGCTGGTGATCTTGCCACCATCGGCGACGTCATCACCGATGAGATGCTCGGCCACTACGCCCTTGTGTCCAGTTGGGACGAGATGGCTGACACGTTGCTCGAGCGCTACAAGGGCACCGCAGGCCGTGTCGTGATGTACCTGGGTGGCCCGCAGATGCGGAAAGACCCCACCGAGCTCGGTAAGTGGGGCGAAGTCGCTCGAGCAGTCCGGGCGGGCTAGAGGCCGGGCCGCGCCGGTGCGGGGAGTGCGTACGTTCCTTGGGCAGTGGACACCAAACGGTTCGATCGGTCATCCATCCAGATCTTCACCGTGCCAACTACCGAGCTGCGGCCTGCTTTGTCCAGGTCTGCTCGGGCCCACATCACTCGTCCTTGCGCGGGGCGCAGAAACCGGATTGACAACTCGGATGTGAGCGTCATCGGCTCGACTCGGCCAAGGGCAGAAAAGCTGAGATACCAAAGCGCTACATCTGCGATCGAAAACTGGGTAGGGCCAGCCACGAACCCCCCGGGCCGAAGTGAGTCCTGGTCAATGAGGCAACGAGCGAGAGCGTGTGTCGGCCCGACCTCGACGCACTCGTGAATGCTTGCCGGCCAGTGTTGATGGATTGTTTCGTTGACGTGTTCGGGGGTGAGGGAAAATTCGGTCACGTCGAGATCGTTACCGTCCATGGCGCCTGTTGTCGAACCGCGTCGAGTTCTCGAGTGGAGCTACTGTCACTCCATGACGAACTTTCCTCGGACGCTCGTCCCGGTGAAGGGCCCGTTCCGTGACGAAAAGATTCAAGGCGCGGCTGAGGGTATGGGCTCGTATGGCGACGCGACACGAAGGCTGGTCACGGCAGGGTTTGTTCAGCCCGATTTGATTACTGGCATGACACTGGCGTTGATCTCCAACCAACCGCGTACGCCCCGGCCTGATGGTGAACGAAAGGCGAGTGGCACCGCAGGGAAGATCTGGGTCCGCGAGCGTTACACCATTCATCGTCCCTTGGTTATCGATGACGTGTGGGAGGTGACGGGTGAATCGACGGGGACATATGCACGCAAGGGTCGTGCATATTCGACGACCCGAGCGACCTCGCGGAACCATGCTGGTGAATGCTTTGCCACAAACCTCACCACGGGGCTGTTCCGCTACCAGCGGGATCGTTCGCTGGTTGACTCTCACGAAGGGCTCCCTATCGAGAACACTCCAGCGCCCGAGCCGGACTGGGACGCCGCTCGTGGCAATCCTCATGTCGACTCACTTGCGGTTGCGAAGGTCGGCCAGACGCTGGGGGGTATCGAAGTCCCGATGACGCTCGCCATGATGAGGGCTCGTGACACCGACAATCCGGACAATCCGATCCACTCCGATCCAGAAGAAGCCAAGAAGGCCGGTCTCGGTCGGCCGATCGCCGGCGGTTCACATGTGGCCGCGTTTGCGCTCGAGGCGGTGATGCAGGAGTTCGGCATTGAGTCGTTGTTGCACGGAGCAAATTTCGACTTCCGATGGAAGGCTCCGACTGTGGACGGCAGCCACATCATTGCGACGGCCACGGTGACAGCGACCGAATCGGATCGGGTTGCCTTCGAGCTCCAAGTCGATCTCGTCGACGGTCCAACAGCGATGGTTGGCACGCTCATGATCCCGCTGCCCCAGTGAGTGGTTCGCTCTCGGACGTTCGAGTCCTCGATCTCGCAGACCGGTCGGCGGCGCTGACCGGCCGCATACTGGCAGACCTCGGTGCCGACGTGATCATGGTTGAGCCGGAGGATGGCAATTCGATCCGCAGATTGGCCCCCTTTGTCGCTCCCGACGCGTCAGCCGCACACCAGTACTTTTCGGCCAACAAACGCTCCGTTGTTCTCAACCCATCCGATCCGAGATTCGACACGTTGGTGGAGTCAGCACATGTGGTGATCGACAACGGGCAACTCGACCACGACTGGCTCATTGGACTCAACCCTGAGCTCGTCCACTGCTCTGTCACCCCGTTTGGCCTCGATGCCGAGTGGCGAGATTGGAAGGCAACGGACCTTATTGCCTGCGCCGCCGGCGGTCTGGTGTGGTTGTGCGGCGAGCCGAAGGGGACACCCGTGCAGGGTGGGTCTGATGTTTCCGCTGCGATGGCCGGCCTCATCGCCGCCTCCGGCATCTCGGTCGCGCTTCAGGGGGCGGGGGCGGGCGTTCATCTCGACGTCTCCCTACAGGAAGCGGTGCTCATGGCGGTGATGCAGACGGCCACGCCTTCGCAATGGGTTTGGCACAACCGCATCCCGCGTCGCCCTGGTCTGTCGCAAGCGCTGCGCTGTGCCGACGGCGGCTATGTGGGGCACCTGGTTCGCCCTGATCGGTTTGACGGTTTCTTGAATTGGGCGGAGCGGGTCGGGATCGACCACGGGATGACAAGCGACGACTGGCATTGGGCGATGCTCAGCGCCCCTCGCAAGGACAACCCGGTCTCCGCTACAACGTTGGCATTGGCCGGCGCCTTGACTCGCGATGAGTTCGCGGCTGGGGCTCTTGCGGCCGACATTGTCTGTCTCCCGGTTTTGGGGTTTGACGATCTTGAACGAACCGAGCAGTACGTCGTCAACGAACAGTTCATTGAGGTGGAGAATGAGTTGCTGGGCCACGCTGTCGCCTTCGTGCGATCACCCGTCGATGGGATGCGCGAATCGATCGAGATCCGTCGAGCCCCCGCGCTCGGGGAACATCAGGCGTTACTCGATGAGTTGTCGGAGTTCGCGCCCAGTGAACCTCACGGGTCGGCACCCCTCGACCCGGCCCGTGCACTCCAAGGCCTTCGAGTCGTGGACCTCACCTGGGTACTGGCGGGCCCGCTCGGGACACGGACACTGGCCAGCTTTGGTGCCGAAGTTATTCGTATCGAGTCGTCGAGCAGGCCCGACTCGATACGAAGCCAGATCGGGCCCGATGGCACCCCGGATCCCGATATGGGGGGGCTGCACAACAGCGTCAATGTTGGCAAACAGTCGCTGAGTGTCAACCTGGGTACCGATGACGGGCTTGCTTTGGTCAAGGAGTTGATCGCCACGGCCGACATCGTCGTCAACAACTTTCGCCCCGGAGCCCTTGACCGTATGGGGCTCGGGTATGACGTGCTTTGCGAGCTGAAACCAGACATTGTCTTGCTCAACCTTCCGGGCGCTCATCGCCGTGGGCCGTGGGCGGACCGGCCGAGTATGGGCAACATTTTGATGGCCGCCTCCGGGTTCAACATGCTCACAGGATTTGAGGGCGAGCGGCCACGGGGGATCGGCGTCGCCTACCCGGACTTCACCGCCCCGCATCTGATGGTCACCACGTTGCTTGCCGCTCTCCGCCAACGAGACCGCGATGGAGATGGCCAGGAGATTCATCTCACCCAGCTGAGCGGCATGGTCTCACTCCTCGGTGCTGAATGGATGGTGTACAAGGCCTCCGGGGAGCTGCCGGCTCGGCGGGCGAACCGCGATCCCAACTATTGCCCTCACGGGATCTACCCGGCTCAGTCGAGCGAGTACAGCGACGACGAATGGGTCGCAATAGCGGTGACGAGCGACGACGAGTGGCGAACATTTGCTTCCCGACTCGGCCCCACAGTCGCCGACGATGCTCGCTTCGTCACTCATGAGCTACGCAAGCAGAACGAGGACGAACTCGATGATCTGATCAGGGAGTGGACCCGGCCACAGGACAAGTGGGAACTCGCCGACTTGCTTCAGGCCCTTGGCGTGGCCGCGGCACCGGTCGAGCACCTCGCTGACACGTATGAACGTGACCCGCAGCTTCGCCGTCACTATCAGCTACTTCACCAACCAACTCGTCCCGATGTCGATGTACCGGTTGATAGGGAGGCCGCACGGTGGGTTGGCATCGAACATCAGGTCCATCGTTCGCCGAGCGTGGGTGAGCAGAACTACGAGATCGTCTGCGGGATACTTGGTCGATCTGATGAGGAGTTCGCCAAGCTTCTGATTGACGGAGTATTGGGCTGATCTTCCAGTTGGGGAAGCCCAGACACGCCGCTATCGTTCCGCCTGCGGGGTGGAGCAGTTTGGTAGCTCGTCGGGCTCATAACCCGAAGGTCGCAGGTTCAAATCCTGCCCCCGCCACCACTCAGAAGGCCCGGTCTTCACGACCGGGTCTTCGTCGTTTTCAGCCGTCGTCCCCGGAGGCTGACGGATGTCCAGCACGAACTGCTCTACGATCACTCCGGTGAGTCGATTCTTGTCGCAGTTGACCCGCCAGCAGCTGTGGACGCTGACCGACCAGCGGCTGACCGAACCCGGTGTCGTGGCGGTGATGGAGCAGATCCTCGAGTTGGTCGGCACCGACTGGAAGGTTGAGGAGACCATCGACCTGCGAGCGCCCCTCATGCGTCAGTACCTGTCCGACCATCGACTGTGGCCGCTGCTTCCCCTTGATGCGGTTCGCCCGTCCGTGCGGCCCGAGCTGCGCAACCGCCAGGTCTCAATCTCGGCGACCCAACTACGGTTGCGGTCGGTGGCTGCGGACGTCCTCGATCACTTCGACGCTGAAGGCATCGAAAGTCGCGTGCTGAAGGGGCTGGCCACCGGCGAACTCGACTACCCGAACTATCTGTTGCGACACACGGGCGACGTCGACTTGGCTGTGCGACCCGAACGGCTCGATGATGCCGTGCGCGTGCTGCGAGGTCGCGGCTACCGAGATCGTCACGACCGGTTCTCGCCATACTTGCGCTATGGCTGGACCCTCAAAGCCTCCAACGGAGCCGAGGTCGACCTTCACACCCGGCTGTCTCGTCGCAGCCCGCTCGGCGATCGACTGTTCCGAGTTCCTGGTGAACCACTGTCATTGCTGCCTGGGCATGCGCTCCCAGCGGCCCACCGGCTGGTGCACGCCAGCGGCCACTTCATGATCTCGCCCCCGGGCACCCGTCGTTTGTCTGGTCTATTCGACGTCACTCGCCTGCATGCCAGAAACGACCTTGATCTCGCCGAGGCTCGCCGATTCGCCGATCACCTCGGCATCGAGTCCCTCGTCGGGGCCGGGCTGTGGGTAGAGGCAAAGCTGAGCGATCGCACCGATGTGATCGAGCAGCTCGAATCGTGGAGGGCGCCCGATTGGCTTGAGCGCAATACGCGCTTGGTGCCCGAGCGCCGGCTCCTTCTCGACCATCTCGGCCGTTATCGTGAGGTGCCCCCCGGGCAGCGACTGCGTTACCTGCCGGCGTGGCTGCTGCCCACCAGGAGCCAACGTAGGCTCATCGTCGGCTTGGTCCGTCGCGCCGGCGCTCGTGTTACACGGAGGTCGTCATGATCGAGGTTCCGAACCAGAACGTTTTCGTGGCGATAGCGGCGTATCGCGAGCCAGAGCTCCGTCGGACGATCGAGAACTGCATCGAAACCGCCGCTCACCCGGAACGCCTACGGTTCGGCGTCTGCTTGCAGTACGACCGCGACGGACCCGCCGAAACCCAGCCCGACTGCCTCGATGGCCTCGATGCCGTCGTGCGAATGCTCAGCTACGACTGGACCGAAAGCAAAGGCGGCTGCTGGGCCCGCCACCTGACTCAGGGACTCTTCGACGGTGAGGGGTACACGCTGCAGATCGATTCGCACATGCGCATGGCTGCGAACTGGGACGTCGACCTCATCGCGATGATGCACGACTGTGGGACAGACAAGCCGCTCATCACCGGCCAGTGCCCGCTGTACGAGTTGATCGACGGGGTGGACGTGTACCCCCAGGAGGCAACCGTCCCGGTCACGATCGTCGATGAATGGCGAGAGTCCGGCTGGATCGCCCACCCAGCGGAACCGCGTGACGACCCGGGCGAGGGCCCCCACCCCACCCGAGTTCTCTCGGGCATGTTCGTCTTCACGCTCGGGCATTGGAACATCGAGGTGCGCCAGGATCCCGAACATCTCTACACCGGCGAGGAGTTGGCATTGACGATCCGGTCGTTTACCTGGGGCTACGACCTGTTCAACCCGTCATCGGTCATCGCCTGGCACCGACTCCACCCCAAAGGCAACCAGAAGTACATCTTCGACGGCGACTACACCGAGGTGCAGCGTCGTGACCAAGTGGCCTATCGACGGCTCCGTTTCTTGCATCGTGGCGACCCCGACCGAGTCCTCAAGCCCTACTCGACTGGTCCGATTCGGAGCGTTGCCGAGTTTTGTCAGTGGTCAGGACTCGACTACCCGGCCCGACAAGTGAGCGATGATGCGCTCAACGGCGTTGATCCGCGTCCCTACGAACCGGCTTGGTGAGCGGCTCGCTGGAGACCAGCGAATCGTTTCAACATCACCAGCAGGTCGGAGCAGTAGCCGAGCGCGGCGTCGGATGGGTCGACGTCGATATCGTCCCATGGTGAGTACTCCTGCTTGTACCACAACGTGTCGCCTCCGACGTCGAGTACCCGCTGGCAGTAGTGGATGATCGGTGCGTCAGCGACCACCTCATCCGGCCAGGGCATCCACGCTGCGAGCATCTCGAGATCGCATGTGATCTCGTACTCGGCGAGCACAACGGTCAGCGCCACCATGTCGCTCTCCCATGCCCCGGTTTCTTTCCGCAGGCGGGCCGCCACCTCGACCCAACGCCCGATGATGCGGCGGAGGTCCGAAGTGTGGATCAATAATGGCCAGGTGACGTTCTGAACGCGGACAGCGATACCCGGTGTGATCGAGTCGACGGCCTCGGCCCAGTTGCCTCCCATCTGGAAGTCCCACCACAACTGCCCGATCGGCCGGCCGGGTTCAGCATGACGAACGAGCGGCGCTCGGAAGACGAAGTCGCAGTCAAGGATCAGCACCGTGCCGACCGGCCGTTCGCGTTCGAGCCACTCGGCGAGCGAGTGCAGGCGGTTCATGCCCGTGTAGTCCCCGTCGAGTCTGGGATGGGTGTTCGTCGCCCCGGTGCGAATAACCCGGGCGGCGCGGTGCTGTGGGAGCTTCTCGCCGTTGGGGGTGCCGACGAGGCGGATTAGTTCACCCGGCATGCCGGCCCGTAACCAGCTGTGCTCGAGGAGTTCGGTCTGCCATGTGCCATATGGGTTTGTGTCTGTGCACACGACGGAGAAGAGCGGGCCGTGGGGATCGTCGATCATGTTGCCTCCGGCCATTCACGAAACCACGCCAGCACGTCGGGTGACATCGCATAGTTGATGCGATTCCAGGAGTACGCGCCATCGGCGATATCGAGGAACTCCCCATCGTGGTATGTCGGCCCGTCCGGGGTGAAGTCGGCGGTGAACAAGAAGCGCTGGTTCGGATCGCGCAACAGCCGATTGCGTTGGATGATTGCAGTGAACGTTGAGCCGATTGTGCCGACGAAGCCCATCGCCCGCGAGGCGAGTTCCTGGGTCACGAGTCCGAGGGCATTGTCCTCGTGTCGGGGTAGCGAGAAGAACTCGTTGCCGTGGTCGTTCAAAATGAGGTCGTTGGCAAATACCAGCTGTGGGAAACGTTGTCGGACTGGATCGAACAACTCGTCGCGTCCGTCGACCTCGCTACAGACGACCAGCAGCTCATCAGCCGGCAGGATCGAGGCCAGGTTTGCTGCGACCTCCTCAGGGGTCACCTCACCGTAGGCAGGAATACCGATCGTGAGGTCTGAACGGCGCAGATGGATCGCGTTGAACAAGCCGAGCCCTGAGGCGATCCTCGCCCCGAGCGCCACATAGGGCCGACGGGGACGCACCCCACGAAGTACGGCGTGGAGCTGGCGCAGAGCCTCGGGCCGACCATGGAAGAAGTATGAGTAGAAACTCAGTAGGCGTCCTTGCACCTCGATTACTGCGGCATCGGAAAGCGGCGGCGTGACGAAGCGGACGCGGCCGTTGGCGAAGTCGAGAAGCTGCGGGTCCTCGAGGTCGGCGTCGGGATCGAGGACGCACACCGCCTCTCCAACCGCTCCCCAGTCGACCACCTCGGTTCGCTCGCCTGCGAGCAGCTCCCATTCGTCGGAGTGCACGATCTCGACGGGTAACTCGAGTAGGTCGAGCAGCGTGGCCGGACGCCCCTGCCTCGCCACCGGGATCGATGACCGCGGGGCCGGTGGGATGGCCCTGTCGAACGGCATCGACAGCCGCCGACCGGTCAGAACGGCCAGCCCTGTCGCGATCTCAGCCCCCATTCGTATATTGGTCAGCAGCCCGACGTCGAGGTCCGCTCGTAGGATGCCCATCGTGTCAACCAAGCGATGAGCCGGCCGCTCGCTCGGGCCACAGTTCGGGGGGCAACACGTCGGTTGCCCCGTCGGCCTGGGCACGCTCAACCAGTGACCGGTAGGTCACATTCCAGTCGACGGGCTTGTAGTGGAGGAACATCGAGCAGTAGGTGTCGCCGTTGAGTGGTTTTGGTCGAGCGTGGGGACAGCGGGCGCTCTCGTAGAGAAGCATTTCGCCCTCCTCGAGAACTATCTCGTGCTCGTTACCCTCGATGTCGATGATCCATAACGGCCAGGGATCGACGGTGTCGTGAGCGATGTGCACGATCGAAGAGATCACATGGGTCGACAGTCGATCCGTGTGCGGGATGAGCGTCTGTCCTGACCGATAAACGCGCAACCCATACGCGGCGGTCGGCAGGAGTTCGACGCCCGACCATTCCTCGTGGATCGATTGAAGCGCAAAGTGAAACTTCTCTTTGACGTCGTCGATATTGATGAAGTCGGGCGTTCCCGTCGGCATGTGCACTGAGTCGTCGCTCTCGGTGTGCCTCTGCTCGAAGCGCTCGTGGTAGACGGCCCTCATCGCTCGGTGGACGGCCGGGGGAGTTTCGACCTTCTTGAATCCAACCTCGGTGAAGCTTGGTGTGTATCGCTGGGTCAGCGCGGTACGAGTCGGAGGGTCAAGGGCTGGCTCGGGGGCCACGTGGTCGCGGTCGCGAAACCAGCCGTTGACCGTGTAGCGCCTCGTGCCGGGTGCGCCGTGCTCGCCGGTGACCCGAACGGGTCGTACCTCATGCATGGCGTTGCTTGAGAAGAAGACGATGGTGTTGTCGACTGGCTCGACGACCTGAAACGTCTCGGCGACCTCGACGGTGCCGTCGTCGTGGGTGATCTGGTCGAACAGAACCAACTCACCGCCTTCAAAGCCTCGAGGCTCGTTGTTGAAGTAGTACACATAGCTCAGACGTCGCGCACCACTTTCGCCATATGTATCGCCGATGTCGGTGTGGGCGGTGAAAAAGTCGCCGTCGTCGTGGGCCGTGATCTGACGCTCGATGGCACCCAGCGCGAAGCGGTCGACGCTCACCTCGCGTCGAGCGTGTGGGAGCAGTGCTGTGAGCTTGTCTTCGAAGATGCCGAAAACATCGTCGTCAACGCTGGCAACGCTGGCGCGGCGGTGACGCTCGTTGGTTCCTCCCGTGGTGGCGCCCGGCTCCGTGACTTGCGCAGGCACGAAGATCTCGTTGTTGCGAACGATACGCAGAAGGGTGTCGTGCTCGTCGTTGGTGAGAAAGTCTTCGACCACCCAGAAGCGAATCGACTCAACGCTCATAGCGGCACCTTGGTGCGATCGACGAGGTCAAGAATCTGCTCACTCGCGCGGTCCGCATCGGAGCGATCCGAGCGCATGACGATCGCGGTTCGGGCGAGGTGCGCAGCCGCCCTGGAAGCCCGATCGGGTTGAACCTCGGCGACAATCGTGTTGTCGAAGATCTTGAGCGCCGCGGCAGCCGGTGGAACAATCTCGGGCTCGAAGGTCGCTGCGCGAACGTATCGAGTGAAGAGCACGAGTCCGGGGGGCAACGGCTCGTCGGCCACGGAGCCGATGGTGTGGGGCTCAATCACCCGCCGTCCCGACTCGGTGCGCAGGTGGAGGGCTCTAGGGAAGGGAGCGACGGCGCCATCGGCGGTGACGCATGCGTACTCGTCAGAGCAGTAGGTGGCGCCGGCTCGTACCAGCGCCTCGACCAGAGTGGATTTCCCGGCCCGTGACCGCCCGGGAAGCACGATGGCCTGGCCATTCCACGCGACGACTCCGGCATGCACGAAGACTTCGTTACGGGCATGGAGTGCGATACTCAGCTGCAAGTCATCGACGAGTTGTTCGAGTGTCTGTCCCACCGGGATGACCTCGTTCGATCGGAGTGGGTCGTCGCGAACGAACCGCTGGCGGCCCTGACAGGCGACTTCGCGATACCATATTGCCGGGATATCCCGAGTCGTGGTTACCGACGTGAACGCAAACGCCGACCGCACGCCGACCTGGTGAGCACGCGAGATTTCGAAGCCGATGGTGGCACCGGCGATGCAAAGCACCACCGAAATGCACCGCTCCATGTCGCTAGTCTCGGTTACCCGCAGATCATGATGAGGTGGTGGGTGTGACGGTGGGTGTGACGGTGGGTGAGACCGTGCCGGGCGCTGGCGTGGGTGTGACCGTGCCGGGCGCTGGCGTGGGTGTGACCGTTGGTGCGGCTGTCGTGCTCGGCACGGCCGTAGGTGCGGCCGTCGTGCTCGGCACGGCCGTAGGTGCGACCGTCGTGGTATAAGAAGAACCTTGGGCCGAGGCTGGCGGTGCGCCGATTGTCTCAACGACTGGAAGGATAATAGCTGCGGCTGCGGCGCCGGCACCGAGTTTCTTTAGCAGCTCACGGCGTCCGAGGTGTTCCGGGGGCGTGACGTTCAGCACAATAAGGTCGGCATCGGCCAACTCGTCGAGGGCCAACCAGACAGTGTCGTCGGAAGCGGGTCCGAGACCAGCGGCGTCGAGTGCCTGTCGCATCGAGTCGACATCGTGCTCGCCATCGCAGAGTTGGAACACGAGCGCTGCGCTGCGGTTGAGCGCGCTTGCCTCGTTGCGGTCGGGGTGGAAGACGAGCAACTCGTCGTGGACCTCTTGGACAGTTAGCCCGTCGCGTTGGTTTGCAGTCATGTGGTGATTCTCCGGAACGCTCCTGATACTAAGAGTTGACCGTAGCACCTTCGCAGTCGTAGACGAAAGGCAACGCCGACGAGTTTGTCGAAGGCGTCGCTCGCTACATTGGCCCCATGAGGACCTGGACCCCCCGCTTTGTGTCGGCGCAGCCGGACACGCCCTGGTTCGTCTGGCAAACGCACGTCTACCTGCAGAACTTCGTCGACCTCGGCATAGTCGGTGAGCGGATCACTGTCCTGTTCTCTGTCGAGCCGGGAAGCGAGACGACGCCCGAACTCGTAGCGCTACAGAAACAATTCCCAGCCGTCGATATTCGGGTCTTTGTCGACGAACGCGACGAACGCGGGCGCAAATACGAACCCTCGATCCAGCCTCACCTCATCGAGCAATGGCTGCGGGCCGCTCCGGAACACATCGGTGAGATCACGATGTTTCACGACTCCGACATCGTGCTGCGATGGCTCCCGGACTTCGAAACGATGCGGCGCGAGCATCCGGACGCATGCTTGCTCAGCGACGCGGACCGCTATATCGGCTACGACTATCTGCACGCCGCGTGTGAGACAATTCGTGAGGAACGATCCGACGTTGCTGAGGACGACCTCATCGACCGCATGTGTGCAATCGTCGGGATCGAACATGCGATCGTGCACAGCCACCAGGGCGCCTCCGGAGGCGCCCAATACGTTCTCGCGGGTCTCGGCCCCGACTATTGGGCGAAGGTCTACGCCGATTCGCTTGCGCTCCGTGAACTGTTCGATGATTACGCCACTGAACTGCAACTCGAACACGAGTCGGGTCACTATCTGCAGGTCTGGACCGCCGGCATGTGGTCGTACCTTTGGAATTTGTGGGCCGGAGGCCACAAGACGGTGGTCCATTCGGATCTCGATTTCTTGTTTGGTGCAGCGGATCTCGATGACACCTCCCCGTTCCTGCATATGGCTGGAAAAACTCAGCCTCACGAGTCCGGCCGTTTCGACAAGGTGGACTGGCACGGCTTCAACCCGATCGAGGCGGTCAAGGTCCAGCCCTATGTGTTTGATCATCATGATGAGGGCTCGGTTGCTGACGCGTACGGGCAGGCGATCCGCACCGCTGCGGGGGTGGCCGATCGCGGGCGGTGCCCTTTGAGGCCAGCTCGTCACTGGCGGATTCTTAGCTGGTGTCTCGACCGCCAAGAGTTGTGGGACGTCGAGCGCCTGCACTTTGGCTTTGACGAGGACGTTGAGATTGTCGAGTCCCACTCCTCGGGCTCGGCAGGGTCGGGGTACGAGGCCGAACACGCTTTCGACGAGACCCCTCAGTTCTGGGGCGGCCGCGCCGAGCGGCGTCCAGGGACGCGGCCCGAGATGTATCTGGGTGTCAAACTTGATCGGATGGCGACACCGTCGATCATCACGCTAAATCCGGCGCCGACCAAACATCGGTCTCGCATGGTCCTCGTGCAATGCAGCGATGATGGGGCCGAATGGTGCTCGGTGGTAGCGACGCCGTTGTCAGCCGATGACGGTACCCAGATGATCCTCTACCGGTCCTCGCAGACTGTGAGGGCGCACGCCTGGCGGCTTGTCGCCGACACGACCCGCCACGAGTTCGCCTGGGACGTATCGCGGCTGCGCTTCCTCGTGGACGGCATTGAACAGAAACCCCAGCTATCCAGTTCAGGCGATGCCGGCCCGGGATTCGGCGTCGACAACGTCAGGGCGACTGACGGCTCGTGGGGAGGTCGCCGCGACGAGCAGGGGCGTTTCTACATTGCGGCATCTGATCCGGCGGGATTGCCACTCGATCGCATCGTGCTTGAGCAGGGACACGACCACTGGGCTCCATTCGTGATGCTTGAAAGGAGTGACGACGGCCAGCAGTGGCACTCAGTACGCCGATTCGATGAACTGGTTCCCGGCCGCAACGAGCTCTTTGTGTACGAACAACCGCCAGTGTGGAAGCAACCTCGTACCGCGCCCACTGCGGCGGCCCAGGACGCAGTCGCAGAGTCTCTGGGTGACCCGTTTGCCGACCGTCGCGTCCTCGTGACCATCGCCGCCTACCGAGACCCCGATGTCGCGAACACGGTGGCGAGCGCCCTAGCCCAGGCGGCGTACCCAGAGCATGTCCGGTTCGCTATCTGTCACCAGTTCGACCCGCAGACGCAGAGCGTGCTCGACCAGTGGAACGACGATCCACGCTTTTCGATCGACGCGGTGCCCCACGAGCAGTCGCAGGGATGTTGCTGGGCGCGGCATCGGACTTTCGAGCAATACGACGACGAGCCGTACCTTCTTCAAGTCGATGCACACACCCGATTTGCTGCCCGCTGGGACGTCCGCTTCATCGAGATGCTTGAGTCGACCAACGCCGACTTGCCACTGCTGACCACCTATCCGCCGAGCTTCTCGATCTCTCCAGCGGGTGAGATCGAGTACGACCTCAAGGTAGGCGTGCAGTCGCTCTATATCGAGCAACTACGAGACAATCTCACCACGTTCCAGAAGACCGAAGTCGTGCGTGACCTCTCGGCACCCGGTCCGTCCCCGACGATTGCTGCCGGCCAGATCTTTACCAGGGGCCGCTTCTGTCGTGATGTGCCCTACGATCCGCAGCTGTACTTCGGTGGCGAGGAGATCAACCTGGCCGCCCGGGCGTACACGAATGGGTACGACCTCTTTTACCCCAATGAAAATCTGATCTGGCATCTCTACGGCCACGACCAGCCCAAGCATTGGGACGACCACAGTGACCACACCGACCGGGACCGTCAGGCGATCGATCGTCTCCGAACCCTCTTCCAAGGAGACCACCGTGCGCTCGGTCGATACGGGCTCGGCTCGGTTCGTCCACTGGCATCATTTGAGCGCCATGCCGGGATTCGACTGCGTCAGTCGTCACGTGACGACGACACTCTGACGATCGAGATCGACCAGGCGGTCGTCGAATCTCGCGACGACTATGACGCGTTCGTGGTTGTGCTGCTCGACGCGCACGGCAGCGAGATCACGCGGCGAGAGATCCGTGATCCCGCCGTGCTCAATCGGTCGCGGTCGGTGGTGAAGATGCGAGATTTCGGCGATGATCTTCAGCGAGCGGTCGAGTATCTCATCGTGCCGACGCAGCGAAACGGCACCATCGGCGAGGTGGTCCTCCGGTCGATCTGACTCCTCGGTAAGGTCGCGACATGGATACGACTACCGACCGGCCAATTCTGGTTACCGGAGCCGGTGGCTTCATCGGTGGCCACCTCGTTGCCCGACTGCTCGACGAGAACCACCGGGTGCGCGCGGTCGACATCAAGCCGGTCGAGCGTTGGTATCAGCGCCACCCGGGGGCCGAGAACATGGTGGCCGATCTTCGACGTCGCGAAGCCTGCGAGCACGCCGTGTCCGGTGTCGGCGCCGTCTACAACCTGGCGAGTGACATGGGCGGCATGGGCTTTATCGAAGGCAATAAGTGGGAGTGCATGATCAACGTGCTGATCGACACCCACCTGCTCGAGGCGCTGCGCGGCCACGAGGTAGACGCGTATTTCTACGCATCGACCGCTTGCGTTTACCCGGCCGGGTTGCAGGACGACCCGGAGGTCCGCGCATTACGCGAAGCGGAGGCCTACCCGGCCGACCCCGAGGACGGCTATGGATGGGAGAAGCTGTTCGGCGAACGCCTGTGCCTCAATCATCGCGACGACTTTGGCACGCCGGTCCGCATCGGCCGATATCACAACGTCTACGGGCCCCAGGGCACATGGCAGGGCGGTCGTGAAAAGGCTCCCGCCGCCATCTGTCGAAAGGTCGCCGAGGCCGTGGTCTCGGGCCGCCACGAGATTGAGATCTGGGGCGATGGCGAGCAGACGCGCAGCTTCATGTTCATTGATGACGGCATCGAGGGCACCCGCCGACTTGCCGACAGCACGGTCGAGACGCCGCTCAACATTGGCAGTTCGGAGATGGTAACGATCAACCAACTTGTCGACACCGTGTCGTCGATTGCGGGCATCGAACTCGAACGATGCCACGACTTGTCGGCGCCGCAAGGGGTTCGAGGGCGCAACAGCGACAACACTCTGATCGAAGCTGAGCTTGGGTGGTACCCATCGATCGCTCTGCGCGACGGGCTTGAGCAGACCTACGAGTGGATCCATCGCCAAGTAGTCGCGAGTCGGGCCTAGAGAGGCCCGCTATTTCCAGAACGGATCTCGCTGGATTTTCCGCCACAGCGTTTTGGCAGTCTCGACTGGGAAATGTTGGAGCCGAATGTGACTTGCGCTCGTCGCGCACAGTCGGGACACCATCTCGTCGATCGCGATTGATGGAGAGAGAACCAGCGAAAAGTCGGCGAGTTGTTCGTGCCGGTCGAACATGAGACCGACTGATACATCGTCGGCGATGTCCCATCGAATCTCGCGCCGTCGCGCTACCAGGCTGGCAGCCTCGGTTGGATTGAGGAAGAACCCGGACCCGGAGACGAACGTGTTGCCGAGATGGCGGTCGAGCTCCGATAGGTCCTCGATGATGCGGCCCGCGCCCACCCAGTTCTGAGCGACCAAGTCGGATCGCAAGGCGTCGTCCCACACCCAGGCTCCCGAGTAGCCGATCTCGTCCTTGTTGTGAACGAACTGCTGGAACGGTGTCACGTTGATCATGCTGCTCAGGTTCGTGCGAAAGAAGGCGTCGTAGTCACCCCCCAAGACATCGAGCGCATGGACGGTCTTGCTCAGAATTCCCGGCACACCTGGTCGCCGGTGACGCTTAGGTACCAGCGCCCGATAGTTCGTGTCGGGGTCCTGGATCACGTTGTCGCCGAGATGTGCGAATGCCTGGCGAGACATCTCGTTCTCGATGAGCAGGAAGACATCGAGGTCTGGACACTCTGCGTTGGTGTGCTGGATCAGGTCAGTCCAATACGACTCGATGTAGTGGCGGTACACGGGTTGGTGGTCCGCGGCGATAACGAGCACCGCCGTTCGACGGCTCACGGGTCGAGCCGGTCGAGTATCGGATACCCGAATCTCACGAAATCCTGCTGATAGAGCTCGTTCACGATCTGGAGGGTAGCTGGAGTGAAAAAGTGCTTGAGTCGGTGCGTCACTGTCCTGCGTTCCAGACCGCTATCTATGCCTCGGCGGTCGAATAGTTCGTCGAGGGCCTCGGGAAGTTTCTCAAAGGCCACGACCTCGATCGACTCGTCGGGCCGATTGTCAGACGACCGGAGGTAGTGGTGCTGTGGCCGCAGATGGATGAGCAGGTTGGCGTCGGCCCTGTCGGCGCCGACGATGAGCTCGTTCCAGTTCTCGTCGATGCCCGGGGGGATGGCCGCCACGAACTCGTCGAAGGTCTCGAACGCACTGAGGAACGTATCGGGCTTCCTCTGCTTAATGCCCCGCCGCCACAGATGGTCGGAGATCAGCCGTTGGTACGGATCACGAACGATCGCGAACCGGGCGAACCCGTCGAACTCATCACCGGCCAGTTCCGCGAATTCGGTCGCAGTCAGATGTTGGTACTCATACCAACGACCGTCGCGCTGTACCTCACCAATCCATGACTCTGGACCCCAGACCAGGTCGTCGAGTTGGTTGAACAGTTGCTCGATGGCCGTACCGGCCGTTTTGGGGATATGGAGGTGAACGAGGCGATGACGCCGATAAACGGGCACAGTGGACACCGATGTTACAGTGCCGCCTAGGAGGGCGGCGACTGGTAGCTTGCCCCTTGCGATGAAGCCGGTCTTTATTCACGTCAGTAAGAATGGTGGAACCAGCGTGGTGCGAAGCGCTGGTTCCCACATCGTGTCGGCTGGGCACCGCACGGCGGCGAGCTGGATCACCGAGCACGGACGAAGTGGACCACTGTTCGCCGTCGTGCGAGATCCTTATGACCGGGTGGTGTCGGAGTATGCGTATCGGCGAAGCCGTCTCCACAGCGGCGAACGTAATGCCCACTTGCCGAGCGCCGAAGCTCCATTCGATAGGTGGGTGATGTCGACGTTCCTTGGCGGACAGTTCCGCACGCAGGAGTTTTTCGACCGCACGGGGACGCCTCACGAGTCTGCAAACATGGTCGACGGCAACCTGATCTGGTTCGTGCCCCAGACCAAGTGGCTTTGCGACGACAACAAGCAACTGCTCGTCGACAAGGTGCTCCGGTTTGAGAAGCTCGACGAAGATTGGGCGCAGTTCTCGCATGCTCATGGTTTCGAGTGTCCGCTCGTCCACGCGAACGCGTCGCCCAGATCGGCCGAACTTCGTGCCGAACTCGATCCCAGGGTCAAGGGCATCATCTATCACCACTATCGCGACGACTTCGAGGTGTTCGGCTACCCGCAATGAGTGCTCAGCGTCGGCGCCCGCTGACCCAGTCCTTGGCAACGCGTAAGGGAGCAGTCACGCGCCACGATGTTGATCCCAGCATGGCCTCAACTCGGTTGGCCAGGGCATCTCGATCGCGCCGTACCCGGTCGAGCAGTTCGAGAGGTGTCTGAGCCAGCCGGCCGTCGCTTGCGTCCGGTTCGTCGGCACCAGGGTGCGTGGCGGCCAGCCGGGCAGGAGATCGTTCCGACTGTCGCGGCGGACCGAATGATCCGAGCGCATCGTCGCTGAGGTACCAGTGTCCGTTCGCCACATATCGGTCGAGCTTCTCAGCCAGGTTCGCGGTCCAGCTGTGATGCACGACCCATGGGTCCTCCGGGCGAGTGCGCGCTCCGCAGAAGCGATGGCCGTTGGCGAACTGGTCCTGGTCAAGCAGGACGACTTCCAGCCCCCGGTGGGCGTGAGCGGCGAGAAGTACGTTCAACGGCTCTTGCTGACTGCGGTAGTAGCCGACCATGTCGTGGCGCCCGTATACCTCGGCCCAAAACTCGCGGACCCGATCTGTGTTGGCGAAATAGAGGAAACCGCTATTGGCATACAACGGCTGAAAACGCGGATTGGGGCCGTCGTACATCGCCTGGATGTCGGCACCGTCGGTTCCCTGAGCGGCGAGAACCGGTAGAGGGTCCTGGCGCCAGATCACGTCGACATCTTGGAAGAGGATCTCGAGATCGAACTGAAGCACCTGCTGTATTACCCAGTTCTGGTGGTACATGTAGTTCGTCCACGGCCTGTCGCCGTATCTGCCCGACTCTGTCATCTCCTGCAACAGGGTGGAACGTTCGTCGAAATAGGCGACGAAGCCGAGCGACTCGGCCCGCTCGAACGCGGCGCGCTCGGTGGGGAACACGAGAGTGCGCTGGCGCACGTCGATACCGGACCGATCGCATGAGGCCACCCAGTTCTCGAAGAGCAAAGCGAAGCGATCGTCGAACGTCATGACGATCACGGCGCCGCCCGATACATCAAGCCGAGACGTCAAGCCTTCGACGGCCGCCTCGAACCGGGTGTCGTCTTCTGCCTGCATCAAGGTGACCCACCGTGCGGTCTCGGCGACTTGGGGGGGAACGTCAAGGCGTTCGCGGTGGTGGAACCGAATTGGCGCCCATTGGCCCCCGGCCGGTATCTCGGTCATGGTCGCATTCTCGCGTGGATACCTCGTGTTCACCGACGTTTCCGTCGTGCCGGAACGGTCGGGTCCGTCGCAGACATGGCTGAGACGATGATTCCGCTGTTCAGAGTGTCCGGTGACCACGAGACCGCGAAGTGGTACGCCCGGCTGGGTTTCACCGTTGCAGGCGAGCACTGCTTCGCTCCCGACCTACCGCTGTCCGCTATCGTTCCGCCTGCGAGGTGGAGCAGTTTGGTAGCTCGTCGGGCTCATAACCCGAAGGTCGCAGGTTCAAATCCTGCCCCCGCCACCAAGTAAGAGGCCCGGGAACTCAACGGTTTCCGGGCCTTCGCCGTTCTCGCGGGGAGCTCGTGCGACGGCTGTGATGTACCAGGTATGTACCAGCGTGGGTGCACACGGCGCAGCTGACCTTCTCCCGCGGCCCCTTCCGACGGCGTCCGGGGCCAGGAGAACGACCGAACCAGCGGTCGACCCGTGCTCCTACTGTGTCACGACGTGTCGAGGCCGAGCTTGACTGCGTCGTGTCTAGGTTTGCGGACGGCGGTTCAGAAGCTCTGGCATGGAGCTGTGGGTTCGGTGCAGGTTCGCGAGCTCGGGGCTCATCCATGCGAGGAGCTCTAGCGACTGTTCCCAGACGTCGCTGAGGGGAACGATCGTGTTCGACCCCGGGGTCTGGACACCGTTGAGGATCGGCTCGTGATGGGCGACGCGGTTGCGGAGCCTCTGGAACAACGCAGCACGGTTATACACGTCTGCTCGGGTAGGTCGTCGTTCTCGGCCCGACCGCGTCAGGCTGCCCGTCGAGAACCCGAACCGGAGGGTTGGGCGCCAGAGCTTGGTCTCGTAGTCAATCGCTCGTCCGAGGGCGCTGTGTCCACCTCTTCCCAGCAAGCAAAAAGGAACGCGATGGGAATCTGCGGTGGCGTTGTACCTGCGTGAACACGAGTTCGACGTTTGGAGGATGGCCCCCGCAGGAGCGGATGACCAGGGCGATATCGGTGGTCTGAAGGACTGGGCGTTTGAGGTTCGGAACCGCCAGTGGATTGAGCTTTCCGAAAACGTCGATGACGCCAACGCCCTCGCCGTCGTCGGCCGGTCGAGGCTGGCCCGAGAGGCGGCCACGGGCAATGAGGACGGCGACAATGAACCACTGCAGCACGCTATGACCCCGCCCGATCCGCCAACGCAACAGTGCCACCCGAAGCACGGGAGGTAGTGCGACAATGACCCGGTGCGAATCACGGAACCGGTCGCCTCGGTCGACGGCGTCCGCGTCAGCAGAGCGTTCGAACAGTGGTTGAGCGCTTCAGGCTTCTCGCCGCGCTCCCGCGTCGTCGAGTTCCGGACACCGCAATCAACGGGAAGCGGAGACATCGTCTGGTTTGTCACCGTGGAGACCGACGACAGGAGTGCTGGTGTCCCACGCCGTGAATGGGTACTCCGACTGACGCGGGAGAGCAGCGGCCTTCGTTCCCCGAGTCTGGCTGTTGAAACGATGTCCGCGCTCGCAGGCCTGATCCGGGTTCCTCGCGTGCTTGCCATTGAGTCCGACCCCACTCACCTCGGTTCAGAGTTCGTCGTGACCGAGAGACTTCGCGGTCGAGTCGCCCACGACCACCCTCCCTACACGTTCGGCGGCTGGCTGCGGGACTCCCCGCTGGAGGAACAGGAGTCGATCTGGTGGAGCGCCATCGAGCAGATCTCTCGTCTTCATCGTGTTGACATTCGTATGCCTCGATTCGCGTATCTGTTCGATGGTCGCGCAGCGGTCGGTTGCGACGACACGCTGTCCCGACTTGCACCGCTCGCAGCCGACCTCCCCGATGGCGTCCGCAGAGAGAAGATCCTTCGACTCATGGCGGAGCTGACGGACCGCCTTCCTGAAGCACCGACTCGGCACTTGCTGAGTTGGGGCGACTGCCGGCTACCCAACATGGTGGTTGAGGGAGGCTCCGTCATGGGGTTGCTCGACTTCGAAGATGTCGGCGTCGACGACCCGATGTCGGACCTCGCGACCTGGCTGCTGCAGGACGAGTGGTACTCGAAGGGGCTGGGGCTGCCAAGGCTCCCCGGGTTCCCATCTCATGCCGAAACGATCGAGCGGTACGCCGAGCTCTCCGGCCACGAAACCCGGGACCTCGAGTGGTGGCGCAAGTTCACGATCCTGCGCTTTTCGCTGACGCGGCCTCTGCGATGACGCAGCGTGGGCGGCCGACTGACGGTGTGGATCCGTCCGTCGTCAAGCACCAACTGGACCGGTGGCTGGTTGAGGTTCTCGATCTCGACGCAGACATCCAGGCGCTCACCGTTCCCAACTGGTCCGGGCACGGCGATCAGAACTGGTTCGTGTCGGTTCGTGACAGGGCCGAAGTGACCGCGCCGGCATGGGAGTGGGTTCTTCGAATAGAGAACCCAACCTCAGTCGATCTCGGAGTTGATTTCGGTCTTCCCTTCGAGGTGTTCTCCGCGCTGGCGAACTTCAGCGACGTTCCTGTGCCGCGATCGGTCGCCCTTGAGTTGTCGTCGGAGTACTTTGGCACACCGTTCTTCATCACCGAGCGGGTTCGTGGCCGAGAAGTTGCGGATCACCCTCCGTATGCGTTCGCGGGTTGGTTGTGGGAGGCATCAGTTGAGGAGCAGCGCCGAGTTGCGAACTCGGTGATTGACACCGTTGCCGATCTACATCTCGTCGATGCACAGCAGGCGCCGTTCGCCTTTCTGGAAGACGGTCGAACCACGATCGGGACCGACTCCGCACTCGCCAGATGGGGGTTGCTGCTCGACAGCTGCGGTGACGGTCGAGCAACCAAGGCGGCCCGATCGATGTGGCCGCGGCTTCTCGATGGTCGCCGCGATGATCCCCCATGCCGATCGATCTGCTGGGGCGAGGCTCGACTTGCCAACATCATCTTCACCGACTGCACGGTGGGCGCCCTCCTCGACTTCGAGGACGTGAAGTTGGGTGCTCCTGAAGCTGACGTCGGCTCGCTGCTCTTCCGAGACGAGATGATGACTCAGGGTCTGGGACTTCAGCCGATCCCCGGCTTCCCCTCGGAAGGGGAGACCTTGGAGCGATTCGGCTCGCTACTCGGCAGAGACCTCGAGAACATCCAATGGTGGAAGGACTTTGCGCAGTTCCGTTACCTGGTGAAACGGGCACTGCGCGCCTAGCCAGGAAGCGAATGAGCCGAGTCCGGGGCGGTGCCGGTACAGAGAAAGCCGAGTGCGATCATGAGTGCGTCCGGGTCTTCGAGCAGTCGTTCATGATCGGAGACCACCCGCGCATATTCCTGAACGGAGATGAGCCCTGCCTCCAAGTGGGGAAGCAGATTGTCCGGTTTCGTGAGAGCCATGAATGCCTCAACGCCGACTTCGTCACTCGAGGACGCGAACGGGAACAGTCCGACACGTTCGCAGCCGGCCTCGGCGAGAATTCGCGTCAGCCTCCTACCGATGAAGCGGTCCCCACCCCGTTCGCCCTGTGACTCGAACACGCGTGAGTGGATACCCGAGTTAGCGTCGTTGTAGGGCTCGCTCAAACCCCACAGTTGGCCGTCGAAGTCGATCACGACGAGCCGACCACCCGGTCGGAGCACGCGGAGGGCTTCGCTCGCTGCATCGACAGGTCGGCGCAGGTGCTGATAAACGAATCGAGCGATGACGACGTCGGCACAGTGCGGGTCAAGAGGGATCGCCTCGGCCGACCCGGCCAAGATTGCAGCACCCGGTGCGACACCTCGCCTGAGTATCTCACGCATCTCGGCATCTGGCTCGATGAGTGTGAAGTCGGCAGCGGGGAAGCGATCGACGAGCATGCGCGAGAATGCCCCTGAGCCAGCCCCGACCTCCACAATGTGATCGGCCGCTCCCACACCGAGAGCTTCCAAGAGGAAGAGTTCTTTCGCCCCGGTCAGCCATGCCTGCGCGGCGAGTCGCTGTATCTCGCCTTCGACACCGCCCGCCATCCGCTCCGGCTCGTAGGAGCCATCCCCTGCGTTCACGGCCGTCGAACCCGCATCGGCATGCCTTCTGCCGGCTTCAGCGTGACCAGTGCTTCGGGGATGACTTCGTGGCCGGGCCACAACTCGAAGTCGACGTCGCGGCACAGAGTAGCGAGGACGAGTTGGGCCTCCATGAGCGCAAATCCTCGACCGATGCACAATCGGGGACCTCCGCCGAACGGCAGGAAGGCGAACGGGTCGGGGCTTTCGATCTCGACGAACCTCCGAGGTTTGAATTCGGTCGGGTCAGGCCACAGATCCGCCTCGCGATGAATCAACCAGGGGCTCACGCACACCAGCGAATCTGCTGGGACATCAAAGCCGGAGAGTTGGTCGTCGGAGACCGCCCGACGGGAGATCACCCAGATCGGTGGGTACAGCCGTATGGCTTCGTTGATGACGGCTCGCGTCATGGCGAGTTCGGGCAGTTGCGCCACGGTCGGTGGGAAATCGCCGGAAACCCGGTTGACCTCGATCCGCACGTCCGCCGCAGTCGATGGGTGCTGGGAGAGGAGGTACAACGACCATGTCAGGGCTTTTGCGGTCGTCTCGTGCCCAGCCATCACCATTGTCATGACCTGGTCGCGGAGCTCGCGGTCACTCAGCGCTTCTCCTGCTGGGGTCCGGTGCTGCAGGAGAACCCCGAGAAGGTCGGGGAGGGCTGAGTCGTCGGTTCCGACAAAGCGACGTGCCCTGATGAGCAGCCGAACGATTCGGTCGATCGTCTGGCGCGCTGTCACGAAGGAGGCGAAGTCTGCTCGCACCACGTCGGTATCGGGGGTGTCCCGAGGGTCGCCGTGAGAAACAGCGGCATTCACCGCATCGACGGCGCGGCCGAATCCTTCACCGATATCCCCGAGTTCGCCGCCGAGGATCGCAGTCACGACGATTTGGAGCGTGAGTGCTGTCAAATCGTGGTCCACACGAATCGGCTGTGTCTCGTCTCTTGAAGTCCAGTCGTCGACGAGTTGAGCGGCCTGCTGTTGGATGGCGCCAGCGAACCGCTCCACCCGGCGCCGCTGAAACATCGGGTTGGTGTACTCACGCTGTGCCCGCCACGAGGCGCCATGCGAGGTAAGCAATCCCTCTCCGAGCAGCGGCGTCAGCATCGAATCGTCGGGGGTGCCCTGTTTGGTAAAGCGCTCCTCGGGTGCGAGGAGTACCTCCCGGGCGATGTCCGGCGAAGAGACCAGGAACACTCGTTGGCCGTGTTCGGTCAAGTGTGTGGAGACCGGTCCGAATTCAGCGCGCTGACTTTCAAGAAACCCGAGTGGATCGAGCCTGATGTGTTCTGCGGTGACTGGCTGGCCCGGACCTGGTGGGAACACCTATCGGCCCCGGCGTTCTCCGCCATGACCGTCCTGTGACGATGTCATGGCGTGCACGGTCATGCCGTGCACGCTGGCTGACTTCTTACATTCATTGGTAAAAGAATCTACAGTGAGTGCTTGAAACTCCAACTACAGAAAGCAGGGCTCGCTCATGGCAAACCTCAACAGCGAACAGCGCACGGATTTCATCGGCGGATATACCAAGCTGCTGACCGCAGCCTGGAGCGCAGACGATTTTGACGTGTTCGTCTCCTCGCTCTCAGCTGATGCATCAGCCACGCTGGCCGCTTACGGAATGCCGATGCCGATCGAAGCCGCTATCGAGATCCGGACCCAGGGTGATGGCGGGGAGAGCCTCGATCAAGCGGTCGAACTGTGGGAGCAGGGCATCAACGGTGGCTCGTACACCATTTACGTGATTCACGACGACGACATCGAATCTGTAAATCTCGAAGAGGTCTCGGGCGCTGGCACCTACTGCTGTAGCTGCTGCCCCTGCTGCACCTGCACGTGAGTACGATGTGCCCGGGTGGGGGACCGGCTACTCCGGTCCGCCGCGCCCCACCCGTGGTCAGGGATGGTCGTAGCGATGTCGACTGGGGACCGTTGATGTCAGGCAAGCGACAGCGATGAATCCAAGCCGGCCGCGTTTGAGGACGGATATTAGGGCCGAGGTAGTCAGTGATCACGAGGTGCTCGTCATGTGCGGCGCCGAACGCTACATCTTCGATTCCGCTGCGACGGTCGCATGTCTGCCGCTACTGGATGGGACACGAGAGGTGGCCGACATCGCGGCGGAACTCAGCGATCGTTTCGCTCCAAGGCAGATCGCGCGAGCAATTGCGTCACTCGTTGTTCCGGGGCTCGTTGTGGACGGGCCGATCGTCGGGACACAGGAAGAGACGGCCTGGCTCGATGCTCTGGGGACGGGATCCGTTGAGGGGCTCTCGGCCCTTTCGGGTGCCAGAGTCCGCGTGCACGAGTTCGGTGATGTCGACACGCAACCCATGCTCGCTGCTCTTGCGTCTCGCAACATCACCGTTGTTGTGGACTCGACGGCGACGATTGACGTCGCCCTCTGTGATGACTACCTCAACGATGACCTCGACGCATTCAACCGATCCGTCCTTACCGACGGCCGTCCATGGCTTCTCGCATCACCGGTCCGGGCTGAACTGTGGCTCGGACCGTTGTTCGAGCCCGGTACGACTGGTTGCTGGGAGTGCCTCAGGCAGCGGCTCGCAGGTAATCGGCAGATGGAGCGTTATCTGCAGAGGGTTCGCGGAGTCGAGTACGACCTCTCGATGGTTCCAGCATCGACCCCGGCGGTCGTATCGGCCGCGGCCTCCATGCTCACGACTGAAGTGGAACGATTCGCGGTTGGGGCCGTGCACCATCCGGGCCTCCTCGGCCGTCTCGTCACTCTGGATCTCCTGACCTGGGAATCCGAGACGCACGTGCTGGTTCGTCAACCCCAATGTCGAGTCTGCGGGGACGCCAGCATCGCCACGAATAATTCGCCGATCGAGCTGTCGAAGCAGGCCAAGGTCGACGGTGTGGACAGCGGTCATCGAGTGATCCCTCCGGCCGAGACCATCGCACGGCTCGAGCATCACGTCAGCCCGGTACTCGGAGCGATCACTCGCCTGCACCGGTTCGAGGAAGGAGACTCCGAGGTCTCTCACAACTGGTCAGCGGGCCACAACTTCGCGATGATGTCTAACTCGACCTACTTGTTGAGGAAGAACATACGGGGTCTGAGCGGCGGGAAGGGTCGAAGTGACGTTCAGGCGAAGGCGAGTGCCATGTGTGAGGCACTCGAGCGGTATTCCGGTGTCTGGCGTGGAGATGAGCACGTTCGGCGTGCGAGCGCATCCGAGCTGAGCGCCGACGCACTCGACCTCGGTGAGCTCCTCGGCTTCTCGGATCACCAATATGAGAATCGTGTCGAGTGGAATTCCCAGCAGACCAGTGGCATCCATCTGGTGCCCTTTCGACTCGACCCTGATCGGAAGGTGGACTGGACCTGGGTGTGGTCTCTCACCGAGTCCAGGCCCGCCTGGGTCCCTACTTCGTACTGTTATTTCGGCCACCCTGACGCCTTCGAAGACCCCTTTTGCTTCAGTGACGCGAATGGGAACGCCGCTGGCAACACCCTCGAAGAGGCGATTCTCCAAGGCCTTCTCGAACTGGTCGAACGGGATTCCGTCGCCCTCTGGTGGTACAACCGGCTGAGGGTGCCCGGAGTTGAACTTGAAACGATCGACGACCCCTATATAGAGCAACTGAAGCGTTTCTACACCTCGATGGGTCGCAGTCTGCATCTGCTGGACGTGACCTTCGATCTCGGTATTCCGTCGTTCGTGGCTATGTCCCACCGGTTCGACCATCCAGTCCAGGATCCGCTGATCGGCTTCGGCTCGCACGTCGAGCCAAGGTTGGGAGCGCTCCGGGCGCTCACTGAGTGCAATCAGTTCCTGCCGAGTGTCAGCCAGCGGGATGCCTCGGGTGCCACCCGCTATCTCTTCGATGACCCTGAGATGCTCGACTGGTTCACCAGTGCCACAACCTCCAGCGAGTCCTATCTCGTTCCGGATCCGCAACAGCTGACCGTCGACGTCTCGAAAATGGAGGGCCTGACCTCTGACGACATATCCGAGGAAATCCGGCTCTGTGTCGAGCGTTTGAAGAGTCGAGGCCTCAAGGTATTCGTCCTCGATCAGAGCAGACCGGATCTTGATGTCAAGGTTGCCAAGGTGATCGTTCCGAACCTCAGGCACTTCTGGCGGCGACTCGGGACGGGCCGACTCTACGACGTGCCTGTCGAACTCGGACTGCTTCCCGAGGCTATCGACGAGGCGTCGGTCAACCCTCGGAGCATTTTCTTCTGATGGTGAACAGAGGCTTCGAGGAGCGGCTCATGCTCAGGGACTCAGCCGAATTCGAGTTGCTGAATGGCTCCATGACCATTTCAGCGTCACTCCACAGGTTCAGCTTCAAGTTGGCCGATGACGGTGTCGCTCAGGCGATGTCGCGTCTTGGAACGACCAACCGGACGTCCGAACTCGCCCCGACGACAGCCGAACTGGAGAACTTGGCAACCGAGTTCGGAGATGAGACGTCCGTCCTCAAGCTTGGAAAACTGCTTGGCCGGTTGATCTTGTCCGGATTGGTGGGGAGAACATTTTCGTTCGCAGGCGAAGCCCAGTTCTCCATCATTCCCGATGCTCTTCCCGCCATCAGCGACTCGCTCGAGTGCACGCCGTCGACAGTCGTGTCGTTGTCGCGTTTCGTGTTCCTGCGCGCAGACAAGACGGAGATCCTTCTCGAGACCCCCCGTTCTGGCTGGATCATTGAGATCCATGATCCGAGTCTGATGACCGTCATTGGCCAGTTGGCATCGCCCGCAACGGTCAATGAACACCTTGAGCGGGTTGTCCCGCAGGAAGGTAGCGATCATGAGATCGCGCGGCGCCTACTCAGTGGACTTGGCCGCGCGGGGATGCTGACCAATCACGCGAGTCCGACTGCGGCGTCAGAGGAATCACTCGACCCATCCTTGAGGTTCTGGTCAGCTCACGATCTGCTCTTCCACCAACGCAGCCGCGTCGGTAGGAGCAGGCAACCGTTCGGCGGTACATACCGGTTCGTTGGCACTGACGTGCCTCCACCGAGGTACAGCCGTCCAGTTGACCAGCCGCGGATCGAGTTGCCTCCATCCACGGACCGTGGTGAGGTCGCCGAGACCTACTTCGGACTCCTGAACCAGCGCAGATCTCAGCGCGAGTTCGATGACGGGCACCCTGTCAGTCTCGGCGACTTGGCTGAGTTGCTCTGGAGGACCACCCGTGTGCGCGATATTCGGGAGACCGAATACGGAGAAGTAATCGATCGCCCTTTTCCCTCAGGCGGCGCGGTACACGAACTCGACACGTACATCGCAGTTCGCACCGTTGAAGGTCTCGCGCCCGGCCTCTACCGGTATGACTCGGTGGATCACTTGCTGGTCCTCGTCCACCCAGAATCACGGGAGTTCTGGACCTGGTTCCACAGCGTTCCGCCCTGGCCAGAACCATCGACGCAGCCGCAGGCAGTTCTCGTCATAGCGAGTCGGTTTGAGCGAGTCATGTGGAAGTACGAAGGGATGGCCTACGCCGTCATGCTCAAGAACACCGGCGTGCTGATGCAGAGCTGGTCGCTTGCGGTTGAGGCGCTCGGCCTGGGTGGCTGCCCGCTCGGCGCGGGCGATTCAGAGGGCTTTGCGCACATCGCAGGGCTCAACCCGTACGTCGAGTCAAGTGTTGCCGAGTTCGCGATCGGGCGATTGCAAGACCGGTACGGTAGCCACTATGCGGAGCAGACAACGTGAATGACAGCCAAGCACCTGACGCGGTTCAGCAGAAGAGAAGCCATCGCGATTTGGAATCTTCCCTCAAGACGACGCGCCCACGGGTTTGGGTCGCTGTCACTGCGATAGCCGTCGCGCTTGTCGTAGTGCTGACTTGGTCGATAGCGGCAACCATCCCTATGAAGGGCACGGCGACGGGTGCAGTGAGCAGCATGAGGTACGGCTACAGCTTGACCGCACCCGCTACCGGATTCGTGCAGATCACCGGAATTCAGAACGGACTCGTCAAGGAAAACCAACAGGTTGGAACGGTCACCTCCGAGAGCGGAGACTCCGTGCCTTTGATGTCCCTCCAGGCCGGGGAAGTCGTCTCTCTGCTTGTGTTGCAGAACCAGTACGTCGAACTTGGTGACGCCATCGCAAGCATTTCCTTCCAACCAGCCCTCGATGAACCAATCGAACTCATCGCTTTCGTCGGTGAGAGAGACATGGATTTCTTCCCTGTCGGCGGGGTTGTCCAACTATCCGCAGTCGATGTGGCCTCCGGCGCGCGTATTCATGCGACCGGAACAATTCATGGTGAGACTGAACTTCCTGCGAACGAATCCGCCATGTTGAGCGTCAGCGCTCAGAACCAGACGTTGACCGACGACTGGATGACGACCAGCGACGGTTACCCCTACGCCATCTTCATGACCTCCGATGACTGGCCAACGGGAGAGAGCGGATTCCTCCCGCGCGGGGGACAGATTGTCCACATCGAGAGGGTGTACGACTCCGTTCGACCGATTTCCCGGCTCTTCGGAGGGGGCTGAGAAATGTTATTCGGGTCGGTTCTGCGGCGGACTGTGAAGGTGTCGCCAAGCAAAGCGCCGGTGACGACGAGCCCCCGGCGGGTGAAGGTACCCACACTGTTGCAGCAGGCTGCGACTGAATGCGGTGCCGCCTCGCTTGGAATGGTGCTCGCACATTACGGCAGGTGGCTGCGGCTCGATGACCTGAGAGATCGACTCGGTGTCGGCCGTGATGGGGCCAACGCTCAAGCGATCGTTGATGGTGCACAGGCGTTGGGCCTGCAGGGAAAGGGCCGGAGGGTCGCACCGAGGAAGATCAGCGGTGTGAGCGTCCCAGCGATCATCTGGTGGAAGCATCGCCACTTCATGGTTCTGGAGGGCGCATCCGGAGGGCTGGTGCACGTCAACGATCCGGCGCGTGGGCCGGTGTCCATGCTCTGGGAGGACTTCAAGTCCGGGTATTCCGGCATCGTCCTTGAGTTCGAGCGAACTGATCAGTTCGAGCAGGGAGGGAGCCCGTTCTCCACTCGCCAGTCACTCGCGGAGCGACTCCGACCGTCGAGGTCAGGAGTGTGGTTCGTTGTCCTCGCCGGCCTGTTGATCATGTTCCTCGGGCTACTCGCCGCACCGCTGAGTCAGACGTTTGTTGACGACGGCCTGGGGAGCTCCGTGCGCGGCGTCCTGCCCGGGGTCATCGCCGCAATGTTAGTCGTCGGACTCTTCCGTTCCGGCTTGACCCTTCTCCAGTATGGGGTGATCGCCCGCATCCAGTCGAAGGTCAGCCTGGTTGGCTCGGTCGGGCTCACTGACCGGATGCTTCGTCTGCCGATGCTTTTCTTCATGGAACGTTCAGTCGGCGATTTGAGCCAACGGGTTGCCTACAACTCACGGGTCGCGATGCTCATCGCGAACCAGTTGGCGAGCTCGGCTATCGCACTCCTGGCTGTAGCGGGTTACGCAGCACTGCTCATCTTCTACAGCCTGCCGATCGGAGTGGTCGTGCTCGGCCTGACAGCAGTCAATGTTGTCATTCTGAGGGCCGTGTCGGAACGCAGGACCACCCTTCAATCGCGCATCATCCGGCAGGAGAACGACCTCCGAGGACTGTCACAGGCTTCGATCCGTAACGTTGAAACCCTGAAGGCAACCGGGAAGGAGGATGACACTTTCACCAATCTGGCTGATCTCCAGACAGACTTCGTGTCTGCTTCGGGACAGCTGGTACCGAGCTCCGCTGTGCTCGCTGCCGCACCCCCGGCGATCAGCGCCCTGACTACCGCCGCCATCCTCTTCATGGGGGGCCGGGAAATCATGGCGGGCTCAATGTCGTTCGGCTCGCTGCTCGCTATCCAGGCTCTCGCGGTCAGCCTGAGTCATCCGGTCCAGCAACTCATGAGCGCCGGTAGTCAACTCCAGGTCATTACGACGAGCCTTCAAGCCCTCGATGACGTGCTCGTCAACGAAACCGCTGGCAGATTCAACCGAACCCTTTCCGGACAGGGGTCGAGGACGAGGCCGTTCACCGGGCGACTTGACTTCGACGAGGTTCAGTTCAAATACAACGAGAGGGATCCAGATCTCATCGACCACCTCAGCTTTTCGCTGATGCCAGGGAGTTCCACCGCTCTGGTGGGTGTATCTGGGGCTGGCAAGACCACGATCGGCAACCTTGCTGCCGGCTTGCTGGAGACAACCGGAGGCCGGGTGCTGTTCGACAGCGTCCCGCTCTCAGATTTCGCTGAAGGCGTGATCGAGAACGGACTCGCGAAAGTCGACCAGGATGTCGTCCTGTTCTCAGGCACGATCGCGGAGAACGTGACGCTTTGGGACCCAACCGTCGATCGCGAACAGATCTCTCGGGCGCTCGCCGATGCCCAGGTCCTCGACGACGTCCTGCTGCGGAACGGTGGCCTGGACGCAATCGTTGAAGAAGACGGACGGAATTTCAGCGGAGGCCAAGCCCAGCGAATCGAGATCGCACGCGCAATCGTTCGGCAGCCCTCCTTGCTCATCCTCGATGAGGCGACCAGCGCCCTCGATGATGTCACCGAAGCCCGTGTCATGGAATCGATCAGACGCCGAGGGATCTCGTCGCTCATCATCGCCCACCGGCTCAGCACGATCCGAGACGCGGACGAAATCATTGTCCTTGGACGAGGCGGGAAGGTGCTCGAGCGGGGCAGACATGTGGAACTCATGGGCATGGCCGATGGGGTCTACAGGCGCATGGTGACTGAGGCGGGAGATGGTGGCGATGTCGGAAGCTGAACAACACAGCGGGTCCTTCTCCCGACTGAGGGTCGAGACGGCCTCTCCTGCGATCCAAGTTGTCTCAGGCACTGTCGAAGTCTTCGCTGAGGCCGAGCAACAGGGTCTGCTGCCTCTCGCAACATGCTCCGAAGGCTCGGTGATCGTGTCGCCTGCCTCAGGGGCTGGGTTGCTTCTGATCGCACACTCGACTGCGTCGGTCTCACAGGTCAACGATCTGGATGACATGGCTGTCCAGACGTTCATCGGACAACTTGCCCACGGTCTTGGAAGTGGCGCAGAGACGCTCGTCGGTGTTGCACCCTCGGCATTCCCTCAACAGCTCGCCGCGGCGATCCATGCCGCTGCCAAATTTAGAGAGGAACGGGCAATTCGAGCGGTTGAGACATCGCTCAAGGCGTCCGGCCGGGTCCGAGAACACGCATTGAACCGGGCCAGGTTCGAGGCCTCCGAATTCGCGCTCTCAGCGGACGAGCCTGGGTCGGCCCCAGTTGTTGCAGTCATGCAACTGTTGGCCGAGGTCCAGCACTTCTCGGTTGTGGTGCCGAGTCAGGGTGAGTACGAAAACGCTGAGGACAAGGTTCGAGCCGTTGCCCACCGGTCCAACATTCGTTTCCGAACCGTCACGCTCGATGACGCTTGGAACAAGAGTGACGTCTCCTCGTATCTCGGGTGGTATCGAACGTCCTCGGGTGGCTCTGAGCCGGTGGCTCTCATCCGCAGAGGCAACCGGTACACGGTTCAGGGAGCCGACGACGTGTTGCCGAGGCCCGTCACCCATGACGAACTCGACCGAATCGACCCCGAGGTCTACGAGTTCTACACGCCGTTCGACCCTGATCGGCCGACCGTGTTGCGCGACATCCTCCGAGTGTCGTTTCTGAACACAGGCTGGTCATGGATGACGGTTCTGTTGCTGGCCTTCTTCGGCGCGCTGCTCGGCCTCCTCACCCCGATACTCACCCAGACCATGATCAGTCGACTCATTCCGGATGGCATGAGTGGTTTACTCTGGGCCGCGGGCGGCGCACTCGCGATGACGGCGGTTCTGCTGTTCGTGGTCTCAGTCGTCCAGAACCTTGCCGTTGGCCGCATTTCGCAGTTGGCGACACGGAACCTTCAGGCCGCTTTCTGGGATCGGTTGCTGTCACTTCCTGTGTCATTCTTTCGGCGCTTCAACTCTGGTGAACTCGCGGTTCGCGCCCTGGCAATCGACAACCTGTCGCGAACCCTGAGCGTGCAGGTCGTGAGCTCCCTGCTCACTGCGATGTTCGGTTTCATCTTCCTGGTCCAGATGATGCTGTACGACGTCATGCTCGGTCTGGCTGGATCATTCATCATCTCAGCGACAGTTCTTGTGCTCTATCTGATCTTTGTCGCGTCGAGTCGGGAGCAGACGAGTCAACTCGAGGCCCAGATGGCGGCGAACGGGTGGCTGGTTCAGATGCTCACAGCCCTACCGAAGCTTCGGATCGCGCGTGCCGAGGATCGCATGAGCGCTCGGTATTTCGAGTTTCTTGGACGATCGATCATGGCGCAATCGAGGACAACCTTGGTGAGTGGTCGTCTCTCGGCATGGTTCGCCCTCGTAACAAATGGAGCACCCGCGGTCTTCTATGCCGTTGTGCTTCTCCGCTGGGACGGGGGGGTGGCTCCGCTGACAACAGCGACCTTCTTGGCCTTCTACGTCGCTTTCACCATCGCCTTTGGCTCGATTTCGGGGCTTGCTGTACCTCTTTCATCGCTCGCCGTCGTCGCTCCGATGTACCGCTTGTTGGAGCCGGTCATGACAGAGCTGCCTGAGTCGAATCCGAACCTCCTCGACCCCGGCCACCTCTCTGGAAAAATTGAGTTCTGCGACGTGTGGTTCCGATACGCACCGGGCAGCCCGCTGGTGCTCAAGGGCCTCTCGTTTGTCACCGAACCCGCTGAACTTGTAGCGATCGTCGGCACAACCGGGGCTGGCAAGTCGACCCTCGCCCGACTCCTTCTCGCTTTCGAACAGCCAGAGGATGGACAGGTCCTGCTGGACGGCAGGGACCTGTCCACCCTTGATCCGAGAGCGGTCCGACATCAGATGGGGGTTGTGACCCAGAATGGTCGAATCAGTCGAGGGACCGTGTTGAAGAATATCCTCGGTGCCGGGTCTGAAGATGAGGACACTGCATGGGAGGCGGCCGAGGGGGCGGCAGTCGCCGATGACATTAGGGCGATGCCCATGGGGATGCATACCCTGGTGGACCCGGGCAATATCTCGGGTGGACAGGCACAGCGACTTCTCATCGCTCGTGCGCTCGTCACACGACCGAAGATCATGATCATGGACGAAGCGACGAGTGCCTTGGACAACGCTGCGCAGGAGCAGGTCACTGAGGCGCTTTCAAATATGAAGGCAACCCGACTTGTGATCGCGCATCGGCTCTCGACAGTGAGGTCGGCAAATCGGATCGTTGTTCTCGACAACGGCACCGTCGTCGAGTCGGGCAAGTTCGATGAGCTCATGAACTCCGAGGGTTTCTTCGCCGGTCTTGTCCGGAGGCAAGTCGGCTGACTCACGCCTGCTCGGCGCGCTGCCAGAGCCTCACCTTGACCTCGGAATGGAGGCTGAAGGCACCGCCGTCGACCTGAGACAGATCATCTCCGTCACTAGCGACAAGGAGGGATCTTCATAGCCACCCATCGGCGGATCTGATAGCGCTTCTCGTAGCTGCGGAGATCAATGTCATGTCTTGAGTAGAGAGAAATCACCTTCGAGAGGATCCTAGGCTCACCTCCGTGAATGGAGCTGGCTGTCGTAGACTGGGTCGGAAATTCTCTGGTCCGGTGGCAGCACGCTCGCTGGGAAGGCCTCTCGCTCGTTCCCCAAGGCGACGACCCTCAGGCCGCGGCCAGGCCGCGAGACATCACGAATTGCTGATCAACGTCAGGAACTACTCGTGAGATAGATCCGCAGAAACGTGCGGAAGTCGTGGCTTTTCGCACTCGTGTCAACAAAGTGGCATCGTTCTCATAACCCGAAGGTCGCAGGTTCAAATCCTGCCCCCGCCACCACTCAGAAGGCCCGGTCTTCACGACCGGGTCTTCGTCGTTTTCAGCCGTCGTCCCCGGAGGCTGACGGATGTCCAGCACGAACTGCTCTACGATCACTCCGGTGAGTCGATTCTTGTCGCAGTTGACGCGCGAGCAGCTGTGGACGCTGGTCGATCCGCGGCTGACCGAACCCGGTGTCGTGGCGGTGATGGAGCAGATCCTCGAGTTGGTCGGCACCGACTGGAAGGTTGAGGAGACCATCGACCTGCGAGCGCCCCTCATGCGTCAGTACCTGTCCCACCATCGACTCTGGCCGCTGCTTCCCCTCGATGCGGTTCGCCCGTCCGTGCGGCCCGAGCTGCGCAACCGCCAGGTCTCAATCTCGGCGACCCAACTTCGGTTGCGGTCGGTGGCTGCGGACGTCCTCGATCACTTCGACGCTGAAGGCATCGAAAGTCGCGTGCTGAAGGGGCTGGCCACCGGCGAACTCGACTACCCGAACTATCTTTTGCGACACACTGGCGACGTCGACCTGGCTGTGCGACCCGAACGGCTCGATGATGCTCGGGCCGGTGTCCGCAATCCTGAATGAAGCGGAGCAGAGTCTCGGGCACTGGTTCAGCACCTCGTCGGGAAGATCGAATCCAGCTCGGCGGCGCACCGACGTCCTGTGCCTTCGTTTGCGTGCAGGGCCAATCTCTGTCGTAATGGTCTGGTGGAAGCGCAAGACGTGATCGATGCATCGGTGAAACGCTCTGACAACGTCTGTGCGCTGTTGCCCGCATACAACGAAGCCCTGAACCTCCCGACCATCACTCGGGAGCTCGCCGAGGCGCTCGAAGCACGGTTTCATGACTGGGAAATCCTCGTCGTAAACGACGGAAGTGCCGACGACACCCGTCAGGTGATGGCCGATATCACCCGGACTGAGCCGAGGATCAGCACGCTGCGCCTCCGCGGCAACAGTGGAAAGAGCGAAGCGCTGCGGTGTGGTCTGGAGCAGATCGATGCCGACCTGGTGTTGCTGATGGATGCAGATGGGCAGGACGACCCTGGAGAACTCGACGCGCTCTTGGCACCGATCGATGCAGGGATCGATCTCGTCACCGGCCGACGTTCGATTCGGAACGATCGCTTCATCAAGCGGCACACATCGCGGCTCTACAACTTCGCCACGAACCGTATGACCGGGGTGAAGGGGCGTGATTTCAACAGCGGCTACAAGCTGATGCGTCGAGACGTGGCCGAGAGCCTGGTGCTCTACGGCGAACTCCATCGCTACATTCCCGTGCTGGCCGATTGGGCCGGTTTTCGGATTTCTGAGGTCGAGGTCAACCATCGCAACCGGCTTGGCGGCGCCACGAAGTTCGGCCGCAATCGATTCTGGCGCGGCATGCTCGATCTGGTCACGGTCAAGTTCATCACGACATATGATCGACGGCCGTTCCACCTGATCGGTGGTGCAGGTCTGATCATCAGTGCAGTGGGAGGAGGACTACTCACGTGGATGCTGATCTTGAGATTTGCCGGCAATCCGGTTGGCGATCGTCCTGCCCTGCTCGCAGGCGTAACGCTCGCAGTTGTCGGCGTCCAGCTCGTGTCCCTTGGTCTGATCGCCGAACTGATTGTCAACCTCGACGCGCGTCGTCGACGAGAGGAACTGGGACGGCCCGGCTGACGACCCGCTCAGATTCGGCGACGGATACTCGCCAGGGCGAGAATCGCTTCGATTCCCATGAGTAGCAGTCGTACGAGCACGACGCCGGTGAGATCGTCGCTTGCAAGGAACGCCAGCAGCAGCGCCTCGCGCGCACCCAAGCCCCCGGGAAGCGGCGTTGCGGTGGCGAGGCTATGCGCAGTGAGATAGGCGGCGATCGCGGTGGCCACTGACGTGGTTGACCCATTGATGACCAGGGCGAACGCGGCACCGTGGAGAATCAGGCCGGTACCTGTGGCGGCCAAGCAGCGACAGAGTCGAGCTTGGTCGGGTACCGCAGTTTCGAGTGATGGCGCAGCTCTCACCAGACGCGGGACTTGACGAAGAACGGTTGTGATGAGTGGCCGGTTGTAGCCGCACAGCACTGCCGCGCCCAGCGCGACGAGTGGGATTGGCCACGCATCCAACCCGCCGACCATCAGGCCGAGTCCGACCCCGCTCAACACCACCGAGGAGGTGTGGAGTCCCCAGGCGGTGATCGCTGCGGATGTGGACATGCCGGCTCGTCGGAGGACCACAGTCAGACCCGCGCCTTGGGCGACACCGACCGGGATGTACTTGCTCGGCTGGGTGACGTGGAATCCTCGTCGTACGGCGTTTGAACCGGTAACCGGAGCGCTGAGTGCGACAAGGGCCTCGCCGATCAGCAGTTGACCGGCGAGTAGGAGCGCTGCTGCTGCCGCCAACTGGCCGGCGGATGGGACCGCATCCCAGGTGAGGCGGCCGACCCCGTTCGAGAATTGGATGGCGAGGAAAGCGACCGTGGCTGCCACGAAGCCGACGAGGACAAGGCGCCTGGCCATCAGCTGGAGGATATGACGCGAGGGCGCACGAGCAGAAGCGTCCACGGGAATGTGGAACCGCGCCCCACGAGCTCGAAGCGGCCGGACACGAACGAGTCGAATCCTCGTTTACTCCAGTGCTGAACGTGCTCCGGGTCGTTCCCGAAGCGTCGAACATTCTTCAGGCGCATCAGGTTCAACCCTCGGAAGTAAGGCTCCCACGGCACGCTCAGCAGGATGTGAGCCGATCCGAGGCCTTCGAGGAGTGCGAGGGCATCGTCGGGTTCGTCGAGATGCTCGAGAACCTCGAGCATCATCACGACGTCGAAGGACCCGAGCTCGGCATCGAGGTGACGGACGTCGCCTTCCACAAACGTGGAGCCGTCTCCGAGGCGCTCTCTTGCGCTTGCGATTGCTGCTGCGGACCGGTCGATGCCAGTCAACTCGGCGGTGAGACCGCGGTCAACGAGCTCTCTCAGCATGAACCCTTCCCCACACCCCAGATCGAGGATCGAGCCCGGGTCGACGCTGCGAAGCAGGCGTTCAGCCTCGTCGTAAAAACGGTCGAGCAGTTTTCGCTGTAACGGATTGCTGCTCTCGTGTTTCTGTTGATTGCCGGCGGATCTACGGCGCATCGGTGGAGGCTAGCTTTGTTCGTCTGATTCAGACCGTTCGGCCGAGTTCGCAGCATGACGAAAGGGTGGGCTTATGCGACCACGCAGTGTCGTATCAGAGGTGTCAGGTGTGGTCTTTCAGTCACCGGTTCGGTAGGTAGTCTCGTCGGATGCCGCGATACGGAACGATTAATAGTGAGTACATCGCCTCGTGGTTCCAGAGGGCGGCCCCCGGCGGCCCGATGTGGGCCCTCAACCTCATGAAGTATCGCGAACAAGCGGACTATGCCGATGGCAGGGAGACGGCACTCTCAGGTGTGGAAGCCGACGACGTCTACGCCCCTCACGAGCATCTCGCTGCGGTCGGCTCGCGGATCATCCTGGTTGCTCCTGTTGTGCACCAGCTTGTCGGCGATGACACCCGCTGGGATCGGATCGCCATCGCCCAGTATCGGGACCGCATGGCGATGATTGAGATGAGCTCCAGCGACGACTTCCGTGAATCCGAGTCCCACAAGGACGCCGGGATGGAGTCCACCATCGTCATGGCCACGTTTCCGACGGAGGGCGACCCGGTCCCCCCACGGGCCTCCGCCGTGGACCCCGATCTACTCCTCCTCCAAGTGGTCGGGGATGGAGCGGCCACTGACATTGCCGATGAGATCGAGTCGGTCCGGATCGGACGCTTCTGGGTCGAGGATCGATTCGTCGGTGATCACCGCACATTCGCGGAGGCCCGCTACGACCTGATCTCGCCCGACGTCGCCGACAAACTCGCGGCACACGACTATGAGCATGACGACTCCCGATATGTCGTCATCACTGACCCGGTCTTCAACGAGGTCGCCCGGTCTCTCAGCGACCCGGGGCGTGTCATCTTCTGATGTAGGTCCTTCAGTCGCCAGCCGATGCTGGATTTGCGAACGCCGCGTCGGGTCGAACGCGACGGGCACCTCGATGTGTGAAGGCCGTAGGTTCTGCGAACTGACTCACGGGTACGGTCCTCAAGGGTCCGGGGCCTTGTCGTATTAGCCCCGAGATTCACGGAGCTGTCACTGACCCGGTGGTTCAGACCGTCCGACCGAGCTCGCGACATGACGAAACGGTGGATTCGAGCGCCGCGATGTTGGGGATCGGTCGGGTGGTGACGGGGTCTTCAGCTAGTGCAGCCTCGAGCGCGTGAGCGATGCTCAGTAGTCGCCGGTCGTCGTATGCCGGCCCGACGATCTGGATACCGAACGGCGTGCCGTGCTCGTCCAGACCACACGGCAGTGCAACCGCGGGGTGGCCGACCACGGTGATCGACGACGTCAAGGCCAGCCACGCCATGTAGTTCTCGATCGGGACGCCGTCAATCTCGTTCGGGTTCCGTTGGGCCCACGGAAAAGGGGGCACGCTGACGGTGGGACAGATAAGGACGTCGACCTCGTCGAAGATCGTCTGGAACGCCTGATACAGCTCCATTTGGGTGCGACGGGCCGCCGCAATGTCGGCCATCGGCGTGGCCATGGCGCTGTCGTAGCTCTGGCGAATGTTGGGGTTGAAGTCGTCGTTCCAGCTGTCAGCGTCTCGTGCGTACTGGGCGACGAACAGATCGGAGCGGATTCGCCAGTCGACGTCCGGGGCGGCTCGAAGGTCGATGGTCGGTTCGCGCACCGAACCAACGATCCGTTCCAGTCGCTGGGCCCGGTCGCTAAAGGTGCGGCGAATCGTCGACGACACGAGTAGCCCGCCGAGATCCTCGCTCACCCCGACCCGCAGATCCTCGACATCAATCGGGTCCAGGCGCGCCAGCGCGGCGGTGTCGAGGGGGAAGGCCATGGGATCGAGCCGACTGCGGCCGGCGATAACCGAAAGAAGCAGAGCGGTGTCTTCGACTGTGCGGGCCATCGGGCCCTGAACGGAATAGAAGGTCTGGGGGACGTTGCGGAGCTCGTGGGGGACCACTCCCGGGGTGGCGCGGTAGCCCACCACACCGCAATACGAGGCTGGTATACGGAGGCTGCCGCCGTGATCGGAGCCCGTCGCCAACGGCGCCATCGCGGTGCTGACCGCTACCGCCGACCCACCCGAGGAGCCGCCGCATGTGAGGTCGACAGCGAAGGGGTTGCCGGTGGCACCGAAGAGTGGGTTGACAGTGTTCGCGCCGATGGAGAACTCGGGAATGTTGGTCTTGCCGATGACGATGCCGCCGGCGGCTCGAATACGCGCCACGATGCCGGCGTCAGTGTCGGGCACATGGTCGGCGTGGCTGGGACTGCCGTAGGTGGTGCGAAGATTGGCGGTGGGCTGAAGATCCTTGATGGCGACAGGTAGCCCGTGCAACGGACCCCCAGGCGCCATGTCGTCCGCGGCGGCCGCAGAGGCGAGCGCTTGCTCCGCGGCGCGGGTGATCATGGCGTTGACCGCGGGGTCGACGGCATCGATGCGCTCGAGGCATGAGGTTGTGAGCTCGACACTGGTTAGCTCGCCGGTGCCGATCTGACGTCGGGCTTCGACGGCGGTGAGATCGCACGGCTTCATGCTGCGACATTAGCGCTGCGCTAGCCGAGGGGTGACGTAGAGCGATCGCACGATCTGATGGCAGGATAGGACGATGAGTTCGCTGCTGAATTTCTCCGATCGTGTTGTGGTCATCACTGGCGCGGCATCAGGAATCGGTGCTGCGGCTACCGAGTTGTTGCTGGAGTGCGGCGCCGAAGTCCACACCCTCGACATCGCGCCGGTCGTCGCCCCCGTTGCTCGCGCCGTCCGCTGCGATATGGGTGATCCGGGTTCCATCGACGCTGCGGTGGGTCTGCTGCCCGACCGTGTCGATGCCCTGTTCAACTGTGCCGGTGTGCCCAACGGTGGGCGCTTCACTCCCGAGGAGGTGATGCGCATCAACTGGCTCGGGCTGCGCCATCTCACCGAATCGCTTCTACCGCGGATGGTCGACGGGGGATCCGTGGTGCACGTCGCCTCCACGGCGGGTCGCGGATGGCCGGAGAGAGCACCGGTGATGATGCAGTTGATGGCGGCGTCGTCGTTTGCCGACGGCCTCGGCTGGGTCGACGCAAATCTCGATGTCTGCGGGGACGGCTATGCGTTGTCGAAGGAAGCGGTGCAGTACTACACACTGTCGCGCTCCCTTCAGACCCGCCAGCAGGGTGTGCGGATCAATTCCATCTGCCCAGGCGTTACCAACACTGCACTGGTGGACGACTTCCGCCGCGGCGTGAGCACCCGGGTGCTTGATCGCGCTATCAGTATCGCTGGGCGGATGGCGGAGCCATCCGAGATGGCGCCTGCGCTTTTGTTCCTCGCCGACGACGCGTCGTCGAGTTACATCAACGGCGTCAACCTCAACATCGATAGCGGCACCGGCGCCGCTCACGCCACCGGCACCTGGTGAAAGGGTCTGCATGACGCTCGACGTTCGACGCTCGCTGGCGTTCTCTGAAGTCCCGGTCATCGACATCAGTTCTGCGGTCGCCGGAGACACTGACCCCGCCGTTATCGAGTCGATGCGCGATGCATGTATCGATGTCGGGTTCTTCTACGTCAGCAACCACGGAGTCCCGTCAGATGTCGTCGAGCGACTGCATTCCGAGGCTGCTCGGTACTTCGCCCAGCCGATGCACGAGAAAGAGCACTGCGTGGTCAACGACCAGATGCGTGGTTACCTGCCGTTGTTTTTCCGGAGCTTCGAGGGTGAAGGTGATGCCGGCACCAGCCATCAAGAGGGATTCTGGATCGGCTACGAGCACCCGCCCAGTAGCGCTCGGCCCCTCGATGGCCCGAATCAATGGCCAGAGAACGCGGAGAGCTTGAGGCACGCGATGGACGGTTATCTCGCTGCGACGAACGCACTGGCCGTTGGCCTTATCGGCGCCTTCGAACAAGCGCTCAACGTCGCATCGGGGAGCCTCGGCGAACTCTTCGACCGGCCGACGACTCGTCTCAAACTGAACCACTACCCACCGCAGGAGAATCCGACCTCAGAGGACGACATCGGGGTGATTCCCCACACCGATGCGGGGGCCTTCACGATCCTGTGGCAAGACGACTCCGGTGGACTCGAGATCCAAAACAAGGAGGGGGCGTGGGTTGGGGCGCCGCCGATCGACAACAGCTTTGTCGTGAATCTGGGGAACCTGATGCCGACCTGGACCAATGGACTGTTCGCGTCGACGCCGCACCGGGTGATCAATCGCGGCGGCGTCGACCGCTACTCGATTCCCCTCTTTGTCAACCCTGACCAAGACGCCCATATCCGTTGCCTCACCGAGAAGTCAAGCAGTGACCCCGGGTTTCTCTACGGTGAGTACCAGCGAAACCACTGGCGTCGGGCCTTCCCGATTGCCAATATTCCCTAGCAAGTTGGCCTTCGCAGACACCCGCTGGGAAGGCTCACGGGGGAACCTGTTTGCCGGTTCCCTAAGAAGCTGCTTTCGTGTCAATAACGAAGCAACAATAGGGGCGAGGAATGGCCGAAGAGACGACCTCATTCATGGCGATGAAGGGCGCGGGCTATTACTCGCGTGCAACGGTCGGCGCCAAGCATGTGATGGACAACGCGGCCGGACTGGTACTGGATGCGCTGGCACGCATGGACCCGCCCGATGACGGCACGGTTTTTCGCATCACCGATATGGGGGCCGCCGACGGCGGCACCTCGCTTGACATGTGGCGGCGCATTCTGACCGAGGTTCGCGCCCGTTGCCCCGGCCGACCGATCGAGATCATTTACACCGATCTACCGCGCAATGATTTCAGTCAGACCTTTCAGATCACGCATGGTCTGACCGGTCAAGCGACCTATGCCGGCGAGGTGCCCGACGTCCACATCCTTGCTTCGGGAACCTCGTTTCACCGATCGATCCTGCCTGCGAACACGCTCGATCTCGGATTCTCTGCCACCGCCAGCCATTATGTCTCTGCCGCCCCCTGCCGGATCGCCGACCACATCCATATGGTCGGTGCTGCCGCCCGGGAACGTGAGGCGTTTCAAGCCAAAGGTGCCGAAGACTGGCAAAATATGCTGTTACGCCGCAGCGAGGAAATGAAACCTGGAGCGCGGCTGGCACTGTTCAACTTCGGGATCGATGAGCAAGGCCGCTATCTCGGCAACACCGGCGGTGTGAACATGTTCGACACATTCGCCGGTCATTGGCGAGACATGCGCGATGAAGGCGTCATTTCCGCAGACGAGTTCGCAAACACCAATTTCCCGCAGCATTATCGGACCCAAGCCGAATTCATCGCTCCACTCGAAGACCCCGACAACCCGGTGTATCGGGCCGGATTACGTCTGGAGCACGTTGAGTCGCGTGTTGTTCGTTGCCCGTTCGAACAGAACTTCACCGAAAATAACCAGGACCCCGCAGAATTCGCCCGAAACTACATTCCGACGCTGCGAAGTTGGTCCGAGCCCAACTTCGTCAATGCGCTTGATGTCTCGCGCCTGCCGGAGGAACGATCTGCCATCGTCGATGCCTTCTATCAGCGGTATCACGATCACGTTGCCGCTGACCCGGTAGGGCACGCTATGGATTATGTCCATATCTATCTGACCTGCCGAAAAGACCACGAACGCGGATGAGTCAACAGGACGCCGGGAATGTAGATGAGCGAAGCGTTCCATTGACATTGACCCGCTACGACATCGACCGCATCATGCACTTTGCTCACTTCATCCCAGTCAAGAAGGGATTGCACCAAAAGCACATCGATGACAAGTACCCGGGGTGGACGTGGAACCAGATGGTTCATCTCCTGAGTGACACGGGAGTGCTCATCGAACGGGCCGGGGGGGGGTCTCGCTGCCACTGGAAACTCGAATCCTTGCATGTCAACAAACGGCTCGAAACCACCGTCGAATGGGACGAAAACGTTGTCGAAGACGACGGGTGGTTCTACTACGCCGGCAAAGACACCGACTTCGACAAACCCTCATTGGGCGACATCATGAGAGAGGCTCTCCCAGGCGTAGATCTCGGTGACCAGGGTCAGGGAAGCTTCCTCGTCCCCGCATCGAAGATCATCGACCGGATCGCAGACTCAGAAAATACTGACGGCGTTCGTCCCTAGTCCCGAAAGGTTGGGCCCTTCTCGGTTCGAATGCTGCAGGAGCCAGGGGCGCGGTCATCACGGCCGAGTCTTCGGGTATCTGCGACACCCGCGTCGACCCGGTGACCGGTGGCTCTGGTGTTTGACCTCTAACGAGTCTGCGAGCGCTTCACTGATCCTCATCCCGAGTCAGCTGTTTCGACCGGTGACCGAGGATGTAGGCGAACCCGAAGATCGCACCACCAGCGATCAGGAGGACCCACCATTCGCTGCTGCTGCTGCTGCTGACTGGCGAGTTCTCATCGGTGGATGCCGCCGTCGTCGACGGAGCCGTCGACGACGGCGTCGGCGGTTCGGTGGTGGTGGTGGTTGGGGCTTCGGTGGTGGTGGTGGTTGGGGCTTCGGTGGTGGTGGTGGTTGGGGCTTCGGTGGTGGCTGGTGCCTGGGTGGTGGTCGTGGTGGTGGCCGGCGGCTCCGACGCGAGGATCTTGTAGTCGTCGATGATGTCCTCGCAGTTCGCTGGGTCGTCGAACGCGAACACGTTGGTGGTGCCAGGCGTGGCGCTGGCGGGGACGACGCTCAGAAGGGTGAATGCCCCTTCAGCATCGCTGAGCGATGTACCGATCGACGAACCACTCAGGTTGACGTAGATGGTGGTGTCGGGAGTGAAGTCGTTGCCCTGGACCGTCATGCTGGCGCCAGGCCAACCTGGCGACGGTGAAACCGAGATCTGGCCGCACGGTCCGCTCGCCGATGCGGTGCCTGTGCCCAGCGCCGCCGCGAGCAGCAACGCGTGCGCCAATGCCATCAGCTTCGACGTCATGGCTCCACCTTCCTATGCCTCAGGTTGCCACGCCGACCCGCAGCGTTCAAGGGACACAAGAGGGGCGCTGGGTCGGGCCGAGAGAAAGACCTGTGATCTATTGACAAGCCTCGGTTGGGGAACTCCCCGATCAGCAGGGGTTGACGGTCACCGCCACAGTGGCCGAGGCGCTCGGTGTTGGTCCGTCCCAGGCCGTGGCGGTGATCGTCACGGCCTGACCGGTAAGTGGCACGGTGCCACCGGGGAATGGGCCGAAGGTGGCGGTCCAGTCTCCGCTGGTTGCCTGTACGAAGGTGGTCGGCCCGCTGTGGCTACCGAGGGTCCATGTGGCTTCGACACTGCTTGTGCTGGCATTGGCGACAACTAACAGCGTGGTTTCTGTTTCCCCGGGGCCGCAGGGCGCGCCGGACATGGTGCTGTTCTCGACGATGGTGGACGGTGTGGCGCTGAAGCTGGTGATCGTCGGTGGGGCCTGGGTGGTGGTGGTCGTGGTGGTCGTCGTGGTGGCTGGTGCCTGGCTGGTGGTCGGCGGCTGGGTGGTGGTTGTCGTCACCGGGGCAGGGTCGGTGATGGCGGTCGTTACCGTTGGCGCGGTGGTGGTCGGAGCGGTAGTCGTCGGCGCGAACGTGGTCACTGCTGGAGCGGAGGTCGTCGTGGCCGCCTCTTGCGGCACGGTAGTGGTGGTCAACAGGATCGGCACGATCCCCTCGTCTGCTGGCTGTTCGTCGAAAGCCAGGAATCCGACAGTGATGGCGATGGCTGTGATCCCAAGTACCAGAGCTCGTGTCAGGACCTTCGGACCCCGCCCACCCGGACCCGAGGTCAGCGGAAAGCCGTCATCGTCCCAGGCCGGTTCGGCTCTCGGCACCGCCAGTGAGGCAGATTGGATCTGGGTGAGCACGGTGGCATACACGGTGGATGGTGCCGGACGCATCGGATGTGCGCTGGCGAGTCCGCCCGGGTCGAGAAGTCCCATGCGTCGCCGAGTACAGGTGTCGCAGTCATCGACATGACGACTGATCCGTTTACGAATGTGCGGCGAGTAGGTGCCGTCCCAGCCGGTGAGCACGGTGGCGAGCTCCGGACAATCATTGCGGCCGTGGCGGGCGATGAGTAGGGAACCCAGGGAACGATCGACTCGACCCCGGACTCGCTGCACGAGCTTGTAGGCGTTCTCGGTTGACACCTCGAGCACTTCAGCGAGGTCGTCTCCTTCGAGCCCGTGACGCATGTGGAGGTCGAGCACCTCCTGGTCGCGCTCGTTGAGACCGAGTGAAGCATCGGCCATGAGCTGGGCCAGTTCGCCGCGGACGACATTGGCGGTCATGTCGACCTCGACTCCCAGGTTGGTGCCGGGGTCGCGGTCGACCCGGGTCCGCTTGCGGTCGCGGATCTTGGCTCGGCACTGGTTGCGGGCGACCGAGTAGAGCCAGGGTCGGAGCCGTTCGGGATCGCGCAGCCCGCCGAGTTTTTGGGCGGCGATGAGAAAGGTGTCCTGGAATGCGTCGGCCGCGTCGTCGGCTGTGTGCAGCATGGCGGCACACATGTCGTAAACACGGTCGGCATAACGCCTGTAGATGACCCCGAGCGCGTCCCGGTCGCCGTCGAGGTAGCGCCGAACCAGGTCCGCGTCGGCGGGCTCCGCGGTGGGTGATGTGACGTCGGAAGGACCCGCCATGGAATCTGAGAGTAGCAAGGGCGGGTACCGGCCGGCGGTAGATATTCGATGCAGGACACGACGCTGCTCTCTTCTGGAGTCGGGGTGTGCGTTGCGGTTCTCGGGGTTCATCGATGTGGCGAGAACAGGTGCGTCGGTCCGCCGCCGTTCGCGCCGGCGACCGCCACCGTCGGGAATCCCGTGGTGGCGGCCGTCGTTTGCCGTGGCACTGACTCGAGAAGATCGAGCGGTGCCAGCTGACCTCTCATCAGGGGAGAGAGATCAACACCGGGGGGTACGGTGACAAGACCAAAGGGCCTTTCGGCGAGCAGGTGACGCTGACGGTGAAGTCGCGGTCAGCGACGATGCCGTTGGCGTCATATGTCCTGACGTAGATGCCGGACACGTCGGGAGGACCTTCCCCATCAAAGTCGGGATTGAGACCGATCATGCCGGGGCCCTGCCAGACTTGGCCGGCCTCGATGCCGCCGTCGTGGGCGACGGTGAGGGTGCCCTGCCATGCGCACTTACTGATGTCGGCTGGGAAGTCAAGTTCGTATTCACCGGTGGCGTACCGCTTGGCGGTGACGCCGTTGGTGGATGGGCCAGGTTCGCGGTTTCCGGTGTCACCGTGCACGACCACGTGGAAGCTTGTGGACATGTCGTCCTCCAGGTCTTGGAGACCGGGCTGGATGATTTTGGTGTCCATCCGATGGAGCATTGTGACCGCCTGGTAGCGGGTGATGTTCTGATCCCCCCCGAACTGGTCGGGGGCCACACCAGTGGTGATGTCGTTGTCGTAGGCCCATTCGACGGCGTTGGAGAACCACTTGCCTCCGGGGACGTCGGTGAAGGGATGGGCCATCGCGGCCGTGGGGATGGCGATGACCAGGGCGAGGCCGGCCAATGCGCTGCGGACTAGGGTCCGGCGGGTGGGGCGTGAGCAGGTGATCATGTTGTTTCCTCCAAAGGAGAGTCGGCCGGAGCCGGGACGGGAATTCCCCGTCTCTCCCGTCCTGAGCACACACCGGCATGGCTGTGGACACTTTTTGAGAAGAAATCTTGAGAAGATCCGGAAGGACAAGACCTCGTGCACCGCGAGGATCCTGCCCCGTCGCCCCTGCACCAGAACCAAAAGCGGCGCCGTTCACCGTCGCTGGCGTCGCGACAGACGAAGGCGCTGATCTGTGGGCGACGACCCCGAATGGCGGTATGGCCATGGAAGCCAGAGCGACATTGCGGGCCAGCAACTAGCGGCGTCGGGGACACCTCGCCATGCTCGAGTCGGCCTCTCCAACTCGATCTACGGACCGGACCTCCGGTGCAGGCCGGTCAGAAGAGGCGCCGGACCAGAACCCGGCCCAGGACTTGGGTCTGGGTGTCGGCCATCATCTGGGCCACAGCAGGGTCGGAGAAGTTCTTGACCGAAGCCGCCATCAGGTCATCGAGCGAATCGGTCGAGGTGATCACCGAACCGGTGAACGGCGCAGCACCGGTGGCCACGGCGGTCGTCGCCATCATGCCGTTCGCTCCGTGCTGAATGTGCCCCCAGTTGTGTCCGAAGTTGGTCTGAGCGGTTGCGTCATCGATCGGAGCGCTGGTCATGTACAGCACTGATCCGAACTCGCCGGTGCGCTCACCGAACTCGGCCTGGATCCGCATGAGGCTGCGGCGTTGGATATGGACCTGATGATCCTGCATCAGTTGGACCAGTCGCTCGTCGTCGTAGAAGGCCTGCTGGCCGCGCATCGCTGCGTCGATCGAGTCGAACTCGAAGGACACCGCCACCATGCCTGCCATGTCGCCGCCCATGATGGCCAGTGAGGCCGTGGTCGTGGTCGCCCCGAGCGCTTGGTAGTGCTCGGGAGCCCAGGTGTTGCCGGCCTCGGCAAACCCGGCAACATCGGTCAAGGAGATAATTGAAACGTAGGAGTAGCTCATGGGGCTCTTTCGATTTGTCGGACATGACCCTGCAGAACGGACCCGCCAAGGTGGCAGCAGTTCTAACACACTGCGACGACGCCTTTTGGACGATTTGTTCGGGCCCATCGGCGCTGACGCCATCTCCGGCTGAGTGACCTTGGCGACCGAATGTATGGCGAGAAGAATGGATCCAGGATCCCGACTCGTTTCACTCGTTCGACGGCAGATTCACGGGTTGATCTTCAGTGTTGAGCCTTTTCCGTCTTGGTGGGGCAGCACTTCGATGCCGGTGTGGAGGCGTTCCTTGAGGGCTTCGACATGTGTGATGATTCCGACAGTTCGCCCTGATGCTTGGAGGTGGTGGATTGTCTCGACGGCTTCATCGAGGGCCTCAGAGTCGAGTGTGCCGAAGCCTTCATCGATGAATAGCGCTTCGAGTTTGTAGGAGCGGTCGATGGTTCCGTGACTGGCAATATCTGCGAGTCCGAGTGCAAGCGCGAGTGATGCTTGGAACTGCTCGCCGCCCGAAAGTGACTTTGGGCTTCGTTTCAGGCCGGTGTTGCTGTCGAGTACTTCAAGGTTCAGCCCGAGTGAACCCAGAGGAGTGTCTGACTTCAGCTTCCGAGAGATGCTGTATCGGCCTTTACTCATCTGTCGTAGATGTACAGATGCCGCTTCGGTGACCTTGTCGAGTTCTTGTCCGAGAACCCATTGGCGAAGGCTTGTCTTGATTGATCCTTTTCCGCTGCTGACTCGGTACGCCAGAAGCGCTTCTTCAGAGTGTTGCCGGAGCGCGTACGAATCAGTTCCGACTCGGTCGTGGTCGCTGAGGTGGCCGATAGCGGCTTGAAGGGCGGTTGTCGCGTTTGTGGCGGTCTCTCGGCAGCTCTCCGCGCGGCGTCGTGTTTCCTCTGCCTTCTCGTTGAGTAGCTCAAGGTCGTGAACGTGCTCGGGAATGCCTTGTTCTTGGAGCAAATCGAGCTTGGTTCGGGCGGTTTGGCGGTCTGAGTTCGCCTTGTCTTCGGCCTGGAGCGCTCTGGCTTCATCCTTTTGGTCGTGAAGTGCCGCTCTGGCGAAGGCCACGTCGTCAAATCCGCTTGTGACGAGTTCACGAGCGAGGGTTGCCTCGGTTACCTGCTGGGCGGTCTGCGCGGATGCCAGAGCTGAATGGATTTCGTCAAGGCCTTGGACAAGCTCGTTCAGTCGGTTGATCCCTGCGCGTTGGCCGCGCACAACGGCTGCGTCGAGATCGACAATTGCCGTTTGGGCCTTGTCGAGTTCTTCACGTACTTTTTGAAGATCTTGAGTGAGGTGGCCTTGAGCGCCGTCTAGCTTGGTTGCGTCTGATTCGGCTTGGGCTTGTTTCTCCTGAGCCGTCGTCTTCTTCTGCTTGAGGATTTCGGCGTCGGTTGTCTTCACAACAAGAGCCGTGAGTCGTTCCTGCGTTTGGTTGATGAGAGCATGCAGCCCGTCTACCGGCGTGTCGGCGCGTTCGCCCAGTTCACCTCGGCGCTCGGCCAGTTTTTGCTTCAGCGTGTTGACGACTTCGCTGATCTGTTTGTGCTTGGCGCGGGCTTGCTCTAGGTCACTGTTCTCGACTGGGTTGCCACCGTCGGCTACGGCGGGGTTGGGATGTTCGTACGATCCGCAAACTGGGCAAGCAATGTCTCGCTTGAGCTCTTTTGCAAGTCGGACCCTTTGGGTTTCCACGAATCGATGCCACATCGCATCAACCCCAGTGGCACTGATTTCGAGCTCGCCCTGCCGGGCAATGAGCGACTCAAGAAGTGCGTCTCTATCCCGGGCGAGCTCTTCTGCAGCCGTCAAGCCCTCCAATCCGGCCGTCAATTCATGCACTTCGTCTTGTAGGCCTGCGAGTTCGCTGAGTTGGTCGTCAACCTGGGAGATCAAGGTTCCTTGCTCTGCAGCGTCAACACGGGCTTGCTCTGCTCGGTGCTTGTTCGTTGCTAAGGCTCCCTCGGCCTCAGCTACCGTTTCCATCGCAGAGTCGGCTGCAGCAAGTGCGGTTTCTGCGTCCCCGACACCGGCATGTAGCTCGGTGACGGATCGCGTTACCGATGCAGCTGTGCGGATGTCGAGCACGGCTCCGAAACTTTCTGCCTCGGCGGTTAGCGCTGCGTTCCTCGTGACCAGCGCTTCTTCGGTTTCTCTGAGAAACGTTTCCCTTTCGCCTACGGCGATCGCGGCAGCGACGACGGGGCGAGCACGCTGCGAGGCCTTTGCAGCCTCAGCAAGCCGTTTGATTTCTGGTTGAGCTTGGTCAAGCTCTTCCAGAGTCTTCTCGTGACCTTCTGCATCAGTGAAACGCTTGTTTTCTGCTTGGGCGTTTCTCTGAACGTCGCTTGCAGTTGCTTCAGCGACTTCAGCAGCTTTGGCTTCGGTCACAGCCGCAGTTTTTGCAGGTTCAGCTTGGTTGATCAGGACGTCGAGTTGGTCCCGGCTCAGTTCGTCAGAGTCACCAAGATCTGGTTGGTCCAGTATTTGCCGTAGCGAGTTGACTTGGCTGACAGCAGATTGGAGATGGTGCCGCAGTTGCTCGTCAGCATGGGCTACCTCGGCCTTCGCCTCATCGGACTGGCGCTTGAGGGCGTGGACTGTCCGGTCGAAAATCTCGCCACCGAACAAGCGCTCCAAGAGCACTTCTCGGTCTTTTGAATCGGCGAGCAGGAACTCTGTCACTGCTCCTTGTGGAAGCAACATCACTCGTTGAAATTGCTGATCGGTCAGTCCAACGAGTTCCTTGCAGCGGTCGTTGACCGTTTTTATCTGGGTAGCCAGTTCCTGGGTTGACCCGTCGCTGCCGATTTCTACCAAGAGTGCCTTCGCACCTTCTCTTGTGGTGCCGGCGCCGACTTTTCGGGGCCGTTCGTATTCTGGGGAACGCTCCACTACGAACGTCTTGCCTCCGATTTCGAAGGTGAACGTCACTTGCGTCTTCTGATCAGGTGACGCGTGGTGCGACCGGATCTCAGATTGAACCTTCATCGGCATCTTGCCGAAGAGAGCGAACGACATCGCGTCGAAGATGGCGGTTTTGCCAGACCCGGTCTTTCCCGTGACGACAAAGAGACCGCGGGCGGCGAGGACGTTGAAGTCAACCGATACTCGATCGACGTAAGGACCGAATGCTTCGAACTCCAGGAGAAGCGGCTTCATGGCTGATCCTCCAGCGCAGATTCCACCGCATCATCAAGCAGGCTGGTGATTTTGTCGTTAGGCGGCGAACCCTCGACTGCTTCCCAGAATTCGTTCGCCATTTCCCTTGGGGTACGAACCTTCTCGTGCAAGGGAACTGGCAACGGGTCGTTGATGTCGACACCGTCGGGGGTCTGCTGGATCTCGATCACGTGGGAATATAGCTGCTCCAGCTTCACCTTCAGATCGATGACGGTTTCACGGTTAGTGACTACGGCTCGGACGAAAGAGTCTCTTGCGTGCGGCGCGAACAGCGGCTCAAGTAACTCTTCAATCGTGCCGCGCAGGGTCGCGACGGTGCGGCCGATGGCCAGTGGAATCTCACGGACATCGCTGGTTCCATGACGGTCCATCTCGATCAACGTCACCGACTTGTCATGGTTTTCCGAGAATGAGTACCGCAGCGGAGTTCCCGAATAACGCAGAGTTTCTCGTCCAACGTCTTGGGGCTTGTGGAGATGTCCGAGGGCCGTGTAGGAAAAGTCGTCGAAGAGGGACGCATCAACGGCGCCACTTCCGCCGACTTCAAGTATCCGTTCTGACTCAGATTCTTCACAGCTTGTCTCACCGACAACGAAGGCATGACTGATGGCGAGCGATCGCGGCGCCTCGCATGTTGTTCTTGCGGCAGAGATTGCGTCGGCGAGCACGCTTTGGTGCGTTCGTCGTCGACGCTGCTCCAGGTTGTCGATCGATTCCTCTTCCTCGAGGGCTCGGCCGAAATCATCGGGGGCGGCGCGGGGATCGAGGTACGGAAGGAGAACAAGATCGAGGGGGCCGTCGCTGAACTCGTGGGTGATGGTTTCGCCGATACCGGTGTAGCCACCTCGTAGGTACACCCCGCTCAGGTCGGTCAACGCAGAATACGGCACAACCCGATCGGCGCCGTCGTGGTTGCCAGTGATAGCCGCGACGATCACTCCGGCGTTGCGGAGGTCTGACAGTGTTTGACGGAAGAGTTCGATCGCCTCCCGGGGAGCGATCGACCGGTCAAAGATGTCTCCGGCGATCACGACCAATTCGACACGCTCAGCGATCGCGGTTTGTACGAGGAAATGACAAAATTCAGACTGATCGGCCAGAAGTGAGGCCGAGCCGAATGTTCGGCCAAGGTGCCAGTCGCTCGTGTGGAGAATCTTCATGGCTGCCGCTGACCGTGTCGTTGAGACCCACGACCAATGCGAAGCAACGTGCTCTTCATCCGAAGTTGCTCATTGGCGCGACTCCTGAAACTAGCTCTTGAACGATTGAACACTGCGTGATTTTGCCGCGGCCACTGCATCCATAGCGTTCCTTGCTGTCGGCACGATCGCCTGGGTTCGTTGTTACAAGTCATCGCAGCCTCGTACGACGTTGATGTGACACGCGGCTCTCGTAGACCACGCGTCCGCCGCGGTGAGGGGTTGATGGGTCGGGGCCGGTCGCTGTGGCCGGATCGATGCCCATGCCTACGGCTTCCACAACCGGGCCCGGAGACCCGAAGCCCGAGCAACGGGATTGTCGATGGCTCGGCGCAGTGCCGCCTCTGTAGCCAACACGGTCACCTTCTCCTTGCCGCGGGTGATGCCGGTGTAGAGCAGTTCACGGGTGAGGACTCGCGAGCGCGCGTCAGGCAGTGACACAACGGCGTGGGCAAACTCGGAACCCTGGCTCTTGTGGATGGTCATGGCCCACCAGGTCTCTACGGCGGCGAGTTGGGATGGGAGAAGAAGGCGGATTCCGTTGGGGCCGGGCATGGCCACGACGGTGCGGTCGTCGTCTTGTATGACGATGCCGGTATCGCCGTTGAACACGCCGGTGAGGTAGTCGTTGCGGGTGATGATGACCGGGCAACCGATGTAGTAGCGCCGGTCGGTTGAGAGACCCTGGACAAGCTTCGGGAGTTGGCGCTCAAGATGGTCGCGCCAGGCGTAGGAACCCAGTGGGCCGAAGCGCGTGCCGCAGAGGACCTTGAGATCCACGGCCCGATCGAGGGCATGGCCGGCCTCCCCTTCGCGGGCGGCCCGGGCCACGTCGGAGGCGCCGGAGACGACCATGCGGCGCAGTTGACCGAGGGCCGCACGGTCGGTGGGGTTGACCCATTGGACGTCGTCGGAGCCACTGTCGGTAAGGACCTCGATGGCCCGGTCGGCGTCGCCGGCGCGTACGGCGTCGGCCAGGGCGGCGATGGCTGAGTCGACGGCGAAGCGGTGAACCTGTTGAAGGACCACGATGCTGTCGGCCAATGGTCCGTCGGGTGTGGCATCGAGATCGGTGGCGGGACCAACGACGTCGCCCAGCACGGCGCCGGCCTCGACGCTGGACAGTTGGAACGGATCACCTACGAGGACGACCCGAGCGTCGGGGTGTAGAGCATCGAGGAGTCGGGCCATGAGGGGCAGGGCCACCATCGACGTCTCGTCAACCACCACGACGTCGTGGGGGAGTGGGTTGGTGCGGTCGTGACGGAATGAGATGCCGTCGCGATAGCCCAGGAGTCGGTGGATGGTGCCGGCCTCATTCGCCAACAGCGCTTGGGTCGATGCTTCGGGCATGTTGGCATCGGCCACGGCCTGATGGACGGCCTCGGTCATACGGGCTGCGGCCTTGCCCGTTGGGGCGGCCAACGCCACCTGGAGGGGCCGGTCGTCGTTGAGGGCTAGTTGATGGAGGGCCGCGAGTAGCCGGGCCACGGTGTGGGTCTTGCCGGTACCTGGACCGCCGGCCAGCACGGTGAGCCGGCGGGTGAGGGCCACCCGGGCAGCCAGTCGTTGAAGGTCGGATTGGTCTGAATTCTCGGTGCCGAAGAATTGGTCGAGTACGGCATCGATGGCCGCTTCGTCGGCCTCGGTGGGGTCGGAGTGAGCGGCCGGTTCGTTGGAGAGCCGGTTGGACTGTGTGAGAAGGAGATCGCCCACCTGGCGCTCGTAGCGCCAGTAGCGCTCGAGGTAGACCCGCTCACCATCGAAGACGAGCGGTCGGATCACACCCTTATCGACGGGGCCGGGGGCATCGCCGGAATCGGGATCGCGAACCGTGACAGCATCGGAGCTGCGCAGGGCCTCGGCCCAACTGGTCGGATCGGGCCAGGGCAGATCGTCGCTCGTCGCCGTGGGTTCGGTGGCGTCATCGGCACCGGGCCGGTCGTCCTGGGACTCGATGGCGACGGTGCCGGCCACCTCCATGATCGCCACACAAACGTGGCCGAGTTGGAGGGCCCGTACACAAAGGGCGGTTGCCAACAATGCCTCGTCGCTGGTGCCGGGCACGGTGCGGGCCACGGCCCCGGCCACCTGCACGTCGGCCTCGCGGAAGATGCCGGCCTCGACGAACGGAGCCAGCACGGCGGTGCCCACGGGAAGAACGGGTGTGCTGGCGCGGGCCGGCGTCATAGCGACCTCGTCCTGGTAGAGCCGTCCAACAGATCCGACAGCCCAATGATGAGTTCGGCGGCGGGCCGCCAGCCAAAGACTCCGTTGGGCACCCCGTCGGTGGTGGGGGTATCGGGGCCGACCATGCCGCGCACGAAGAGGTAGGCGGTGCCGCCGAGGTGCACGGCTGGGTCGTAACCGGGGAGGCGCCATCGGAGATAGCGGTGAAGGGCCACCGAGTAGAGCAATGCTTGAAGCGGGTACTGGTGTTCGGCCATGGCAGCCGGGAGTTGGTCAGGTTGGAAATGGGCTGCGCTGGGGGTGACCCCTCGGGTGGCCAGACGGTTGGTCTTGTAGTCCGATATCACGAACCGTTCGATGCCGTCGTCGTGGCGCACACGGGCCACGAGGTCAATCGAGCCAGTGAGGTGTCCGGCCAGCACTGCCGAGAACGGGCCATCGGCGAGCGATGCGGCCCATGGGCCGAGCGGGTCACCGGCCGGGAGGTGGTCGAGGAGAAGACGGCCGACATCGGCATCGGTGGCGCGGCCGCCACCTTCGCCCAGGGTGAGATCGAAGCTCATCTCGTCGAGGCGGTCGGAGGGGGCCAGATCGACCAGAGCCCGTCCGGCGAACAGGGGACCGAGCGGTGTGCGAACCGCGGCCTCGAGGCCGGTGACGAGGCGTTGCTCGTCGACTGGCCAGGGGTTCCAGGCCAGACGTTCGGTGACGGCTTGGGCAATTTCGGTTGTGAGGTCAGCGACGGTGAAGTCGATGATCTCCAACACCCCGTGCACGAGCGTGCCGAAGCCGGCGCCTCCGACGATGTCACCGAGGGGAAGTGGCGCGTCGGCTGGATCCGTGGCGCTGGTCGACTCGTCGTCGCCCATCAGTTCGGTTGCCCCTGACGACCACGCCTCGGTGGGGCCTTCGTCGGCGTCGTCGGCGTCGCCGTCGGTGTCGTCAAAGGGGTCGATGGATCGGTGGTCGTCGTGGGCCCGGGCGGTGATGGCGGTGAATGACCAGCGGCTGCGTTCCCGGTCGAGGGGATGGTCGAGGGTGGCGACGGCCAACTCGATGTGGTCGGAGGCGGCGGCGCCCGTCCACGGCTTGGCCGAATTGGCCGGGTCGTCGACCACGATCACCTCGAGTTCACCGTCGGAGGCATCGACCAGGGGTTGCAGCCGGTTCAGGGACTCATCGACGTCGATATGGTCGAGTTCGGCGCAGGTGAACAGGTCAGGATCGACTGAGCCTGTCTGGTCGCGGGCGAATAGAACCCGGGCCAGGCCCGTCTTCCAGCCAGCCTTGGTGGGCAGCCACCACACGGCAGTGTGGTGTCGGGCGCGGGTGAGGGCCACATAAAGCACCCGGAGATGGGAGCCCACTGCTTCCTGGACGGCGAGCAGTTCGCGCGCGGCCCGCTCGTCGTCAGGACCCCACTTCTCATTGGTGGCCACGTCGATGGTGCGCTTCTTCGTGGCTGTGTCCCACCAGATGTTGTCCCGGGCTTTGGCCCCGTTGGGGAACCAGAGTGAGGTGCAGCACACGACCGGGAATTCGAGGCCCTTGGCCACGAAGGTCGTCATGATTTGTACGGCCCTGGACTCCGATTCGACTCGGCGGGCAGCCAGGTCGGCCTCGAGGTTGCCGTCGTCGCTGCCACCAGAGAGGGCTTCGAAGGTGGTGAGAAGGGTGGTGGGGCTGGTCTGTCGGCCCCCGGACAGCGATAAGAGTTCGGCGATGTGGTCGAGGTCGGTCATGGCTCGGTCGCCGTCGGGGAGCGCGAGTACCCGGGAGGCCACCGATGTCTCGGCCCAGACCTGGCCGACGAATGCCGCAACGCCTCGGCCTGAGAGCGTCTCGCCCCATGAGTGGAGCTGAACCTGCACCGCGTTGAGTTCGGCATCGGTCGTCGCGGCGACGCGTCCGGCATCCCAGCCGAAGAACCACGAGAGTCCGGCGGCTCGGGCCCGGCGGATGTCGGTCGGCCGGGCGACCGCGGCGAGGAGTCTGTGGAAATGGCTGGAAGCTTCGGATTCGAGGACGTTGTCACCACGGGCGATCACCGCTGGGATACCCAGGGCCGCCAGGGCGTCACGGATGACCGGACCTTCGCGGTTGGCCGCGATCAGGACGGCCACATCGTCGGGCCGTAGCGCACGCGTTTCGTCGGCGCATTCCTCGTCGGGAATAACCGCAGTCTCCAGGAGATCGCGGATATGGGCAGCCAACTCCCGATGGATGGCGCCCTCGCCGCTGGCGGCGGTGCTGAGGTGGTCGTAGTTCTGGTCGCGGACCACGTTGGGACCGATGGTGAGGCGCACCGAGAGCGCCGGAATGGGGGTGCCGTCGGTGGTGGCAAAGATGCGGTCGTCATGGTCGCTGGGTGCGCTGACCGGCTGGAAGCGGATGCTGTCGGAGCCGAAGGTGACGCCGGAGAGCAGCGTCTGAGTGGCCCGGAGCACGGCAGGGTCGGAGCGCCAGTTGACCGCCAAACCTGTGAGATTGGTGTTGGGGTCGTGGGCGGCCTGGATGTAGGTGTGGACATTGGCGCCGCGGAAGGCGTAGATGGCTTGCTTGGGATCGCCGACCAGCACCAGCGTGGTGCCAGTGACATCGTCGCCCTCAGTGGTATCGACCTGGCCGAAGACGGTGTCGAAGATGGCCCATTGGACGGGATCGGTGTCTTGGAACTCGTCAATGAGGGCGATCCGGTAGCGCTGTCGTAGTGCTTGGCAGGCATTGTGTCCCGCCAGGTCGTCATGGAGGGCGTCGCGGAGTCGGGAGAGAAGGTCGTCGAAGGAGAGCGTCCCGGCCGCTTTACGGCGGCGGTCGACCTCGGCGCTGATCTCATCGACCAGAACGCGTAGACGCGCCGCCCGGGGACTTGACTCATCGGGATCTGTGGTGGGCACGAGCGCCGAATCAGCGTTGTTGAGGGCTAGCTGGGACGAGTGGTGAAGGGCGTCTAGCGCCGGTATTTCATCCGGTAGATGGGCTTCGTTAATGGCTTCGGCGACCAAGATGTCGGTGGCGACCTGGCGGCCAATCGCGGCGGTGTCGTCGACGAGAACGGCGTCGGGATCGGTGAGCACGGTTGATCCGAGAGTACCGATCACCTGCTGGGCGAACCCATGAATGGTGGTGATGGTCGCAGCATCGAATTCGGTGATGGCGGTGCGAACCCGATCGAGTCGGGCCTGGCGGTCTTCGCTCCAGATTTGGGCCAGCAGCACATCATCGGGCTCGGTCGCCGATTCGAGTGTGTTGGCGAATTCGACCAGACGGGCCCGGACTCGGTCCTTCAGTTCGGCGGCCGCCGCCCGGGTGAACGTGACGATGAGCAGTTCGCTGATGAGGACTCCGTGCTCGGCCACGTAGCGGGCCGCCAGGGTGGAGAGCGCGAACGTCTTGCCCGTGCCGGCACTGGCCTCGATGGCCAGTCGGCCGCGCGGGAGCGGCCCATCGATCTCGAAGGTTTCGATGACGGTCACGAGGCGCTCTCGTCATCAGAGGCCAGTGATGATTCTATGGCCCCCCAGAGGTAGTGGGCGTAGCGGCGGGCTCGGTCGGACCTGGCGCCGTCGGGGTCGCCCGGCTCGATTGGCAGGGAGGTGATGTGCTCGACGGTGGCGTGGTTGAAGGCCACCTGAATCCATTCGTCGGCGCTGTCGCCAGGGCTGTACGAGTTGGAGTTCCAGGCGGCGGAGGTGCTGTTGTCCTTGAACAGTGCAGGGGAGAGGTTCGGGAAGATCGGGAGGGGCTCGCACGAGCCTCGGCGGAACAGATCGACCACCAGGGTGAGTGCGGCGACAGCCCGTTCGTGGCGGCGATCGGCCTCGGCGATGGGGATCTTCAGTACCCGGTCCTGATAGCCCTTGGCTGTCTTGGAGCTCGGGCGGTTGAGAAGCACCGAGGTCCAGTGGGGGTTGGGGTCGTGGGCGGTGAGGGCCATGAGATCGAGCCAGGGACCGAGGAGTTGCCGGTCGGAGGCCCTGGACACGCTCGCGGTGACCGGGCCGGGGTGGTCGCCGGCATGGTCGGCCACCGTGCCAATGAGGCGCGTGCCGTCGGGAAGGGTGATGTCGACGGCACGATGCTCCGTCGAGGGTTCGACGGCACCGAGTTTGTCGAGGCCTCTCATCAAAGCGTCGATCAGGTCTTCGGCGCCGGACAGTTCGTCCTCGGCCAGGCGCCCGGGTGGAAGGAGTTCGGCCGCACGCTCGCGTCGCAGGAATGATTGGGCATCGCCACCGGATCGGCGGTGGGCCAGGAACCGGTTGCGCAACCCCCAGGCCTCGAGCGGCTCGAGGGTAAGGACGAGATCTCGTCCCTCCGCGGCGCGAGGAACGCCGCTGGCCCCGGTGGCGGGAGCGACCAGTTTGCCCGTGTTGCGAGACGGCTTGTCGGGCAGCCTGACTTCGAGGATGGAGCGCACAAACCATCGGGGTGGATGGACGAGAAACTCGCGCAGGTCGGCCAAGGCGATCACCGCGGGGGTGGTGTCGGCGAGGGGTGTGGCCAGGAAGGGCCGGGCCTCTCCCGGTGAAAGGCGCGAGGCGGCTCCGGCACGGGCCAGCGGGTCGAAGCTCCACGGCCCGATGAGGCCGGCATCGACCGACGGTGAATCGACCGTGGCAAAGTTGCGCTCGTCGAAACTCTGGCGGGGGTGAGCGATCGTGAGCCGGGTGACGGCCGATTGACGCATTGCGGGATCGATGGTGTTGGTGACCACGTCGACCAGTTCGGCCATCACCACGGCGGCGGGGACCGACTGGTTGGTCACCACGCTCCGTCCGGTGCGGGTCACCACCAGGTTTTCCCGAGCCGCCAGCACGGTCTCGAGTAGGGACTGGCGGGCGTCAGAGCGACGGTCTCGGTCGCCCAGTCGAGGGTCGGCGGAGGTGAGGTCGTCGCCATTGGGGGATCCAGCGGCAAACGCCGACTCGTCCATGCCAAGCAGACATACCACCCGGTAGGGGATGCCGCGCAGGGGGGTGAGGGAAGAGACGGTGATCCCGCCGCGAAAGAAGTCGGAGCGACCGGCGGTGCCCTGGAGATGGCTACCCAGGAGATGGCGGATATCGGCCAATGCGAGGTCGACGCCGCATGTTTCGGATCCGATGACGGCCTGGGCGGCGAGGTCCTCCAACACGTTGACAAGCCGGATCTGTTGCCAAGCCATGTCGGGGTCAACGGCGAACAGTTCGGCTGCCGCGCCCTGGAGCAGCCGCAACCAGTCTTGTGCAGGTCGGGTGCCGTGGACGGCATCGGTCAGATCGGCCAGTCGAGCAAGGAGATCGGCCAGTCGGCCGGCGACAGCGGTGTCGGAGCCCTCGACGCCGATGGGGAGGATCTGGCCCACCGCGAGGGCGTCGGGATCATCGGAAATGCTGATGCCCAGGAGCAGGCGGTCGATGGCCGAACGCCATGACCCGGCCTCATAGGAGGCAGGGATGCCCCATCGCTCCCGGTGCGAACCGTCGAGGCCCCACCGTGTGTTGGCCTGTTCGACCCAGTCGGCCAGCGTCGTGAGGTCTTCGTCGTTGAGTCCGAATCGCTCCCGGACCGGACCGAGGTTGGCGAAATCCAATACGGCAGCGTCGGAGAAGCGACTATCGAGTAGTTCGACCAGGGCACCGAGCGCGCCGAGGAGGGGATAGGTGGCACGAAGGGACCGGTCGGTGAGTCGGTAGGAGAGGGCGGGGGCGCCGGGCACGGCGGCCTCCTCGGCGCGTCTTTCGGAACCTGCAGGCGGACCCAGCACCGATTCGATGAGCGGGGCGAACTCGTCGAGCGCGGGGCAGAATACCACGACGTCGTCCTCGGTGAGGGTGGGGTCGTCGGCCAGTAGGTGCAGGATCTGATCGCGCAATACCTCGACCTGGCGGGTGGTGCCATGGCACGTGTGGATCTGTATCGACCGGTCGGCGGGATCGGGTGTGAAGTTGCCCGCGGGGGCGGTGTCGGTATGGATGTCGCGTTGAATTTGCCCCAACAATGTGGTCGGTGCTTCCCCCGCGTCGGGTTCATGGTCGGTGAATTCGGTGAGGTGATCGGCCAGCAGGACCATGCTTTCGCGGGCCGGGCGGGCCCACGACAAGAGCAACGGATGAGAGACCAGTTCTGCGGACTGGTCTTCGCTGCGATGCAGGGGCCGATGTTGGGAGGTGGATGCCGAGGCGACCACGGCCCGGGTCATGGCCAGCGAGGGCTGGTGGGCCAGGAGGTGGACGTCGCGCTGGGTGCCGAGCGCTTCGAGCAATTCGAGGAAGGGTCCACCGCCGGGGAGGGTCGACAGCCCGAATAGTGATACCCGGGTGGGGATGTCGGAGGGGCAGTCGCCGGCCCGGATCTCGGCCAGGCGCTCCGCGTGGCGTTCTGCCGGGCTGGGCACGCCGATGCGGGCGTGGACGAGTCGCCATAGGTGGGGTTGCCAGGCTGAGCGGTCCGGCAGCGGCATGCCGGCGCCGTCGACGTCGTGGCCGGCCGCCCACCGGGCCAGCATGGACGGACGGTGCAGAAGGTAGCGGTCGAACAGGTCGGCGAGTCGTCGGGCCCGGCCCCACCGCGTGGCGCCGGGTGCCAGCCGGTTGAGTGGTCCGAGGCGTGTGTCGGTGGCCGTGGCAGCGCTCTCGAGTACATCCAGGACCACCCAGGCCACCCGGTCGAGGTGCCATGGATCGTTCGCCGTATCGGTGTCGGGGGCAAGGATCCGTCGGGCGAGGGTTCCGGGGAAGAGCATGTCCAGGTTGGCGGCCACACCGTCGGAGCGGTCGGGGCCGGAGGCGCCCAGTCGGCGGGCCAGTTCGAGGCCGAGCCAGCGCTGCACGCCGGCAGTGGTGACGACGATCCACTCCGGGGCCATCGGATCGGGCATCGGGTCTGCCAAGACCTGCGCGAGGCTCGCAGCAAGCTGTTGGGCGTCGCCGCCGCTCGTTACCCGAAGCATGCACCCACCCTAACGAAGGGTGCTGACAGCGGAGAGCGCCGCCCTTGGTCAGCCTTCGCTGGCGGAGGGGATGACCTGGCCTTTGCGATCAGCGATAGCGATATCGGCGGCAACGCGGGCGTTGTTGAGGACCAGTTGAACGTTGGCGTCAAGGCTGGCACCGGCGGTGAGTTCGACGATCCTCCCTAGTAGGAAGGGGCTGGTTTCCTTGCCGATGATGTTTTGGGCATCGGCCTCGGCGATCGCGGTGTTGATCGCCGTATCAATGACCGAACGCTCCATCCCGTATTCGACCGGGATGGGGTTGGTTACCAGCATCCCGCCCCCGACACCGAGGTCACGTCGTACTGCCATCACCGCAGCCACCCCGGCCGCGTCGTCGATCCGATAGTCAGCGCGGAAGTCGCTCTCGCGGCTGTAGAAGGCAGGCACCATGTCGGTACCGAAACCGATTACCGGCACGCCGTGTGTTTCCAAATATTCCAGGGTCAGTCCGAGATCGAGGATCGACTTGGGACCGGCACACACCACAACCACTTCGGTGCGGGCCAATTCTTGAAGGTCTGCAGACACATCGAAGGTGGTACCGGCTCCTCGGTGCACGCCGCCGATGCCACCGGTGGCGAAGACGCGCACGCCTGCCATCGCCGCCAGCATCATGGTGGCGGCCACCGTGGTGCCTCCGACTGACCCGTGGGCGATCGTGAAGGCGAGATCACGCCGACTTACCTTCACCGCAGTGTCACCGGCTTGGCCGAGAGCGTCGATCTCGTCGTCGCTGAGACCCACCCGCATCGTTCCGTCCATGACGGCGGTGGTGGCCGGCACGGCTCCGCGTTCTGTAATCGCAGCCTGCACGGCCAGTGCCGTCTCGACATTGCGAGGGTAGGGCATGCCATGGGTGATGATCGTCGACTCGAGAGCGACGACGGCTCTTTGGTCATGCAAGGCTTCGCCGACTGGGTCGCTGACAGTGAGATGAGGGTGTGTCACGGTGACGCTTCGTTGATGATGGTCTCGTGGTTCGTTGTGCACGAGCGCGAGTAGAGCAGATCGAGGTCATCGTTGCGAACCGGCTCGGTCCCCGGTTTCGAGCCGATGACATACGCTGGTTCGTAATGTCCATACCGACGAGTGGTAGTGAGATGGCCCCACGACAGAGTGGCCCTCATGTGTGGAAGTCACACGACGTCGACCATCCAGATGTGTGGACGTGGCGCCTCTCGAATGACGAAGTATCGGAGCTCCTCATTGCCTCGGCACCGTTCGTCGACGGTGACGAACACGACCTGGATGAAATCACGGCGGAGATGTTTCCGTTGCCTTCTCTCGGAGGAAGTCTCCTCCGGCTCCGTCGACGCGTGACTCACGGCCGCGGGTTTGAGGTCATTCGCGGCTTCCCCAGCGACGACGTGTCAGAGCAGCAATCGGCTGCAGTTTTCGCCGGGATCGGCGCGCACCTCGGTTCACTCCGCTCCCAGAACGCCGCTGGTGATTTGCTTGGTCATGTCAGAAACGTGGGGGCGGACCCGAGCGATCCGAACGTGCGGATTTATCAGACCAGCCGGCGGCAAACATTCCATACCGACTCCACTGATGTCGTGGGCTTGCTCTGCCTGGAGACAGCGGCGCAGGGCGGTGACTCGCTGCTCGTGAGTGCGGCGGCGATCTACAACGAGATACTTGATCGGGACCCAACACTGGCAGCAGTGCTGTTTCGGCCGGTGGCCACCGATCGCCGGGGTGAGGTGCCCGAGGGATGCGACCCGTACTTCATGATCCCCGTGCTCACATGGTTCGACGAGTCGCTCACTGTTTTGTATCAGCGCCAGTACATCGAGTCCGCTCAACGGTTCGAGGATGCGCCGCCGCTGACCTCTGAAGTCATCAAGGCACTTGACCTCTTCGACGAGGTTGCCAACTCTGCGTCGTTTCATATTCGGATGCGGCTTGAGGTCGGCGACATGCAGTTCGTGCACAATCACGTGCTGCTCCACGACCGCACTGGATTCATCGACAAGCCCAACTCGCCACGGCACCTTCTGCGTCTGTGGCTGTCTGTGCCTGATGATCGTCAACTCCCACCGATATTTGCCCAGCGATACGGAACGACCACCGTTGGGGACCGAGGTGGGATTCAAGCGGTTGGCGGCGACCAGAAATTCTCTGCAAACCCCCGTGCAGATATGCCAGAATAAGAGGCACTATTACGCAGAGGGTTGCTTTCGATGATCATCATCCAGGTGGCCAAGTCACTAGTCGCCATGCTGCTGGCCCCAATTCGAGTCCGGCGTCATCGGCCTCGTCCCCCTGAGGGGGCTGAGCACTACGCCATTGCCACGCTTGCTCTGTCGCCGGAGGCGGCGACGGCGAAGGCCGCCGATATTCCGGTCGCCCACACTCCGCCCGGGCGATGGAAGGACTGGCCGCCTTTGGTGCTGGCCGGATGTGACGACCCACTCGTCGAGGGTGCGCCAGATCTTCGCGGTGTGTGGCAGGTCTACAAGGGCCCGCTGAAGGGCCATATCGAGCGAAACGAGCAGGCGGGTTGTCGTGTGGTCGTGACGGCAGGTGGCATCGTCCACGACCTCTCGGCCGACGGTTCGATGATGAGCGACGAAGGTGTTGGCGGTGCTGATATCAGCGTGGCCGTTCGCTATGAGAACGGTCGGCTCAACTTTTACCTGAACAACAAGCGCCGGGTGGTCACCAGGTATCGAGACGGCGACGATCTCGTGTGGCGCTGGGGCCCGTACACAAACCGTCTGCGTCGGCTACACGGACCCAGCGATGCTCGGTAATGCAACGGTGGCGGGCGGGCGTGCGGGTTGCTCGGCGTCAGCGAGGAGTTGCTGGTGCCAACGCTGCGTTCGTTGTTGGGGTAGTGCCAAGATGAGCCGCCCTCCCACCGCCTACCCCCCTCGTGAAGGAAAATCTGATGACTGATTTCAAGGGAACGATCGGCCACACGCTCGCCGAATCGGAGCCCCACTTCGTCGAGCCACCGCATCCCGGTGATGATGCGCCAAACGTGGTGATCGTGTTACTTGACGACACGGGGTTCGCCCAGCTTGGTTGTTACGGGTCTGATATCGACACCCCGAATATCGATGCCCTTGCCGGAGATGGTGTGCAGTTCACCAACTTCCACGTCACCCCCCTGTGCTCGCCGACTCGGGCTGCATTGCTCACGGGCCGCTCGCAGCACGCCGTCGGCATGCGCGGCGTATCCAACTGGCGAACCGGCTTCCCGCACCAGTTAGGCCATATCTCCAACAACGCCGCCACCGTCGCCGAAGTGCTGCACGGCGAGGGGTATGCCACGTTCTGCACCGGTAAATGGCACCTCGCCCCGACGCAGAACATCTCCGCTGCCGGACCCTTCGATCAATGGCCGTTGGCCCGTGGCTTCGATCGCTTCTACGGATTTCTCGAAGGAGAGACCGATCAGTTCCATCCGGAGCTGGTGCGCGACAACACGCACATCGACCCGCCCGCCGCGCCCGAAGACGGCTACCACCTCAGCGAGGACCTGGTCGATCAATTGCTGCAGATGGTCAACGACAGCAAGGGCGTGCGACCCGACCGGCCGTTCTTCGCCTATCTGCCGTTCGGGGCGACGCACGCTCCGCACCAGGCGCCGCAGTCCTACATGGACAAGTACCGCGGGCGCTACGACGAAGGATGGGATGTCATCCGCCAACGCTGGTACGAACAGCAGCTGAAACTCGGCGTGATCCCCGAAGGCACAACGCTTGCTCCCCGCAACCCCGGCGTCGACGCGTGGGACGACATTCCCGAGAACCAGCAACGGCTTGCATGTCGGCTGCAGGAGGCGTTCGCCGCTTTTCTCGATCACGCCGACGATCAGATCGGTCGACTGGTTGATGGTCTGCGCGATATGGGTCAACTCGACAACACCATCATTGTGGTGCTGGCCGACAACGGTGCGTCCCAAGAGGGGGGCCCATTCGGGGTCATGCACGAGATGAAGTTCTTCAACGGCATCCTCGAAACCCCAGACGAAGCCATCGAACGAATCGATGACATCGGCGGCCCGCACAGCCACACCAACTATCCGTGGGGCTGGGCGCAGGCCGGCAACTCGCCGTTCCGCTGGTACAAGCAGAACACCCATGAGGGCGGAGTCCACGTGCCGATGGTCATGCACTGGCCCGAGGGGTTCAGCGATGAGCAAGCGGGCTCGACACGCGACCAGTTCGTGAACGTCTCCGACATTGCGCCGACGATCTATGACCTGCTCGGGATCACCCCGCCCGAGACCTATCGCGGCGCGGAACAGATGCCGGTCACCGGGCACTCCTTCGTGGCGGTGCTGAACGACGCGAACGCGCCCGCAGTCAACACACTCCAGTACTTCGAGAACAGCGGAAGCCGTGCGCTCATCAACGAATGTGACGGCGTGTGGTGGAAGGCCGTCACCAAACACAACATGGGCGACGACTTCGACACCGAGCCGTGGGAGTTGTACGACCTTTCGGCTGACCCATCAGAGTGCGACAACCTGGCTGAGACCCAGCCGGACAAGCTGGCTGAAATGGTCGACCTTTGGTGGCAGGAAGCGCAGCAACATGGTGTCCTCCCGCTCGACGACCGGGGCTTCGAACTGTTCAACCATCAACTCACCGCCCACGCCCCGCACCGACCCGACCGTCGCTACTCGTACCGGCCTCCGATGTCACCAATTCCCTCTTCCGCATCAGCTTCGGTTGGCGGACGAGCATTCGATCTCACCGCTCAAGTCACCCGTGACACCGGGGAGGACGGCGTGATCTGGGCAACTGGCAACGAAAACTCGGGTATGTCGGTGTTCGTGCAAAACGATCGTCTCGTGGTCGACTACAACTCGTTCAACAATCACACCATCGTGGAGTCCGCCGGAAAGGTTCCTACGGGCGACGTCACGCTGCAGGTCCACCTTGAGCGCGACAGCCGCACCACAGGCTGGGCCGAGGTTTCGATCAATGGAAAGGCCAGCGGTCGAG
>Ga0315324_10000024_pt1 | contig 66575 bp, 63 predicted proteins | sample M150021515metaG_FD_203919 | JGI IMG/M metagenome (GOLD analysis project Ga0315324, IMG submission 203919) | Ammonia-oxidizing marine archaeal communities from Monterey Bay, California, United States - M1 500m 21515 | ecosystem: Environmental > Aquatic > Marine > Intertidal zone | place: USA...
AGCGGCGGGTCGATTTCAGCCTCGAGTGCGGCGAGGTCGATCACGTCCTCCGGAGCGCTTTCGGCCTGGAGCGCTCCGTCCTCGCCGAGCGCTTCCTGCACCACAGGCGCGGCGTAACGCGCCATGCCCAGAAGAGCGATACCGACGATGAGGAGCAGGAAGAGGCCCTGTATGTGACTGCGCATAGAAGATTCCTCTGACTGGATGGTCTCTCACATGACGTTGGAATTCGCGTCGAGTTTCCTAATCGTCACGAAGTTGAAATGCGCGCTTGGGCTTCGTCGAGGGCAGCAACGACGAAGCCGGCGATTCCGTCGGGGAGCTTGTCGCGTCGAAATGCACGTCCGCCGAGCCAGTCGCCGCCAAGCAGGGTGACGACATCGCCGACCTTCTCGACAACTTTTCCGGCGTGCACAGCGTAGGTGACGAACCCGGCCGTGGGCTTGCCCCAGATGCCGGGCATGTCGAGTAGACGGCCCGCATCGCCGGGACGGTGGCCGGCAACGATGATGCCGTCGGTCCACGTGCCGAGGAAGACGATGCCGGCGTCGGTGAGAAATTCCAGATTGACTTTACCGGTCGGCCACACACCGACCTCATGGCCGAGTTCTTGCGCGCTGGCGCCGATCAACTCGGCGGCACGAGCGGTGTTTCCGGTTCGGCTCTCGTAGATAACGGCGACCTTCACGCTGGGTCCTTTGGGTCAGTGCGGACAGACCCCCGCAGCCTATTCAGTCAAAGACCGCGGTGTTGCGTCCGGCCGAACCCTTCACGGGTGAGAGGTCAGTTGTTGTTGCGATTTAGTAGTCGTTCCCGGATCTTTGTGCATGCTTGGCACACCGGGTACTTGGCTGGATCCCGATTCGGGACCCAGACCTTGCCGCACAGCGCCCGCACAGGGGCACCCTCGACTGCGGCCCTTGTTGCGTCGGCCTTGCGCACATAGTGAGCGAACCGGTCGTGGTCGCCCTCGTCGGTGACCGGATTGGTGACGGTCTCCTCAACGGGAGCGATGGTGGTGAGAGGTGCCGGGGCATCGGGCATGGTCTCAGTATGGCGAGGGTCCGAGCGCTTGCCGCGTGATCTTGGCTGGGCCGCCCGTCGAATTTCGCCTTCGCTCGTTGGCATTCTCTTCTATGTCAACCCGACATTCCAGTTCTTGATAGATGGCTTGGTGTACAACGAACTATGATCTACTCGCCACAATAGAGGACGGCAATCACTAGGCCCGGTGGGTGTTGGCGACGATGGCGTCGCGCATCTCTTCCCATCGGGACTCCGGCAGATCGTGTCCCATATCGGGAAACAGCAAGAGTCGAGAGCCAGGAACTGCGGCTGCGGTGGCGGTACCGCCACTCGGCTTGACCAGCGGGTCGACCGTGCCGTGGATGACGAGCGTTGGACAGGTCACCTGGCCCAGTTGAGCGGTGCGGTCTGTGCTGGCGCTGATGGCTGCGGTCTGGCGACCAATACCTGCCGGGGTAAAGCTTCGGTTGACACTTTCCTGGGCGCGGACGCGATACGCGTCGGCATCGAACTGTGGCCCCGAGATTGCTTCGAACATCTTTATTGCTCCGTCGACCGCCGTCTCTTTTGTCGGTGTTGGCCGGTTTGCGAACTGGCGGACCAGCGACCAGGAAAATCCGCCGTTCTTGCGATCGCCCGTGTTGGACATGACCGAGCAGAGCGATCGCACACGAAGGGGATGACGGATGGTGAGTGCCTGAGCGATCATGCCACCCATCGACATCCCCACGACATGTGCCGAGTCGAGTTTGAGGTGGGCGAGAAGTCCGGCAGCATCGTCTGCCATATCATCAAGCGTGTAGCCCACGTCCTTTAGAGGCTTCTGGCGGATTGCGGCCCAGACAGCGCGCCGATGGCTCGGAGGTGTCCAGTCGGTTTGCGTTGAGAGTCCGATGTCGCGATTGTCGAACCGGATTACTTGATAGCCGGCTTTCACGAACAGCTCGACAAATTCGTCGGGCCAGTCCACCAACTGCCCACCAAGTCCCATGACCAGCAGCAGTGGCTCACCCTCTCCGGTAATCTCGTATTCGATGTTGATTCCGTCTTGAACCTCGACCATAGGCATGGAGGCAAGCTATCGGGGTCAGCCCAGCAACTAAGCGGCGGTCTTCACCGAACGCCGAAGCGCCCGCAAGCACGTGGTACGGCTCTGCGGTTTGATGCCAAGGGAGCCGATCGGCGACTGTGGTGAAAGCCAAGAATCCGTACGAGCAGAGCGTCGATGACGGACTAGTCCTCGATCTGTTCGGCGGCCGATGTCCACTCGTCCATGAGCCTGACGGCTCGATCTTTGGCAGCTTCGTGTTCGGTGGCGAGGCGGTGTACTTCCTCGGGACGGTCGTAAATCTCAGGATCGGCGAGTTGGGTGTGAAGGTTCGCGACCTTGGCCTCGGCCTTCTCCAGTTCGCGCTCAAGCTTCTGCACCTTCTTGCGTAGGCCCTGGGAGCCTTGTCGAACCTTGGCGCCTTCCTTGCGTTTTTCGGCGCGAGGATCGGCGGCCTTGCTCAGACCGGTTGATGCCCGGGCGACTTTGGACGGATCCGGCGGGGTGAGGATCTCATCGGGCACGCCGTCGTACCAGGTGGCTCGGCCGTCGCGGACATCGATGACAGCATCAGACACGTTGCGGATCAGGTGGCGATCATGCGTGACGAGTAGCACCGTGCCCGGGTACGCCGCGAGTGCATCTTCCAAGACGTCGCATGATGGAAGGTCGAGATGGTTGGTGGGCTCATCGAGCACGAGCAAGTTGACCGGCTCAATCATCGTGCGAGCGAGTGCCAGACGGGTGCGTTCGCCGCCGGACATATCGCGCACCATGCGGTCTGCGGCGTCGCCGGGGAATCCGAACGAGCCCAGGATCGTGCGTAAATTACGCTTGCCGGCATCGATGCCGCCTGAGAATGCAGCGATGGCTGTCTTCTCGAGATCGAGTTCGTCGGCCTGGTGCTGGTGAAACATTGCCACCTTCACGTTGTTGCCCAGTTGAGCCGTGCCCGATGAGGCGCTGAGTTCACCCAGGATCAGTCGTAGCAGCGTGGTCTTGCCAGCGCCGTTGGGGCCCACGAGGGCCACGGTTTGACCCCGCTCAACTGCGAGAGTCACATCGGAGACGACGGGAATGTCGCCGTAGCCGATCGTGGCGTGATCGAACTCGGCCACCACCCGTGATGATCGGGGAGGCTCGGGGAACTGGAACTTCGCGACCAGTTCCCGGCGATCGGGAGCCTTGATCTTCTCGAGTTTCTCGAGTGTCTTGATGCGGCTTTGTACCTGGCGAGCCTTGGTGGCCTTGTAGCGGAAGCGGTCGACGAACTGCTCGACCCGAGCAATCTCACGAGCCTGGCGGGCGGCCGCTGCCTCGATGCGTTGGAGCCGTTCTTCTCGGGCCACCACGAACTCGGCGAAGCCGCCGACATATTCGAGGGCGGTGCCTTCGGCGAGTTCGACCACTCGGTCTGCCACGACGTCGATGAAGTCGCGGTCATGGCTGACGAACAGGAGCGCACCGGGCCACGCAGCCAATTGTTGTTCGAGCCATGCGACCGAGTCGACGTCGAGATGGTTCGTCGGCTCATCGAGGATGAGGACATCAGGACTGGCCAGCAGCAGGCGGGCGAGAGCTACCCGCATCCGCCATCCACCAGAGAGTTCTTGGACCGGACGGTCGGCGTCGGAGTCCTTGAACCCGAGACCCGAGAGCACCTTGCGGGCCTCGGCCTCGAGTGCGTAGCCGCCCATTGCTTCGAAGCGACCTTGTACGTCGCCGTACTCGTGGAGGACCTTCTCCTGGTCGGCGGTGGGGTCTGAGAGCGCAATTTCGAGTTCGTGCAGACGGTGAGCGAGATCAGAGAGTGGGCCGGCTCCGGCGATGACTTCTTCGATGACCGAGCCGGTGGCGGTGTCGACAAGATCCTGGGGCAAGTAGCCGAGGGTCATGTCCTTTGGCTTGGTGATCGATCCCTCGTCCGGATCGGCGTCGCCGACCAGGATTTCGATCAGGGAGGTCTTCCCCGTGCCGTTACCGCCGACGAGAGCGATGCGGCGACCAGCGGACAGTTGGAGGGTGACGTCGGAGAACAACGTCCGCGGTCCATAGGACCGACCGAGGCCGGAAGCAGTGAGCATGATCGTCTACGCGAAATAGCGGTCGAGCGCTGACTCAGCCGCGGGCACGCATGCCTGGGTTGGGTCGTCGGCCTCGAGGCGGCCAAGCCAGGTGACAGAGGCATAGCCCGCCATGACGGCGCCACCGTCGGCATCCTCGGGAATCTGGATGGCATCGCCCCAGCTCATCTCGACATGGAACGTGTCGGTGTGGCCGGGTGCCGGCTGCATCTGGGCCCGCTCGATGGCGCGAGGCGGCTCCGAGCCCACACGGGTACGACGCCAGCCCTTCATGTCGGCCGCCTGCTTGTTGGGAACATTGATGTTGAGTACGACCGGGTCTGTGGGTACGTCGGCCACGAGTTCACCGACCATCAGCGCAGCGACATCGGCCGCGCCCTGCCACTGCTGGTTGTCGAGCACCGACTCCCATCCCTGGCCTTCCACCCCGAAGTAGTCGACGGACTGGCTGACGGCCACACCACTGATCCCGCCGTTGCGGGCGGTGAGGCAAGCGCCGACCGTGCCGGAGTGGTACACGCTGCGGCCGACGTTGGCGCCGGGATTGATCCCGGAAACGACCAGATCGATGTCGCCGAACACGCCCAGCCGACCGAACATGGCGCACAGCGCCGGTGGCGCGCCGACGGACCATGCCTCATCGATGCCATCGATGGACTCGCGCTTCACGTCGGGCTTCATCTGGTGGAGCGGTCCGAGCGCCGCACCGAAACCGGAGTATTCGCTGTCGGGGGCGGCGATGACGACGTCCCCGAATGGCGTCATCGAACGAGCGAGCACGTGCAGCCCGATCGAGTCGATGCCGTCGTCATTGGTCACGAGAATTCGCACCCGTCGACCCTATCTGGGAGGGTTCGCTTCAGACGCTGACGCCAGCGAGGGCAACAAGCCCTGCACCGTGCAAGACCACGCCGATCATGACCAGAGCATGCCAGGTCTCGTGGTATCCGAATACACCGGGCCAGACGTTGCCAGCCTTGTGATGCAGTAACACGCCACCCACCGAGTAGGCGACACCACCGGCGAGCACGAGTGACAGCACCACGAGCCCGCCACCGAGCAGGAAGGGTATGAGCAGCACGCCGGACCAGCCCAGCACCCCATAGAGCCAGTTGCCGGCTGAATCGAGTTGGGTGAGGTTTCGAACCTTGTGGCGGAATCCGACCAAGGTGACGAGCCAGACGACAGTCACGATCGGTGCGGCCACCGTGTTGGGTGCCGACAGCAGCCAGTATGCGGTCTGGGTTCCGGCAATCGCCACGAAAATCGTGCCGTGGTCGATGCGACGTGCGAGCAGCTTCGCCTCATCAGATGTGGTGTGGCAGTGGTACACGGCGCTCGCGGTGAGCATTGCGACGATGGAGAAGGTGAATACGGCCAGCGCAACGCTGCCTCGCACATCTTGCGCGAGCAGCGTCAACGCCACGCCTGCTGCGAGCGCAGGGGCGATGGACACTTGATGGATGCGTCCACGGAGGCGAGGTACCGGAAGGCCGTCGATACCAAATTGTAGTGCTGGACGGGCTGCTGGATCAGTCGGGGCGTTGGTGCACATGATGCTCGTTCGACGACCGAGAAGCTGACCCGGTTCCAGGGGTGCTTCGGCGGCTCTCACTGGTTTCTCACCTTTCCATGCCACGCTTGGGGTCTATGCCGCAGATTCTGATCGCCGAAGATGACCGCCGCGTGCGGGAATCACTTGAGCGCGCCCTCACCATCGAGGGCTACGACGTGCGCGCCGCCAACGACGGCGCCGCGGCGCTTGAACTTCACGCCGCCGCGCCGGCGGACCTTCTTTTGCTCGATGTATCGATGCCAAACGTCGATGGCCTCAGCGTGTGTCGCCGTCTACGTGATCGTGGCGACCACACCCCAGTTCTGATGCTGACTGCTCGCCATGAGATCGACGATCGGGTCGCTGGTCTTGACGCGGGGGCGGACGACTATCTGGTCAAACCCTTCGCCCTCCCCGAACTGCTGGCCCGAGTGCGGGCGCGACTGCGTTCGGTCGCGGATGACGACGATGGTTCGCTGACGCTCGGCGACCTCCGTATCGATATTGACGGCCGTCGAGCCGATCTGGCCGGACGGTCGATCGAGTTCTCCCGAACTGAGTTCGACCTACTCGAGATCCTGGTGCGCAATCGCGGTGTGGTCCTGAGCCGTCTCGCCCTCTATGACGCCGTTTGGGATGGTGAACTCGAAACAGAATCGAAGACGCTCGACGTGTATGTCGGCTATCTGCGCAAGAAGCTCGAGACCGACACCAGTCCCCGTTTGATCCATACGGTTCGTGGCATCGGCTACGTGGCCCGGGACGACGCGTGACGCTGCGAGCACAGATAGCGCTGCTCGTTGCCTCGGTTGTGACGGTGGTTGTCGCCGTGGTCGGCGTCAGCGTGCACAGATCTGCCGAAGCCGAGCTCGTCGAAGAAGTTGATCTCGAGCTTCTTCAGCGAGGAAGCGCTGTGTCTGGCGCTGGTCGCGGCGGTCGGGGGTTTGTGGCCCCCGACGAACAGAGTGACTTTCAGAGAGAAGTCAGCGGCAGGACTTTTGTGCGGCTGTTGAGCCAGGAGGGCGGCCATGTTCTTTTTCGGCTTGGCGACGAGTTCGAGGCGCCGTCGAGCCAGACATTTCTCGAGGATGCGGACGAGCACGCCACAATCACCTCCGGCATGATCGGTGAGGATCGCGCTCGCGTGGTGACGATCGTGTTGGAAGGGCGTGGCTATGTCCAGATTGCTCGCTCGCTTGCCGAGATCGATCAATCGCTCGCCGATCTTCGCAATCGCATTCTCGTGATTGGTTCGCTGGCAGTGGTCGCTGCCGCGGTGCTCGCGTCGATGTTGGCAGCCCGCACGGCCGCGCCGATCATGCGCCTGACCGTGGCCGCTGAAGCAGTCGCCAACACCGGGGATCTCGATCAACCCGTGGATGGCGCCGGTGGTGATGAGGTCGGGCGCCTCGCTTCCAGCTTCAACGCGATGCTCGGTGCATTGTCGTCGTCGAAGCGACAGCAGCATCAGCTCGTAATGGATGCCAGCCATGAGCTCCGCACTCCTCTGACGAGCTTGCGCATGAACGTCGACCTCCTTCGCGGAGGCTCGGAAATTTCGGCCGACGTCCAGACTGAGATCATGGGCGACATCGACGCCGAACTCGCTGAACTCAGCGAGATGGTGGCCGAGTTGGTTGACCTGGCCGCCGATGTGCGAATCGATGAAGAGTTGAGCCTGGTCACGCTCTCGGAGATCGCTGAGCCAGTGATCGAACGAGCGCGTCGCCGTACCGGCCGTGACATCCTGCTCACTGCTACGAAGAACACTGCGCTTGAAGCCCGCCCAAATGCTCTCAGCCGGGCCATCCGAAATCTGATCGACAACGCGGCCAAGTTCTCTCCGGCGGGGTCACCCATCGATGTCGTGATCGACGGCGGTTCGTTCACCGTCAACGACGCCGGCTCGGGCATCCCCGGCAATGAACGCCATCTCGTCTGGGACAGATTCCATCGTGTCGAGTCATCTCGTGCTCTACCGGGCTCGGGTCTCGGCCTCGCCATCGTGCGTCAGGTCGTGGATGCCCATGGTGGTTCGGTGATGATCTCCGACTCGCCGACAGGCGGCGCAGCGGTGGGGTTCTCCGTTCCCACAATCGACGACTGATCCCGTCATTGCCGAAGTTGGCGTATCGCTGGAGCCGGCCGTAACCCTGAACGACGGCACGATAGTGAAAACGCGACGGTGCCGGGGCCCGAGGGCCCCGGCACCGCTGGGTGGGGGATTGTGTTGGGGGACTAGGCGTCTGGGTCGATGTCAGCCGGGCCACCGCGACGGCCATGGCCCTTGCCAGGCTCGGCCTCGCCGCTGACGATGTCTTTGGCGTGCTGCTCAACGTTGGCGAGGATCTCGTCGGCCTTCTCCTGATCGATACGACCCGACTCGAGGGCGGTCGCCACACGCTGTTCAGCCTGAGCGACGAGTGCGTCGACGACATCGTCGACCGATACGCCTTGCTCGGCGGCGAGGTCAGCGATCGTGCTGCCGCCCTTGAGTGCATCACGAATCTCGCTGCCGTCGAGGCCGAGGACGTCGGCGAGCACGCCGGTGCCACGCTGGCCGGGGCCGTGTTGGCCGCGGCCGCCGTCTTCAGGACGGGCTTCTTCAAGGGCACCAACGACGGCGTCGACTTGCGAGTCGGTGAGGGTGCCATCTTCGACGAGTGGCTGCAGGGCTTCAGTGATGCGCTCGCTGAAATCCGGATGAACCATCTCGGTCTCCTCGACCGGAGTGGCGTCGTCCTGGGCACCGGCGATGCCGGGGGCGAGCAGGGTTGCGCCCGCTGCGGCGCCACCGAGGGTGGAAGCTGCAATCAGGCTGGCGGTGAGCTTGGTGGTCTTCATGTACATGTCTCCTTGGGAGGGTTGGGGGTACTTGCCTCTCTGGAAATGCACTCTCACAACCCGAAGTAAGAGCATCGGAAGCGGACCTCATGAATTTGGTGAAGAACATGTGAGGGAAGTGTGAGCTCTAAGCTCCGGCGGTGACCCAGCGGCCCTTCCTCACCGATCGCCTTCAGGGATTCGGCACCACGATCTTCGCTCAGATGTCGGCGCTTGCAGCCAAGACCGGCGCGGTGAACCTCGGTCAAGGGTTCCCTGACACCGATGGCCCGATCGAGGTCAGCGAGGCCGCGATCCAAGCCATCAGAGACGGCCACAATCAGTACCCACCGGTACCGGGCATCCCGTCGCTGAGGCAGGCAGTCAGTGAGCACCGAGCCCGGTTCCGTTCTCAACGGTTCGATCCCGACAGTGAGGTACTCATCACCGCAGGCGCCACCGAGGCACTCGCGGCCGCCATGCTCTCGTTGACTGGGTCCGGTGACGAGGTCGTGACCTTCGAGCCGTACTACGACTCCTATGCGGCCGGTATCGCAATGAGCGGAGCGCGTCGTCGAGTTGTCACCCTGCGAGCGCCCGACTTCAGCTTTGATCCTGATGAACTCGCGGACGCGTTCAACGCGAACACCAAGGTCCTTCTTCTCAATACGCCACACAATCCGACCGGCAAAGTTTTTACTCGTGAGGAGCTCGACCTGCTCGCTCGCCTCTGTATCGAGTACGACGTTGTGGCCGTAGTCGACGAGGTCTACGAGCATCTGGTCTTTGACGGCGAGCACATCCCACTTGCCACATTGCCAGGTATGGCAGAGCGCACGCTGACGATCTCCTCTGCGGGCAAGATCTTCTCGTTCACGGGTTGGAAGATCGGCTGGGCGTGCGGACCAGAGCCGCTTGTCACCGCAGTTCGGACGGCGAAGCAGTTCCTCACCTTTGTCAATGGCGCGCCGTTCCAGCACGCGATCGCGGTCGGACTTCGGCTGGGCGATGACTTCTTCCACGGCTACACGGCGGCGATGGCGGCGAAGCGAACCCGGCTTTGTGACGGGCTTGAAGCAGCGGGCTTTGATGTGTTGCGTCCCCAGGGGACCTATTTCGCCACATGCGATATCTCCCCGCTCGGCGGCACCGACGGTGTCGACTTCTGCCTCGCCCTCCCCGACCGGGCGGGGGTCGTGGCAGTGCCGAGCCAGGTGTTCTACGACAACACCGATGCGGGCCGACGCCTCGTTCGGTTTGCCTTTTGCAAAAAGGACAGTGTGCTCGATGAAGCCGTCGAGCGACTCGCCGTGCTCAAGGCCAACCGATGACTCTGCCTACCGCCGCTATTCAGCACGACATCGTCTGGGAAGATCCCACCGCCAACATGGTGCGTCTTCGTCCCATGATCGAACAGGCCGCGGCAGACGGCGCTCGTCTCATCGTCATCTCTGAGATGTGGTCAACCGGCTTCACCATGAATGTCACTGAGATGGCCGAGTTTTCCGGCGGGCCGACGCCGACGTTCATGCGCGAGATAGCGGAGTCGACGGGCGCCTGGATTGCGGGTTCTTTTCCTGAGCTCACAGACGGCTACGAGCGCCCGACCAATCGACTCTTGATCGCCGGCCCCGATGGTGAGGATCACCGATATTCAAAGGTCCACCCGTTCTCGTATTCAGGCGAGGACCAGCACTACTCGGCGGGTCGTGACCACATCACCATAGAGATCGAGGGCGTCCGCATTACGCCAACAATCTGCTTTGACCTGCGCTTTGCCGACCAGTACTGGAACATGGCTGCCGAGACCGACTGCTATCTCGTCCCCGCCAACTGGCCTGGGACTCGGAGCGCCCACTGGACGTCACTGTTGCGGGCGCGCGCCATCGAAAACCAGGCCTACGTCGTTGGCGTGAACAGGGTCGGTTCCGGCAACGGTCTTGACTACAGCGGCGATACGCGAATCGTCGACCCGATGGGTGAGATCACCGAGGCTACGCCTGGTATCGAAATGACAATCATGGTGGACATCGATCCGAGCGTCGTCGCCGACACTCGGGCTCGATTCCCGTTCATGCTTGACCGCTGAGCTAGCCGGTCAGGGTTTCGCGGAGCTCGCGCTTGACGAACTTGCCGTTGGCGTTCTGCGGCAGGGGTTCGTCCACGAAGAAGACGACCTCGGGGTGCTTGAACTTGGCGATGCGGTCGGTGAGATGAGCCGACAGGCCGGCCTCATCGAGGGTGGATCCCGGGGTGCGGAAGATAGCGATGGCCACCTTTTCGCCGAGACGCTCATCCTCCACGCCGAAGGCGGCTGCCTCTGCCACCTCAGGGTGTTCGTAGATCGCGGTTTCCACCTCGCTGCAATAGATATTTTCACCGCCGCGGATCACCATGTCTTTGGCGCGGTCGACGATGAAGACAAAGCTGCTGTCGTCGACGGTGACGATGTCGCCCGTTCGGAACCAACCCTCCGGCATCGATTCGGCGGTGGCCTCGGGACGGTTGAGATAGCCCTTAACGACCGCTGGGCCCTTTACGACGAGTTCGCCGAACCCGCCGGCTTCGACCTCATTGCCGTCTTCGTCGACGACCTTGTATTCGAACGTCGGCATGATCGGGCCGGCTGAAGCTGGCTCAGCGGTGAAGAACACGCTGGAGATAGCAGTGATGATGCCGTGGGTCTCGGTCAGGCCGTAACCGGTTTGGGGCTTGACGGCACCGGCGGCCTTGTCGATCTTGTCGACGAGATCGGGTTGTAGGGCTGCGCCACCGCCGCCCATGGACTCGAGGCTCGAGGTGTCTCGAGTCTTCCAGTCGGCGTGGAGCAGCATCTCTCGGCTCATGGTGGGAACGCCAGTGAAGGTCGTGACCTTCTCTCGCTCGATGAGTTCCAGCGCGCGGGCAGGATCCCACTTTCGCATCAGCACGATCTTGGCGCCGATGGCAGTCCCGGGGTGGAGTACGCAGTTGTTGGCGGTGACGTGAAAGAGCGGCGTCGGCACCATAATCACGGGGATACCGGGCTCTTCGGCCGGCGGTTGGCCGGCGGCGGCGGCGAGCTTTGCGCCCGCCATGGCAGCTGCGGCGTTAGCGAAGGCCATGTGTAACAGGTTGTGGATGCAACCACGATGGGTGAGCTGGGCCCCCTTGGGGAAGCCGGTCGTGCCTGACGTGTAAAAGATGCACATGTCGTCGTCGGGCTGAATGTCAGCCTCAGGAAGCGAGTCGGGAGCATTGGCAGGATCGACGACGTCTTCCCAGCGGCTGGCATCGTCGGGTAGGTCGAGTTCGGTTCGCACAGACATGACGTGCAGTGGCCGCTCGGCCCGCAGTTCAGCGAGGAGGGGAGTTACCCGCTCGAGGCGCTCCTCGTCGCAGATGAGAACCTTGGGCTCAGCATCGGTGAGGCCGAAGCTCATCTCCTGACCGGTCCACCATGCGTTCATTCCGACTGCGGCAGCGCCGAGTGAACTAATCGCCCAGTAGGAGAAGACCCACTCGGGGAAGTTTCGCATGGCAATGGCGACGCGGTCACCGGCTTGCACACCGTGTTCGTTGTGGAGGACGTCGGCCAGCGAGCGGACGATGGCGTGCGCCTCGGTAAACGTGTAGGCCTCGTCTTCGTAGACGAGGTAGGTGGCATCGCCATGAGCGGCTGAGCTTTCCCAGAGCAATCTCATGTTGGGAGGAGCGGCATCGAAAGTGCGCATGGTCATGCCGCGCACCTCGGTTTCGCTCCAGGCAAAGGGGGCACCCGGCGCGGTCAGTTCGGCCCATGTTTCCATCAAGACGTCTTTCACGCCGCTATTGCTAGCGCCCGTAGGCCCTGATTGTGCATTCGGGTCTGTGAATCAACGCGGAAGGTGCGAGAGTTGCCACCGAGATTGCGGTAGCCGTGGCGGGGACCTAGACCTTCACCATGTCGATCTCTCCCATGTCCGACTTCGATCCCGATGCCACGATTATCTCCGTACTTACAGATCGGACTGCGATCGCTGACCCGTATCCGCGGTACCGAGCGCTGCGCGAGCACGCGCCGATCCATAAGACGGCATTGGCGAAGATGTGGATCGTCAGTTGCTATGACGATGCTCGGGCTGTGCTCCGAGACCCTCGCTGTGGCAACCCGAGTCCGGAGATGTTCGAGCAGGGGCGGGCCGGTATCGATGGCTCGATGCGCCGCGCCCGGTCCCGGGAGTCGCTCTCGATTCTGCAGTTGAACCCACCTGATCACGGCCGGATTCGTGGGCTTGTCGCCCGGGCATTCACGCCCCGACGAGTCGAGAAGCTGCGACCTGAAGTCGAGGCCATCGCCGACCAGTTACTCAACGCCATGGGTGGCAGTGGTGATTTCGTGAGTGGCCTCGCGTTTCCGTTGCCCGCGAACGTGATCTCAGCCCTTGTCGGGGTACCAGAAGAGGATCGCGAATTTCTGCGTCCGCTCATCGGTGACCTTACGGTGGGAATCGAGCCATCCGCATCCGATGATGAGATCGCTCAAGCTGACGCTGCCGGGGCGACCATGCGGGAGTACCTGGCCGATCTCATCACCGCTCGCCGAGCCGACCCCGGCGACGACTTGCTCAGCGTTTTGATCCACGCCAACGAGGACGGCGATCAGCTCACCGAGAACGAGATCCTCATCAACACGTTGCTGATCTATGCCGCCGGGTTTGAGACCACCACGCATCTGATCGGCAATATGTTCCGAGCCTTCGTGGCGAACCCTGCCCAACTCGATCGGGTGAGGGTTGATCGGTCACTTATCCCGGGCGCTGTGGAAGAGGTTCTGCGATACGACCCGCCGGTGCAACTCGACGGGCGCTATCTGCACGAGTCGATGGAACTCGGCGGACACACCATCGAAGAGGGCGACTCGATCATCACCCTGATCGGTGCGGTGAACCGAGACCCGGCCCACTTTGAGAACCCGGACGTCTTTGACGTCGGCCGAACCGATACCCAAACCTTGTCGTTTGGCTCGGGAATCCACTATTGCCTCGGCGCCGCGCTAGCCCGACTTGAGGGCCAAGTGGTGCTCGGCAAGCTGCTCGATCGGTACCAGACATGGGAAATCGTGGGGGAGCCGACGTGGCGACCACGGATCACGCTGCGAGGAGTGGAGCGCATGGAGGTGTCGCTCTCCTGAGATGGGTGTGTTGCCGGGATGCAGTAACCCCCCCCGGATGAGCGTCGTCGCAACCGATGCCGTTCGCTCCCGGTGCCAACCCGTCAAAGGACCAGCCGAAGCCGTTCACCCTGATCGGATTCCTCCTCGAGTAGGGGTAGCGTCGCCAACCGGATGAACCGCAGCATCACGCTTCGAACTTGGCAGCATGACGCGTTGCGGGACTTCTTGGCCCATGATCGGCCCGACTTCCTGATGGTCGCCTGTCCAGGTGCGGGAAAGACGACCTTTGCCCTCACCGCGGCCCGGCACTGGCTTCGCGGGGAGCGGCGACCGCTGGTTGTTGTGGCGCCCACTCGGCACCTGAAAGTGCAGTGGGCGACAGCTGGTGAACGTTTTGGTTTCCATCTTGAACCCGAATGGGATCCGACCACCGGAGCTATTCCCGATGACATGCACGGCATCATCGTGACCTACGCCCAGGCGGCGTCGGCATCAAGAGTGCTGAGTCAGGTCAGTCGCGACGGCATGGTGATCCTCGACGAGGTACACCACGCCGGCGGCGACAAAACGTGGGGCGAGGGAGTGGCCACCTCCTTTGCCGATTCTGCCGTCAGGTTGCTGCTCTCGGGCACCCCGTTCCGCACTGATGACGCACCGATTCCGTACGTTCGCTACACGCTGGGAGATCATGGCGATGCTGTCTCGGACTACGAGTACGACTATGGCGCAGCGCTGAAGGAGGGCGGTGTGGTCCGGCCCGTCTTCTTCCCCCGCTTCGACGGGCACATGGAGTGGATCTCGGCCGACGGCAGCCACCGTGATGCCAGTTTTAGTGATGACATTGTCCGTGAGGAACTCGGTGCTCGGCTGCGCACAGCCCTGAGCCCGGATGGCGACTGGTTGGCCACGGTGCTGAACCGTGCCGATCACAAGCTGCGACAAATTCGTCAGCAGGTACCCAATGCTGGCGGGCTCGTGATCGCCACCGACCAGGACCACGCCCGCTCGATCGCCAAGCTCCTGCATCGTTGGACTGGCGAGGAGCCAGCCATCGCCTTGTCCGATGATCCGAAGGCCTCGCAGGTGATCGAGGGATACGCCAACAGCGATCAGGCGTGGGTAATTGCGGTTCGTATGATCAGCGAGGGCGTTGATATTCCCCGTCTGCGAGTCGGGGTACATGCCACCACCACAGCGACCGCCCTCTTTTTTCGTCAGGCCGTTGGTCGTATCGCTCGCTGGACACCAGGTCAAGCGTCGCAGAAGGCGTACTTTTACGTGCCTGACGATCCTCGCCTTCGACACCACGCGCAAACGGTGGCCGAACAGCGCCGGCACTCGATCGCGGAACGCGTCAAAGCCGGAGATCAGCGTGAGTCGGCTCTCGATGATCTCGAGCGGGCAGTCCAGATCGAGGAGCAGCCGTCGCTATTCCAAGCCTTGTCGTCCACGGCCATGGACGCTGATGTCGATGGATCGACCCACACCGATGATGGCATCGACCCGCACGAGGACTTGATCATCGACGCCGAGGACTTGGCGGGGGAGCCGGTTGATCTCCCACCGCCGCCCGTACTCCCGGGCCGCGGCCCCGATGCAAAGTCGATGCTCGGTGGTCTTCGATCCAAGCACGCTCGCAAGAAGGAGTTGCGGGAGTGGAACGCTGATCGGGTCCTTGAGCTTGTGCGTTCCACGGGAATGGACCATCGTCAGGTCAACTCCGAGCTGAACCGACGGTCCAACGTCGATCGGGTGGCTGAGGCGGACGAGAGGGCCCTCCGCCGTCGCCTGGACCAAGCGGAGATCTGGCTGGAATCGCTGCGTATCCGGTGAATCTGCCCCGTTAGCCTCCGGTCCTCCGCTACTGTTACGATCCAGTCACTAGCCGACTGGTTGGAATGCTGAGTGGTGAGGAGATGTTGTGATGGGTATGAACGACCTGGAAATCACGATTCGCTCAATGCGGGAGGATGTCGATGGTGATGTCTGTAGCCGCTCGCGTGTGATGGACTCGCTCCTTGATCTTCGCCTTGAGGCCGGTGGCCGCCACGACATACTGGCGGAAATCGATCGTGCGCTCGCCGATCTCCCGGGCAAGAACATGGTTCCCGCCACCTGGTGGCGCGAGCAGCTTGATTCCTTCGAGATGGTTGCGATTAACCCCGTTGAAACCGTCGGCTAACGCGGAAGTTTTGCTTCAGCGCGCCAAGAGTGAACCGGAGCCTCGGACTGTCGCGTTCATTGCCGAGACCGCTGTAGCGGCGCGGTCCATGGAGCGAAAGCCTTCTGCGGTGGCCTGTGTGGATGAGAGTTTTTTAGATCTACGGAACCCGAAGCCGGCGACTACACGATGGCTTCGCTCAACGAGATAGCTTTACAGAATGTCAAATGGCTCAATCGATGCTAGCGAAATTGCCCGAGCGCACGCCTCGCTCGGTCTGACCACCGAAATCGCCGACTCGGCGGTCTATGACCGCACGGTTGAGCGCTTCCGTAGTCGTGGGATCGCGCTGCCGACGTTCGGCGAACTCGCCGACCCCTCGACGATCCCGGCGGCCCGGCTTGCGCCCCTTGCTGGCCTTGATCGCAACGAGCCGGATAGCCGCAACCTGTTCCGGGTTCACTGGTTTGGCGGACTCGACGGCAGTGGCCCTCATGACGTGCCGGACTACATCGAGCTGCCGTCGGAGATGACCGGCGTCGAGGCGCGCATCGTGCTCGCCTTCGGTAACCGCTTCCCAATGATCAAGGCCCATAAGGTGCTGGCGGCCTACGCCTGTCTCGTGCCCCGCCTCATGACCGGACGGTTCGACCCCACTGCGCATCGTGCGGTCTGGCCGTCTACTGGCAACTACGCCCGTGGCGGCATCGCCATCTCACGAATTATGGATTGCCGCGGTGTCGCCGTTCTTCCGGAGGGCATGAGTAAGGCACGCTTCGACTGGCTCGAGCAGTGGACCCTGGATCCGGCCAACGACATCATTCGCACACCTGGCACCGAGTCCAACGTCAAAGAGATCTACGACACGTGTAACGAACTGGAGAAGGATCCCGAGATCGAGATCATCAACCAGTTCTCGGAGTTCTCGAACCACCTCGGCCACTACGCGGTCACCGGTCCGGCCCTTGGTCGCGTCTTCGAGCACGCCACAGCCGGTTCCAGCAATGCTCGTCTCGCGGCCTACGTGTCGGCTAGTGGCTCGGGCGGCACGCTCGGCGCTGGCGATTACCTCAAGGACAACTATGACGCCCGCATCGTGGCCGTCGAAGCCCTTGAATGCCCGACCCTTCTGGAGAACGGCTTCGGTGATCACAACATTCAGGGCATTGGCGACAAGCATGTGCCGCTCATCCACAACGTCATGAACAGCGATGATGTGGTGGCCGTGAGCGATCGTTCCACGGACGCCATGGATGCCCTGTTCAATACTCCCGCCGGCAAGGCTCATCTGGTGGATCGGGTCGGCCTCGATCCTGTTCTCGTAGATGCGCTCCAGCACCTGGGCTACTCGTCGAGCTGCAACGCGCTCGCCGCGATCAAGATCGCCAAGGAGCGCGGCCTCGGCCGTGACGACGTGATCGTCACCGTGGCCACCGATGGTTCCGAGCTCTACGACGCTGAGCGCACTGAGTACCTGGCCGCCCATCACCCCAACGGATACGATGCCGTCGCTGCGGCCGCTGACTTCGGTCGCGAACTCGAGGCGGGCGACACCGCCAAGCACCTTGAGCTCACCGAGCGGGAGCGTCGCCGGGTGTTCAACCTTGGTTACTTCACCTGGGTAGAGCAGCAGGGCACCGACTTCGCCGACTTCACCGCCCGCGCCGATCAGGGATTCTGGGACGGCATGCGCCATTTCGTTGCTGAATGGGACGAGCAGATCGTCGAGTTCAACGCCCGCACCGGCACCCGCGACGACGACTGATTCTCGATGGTCGCCTCCAGCTTCGAGTTGTACCTCGACCGGCTTGACGTGGCGCGCCTCGTCGATGACGGAACGATTTCTCGTGACGACCTGGTTGGGGTTATCCAACGTCTCGATTCTGCGGTTGCCGAGATCGACGGACACGGATTCGAGCCGACCCCGTTTGGGCCGCAACCGGGGCTTTGTGAAGCCGTCGGCCTGTCCAATGGCACCCAACTCTGGGTGAAGAACGAGACCGGCAATGTGTCGGGCAGTCACAAGGCACGGCATTTGTTCGGCGTCGCCATCCGTGAATCGATCGTGCCTTCGGGTGACGGTGTCTGGGCGATCGCATCCTGTGGCAATGCTGCACTGGGCGCCTCGGTCGTGGCTGCGGCCGTGGACCATGATCTTGACGTGTTCGTGCCGACCTGGGCCAATGATGCAGTTGTGAGCCAAATGGAAGGTCTGGGCGCACGGGTTGTCCGCACCGCCCGGGAGCCTGGTGTCGTCGGGGACCCTGCTCATCACGCCATGCTTGGCGCTGTGGCTGCGGGCGCCACAGCATTCTCCTGTCAGGGCACCGAGACGCCGGCGGCCATCGACGGAGGCCGCACGATGGCCTACGAGATGGTTGACACGCTGGCGGCTCACGACATGGCCCTCCCTCCCCGTCTCGATCGCCTTTTTGTGCAGGTCGGCGGTGGAGCGCTCGGTACCGCTGTCGTTACCGGACTCGCTCGCACTGAGCTCGACATACTCCCGGTCGTTCACGCCGTTCAGCCCGTTGGCAACCATCCGCTGGTGAGAGCGTGGGACATACTGGTAGGGGAGATGATCGGTGCGCCCGTGGACCCGACGGTTAGCGGACGTCTTCAGGCGGCCAAGGAGGTCGGGGTTCTCGACGACCCAGCGATTCGTGAAGCACTGGCCCGTCTCACGGCAAATCCTGCGGGCTACATGCGGGCCTGGGACGACGAGCCGACGTCGTACGCCAGCGGCATCCTCGACGACATCGCCTACGACTGGATGCAGCTGATCGAGGCGATGTTGCGGACCGGCGGTTGCCCGATCGTGGCGACCGAGGCATGGTTACAGGAGGCGCATCGCATCGCACATCAGCACACCGATATCCCGGTGTGTCCCACCGGAGCAGCAGGACTCGGTGGACTCATGACGCTGCAGGCGGGGGCCCCCGGCGCAATTGCCGACGGCGAGCGGATCGCCGTACTGTTCACAGGTCGGATGCGACCAGGCGACCCGGATCCCCATGCGGACTGACGATCCCATATCTGGCTACATCCGTGAGCGGCGTGTCGTTTCTTTGGCGATCATCATGTCATCGGCGGCCGTGGCCCAGGCCTTCGGTCGCTTCACGTGGGGGGTCGTGCTCCCGAATGCGCGCGACGAGGTCTTGGACGGTTCCAACACGTTGGCTGGGCTCTTCGGATCGATCAATGTCTTTGCGTATCTTGTCGGCACGATTCTTGTCGCCTGGCTCTCGTCGCGGCTGACCCTCGTCTGGCTGGTTCGTGTCGGACTGATGATGTCGACGTCGGGGCTCGCGCTCGCTTCGTTTGCGCCGGCACCATGGGTTCTCGGAATAGCGCTCTTCATCATGGGCCTCGGTGGCGCCGTGATCTGGGTACCCGCTCCCGGTATCGCGGCTCGGTATTTCCCGGCGACCCGTCGTGGACTGGCGTCGGGGATCGTTGGTGCCGGAATTGGGATTGGAATCGTGTTTGCCGGCCGCCTTGCCGGCTGGGTTGACGACGGCTCGGATGGTGCGTGGCAGCGTGTTTATCGCGTCGAGTTGGTGCTCGCCGTCGCAGTGCTGGCGCTGGTCTTCACCGCACTCAAGTCACGTGGAGAGCGTCCGGCGACGGCCGGCGGATTTGGAGGATTCGGTGCCTTGAGAAAGGTGGCGGCGTGGAAGCCGATGACTCTCAGCTATACGGCGTACGGATTCAGTTACATCCTGATCATCTCGTTCCTGGTTGCCCGACTCGAGGATGACAGCGGGTTCAGCGAAGAACGGTCGGCGCTGGTGTTCTCTGTCGTGGGACTCGCCATCATTGTCGGCGGGGTCACGATCGTGCCGTTGTCGGACCGAATCGGTCGGCGGCTCACATTGATCGTGGCCTTCTCGTCGTGGGCGGTGGCGTCGATGCTGATTCTGACCGGCAACACCATCCTCGTGTTCGTTGCGGCAGTCATGATCGGTTTGATGTTCAGCGGGATCCCGGGCACGATCATCGCTCATGTCGTCTCCCACACTGATGAGACGAGTTACGGGCCTGCGTTCAGCGCAATGACGCTTGCGTTCGGGCTGGCACAGGCGATCTCGCCCCAGATCGGAGGAGCGATCGCCGACTGGAGAGGGTCATTCACTGCCGTATTCTTGTTGGCCGCAAGTGTCGCAATGCTGGGCGCTATTGCATCGGCGAAAATTCCTAGCCGTTGACGAGTTCTTTCTCGTTCTTTCTCCAGGTTGCTCGTCTGGTACCGCCCCGAAACCACAGCTCGCCGCAGCGCGAAGCAGGCAACGATTGCGCGAGAACGTCACGCCCGGTCAGTGTTCGGGCGGGGCGACGAAGTCGATCAGTTCTTCAACGGCGCCGAGCAGCGGCATCTCGAGGTCGGTCCAGGACGTGACTTTGGCAAGGATCTGTTGCCAGAACTCGCCCGTCGATCCGCTGGCACCGAGCGCCTCCATCACGCCTTCCTTCCATGGTTGGCCATGGGGGATATCGGGCCAGCGTTCGATCCCGACAGTGGACGGTTTCACGGCCTGCCAGATGTCGATGAACGGATGGCCGCAGATCTTCACGTCTGGGTCGTTGACCTCAGCGGCGATGTGGGATTCCTTGGAACCCTCGACCAAATGGTCGAGCAGTATGCCGAGTCGTCGCCCGGGGCCGGGTCGGAACCCGCGCACGCGGTCGGCAAGGTCGTCGGCGCCGTCAAGTTGCTCAACCACCACGCCTTCGACTCGCAGATCGTCGCCCCACACCCTCTCAATCAGTGCCGCGTCGTGGATGCCTTCGACCCACAGGCGACTCGCCCTTGCCATGCGAGCGGGGACGTCGCCCATTGAGATCGAACCACTGGCCGTCATCGCGGGCTCAGCGGCTTCCTGCCGAGGGATGACAAGCGTGCAGGGCACACCCTTGCCGTCGATGTCGGCACGGACGGATCCGGGCTCGTAACGAACGGAGTGGTCGCGCCCGTGCCGGTCTCGCAGCACTAGTCGCGGGTTGTTGAACTGCATAACAACGCCGACAACGCCGCTGGCCCGATCCTCAAGGACCAGGCCAGATCGCACGGGTACGACGGGATAGTCGCGTTTTGCTTTGCTGGTGGCGTTGAGATCAAGGGGCTCGGAGAGCATCCCGTCGTGAGGCATCGCCCGATCGTAGGAGGGGACGGCGGGTGGGTGGTGGAGAGCGGGACGATGGGAGCTGTCACTCGTGGAGTCACAGCTCCTACAATGGTCGGGTGCAGGAGTTTCAGGTTGAAGAACTAGCTGAAGCGGGTGGCGTCGCTGTAGACACCGTGCGCTACTACCAGCGCCAGCAATTGCTCGCGCCACCGCGGCGAGCGGGTCGGCGAGCGATGTACAACTCGTCGCATCTTGACCGGCTGGCCGAGATCCGGCGCCTGGCCAGTGAGGGATTCAGCCTCACCCAAATCCGCAGCCTGTCGTCGGCTGACGCGTCGGGCCTCCTTGCCGACCTTGCAGAACAAAACGCGGCTGACCCAGAACTCGACAAGGCCGAGCTTGCGCGCCGGGCTGAGGTTCCCGAGTTCATCGTTGATGTTGTGGTCAGCGCTGGCCTGATCGCGTCGACCGGTGAGCCGGGTGAGCAACGGTTCCCCGCTGATGCCGTCGATATGCTCGTGGCCGCCAAGACACTGGTGAACGCCGGAGTGTCGATGGAAGAACTCACGGCGCTTGCCCTTCGTCACGCCACCCATATCGAAGACGTGGTCGACGATGCCATCGGCGTCTTCAAGCGCCAGAGCGATCGCAATGGTGACGACCGCGACGAACTCATTGCATTGATGCATCGCCTTGTGCCGGTTGCCTCGTCTCTCGTGGGCCAGCACTTCGAACGCACGCTTCGCTCCCGGGCCCTGGCCCGCCTAGGAGGCGAGACCCCCGCTGACGACGCCGGCGTAGTCGTGTTCTCTCGACGGCTGGCTGAGCGGGTCGACCCTGTCTCGGTCTTCATGACCGCAACCGACGGACATCGGGCACTCTGGATCCGCCCTGAACTCGGCCAGTCCATTGTCGGGATCGGTGCAGTCGACACGATCGAGCCCTATGGAGAGAATCGGTTCTCGGCTGCATCGGCGGCTCGTGCTGCCCTTGGTGCTCGGGTTCGCCGCCACGGCCCAGCCGATGCACCGGCACCCGTTCTCCTCGGCGGATTCTCCTTCGCCACCGGGTCGAGTACGCACAGCCCTGACTGGAGTGGCTTCCCCGACGCTCGATGGGTGCTGCCCGAGATCACATTCGTTGACCGCTCAGATGGGTCGTGGCTCATCGCCGCCACGCGCCTGGCTCCCGGTGACGATGAACGGGTCGTGCTCGAGTCGTTGGAAGCTCGCATGGATGCCCTGGCTGCGACATCCGCCTCGCCTATCGAGGCCACTGACGTGTTGCAAGGGGAGCCGCTTGCCGACGATCAGCGTTATGTCGATCTCGTTGCTTCGGCCGTCAGCGACATTCGTGCCGGTGATCTTGGCAAGGTCGTGTGTGCCCGGGTCCATGAGCGCGAGCCGATCGATATCGGCGTCACGCTGCAGCGACTGGTTCCCCGCTACCCGACCTGTGCCGTCTTCGCCTTCGGCGTCGGCGACCGCACCTTCCTCGGTGCCAGCCCCGAGCAACTCGTCCTGCTTGATGGCCGCGAAGTCCAGACCGTGGCCCTCGCGGGCACGACCGCCCGCGGCTGCGACGAGGCTACCGATGAGGCGCTCGGTGCGGAGATGATGGCGTCGGCGAAGGTTCGTGAAGAGCATCAGTTTGTGGTCGCCGACATCACGCAGCGCCTCGCCACGCTCGGTCTCGTTGGCCATACGCCCGAAGAACCAGAGGTTCTCCGGCTTGCTCGGGTCCAGCACCTGTGTACCCCGATCACCGCTCGTGTCGAACGCCGCCGCGGCGGTGTGAGCGACATGGATGTTTTGCGTGTGGCGAGCGTGCTGCATCCCACGCCAGCCGTCGCCGGAACGCCGACGCAAGATGCACTCGACTGGTTGCAAGACAACGAGGAACTCGATCGGGGCTGGTACGCAGCCCCGGTTGGCTGGTGCGACCTCGACGGTAATGGCGAGCTTCGGGTGGCGCTGCGCTCAGCGCTGGTCGATCCCGACCGAGTTCAGCTGATCGCAGGTGCGGGAATCGTCGCCGATTCCGTGCCCGAGGACGAGCTTGCCGAAACTGCGGTGAAGCTCCGAGCTCTGCTTGACGTGATGGAGATGTGAGATGACCGATCCCGTCTACGACCCGATTGCCGCATTTGCGGCGACGCTCGCTGGCCATGGCGTCACCGATGTCGTTATTAGTCCTGGCTCTCGGTCAGCACCGCTGAGCATCGCGTTTCATGCTCGTCCCGACCTCCGTACGACCATCCACCTCGATGAACGGTCCGCCGGGTTCTTCGCGCTCGGACAGGCCCGGGCGACCGGCCGCCCGTCCGTTCTGATCTGCACGTCGGGTTCTGCCGCGGCGAACTATCTCCCTGCCGTGGTTGAGGCCAACTACGCCGGCCTGCCGCTCATTGTTTGCACCGCAGACCGTCCTCCCGAGCTGAGGCAGTGGGGAGCAGGCCAGACCATCGACCAGGTCGGCATCTATGGGAGTAACACCCGATGGTTCGCCGACGTGCCGGTCCCCTCGGACTGGACGCAAGCCGCAGCGTCAATGGCCGCGATGCGAGCCTTCGACATGGCCACCGGCCCTCGGCGTGGACCCGTGCACCTGAACTGGCCTCTACGCGAGCCGCTGGAACCGATCAGTGATGTTCCGGTTCCGGCGGCGATAACGCCTCGATCCAGCGAACACGCCGTCTTCCAGTTGGCCCAGGATCCACTCGGCGAACTCACCGAGTTCGAGAAGGGCATCATCATTGTCGGGCCCGATGTGGCGCCCGGCATCGAGGAACAGCACAAGATCTCGGACTGGATTCTTCGGTTCGCGGAGTCGGTGGCGTGGCCGGTCTTTGCCGAGCCTCTCACCCAGCTTCGTCGTGGTCATCACTATGGCGAGGAGTACGTGATGAACGCCGTCGACCATTTGTGCAAGCACTCGACCGTCGACAGTCTTCGCCCCGATGTGGTGGTGCGTCTCGGGGCCAGCCCGACCACGAAGCCGGTTCGTCAGTGGCTTGAACGAGTTCAACCCGAGCACGTGGTGCTCATCGATCAGGAACATCGCTGGCACGACGCCTCGTTCACCGCCACCGAGCATCATGGGGTTTCGCCGGTGACCGCCCTCGGGCGCGCCCGTCGCCTTGGCAATGGCGTGCGCAATCGGAGTGCATGGCTCGATGACTGGTGGAGTCTCGACGACAAAGCCTCGACGGTCGTTGATCGGATCATCGAAGAGGGGCCTCGGCTCAGTGCTCGCGTGACCCGTGAGTTTGTTGACGCACTTCCCGATGAGGCGATCGTCATGACATCCAACTCAATGCCGGTGCGAGATCTCGACAGCTTCCTCGCGAACGGTGGTCCAAACACGACCTTCGTCGGCAACCGGGGAGCGAGCGGCATCGACGGCATCATCTCGACCGGACTAGGACTAGCGTCCTGCCAGGACGGGCCGGTGGTCGTGTACACCGGCGACCTCGCTCTCCTTCACGACCTGACCGGTCTCGCGTCTGCCGCTCGACTCGGCTTACATCTCACGATCGTGTGTATCGACAACGATGGCGGCGGCATCTTCTCGATGCTTCCCATCGCCGCCGGCGACCGAGGCATCGACGTTGAGACCCTGTTCCGGACGCCTCACGGAATCGATCTCACCGGACTCGATGGTTTTGCCGGGATTCGTGCCTCGACCATTGACGAAGACACTGACATTGGTGACGCGGTCAAGGCAGCGGTCGCGTCCAACGAGTCGGGGGTGGATCTTCTGATCGTGCCCGTTGATCGCGACGCCGATGTGGCCCAGCGCCGCACCATCACCGCGGCAGTGGGCGAGGCGCTGGCTCAATGAGCCTGCCGGTTGTGGTTCTCCACGGGTTCACGGGAAGCGGTACCGCGATGGCGCCGCTGACCGATCGACTCATGGGGGATCCCAATAGCGGAGAAGTGATCTCGCCGGATCTCGCGGGGCATGGCCTCGGGGCCAAACCAACCGAGTTGAACGAGTACACCATCGATGCGATGGCAGCAGTAGTGGCCGGGCTGGTCGAGGGCCCAATCCATCTCGTGGGCTACTCCATGGGGGGACGGGTGGCATTGACGTTGGCCTGTCGGTATCCGGAGCGAGTGGCAAGTCTGTCGCTCATCGGGGCGTCTGCGGGGCTCGCGGGTGCGCACGCGCGAGCTGTCCGTGCCGCGTCCGATGATGTGCTGGCCGACGCGCTGGAAGCTGACCCGGAGGGATTCATCGACCGTTGGATGCACAACCCGCTGTTCGTTACGCAGGAACGGCTCGGCTCGGACGCCTGGGAAGCGTCGCGCACTCAGCGGCTGGCGAACGACCCACGAGCGATGGCATGCAGTCTCCGCATGGGGAGCACCGGCCGCATGGCACCACTTCACAACGTTCTCGCTGCATGCGCGATGCCTGTGGGAGTCATCGTCGGATCTCTCGACGAAAAGTTCCGAGGGATTGCCTCTGACCTCGCGTCCGCATTGCCGGACGCAGAGATCATCGCTATCGCCGACTCGGGCCACGCCACCCATGTCGAGCAGCCAGATGCCACTGCCGCCGCAGTGCTCGCAACGATCAGACGAGCGCTGTGAAATTTTCAGTCACGCCCTACGACCTGCCCCTCGTCGTGCCGTTCACGACGGCGCACGCAACCGTTGCCCGCCGCCGAGGTCTGCTGGTGGCCCTTGACGATGACAACCACATTGGATACGGCGAGGTGGCTCCGATGCCGGGTTGGACACCGATTGACGTTGAGCAGGCCAACGCCATGCTGCGGGGGGCCATTGCCGCAGTCGAAGAGGGACGTGACTTTGATGAGGTGCTCGATGAGCTAGAGACCGCGCCCGAGGTACGAGCCGGACTTTCTGGAGCGGCGGCAGATCTCGCCGCCCATCGTCAAGGCCTGCCGCTGGCCCGGTCCCTTGACGCGGACTCGTCGGAGACAGTGGCGGTGAACGCTGTGGTCGGATCTGGCTCACCGCAGCAAACCGCAGATGCGGGACTCGACGCAATTCAGCGGGGTTTTTCGGTGATCAAGATGAAGGTCGGGGTGGCGGCGCCTGACATCGATATCGAACGAGTGGCGATGATGCGCACTGCCGTCGGAACGAACGTGGAGCTCCGACTTGACGCCAACGGCGCATGGGATGCTCCGACCGCTCAGCGGGTGCTCGAGAGTGTCGCCGTGTTCGGCATCGCCTTTTGCGAAGAGCCCGTAGCCGGCATTGATGCCATCGCCGAGCTGGGTGTGACAAGTCCGATCCCGTTGGCGATCGACGAGTCGGCGCGAACGGTTGAGGACGTGGCCCGGGCACTCGGCACAGGATCGATCGAGGTGGTGGTGATCAAGCCTCAGTCGATCGGGGGGCCGGATTTGGCCATGCGGGCGGTGCGTTTGACCCGAGAGTTCGGGGCAACGCCGATCGTCACCACCATGATCGACAGTGCCATCGGCGTTCGTCACGCACTGCACGTGGCCGCCGCCAGCGGCGTCACGCTGGCTCACGGATTGGCGACATCGGCAATGCTCGCTGAAGATCTTGCTGACCCGCCGAGAGTTGTCGACGGCAGTACCACGATCGGATCAGTACCGGGTCTCGGTGTGGCCCCTCGCTGAGCGGTGGCTACTCTCCCGCCCGTGGATCTCTACATCGTTCGTCATGGCCGCCCCCTTCGCCAGATCGTCGGCGACGACCAGGAAGGCGCTGACCCTGACCTGTCTGACTTGGGCGTGAAGCAGGCGAAACGTACCGCCGAATTTCTGCAGCACGAGGGCATCGACCACATCGTGTCGTCCACCATGCTGCGTGCCGTTCAGACCGCGCAGCCACTCGTCGACGTCCTTGGCCTGGAACCCGAGTTGATGGGCGATTTGAAGGAGAGCGACCACCGCTCCAAGGCGTATGTGCCGGCGGAGGAGATGTCTCCGGATGATCCGGAGACGGCGCACTATTTCCACGGCAATCTCCACGAGACAATTTTCAGCGACGGCTATGACGCCTTCGAGGATCGGGTTCGCAGCAGTTTCGAGCACATCATCGACATGAATCGGTCGAAGAAAGTCGCCGTCTTCTGCCACGGCATGGTCACCACCGTCTTCTTGAAGACGCTCCTCGGGATCGACGACGTCTTCTCGCTGTCGATCGACTATTGCGGTGTCACTCGTGTGCAAGCCAGCAGCGGCGGCGTCCGAACGGTGCGATCGGTGAACGAAACCCAGCACGTGCGCGACCTGATCGAATGGTGAACCGGCCGTCGCCAAGTGGCACCTAGGCTCACGACGTGAGTCTTACTCTTGTTGTCATGGCAGCCGGTTTGGGCTCTCGCTTCGGCGGGACCAAGCAGTTGGCAGAGATCGGGTCCAATGGCGAGGCTTTTCTCGACTTTGCCATCACGGACGCAACTGCTGCGGGGGTCGACAAAGTCGTGCTGATCGTGAGGAGCGATATCGAGGCTGATGTCCGGCGCCATCTCGCCAATCATCGTCACGATGTCGAGATCGCGTTCGTTCTTCAGGACACTCATGGCCCGAGCCGAAACAAGCCGTGGGGCACAGGCCATGCAGTGCTCACCGCAGCGCCAGAGGTTGATGGCTCGTTCATCGTGATCAACGCCGATGACTATTACGGACGCTCTACCTATGTCGCCCTCGCAGAGGCAGCCATAGACCTCCCCAACGATCGGTCGTTGCTCGCCGGGTTCCGTCTCGATCAAACGCTTCCCGAGATGGGCGAAGTCAGCCGCGGCATCTGTGGGGTCGAAGGTATCGAGTTGGTGTCGCTGGTTGAGACCCATGGGATTGGCCGCCGCGATGATGATTCGATTACCGCAACCGATCCCGTCGGGCCGCTGGCCGACGATGCCATCGCGTCGATGAACTGTTGGGTCTTCCCGCATCGGCTATTCGGCGATCTTGAGAGCGGCTTCGCGGCCTTCCTCGCTGAGTATGGCGACGAAGAGAAAACCGAGTATTTGCTCCCGAGAATCATCCATGGGCTCATGGCCACCGGTGATATGACCGTGGGTGTCGTGCCCACATCAGAGTCGTGGGTTGGCGTCACGAATCCCGATGATCTCGAGGTTGCCCGCCGGCGTATCGCCGAAGTGCGCGACTGAGCAGTAGCCCGGCGAGTTCTGCCCCGTCCCTCTCTGAAGGAGGCCCATGGTGGGCCGTTCAGCCGACCATGTCGGTAACGACGTCGTGGTAGAAGCGGGTCGTCAGATGTAACGACTCGATGTCGATGCGTTCGTTGTGCCCATGAAACCGGGTCGAGAAGTCGCCCTGGCTGACGTTGGGACTCAGTAGGCCGGCGCCGTAGCTGATGGCACCCAACTCTCGGTGCACGCGAGCGTCGGTGAAGCCGACAGACATCTGCGGCACCAGCCGTGCTGAGGGGAACGGACGCTCGACGGCACGCTGTAGGGCGTCCCACAGCACAGTGTCGACACGGCTGACCGACGACGGATCGTTGATCAGGTCCGTGATCTCAACATGGTCGTAGAGGTCACCGAGTGCAGCGCGTAGATGGGCGTCAACCTCGACGGCCGTCTCACCCGGGAGCGTGCGAACATCGACGTCAATATCGACTGTGTCGGGGATGACGTTGGTCTTGGTCTGTCCGACGGACACGTTCGGGGAAAAGGTTGTGTGGGTGCAGGCGTGGAGATGGCTGGCGGCACCGACATGGGGCATCGCTGCGAGCGCGGCGTCGATCTGTGTCTCATCAAGCAGGGCAGACTTGGCCTCGTCGTCGATGTCCATGGCATCGACTTGGGGGCGCCAGAACTCACTGAAACGAGGGGCCGGCCCATAGTCGGCAAGGCGCTGCACGATGCCGGCGGCCTTGATCAAGGCGTTGTCCTTGCGGAACGGCATCGAGCCATGGCCGGGAACGCCTCGCACCCGAAGCCGACGCCACGCGACGCCTTTCTCGCCGACAGTCATGTTGATCGTCGGGTTCTCGGCATCGCCGCCGTGCAAGCCGCCGTTTTCGGTGAGCATGTAGTCAGTGGTGATCACGTCAGGATGGTTGTCGGCCATCCATCGGGCGCCGTATGCGGACCCCGCTTCTTCATCGGCCACTGCGAAGTAGATCAGGTCGCCCTTCGGCTGGAACCCGGTCACGGCGAGGTTCCGCATCACGACCGCCATCGACGACGTCAGGTTCAGCATGTCGACCGCACCACGGCCCCAGACCTCGCCATCGATGACCTCGCCACCGAACGGGTCTTCGTTCCACCCGTCCTCGTTGACCGGCACCACATCGGTGTGGCCGTTCAGGCAGAGCGACGGAGCGTTCGGATCGGAGCCTTCGATGCGGGCCACGAGCGACGTACGCCCGGGTGCGGCGTCGTAGCGCTCGACATCGAGTCCGGCGCCTTCGAGGAAGGTGGTCAGGAGGTCGGCATTTCGGACTTCTTGACCTGACTCTTCTGTGCCTTCGTTTACGCAGGCGTTCTGAATCAGTGCCTGAAGAAGTTCGACTGTCTCATCACCATTGGGTTCAGCCATGACGACAGTCTGGCCCAAAGTTGAGCTGGTCTTCGACCTGACATCTCATGGGCGACGCTCTTTGAGCCCGAGCGGCCTCAGTATCAGCGAGCACGTCGACCCGTCTCACGGCGCTAGCGGCGCGAAAAAGCCGGCGACCGAAGCCGCCGGCTTTGACGTAGGTTTCTGACCAGCTAGCCGACTTCGCTGTGGGTGACGGCCTGCTCGCCCATCCACTCGCGCAGCGTGTTCTTGAGCTTGGTCTGCTGGATGAAGAGGTCCTGCTCAGCGGGCGCATCGCTGATTGACTGCGGGGCCTTCAGGTAGAAGCTCAGCCATTCCTGGACTCCGGATTCGCCAGCACGGTGGGCGAGGTCCATGAACAGGGCCAGGTCGAGCACGATCGGTGCGGCGAGGATTGAGTCGCGGCACAAGAAGTCAACCTTGATCTGCATGGGATAGCCCATCCATCCGAAGATGTCGATGGCATCCCAGCCTTCTTTGTTGTCGCCGCGGGGCGGGTAGTAGTTGATCCGCACGACATGATCGACGTTGCCGTAGAGCTCGGGGTAGACGTCGGGCTCGAGGATCTTGTGGAGGACACCGAGCTTCGACTCTTCCTTGGTTTTGAAGTTCTCTGGGGCATCGAGCACTTCACCGTCGCGGTTACCAAGGATGTTGGTGGAGTACCAGCCGCGAAGACCGAGCATGCGGGCCTTGAGGCCAGGAGCGATGAGGGTCTTCATGAGGGTCTGACCCGTCTTGAAGTCCTTGCCGGCGATGGGCACGCCGCGGGTCTTCGACAGCTCCATCATGCAGGGGAGGTCAGTCGACAGGTTGGGGGCACCGTTGGCGAACGGCACGTCGCTTTGGAGGGCGGCGTAGACGTAGAGCTGCGACGGCGAGATGTTCTCGTCGTTGTCCTTCATGCCTTGCTCGAACGCTGCGGCTGTGTCGTGAACGGCGGACGGCTCCTGAAAGGCTTCAGTCGATCCACACCACACCATGACGAGACGGTCACAGTTGTTGTCGGTACGGAATTTCTCGATGTCGGCCATGATGGCCATGGCCTGGTCCCACTTGTTGGTTTCCTTCTTGACTCGGGTGCCGTCGAGACGGCTGACCCATGTCTGGTCGAAGACGGCGTCCATGGCGACGACACCCTCGAGTTCGGCGGAGATGGGCGCAAGATCCCTCTCGTCGAGGACGCCACAGGTGCGGGCGGCTTCGAGCGCATTGGCCGAGATCGGGTCCCAACCGCCGAAGACGATGTCATCGAGGGTAGCGATGGGAACGAAGTCTTTGATGAGCGGGTTTCGGCCCTCTTCGCGAGTGCCGAGTCGGATGTGCGCCATCTGCGAAACGGAACCCAGTGGGGCGACGCCTTGCTGGCGAGCGGTGAGCACGCCGGCAATGAATGTAGAGGCCACAGCGCCAAGACCAGGCGTCAAAACGCCGAGCTTGCCGGTGGCGGGAGCGATGTTACGAGCAGTCATGGTCAGAACAATAAGAGCATTCGACCATGACACTCAGTTAGTGAAGCAAGACTGAACTATCATGCGCAGGGTGCTGCCCGATCTCTCCATCCGACAACTCGAGTACCTCGTCGCCGTCAATGAGTCCCCCAACTGGGCGTCAGCGGCTGAACGAGTCGGAGTCTCGCCCTCGGCGCTTTCGCAGGGGCTCTCTGAATTGGAGCGCAGGATCGGTGTGCCACTCTTTGACCGCGAAGGACGGCGTCGAGTCTTTCGCCCTGCCGCTGCGGAGGTCTTGGCTCACGCTCGCCAGGTCGTGGCACTCACCACAGATCTTGCATCGTGGGCAGAACGCAGTCGCACTGGTGCGAGCGGCCAACTCCGCGTCGGGATGATCGACGCTGCCGCAGTTGGGCACTATCCCGGGATTATCGCCGGCTTTCGGGAACGACACCCAACTGTCGAGTTCCGTCTTCAAGTGGCGCCGTCGGGCCTACTGCTTGATGAACTCGAGTCGGGAAGGCTCGACCTCGTGCTGTGCGTGGAGCCCGCTGCACCCCGTCGTGGAATCCGGACGAAACGAATCATGGGTGAGGAATTGGCAATCATCACCCGGGGCGAACCAGTGCCCGGCGACCCGAGTCGATGGGGCCCGTGGGTGCTGTTCGCCGAAGGCTCTCATACCCGAAGCGTGATCGAACACGCGCTCGTGAGCCTCGGGGCCCCGCTCAACGTCGTGACCGAGTCGAACCAACCCGAGGTGCTCCGAGCGATGGTGGCGCTAGGGGAGGGGTGGACGGTGCTCCCCAAGGTGCAGGCCGGCGATGGCCTTCGCGTCGGACGGGTCATTGCTGAGCGCAATCTGGTGCTGGCTCGTCGAGATGGCGCCGCCGTTGACCCGGTGGCCGAGATGTTCGCCGACGCCATCCTCGCCTAAGGTCGCAACCATGAGCAACGCAGCAGCCGCCTATGAAATTCTCAAAGCCCAAGAAGGTGCCGATGAAGGCACCGGCGAGTGGTTTGAGATCACCCAGGAACAGATCGGCCAGTTCGCCGATTGCACCCATGATCACCAGTTCATCCACCTTGATGCTGAGCGGGCCACGCCATTGTTCGGTGGCACCATCGCCCACGGCTTCCTCAGCCTGTCGATGCTCGTACACCTGAGTTCGACGGTGCCCAACAACACCCCGCCTCTCAGCGGGGTGATGATGGGTATCAACTATGGCTTCGACAAGGTGCGCTTTATCAACCCCGTCCTTTCCGGACGACGTGTCCGTGCGCACTCGACGGTCAAGTCGGTGGAACTGAAGGGCTCAGCGATCAATCAGACCCGCACATTCACCGTGGAGATCGAGGGCGATGACAAGCCCGCGCTCGTGGCCGACTGGATCGGCCGCATGGTATTCGACAGCTGAGCCGTCGACAGGTTCTCCTGGCTGTTGCGGCGTCTCTTCTCGCGTCCAGTTGCATGGTGGGCGACGGTGGCTCGGCCGCACCACCACTTGTCACCACGTCGATCGCGGCCAATGCGGCGCCAGACGTCGATACCGTAACCCCAGGTAGCGCTGTCGCCGCTGATGTTCGCCAAGTCGACTGCCCCGACCATTTGACCGACCGTGGTGTCGCCTGTGGAATCGCGACTGTTCCGCGTGATCGTGATGACGCTCAGCTCGGGATCGCGGAGATCTCGTTCGTCACAATGGCGGGCAACGGGCTGGTGGCGACCCCCCTAGCGGTGTTGCAGGGCGGACCGGGCGGCGCCAGCACTGACCTCGCTCGATGGTTCCCACCTCAACTGTTTCCGCAGGTCTTCATCGATCAACGCGGGACAGGCTTCGCAGCCGCCGACTTTGACTGTCTCGAATTCGATGCTGCGCTAGGCGCGATCATCGGTGCTGAGGCGACGGAGGCTGCGGCGATCGCCGAACGTTCCCTGAGCGAGTGCGCCGCTCGCCTCGCCGGTGACTCCCTGCTCGACCACACCACCACGGCAAACCATGCCAACGACGTCGAAGCGGTCATGGCCGGCCTCGGGTACACCCAGTGGATCGCCTATGGCGTGAGCTACGGGAGCACCATCGGCTTCGAACTCCTTGCCGCGGACCGAGACGGACTGACCGGCGTGGTGCTCGACGGGGCCTACCCGCCTGATCTTGACATTGAGGCGGGGTATGTGTTCTCGGCGCAATGGTCCCTTGATGCCTTGACGGAGGCTTGCTCGGAGAGTGCTCAGTGTGCGGGCTACAACGCCAATGTTGGGGCGTCGGTCGAGCGACTCCTCGAGCGGTTTGAATCGTCACCCCTCACTGTCACGGTGGACAACGCAGACGTTGTACTTGATGATGTGCGTCTCGCCGAGTACGTCTTCCTCTTGTCATATAGCGAGCAACAGATGCGATATCTGCCAGCTGTGTTGACGGGGATCGAGGAGAACGATGAGCCGGCGCTGCGTTGGTTTGCCCGCACCGCGAGATCGACCCTCATCTCTGCCTACGGGGCAAATGATGAAGGGACCTATTACGCAGTGACCTGTCACGATCGCCTGCCCTTCGTCGCAGAACTCGCCGATGGTCTCTCCACGTATCAGGCTGCACTCGTCTCGTCGCCTCTGGCGGAGAGGTGCCCCGCGTGGGGTCAAGGGGCGATGACTGCCACCGGCGGTGAATCTGTCAGAAGCGACCTCCCGGTCCTGCTCCTTTCGGGTCAGTTCGACCCGATTACACCGTCCGTGTTCGCCGAAGATGCAGCGTCGGGCTTCTCCATGGCAACGCGTGTCACGCAGAACGGGCGCGGACACGGGATTTGGAGTGGCAATGAGTGCATTGGCCGGATTGTTGATGCCTTCGTGGCTGATCCCGGCCGTGACCTTGATACGACCTGTGCTGAGGTTGGCGTGCCCGTCTTGTGGGCACAGCCATGATCGCACCGGCCGACCCTGCGGCATCGCTCGTCATTGTCGACGACCGGCCAGACCTTCATGTCCTGATGGGGCGACGACTCTCTACCCTGCGATTTGCTCCCGGCATGATCGTGTTCCCGGGCGGTGCGGTGGAGTCGGAGGACTTTGCCGCGCCAGAAGCGACGTCAATGTTCAACGTCAATGTCCCCGGGATGCACTCGACGGAGGCGGCAGCGAACCTCTACGCCGCGTTGCGCGAAACCCTTGAGGAAGCAGGGGTATGGGTTGGTGGCGAGATGCCGATCGACGCGAACCAGTTCCCCTACGTTGGGCACTGGACCACGCCCGAAAACTCACCTCGTCGGTTCGATACAAGATTCTTTCTCGCCCGGTTCCCGGGTGGTGAGGTGTTTGCCGACCCTGACGAGTTCGAGGATCTGTGGTGGGCCCGCCCTGTCGAAATCCTCAAGCGCGTTGAATCGGGGGAGGTGAGCGCAATCACCCCCACACTCTCGTTCCTCACATCACTGACGCACTATCGCAATGTGGATAACGCGTTCGTGGGAACAGGCCGGGGGATAACGCGGCGATTTCTACGGGATTCCGTCTACTTCTGATCTGATTCGGTATCGGACATTGCGCTCAGGTTGCAATTTGTTTACGTCTCGATTGGGAAACTCCAATTGGCCTGTACTAAGGTCACCTTGGGTTCGGTGCTACACGAGCGTAGGACTGTGAAGCACTAAGCTAGGGAACTAGCCTCCCGATCCCCCTCCAGGGAAAATAGGGTCCGGCCGACGACTACGCTGGCCGGACCCCTTTCCTGGGATTTCATATCTTCTTCATGACATTGCCACTGTTCCGCCGCCTTCTCGCAGAATTCATTGGTACAGCCTTGCTGCTCGCAGGTGTCATCGGTTCTGGGATCATGGCCGAGCGGCTCACAGATGATGTTGGTTTGCAATTACTGGCTAACGCGGGCGCCACGGCTGGTGTCCTCTACGCCATAATCGTTATGTTCGGGCCCGTCTCGGGCGCCCATTTCAATCCGGCGGTCACGCTGAGCGACGCGGCGCTGACCAATCGTCCGTGGTCGGACGCCGCGCTCTATATCGTCGCCCAGGTCGCCGGTGGTTCGGTTGGAGTCATGGTGGCGAACCTCATGTTCGAACTCGACGCCATCACTATGAGCGACAAGGTTCGCGACGGGTCGGGTCAATACATCGCCGAAGTCGTCGCCACATTCGGCCTCGTCTTCTTGATCTTCTCGCTCGTTCGCACGGGCAGAGAGTCGCTCGCTGCGGGTGCTGTTGCGGCCTACATCGGCGGTGCCTACTGGTTTACGTCGTCGACGTCGTTCGCCAATCCGGCGGTGTCGGTCACGCGAACGCTGAGCAATACGTTCGCAGGAATCGATCCAGCCTCGATGCCGATGTTCATCGTGATGCAGTTGATCGGGGCCGCCCTGGCCGTGGCTGCGATTCGGGTGATCTACGCCAACGACTGAGTCGAGAGCGCCATCACGAACGTGTCGCCGAACCGATCCGAGGCGTCGCCTTTGGAGCGACCAAGATACGGTGCGGCCTCATGGAAGTCGTGCTAGTTCGCCACGGGCGCCCACTCATTGAGCGCCGCCGTTCAGGCATCGCTGATCCCCGGCTTGACCCCTACGGCGAGTGGCAAGCCGAGCGAGTCTCGCAGTGGCTGGCCCACGAACCCATCGACGCCATCGTGACAAGCCCGAAAGCGCGCGCCATCGAGACGGTCGCACCGCTGATGAAACGACTCGGCATGACCAACGAAGTCGTTGCCGATCTCGATGAGATCGACCGTGGAGCGGCGACCTACATCCCTACCGATCTCCTACCCACAGAGGGCGGCGAGTACTGGGAAAATATCATCGCCCAGAAGTGGGACGAGATCGGCTGGGATTCTCCGGAGAACTTCGCCACTCGGATCCGCGGGGCATGGGACGACCTGGTGGCCAACCCGCGCGGTGAGCATGTCGTTGTGGGCTGCCACGGCGGGACCATCCGGTGCATCCTTGCTGCAGTGATCGGTGAGGACAGCCCCGCGTTTCACGTGCAGGCTCAGTTCGCCTCGATCACCCGAGTCCTGGTTGAGAACGGTCACTCCCGGATCATGTCGGCCAACGAGACCGGGCATTTCGATGCCGATCGGATCGGCGTGCGTGGCCCGATGAATACGCGCGGCAACCTGGAGCTCTGACTCGTCGCGATCTATGGCGATGTTCTGTTCGCTGATCTTGTGGAATGAGTCCGTTCCCGTGCGACGATGATGTGTGAACGATTTCAATCTCGACACCATCCGTCTCACTGTCCACCTTCTCAGCGTCTGTATCTGGGTCGGTGGGCAAATTATCCTGGCCGGGCTTGTCCCCGTGCTACGGGAGATCTCGCCGGAGGCGCCAAAGAAAGCCGCCGCACGGTTCGGGCAGGTCGCGTGGCCAGCATTCGGTGTGGCTGTCATCACCGGCGTTTGGAGCATCGTTGACCTCGAGGGCACCCAAGCGAACGAATACAGTGTCACGCTCGGAGTCAAGCTTCTGGCCGTGACGCTGTCAGGAATGGCAGCCTTCGTCCATCAGCGGACGCCTTCGCCTGCCATGCGCGCCGTCACGGGTGCTCTTGGACTGGTTGCTGCTCTGGCTGCCATGGTGCTCGGCGTGATGTTGTGACCGAGCCACTCCAGCTTGGCGCCGATGGGGTCAGTCGGTGCTGGTGGCCGGGCGACACGCCCGACTATGTCGAGTATCACGACAATGAATGGGGTCGTCCCGTTGTCGATGACACTCAATTATTCGAGAAGATCTGCCTCGAAGGATTCCAGTCCGGCCTGGCGTGGATCACGATCCTGCGAAAGCGTGAGAACTTCAGGGCGGCGTTCGCCGGCTTCGACCTTGAGAAGGTCGCAGCCTTCGACGAATCTGATGTCGAACGACTGCTCGGCGATGCCGGGATAGTCCGTCATCAGGGGAAGATCCGGTCGACGATCAACAACGCGGGCCTGGCGATCGATCTTGCCGCGGAGGCTGGTTCGCTTGGCGCCTGGTTTTGGTCGTTTGAACCAGCCGAGATCGAAGGGGAGCGCGACGGCAAATGGCCGGTCCCGGCCACCACGCCCACATCAACTCGAGTCGCAAAGGAACTCAAGAAGCGAGGCTGGAGCTTTGTCGGGCCCACCACGGTCTATGCGTTCATGCAAGCGATGGGGATGGTCAACGACCATGTCGATGGCTGCGCAGCGGGTGAAGAATGCGCCGGAGAGCGGACAAAGCTCGTCCGACCCTCGTGACTGTCCGCGCTGAGGACGCCCACTTCGAAACAACAGATTGGGCTCTCCTTCTCACACTTTCGGCGATCTGGGGCTCGTCATTCCTACTGACGGCTCTCGGTTTGGATGCGTTTGAACCCGGTCTTGTCACGCTGATCCGTGTCGGCCTCGGCGCGGTCACGCTCGCCGTTCTGCCTGGTGCTCGTGGGTCTATCCCTCGCCGCGACCTGGCCAAGTGCGCGATGGTGGGCCTCACGTGGATGGCGTTCCCGCTCACCTTGTTCCCTATTGCCCAGCAATGGATCGACTCATCAGTGGCGGGAATGCTCAATAGCGCGATGCCGCTCATGACCGTGCTCATCGCCTGGTTGGCGTTCGGGACTCCGACGGGCCCTCGTCGTCTCTTTGGCGTTGGCGTCGGATTCGTCGGGATCTTATTGATCAGCATTCCCGAGGCGTCGAGCGCGGGCACGAATGCCATCGGCGTGCTGCTGGTCGTCGTTGCCGTCGGCTCCTATGGCGTTGCCGCAAACCTTGCCGGCCCTCTCCAACGCGAGCATGGTTCCCTGCCTGTCGCAGCATGGGCACTCGGCTTCGCAGTTCCCTTATGCATCCCATACGGAGTGGTGGGGATCGTCGGTTCTTCGTTCGCATGGAGTTCGTTCATTGCGTGTGCGGCGATCGGAATCGGGGGTACCGGAGTTGCCTACGCGATCGCTGTCACGCTCAGCGGACGCGTTGGCGCAGTGCGGTTGTCTATCGTCACCTACATCATCCCTGCGGTATCGATCGCGCTGGGAGTCGTGTTCCGAGACGAAACGATCAGCGGTTGGGCCATCGCCGGCACCATCGTGGTGCTCGTCGGCGCCTTCTTGAGTTCACGGGTAGATGGATCGGCGACCAATACTGGCTAGCCCAGCTATCGGGCAAGTAGTCGTTATTCGGCCGCGGCCGAGTCGAACTGGTCGCGCAGCACGCGCTTGAGGACCTTGCCGGTGGGGTTGCGGGGGATCACGTCGACGAACTCGACAGTTTTTGGCTGTTTGAACCGAGCCAGTTTGCCGTCGGTGAATTCCAGCACTGCGGTGGCAGTGACCGACTCGTCGGCACGCACCACTACAGCGAGCGGCGACTCGCCCCACTTCTCTGAGGCAATGCCGATCACGGCGACTTCGTTCACGCCATCCATAGCGAGAATGACGTTCTCGATCTCGGCCGGGTAAACGTTCTCGCCGCCGGAAATGATCATGTCCTTGATGCGATCCTGGATATAGACGAATCCGTCGTCGTCGAAAATGGCGACGTCTCCGGTGACGAGCCAGCCGTCGACCAAGGCCTCGGCGGTGGCTTCGGGACGGTTCCAGTAGCCCAACATCATGTTGGGCCCCGAGAGCAGTACCTCGCCCGGCTCGTTCGGAGCGCAATCATCGCCGGCCTCGTTGACGATCCGAACATCGCCGTAGAAGAAGGACTTGCCGGTTGATCCGGCTCGTTCGAGCGCGTCCTGAGGAGCGATGAGACAGCCCGGCCCGCAGCTCTCGGTGAGTCCGTAGACCTGATGGATCTCGATACCCATTGCTTCGTAGGTCTTGATCAGAGTTTCGGGCACCGGGGCGGCCCCGCTCATCACCCAGCGAAGGGTCGAAATGTCATGGCTCTCGGCGTTGTAGGTGAGGAGCATGAACTGGAGCATGGCGGGAACGGCCAGAGTGACCGTGACCTTCTCTTCGCCGAAGACCTCCCAGATCCGCACGGGGTCGAACTCGCTCATGATCACCGCCGTGCCGCCGAGGTTGGCAATGCTCAGCATGGGGTTGAGCGCTCCGACGTGAAACAGCGGCAGGCAGATGAGGTAGCGGTCGTCGTAGCGGGTGTCGGCGGTGGTGTTGGCGGTGATCACCGACCAAAGCGCAGTGTTGTGCGAGTGCATCACGCCTTTGGGCAGCCCCGTGGTGCCCGAGGTGTACATGATGAACAGGAGGTCGTCGTCCCCTGTCTCGGCATCGGGCTCGTGATTGGAGGCAGCACCAAGAAGGTCTTCGTAGCCTTCGGCGAAGTCAGGACGATCAGCCCCGTCGCCGACATATATCCAACGGGTGATCTGGGTGCCATCGGTGCCTCGCTCGTGGAGTTCGCTCACCACCTGCGTGAAGGCGCTGTCAAAGACCATTACCGAAGCGCCGGAGTCGGTCAGGATGAACGACAGCTCATCAGCGACAAGGCGCCAGTTGAGGGCAACGATCACACCACCGACCTTGGCCGCGCCAAAGAACGTTTCGAGAAACTCGGGGCCATTCATCAATAGGGTGGCGACGCGATCGCCTGAATGCAGACCACCGTCAGTCAGGGCGTTGCCGGCCTTGTTCACGCGAGCATTCAGCTCCGGATAGGTCATCCGTGTGCCGCTTGTGATGTCAACGATGGCTTCTGTCTTGGGGTTGAGTTCTGCCCGCTTGGTGATGAACCGACCGATGTTGTTCTGCATGGCTGGATGGTAGACGGCTGCGCCCAGGTACAGGATTGGAAACCGGTTGAAAATTCTTTTTCAGTTTCTGTTAGGTCTGGGGGTTGTCGGGACTCTTACACGTGACCAAGTCACCAAGGAGACCGAAAAATGAACAATCACAGCAAAAAACTTACGCAAAGCATTCTTGTCCTGAGTGGAGTTGTTGGCGGCCTCGCCGTAGCAACGACACTTGTTTCATTCAACGGAGGTGGGACCGACCCCGCCGAAGCGTCATCTGCCGCTCTGGCCGACCAGGCCCAGGGTCAGCAGGACACAGCTGCTCCCGAGCAGCCGCCGACGACGGTGGTGGTGTACGTCAACGAGGACGGCACCGTCATCGACGATCCGGCAAGCACCGGGAGCGGTGCCGATGCCCCAGATCCCGAGGACACGCCGGTTGTCGAGTCCGATCCCGAGGACACGCCGGTTGTCGAGTCCGATCCCGAGGACACGCCGGTTGTCGAGTCCGATCCCGAGGACACGCCGGTTGTCGAGTCCGATCCCGAGGACACGCCGGTTGTCGAGTCCGATCCCGAGGACACGCCGGTTGATGCGGGGTCTGAGGATGGCGAAGAGGGGCCGACCACCGATGAGGACGATGGTCCTCTTGTCTTGGTGGAAGTCCCCATATGGATCGACGCCATCACCGATATCAAGCCTTGGGAACTGATCGATATCTGCGAGCAGTTCCCGTGGATTTGCGGCGACGATGGTCCTCTCGTAGAGGAACTTCCTGAGCCCTGTGATCCTGATGACGGAACTTGCCCGGGTTGGGTCATCGAGGAGATCATCGAAATGATGCCGGAGCCCTGCGGTCCTGGCGGCTGCCCGGCTTGGGTTGTCGAGGATCTGATCGAAACAATCGACAGCTTCGATTTCGAGTACAACCCCATCGGCATCGTGCACCCCAACTACTTCGTGCAGCCTCCGGTCATCGGGGGATGGATGCCGATCGGCTTCTAGTCCACCTGCCCCGGACCTACTTCAAAGCCCCTTGCCCGGAACGTTTCCGCCCCGGCAAGGGGCTTTCGCGTTCGCTGGTGCTCTCGGCGCCGAGTTCATTGTGGATGCATTCCCGAATACGAACCGCCTCGAGGAACCAGGTCATCGACCAGGTGACCAACTCAGACAGTCAGAAGCTACTGTGAAAACGAGACTCTCAAGACCATGCAGACTGACCGCCAACTTGCCGAACGCCTCACTGAAGGCAGCAATGAAGCCCTTGGCGAGATCTTCACGCGATATGGAGATCGGCTTCACGATTACTGCCACTCAGTCGTTCGCTCACCACACGATGCAGCCGATGCCGTTCAGGAAACTTTCTTGCTCGCCGCTGAACGTGTCGGCCAACTCCGTGACCCGGCAAAGCTCCGTCCATGGCTCTACGCCATTGCACGCAACGAATGCCTGCGTCGCGTGAGGAACCAACCCGTACCCATTGATGACTTTTCCCACGTCGTTGACGATATCGACCTGGGGGCAGGCGCTGAACAAGGTGAGCTGTCCTCGTTGATCGCTGATGCAGCCGCCGGCCTCGATCCTCGCGATCGTGCCGTTCTCGATCTGCAACTCAGACACGACCTGGATGGCGGAGAGCTCGCCGATGCCCTTGGTGTGAAACTTTCCCACTCCTATGTTCTCGTTGGCAGGGTGAGGGAGCGGGTCGAGCGAAGCTTGACTGCGCTCTTGGTTGCGCGACGCGGACGACGCGATTGTGATGAACTCGAAGCCGTCCTCGGCAATTGGGATGGGACACTCTCTCCGCGTCTGCGGAAGCGACTAGCTCGACACATCGATGACTGTGAGATCTGCGAGAGAACTCGAGCCAGGGCGGCAAGCCCACTTGCACTGCTTGCCTCCTTGCCCGTCATCCCGGCGCCGCGAGAATTGCACGCGCAGTTCGCGGACTCCGGGAGCACTTCGCAGTTGCGTTCCTCAAAATCGGCTTCCAGGGCTTTGCAGCTTGATACCAAAGGATTTCCCCAAGTTCCACGAGGAGGGTCGTTCTGGATGCGGGGTTTCTTCGGGTCGCTCATGGCCGCAGTCCTCCTCGCCGCCGCGATGTTGATGGTTCTTCGGTTGGCGACAGATTCCCCACAGACTGGTGCAATAAGCGCGTTCGAACTCGAAACCCCCAGCGCAGTGGTGATGAGTGAGTCGTCCACGGATTCCGAACTGGCGCCGACGTCGACCGTGGCGGAAGAGACCACCACCACCACCACCACCACCACCACCACCACCACCACCACCACCACGGTGACTACGTCCGAACCGCCGCTCGACACGGTAAGCCCCGTGCTCCAGGATCCGAGATTGTCTTCCGGCACTCTTGTGGAAGATGCAACTCAGGGATGCATGCCGACAACGGCGACACTTTTGGTCCATGCCTCCGATGCTGGGACGGGTATCGAAGAGGTAGTGGCTCTCGTCACTGCGGGTACATATGAGTCAACGATTCAACTCGAACCAGTCGAGGCTGACGACAATGCCCTGTATCAGGGAACGATCGGGCCGTTTCCTACCGGCATCGTCATCCGCGGAAGCGCAGGCATCATCATCGAGATAACGGCGTTTGACTACGCCCGCAATGAAGCCACCACCGGGCTCGTTGCGAAGTTGGTGGCTTGCTGATCTGTGGGCCACCTCTGAGGATCTCACCACAGGCGCGGTGACCGCGGTTGTGCCCAGTTCAGCATAATGTGGCAGTTAGACTGCCATATTATGCTGAAAACGATGAGCGATGTATCAACGGACAAGTCGGTTCCGTCAGTGGATGGTCGTCGCGCTCGTCGCGATCGCAATCGTGAGAGCGTCGTCGATGCCCTGCTCGAGTTGTACGGGGAGGGTCACATGCGGCCGTCACTCGACCTGGTCGCCCAACGGTCAGGTGTCAGCCATCGCAGCGTGTTTCGCTACTTCGAAGATCTCAATGAACTCGACCGAGTGGCGATCGAACGCTTTCACGAACGGTGTGCCCATCTTTTTGAGATCCCCGCGCTCGGCGAAGGATCGCTTTCCGCTCGCATCGAGCGACTGGTCGATCAGCGATTGATCTTGCACGATGCCACCGCCCCGGTCGCACGGGTGGCACGGATGCGTGCACCGACCCATCCGGTTCTGGCGGAAAATATCGTGACAAACCGAGACGTGTTGCGCCGTCAGATAGCCGCTCATTTCGCGGTCGAGTTCAAACTTCATGAGTCGACGACCGTGCTGGCGGTATCGGCGCTGACCTCCATGGAGACAATCGATCTCATGAGGTCAGATCACGGCAGCGCACGTGTCCGCTCGGCCCTTGTCGACAGTCTCACCCGCCTCCTCTCCCCAAGGGATGTCCAATGACCGAAGTGTCGCATTCGCGTTCTCTCGCCGCCCCGATCGACGTCGTCTGGTCGGTGCTTGCCGACTTTCCCCGATTGGCCGAGTGGGCACCCATGATCACCCACAGCAGCGCGATGACACAGATCCGCGAAGGTGTCGGGGCGGTGCGAAGGGTGGCGATCGGGCGCACCATCCTGCTTGAGCGAATCACAGAATGGGAACCCGGAAAGGTGCTTGCCTACGAACTCGAAGGACTTCCGCAGGTCATTGCTTGCGCGTCTAATCGGTGGGCTTTGGTCGCCGATGCGACATCGACCACTGTCTCGCTCGCCACCGTCGTCGAGCCAGGACCGAGGCCGCCGATGAAGGCTGCCGCGGCAGTGGTAGCCCGCCGGATCGGGGCCACGAACAAGTCTCTCCTCGACTGTCTAGTCATCGAGGCCGAGAAGATCGGCGCCACGCGATGAGCCGGCCCGATGTGATTGTGATCCTCACCGATGAAGAACGAGCCGCGCCTACCTACGAGACCGAAGAGGTCACGGCCTGGCGGCGTGAACACCTCCCGGGCCGTCGCTGGTTCACAGACAACGGCGTTGATTTCAAACGCCACTATGTGGCGGCAACGGCGTGTGTGCCGAGCCGCCCATCGCTGCTGACCGGCCACTACCCGGACGTGCACGGCGTGACCCAGACCGATGGTCTGGGAAAGATGCACGGTGATACTCGTATGCGATGGCTTCGTCCCGGTGAGGTGCCGACGATGGGCCATTGGTTCCGCGCCGCCGGCTACGACACGCACTATGACGGCAAGTGGCACGCCAGCCATGCCGACCTGATGGTCAACGGTCGGCCACTCGCCACCAACACCGGCGACGGTACGGTGATCCCAGAAGCGGTGCAGGCGTATCTCGATACTGATCCGCTCGATGAGTTTGGGTTCTCTGGCTGGGTCGGGCCCGAGCCACATGGCGGCCGGGCGGCCGACTCCGGTTACATCCGCGATCCGCTGATCGCTGATCGGGTCGTCGCGTGGCTGACCGATCGCTACGAGCGCCGTGCTACGGGTGATGCTGACGCAGCCAAGCCATTCCTGCTGGTCTGTTCATTCGTCAACCCGCACGACATCGTCCTGTGGCCCCTCTTCATGCGCAAGGGAAAGCCGTTCCCGCCCTCGGTTGCCGAGCCGCCGGCAATCCCGGCGGCACCGACCGACGATGAAGATCTGCGGTCCAAGCCATCGGTGCAGAGCGCATTTCGCGACTCCTACTACTCCGCCTACGGGCCCTCCCCAATTGTGCGGCGGGCGTACGAGCGAAATCTCGATGACTATCGGCAGACCTATTATCGCATGCACCACGATGTCGACGGCCCGATCGACCGGGTTCGTGAGGCAGCGACAACCGGCTCCGACGATGCCGTACTCGTATTCAGCGCCGACCATGGCGACATGCTCGGCTCGCACGGCGGCATGCATCAGAAGTGGTACCAGCTTTATGACGAGGCTGTACGAGTGCCGTTCACCATTGCTCGCACCGGTGCATTGGCCACGAGAGCTGCGGTCATAGATGACGCACCGACCAGCCATGTGGATCTGCTGCCCACCATGCTTGGCTTGGCAGGCGTGGATGTCGAAGCGGTCGCCCGCGAGCTCTCCACCCGCCATAGCGAGGTCCACCCGCTTCCCGGCCGAGATCTCAGCAGTGTCGTCGCTGACCCGTCAACGGCTGCCACTGATGACGGCGTCTATCTCTTCACCCGCGACAACATGATGGAGGGCGACGGGTCGGCTTCTGGTCTCGCTCGCCAACGAGGTCAGCTCGAACCCCCGTTCCCGCTTCAGATCCGCATACCTGCTCATGCGGCCACAAACGTCGAAGCGCTGGTAGTGCGCCATGAGAATGCGCTCTGGAAGGTCGCTCGAACCTTCGATGATCCGGCGACCTGGTCGGTGCCGCATGTGCGTCATCTCTCGGCTCGTTCCCTAGACGGTCCGCGTTACCGCACAGAGCCGATCCCTGATCAATGGGAGCTGTACAACCTCGACGTCGATCCGGCAGAGGCCGTGAATCTGGCTCACTCGCCCGATCATGCCGACGCGCTCGCGGCACTTGCTGACGCGATGCGAGCGAAGCGGGTTGCCAGCGTTCCGGAGCGCAACGAGCCATGGCCGTACGCCACCCGGCCCGAGCGTGCGACGCCGAAGCGAAAGAAGCCGCCTGCTCCGGCCCGGCGTCTACGCAAGCTTGTACAGCGCTTCGGCATGCACCCGGCTGACCCTGACGCGGCACATCTTGACGCAACCGGCAGGCGTGCCCTGATCGTGGCGACGAACCACGGAACGCTTGACCTCGGGAAGCCGACCGGTGTGTTTGCATCAGAGTTGACGGCTCCGTATTACGTGTTCGCGGACGCCGGAATGCACGTTGACATCGGCTCACCGCGTGGCGGTGATATCCCGTTCGATCCCAAGTCGCTGCGTCCGATAATCCGGAGTGACTATGACGATCGATTCTTGGCCGATGAAAGGCTCAAGGACTTGTGTTGTCACTCGCTTGCCATGGGTGAGATCGATGCCGAAGGCTACGACATCATCTACTTCGCCGGTGGGTGGGGGGCTGCATTTGATCTCGGCCTCTCCGAGGCCGTCGGCGATCAGGTCTCCGTGGCGGCGGCCGCAGGCGCGGTGCTCGGTGGGGTTTGCCACGGTCCGCTCGGTTTTCTCAAGGCGGTCGGTGCCGATGGCCGTCCATTTGTGGAAGGGCGTCGGCTCACCGCCGTCACTGACAAACAGGTTCGAGAGTTGGGCATCACGGCCACACCGCAGCACCCCGAGACCGAGCTTCGTCGCCTGGGCGCTTCGTTCGAGTCCGCAACTGGTCGTCGAGACGCGCTTGCTAACCATGTCGTTGAGGATGGTGACCTGATCACCGGGCAGAACCAGAACGGGGCACCGATGGTGGCACGACTGATGGTTCAGCGAATGCTCGCAAACGAAGCCGACGTGGAGGTATCTGACTGATGGAGATCGTGCTGCTAGGAACCGGCTCACCGATTCCAGACCCGAACCGCGCCGGCCCAGCAACGCTGCTGAAGGTTGGGGAGCTTGAGCACGTCCTCGTGGATGCCGGTCGAGGGTGCATCATGCGGATGGCTGGGGCAGGTTCGATTCCCGGCTTTCTCGCCGGTGTGCTCGTGACCCATCTGCACAGCGATCACGTGACAGATCTGAATGACGTGATCACGACCCACTGGATCATGTCGCAGGCGCCGACGCCATTGCGGATCTGGGGACCAGTGGGCATCGCCGACTTTGTGCGTCACACGATGGCGGCGCTTGCCCCTGATGTGAGCTATCGCGTTGCTCACCACGAGGACCTCACGTGGGAGCCGATCGTCGAAGTGGTCGAGGTCGAACCTGGCGACCGATTCGACATTGGTACGTCCACGGTTTCGGTTCACCGCACTGCCCACGAGCCGGTCGAACCGTCGATCGGCTACCGGCTCGAGCACGGGCACTATGTGGTTGCGCTCGCCGGCGACACGATTCCCTGCAGTGGCGTCGATGAGATGTGTGTGGACGTCGACGCCTACGTCCAGACCGTGATCCGAGACGACCTCGTGAAACAGATCCCAAACCAGCGGTTCAATGACATCCTCGACTACCACTCCTCGGTCGTGGACGCAGCCCAAACCGCAGCCCGCAACCAGGTGGGCCGCCTTGTGCTCACCCACATGGTTCCGGCTCCGCAACCGGAGCAGTACCCGGAGTGGATCGAGATAGCGGCCGAGCACTTCGACGGCGAGATCGTGATCGGCGATGATCTCACCACGGTCGATCTGGTGGAGCGGGAGTAGCGTCTTCGGTCCATGATCGAATCACAGACTTCATTTCGAGTAGCCGACATCTCTGCCCAAGATGGCTACAAGCTGGCAACGGGGATCGTCGTACCCCGCCCTATCGGGTGGATAGGCACGGTCTCGGCTTCGGGCCTGGACAATTTGGCGCCATATTCGTTCTTCAACGTGATGAGCGGCGACCCGGTCCATGTCGTGTTCTCGCCAGGAGGTGGAGCACGCAAAGACACGCTCGACAATGTCCGAGAGGTCGGGGAGTTCACCGTCAACGTCGTCACTGCAGAAACCGTCGAAGCGATGAACGCCACGTCAGCCACGCTGCCAGCCGATGAGGACGAGTTCGAGCACGCCAGCATCACCAAGCTGTCATCAGTTGAGATCGGGCCCTGTCGAGTGGCGGAAGCCACGGCCACGATGGAGTGCGTGGTTACTGACATCGTGCATGTGGGTCACAAAGACGGCGGCAATCATCTCGTCATCGGTGAAGCCGTCATGATCCATGTGGCGAACCGGGTGCTCGACGGCACTCGGATCCTTCAGGACGAACTCCGAGCGATTGGACGCCACGCCGGGAGCTGGTACAGCAACGCGACGGACCTGTTTTCGATCGAGCGGCCGTCCTGAATTCTACGCGACGCCCAGTTCTGACATCCGTTCAAGCACACGCTCACGCTCGTCGTTGATGACGGTCGTATCACCGTGGCCGGTGTGGACGATCGTGTCACCGGGAAGAGTGAGCAGGTGATCGCGAATCGAACGAAGGATGGTCGGTTCGTCGCTATAGCTACGTCCGGTGGCACCTGGGCCACCACAGAAGAGTGTGTCGCCGCTCACCACCCGTCCCGCCGCGACATCATGAAAGCAACAGCAGCCGGGGGAGTGGCCGGGTGTGTGGATGATGCCAACCTCGTGCCCGCCAGCGACAAGTGTTGTGCCGGGTAGCACGTCGCCATCGGGTGACGCGTCGGGGTACACGACGTCCCAGAGCATTCGATCGTCGGGATGGAGAAGGATCGGCGCATCGACCGCATCGCGCAACGCCGCGGCTGCGTTGATGTGGTCGTTGTGGCCGTGGGTCAAGACGATCGCGGTCACGCGTCGCCCGTTGACCGCATCGACGATCGGCTGATGGTCGTGGGCGGCGTCGAAGATCATCACCTCGCGGTCGTCGCCAACCAGCCAGATGTTGTTGGTGACCTCCCACTCGCCGCCGTCGAGCGCGAAGACACCGTCGGTGGTTACAAGCTCAATACTCATCGACCACTCACATTTCCACCACGGAGCGGAGAACCTCGCCCCGTTCCATCTTGTGAAAGGCCTCTTCTACGCCGTCGAGAGCGATCGTTTCGCTGACGAAACCGTCGAGATCGAGCCGACCCTGCAGGTAGAGGTCGATCAGCATCGGGAAATCGCGGCTGGGCAGACAGTCGCCGTACCAGCTCGACTTGAGGGAGCCGCCGCGACCGAAGATCTCGATGAACGGCAACTCGAGCACCATGTCGGGATGCGGTACACCGACGAGCACCACGGTGCCGGCCAGATCGCGAGCCTCGAAGCACTGCTTGTAGACCTCGGGCAGGCCGATGGCGTCGATGGCAACGTCCACACCATTGCCGCCGGTGAGCTCACGGATCCTTTCGACCGCGTTCTCGTTCTTGGAGTTGATTGTATGGGTGGCGCCGAAGCCCTTGGCCCATTCGAGTTTTCTGTCGTCGAGGTCGACGGCGATGATGATCGAAGCGCCGGCCAACTTCGAGCCGGCGATGGCTGCATCGCCCACCCCGCCACAGCCGAACACGGCCACGGAGTCACCGCGGCCAACGCCGCCGGTGTTGATGGCGGCGCCGATGCCCGCCATCACGCCACAGCCGAGCAGGCCGGCTGCCGCCGGGGATGCCGCTGGGTCGACCTTTGTGCACTGGCCTGCCGCCACGAGGGTCTTTTCGGCGAAGGCGCCGATGCCGAGCGCCGGGGACAACTCGGTACCGTCTTCGAGCGTCATTTTCTGCTCGGCGTTGTGGGTAGCGAAACAAATCTGAGGCTTGCCTCGCAGACATGAGCGGCACTGGCCGCACACAGCCCGCCAGTTCAAGACGACGAAGTCGCCGGGCTCGACGTCGGTGACACCTTCGCCAACCGACTCCACGAGGCCGCTGGCCTCGTGGCCGAGCAAGAACGGGAACTCGTCGTTGATGCCGCCCTCGCGATAGTGCAAGTCGGTGTGGCATACCCCGCACGCCTGGATTGCTACGACGGCCTCACCCGGCCCCGGGTCGGGGACAATGACGTTCTCGATGGTCACCGGCGCGCCTTTGGCCATGGCGACAACGCCCTTCACGGTCTGTGGCATCGGTCTCTCCTGGGGTTGTGGCTTTCGCCGATCAGAACGACGGCAGAATAGACGACAAGAGGGCCTCCGTCAGTGCCCAATCACCGGGAATCAGTCCGAGAAGCTCAGTGCGATCGCCAGATTCGATGTCGGCATAGGTGAGTTGGTCGATCGTGGCGACGATCTCGTCGTAGCGGTCGTGCAGCACGGTGCTGTCGGGGTCGAGGCCGGTCACGATCGCCAGACCGGTTGGGGCGACGTCGGTGGTATGGACCGAGAGATCGGGCCGAAAACGTCGCAGCGCCACGACCGTTTTCCAGACATCGCCCGACCAGAAGACGGTGGTCCTCTCCCGGGCTGAGGTGACCTCGTCGACCGGGTTGCAGTCGTGGATGGCGATCACGCCGTCGGGGGACGAGTGATGTTCGAGATTGGCAACGTCGTGCAATGTCTGCTCCCACCAATGGAGTCCATCAGCGAAGGCGAGGTCGATGGGCTGGCCTCGCAGGGCCCAGGGGTCGGCGAAGAAGTCGTCGCTGGTGGCGGCGACGATCGTGCATTCGGCCGGTGGCGTGGCGACCTTGGGTTCCGGGTCCACGCCGACAGAGCGGGTTCCGGGCTGAACGTGGGCCAGCGAGAGGCCCTTGTGCACCCCGATCTCGACATAGAGGTCGGGCTGGAGTCGTTCGTGCATCCAGGCGAGGAGTTCGTGGTAGGTGTTCATGAGCGTCGCCAGTAGACGCCGGTCCAGTCGACCTTGATGATCTCGTCGGTGATGGCATGGGTATGGCGGTACTCATCGACGGCCGCCCGGCACGGTTCCCAGGCGCCGTAGTCGTCGACGATCACATAACCACCACGCGACACCTTGGGATAGAGCGTTTCGAGCGCATCCATAGTGGATTCATAAAGATCGCCGTCGAGACGGAGCACGGCGAGTTGCTCGACCGGGGCGGTGGGCAATGTGTCTTTGAACCATCCCTCGAGAAACTGCACTTGATCGTCGAGAAGGTCGTAACGGGCGAAGTTCGCCTTCACCTGCTCTGAGGAAACCGCGAGTGCGGAGACTCCCGAGAGGTCGTGGCCTTCGTCTGCAGGGAACGCCTCGACATCTGGCACTGGAAGACCCTGGAAGGAATCGGCCACCCAGACTCGCCGATGAGTGTCGCCCCACGCTGCGAGGATGCCCCGCATCAGAATGGTGACGCCGCCGCGCCATACGCCGGTTTCGATCAGGTCGCCGGGAATCTCGTCGGCGAGCACCGACTCGACACAGGCTCGAACATTGGCCAGGCGCTTACGCCCGACCATTGTCTCGGCGCTTGGGGGCCAGTCGTTGCCGTCGTCGCGCTTGACGGCATCCCCTCCGCTTCGGGTGATTCGCCAGCCGTTCGTGCGCATCACCGACCGCAAGTCATCGCTGATCACATCAGCGAACTCAGCTCGGGCGACGTCGTGCGTTTCCTCGTCGAGGAAAAGTTCGCGGGTCAGGCACCGTTGAAGGAGAGAGATGTATCGGTCGCGGGCGGCGTGATCATCGGTCACTGCGGCAGCCTAGGACAAGCGGTCCAATTCCCAGAGCAGTTCCATGGGGGCCACTTCGAAGTGCAATAGGCCTGCATCGTTGACTCACTCATGAGATAGATGACATCAGGTTTCATGATTGAGATACGACTGCGGCAGAATGTAGTCATGAAATTCGCACTGGGATTCGCCAACACCATGAAGTTCGCAACCGGAGCCGGAGCCAGGGAGCTCGGCCTGGCGGCAGAGGCCGCCGGCTTCGAATCCGTCTGGACGGTGGAGCACATCGTCTATCCCGAGGGATACGAGTCGACCTATCCCTATGCCCCCGACGGAAAGATGCCCGGTTCGGGAGACAACCCCATCCCAGATCCCCTTGTGTGGCTGAGTTGGGTTGGTGCAGTCACCACGAATCTGCGCCTGGCGACCGGCATCTCGTTGCTGCCCGAGCGTCATCCGCTGACGTACGCCAAAGAGGTGGCGACGCTTGACGCGATGTCGGGTGGGCGTGTCGAACTTGGTATCGGCATTGGTTGGCTCAAGGAAGAGTTCGAGGCATTGGACATTCCGTGGCCTCGGCGCGGGCCCCGCACCGAGGAGTACACCGAGGCAATGCGCCAGGTCTGGGCCGGCGACGACGTGACATTCGAAGGTGAGTTTGTGAACTTCGCCAACATCTCGTCGAACCCAAAACCGGCGAACGGCAGCGTCCCGATCCACATCGGTGGCCACAGTAGGGCCGCCGCTGAGCGCGCCGGCCGCATGGGTGACGGTTTCTACCCGGCCAACGGCAATATCGCCGAACTTTTCGATATCTGTCGCCAAACAGCCGTCGACAATGGGCGCGACCCAGAAGACATCGAATTCACGAGTGCCCATCGAGGGCTGTTCGGCGACGACCCTGACGCCGCTGTGGAAGAGGCCGCATCATGGGGCATGGACCGGATGATGGTGCCCGTCTTCCTGCATCGCAAGGACACTCACGCCTCGATGGGAGCGTTTGGTGAGCAAGTCATCGCCAAGCACGCTGACTAGCTAAAATTCGATGTCAGAGTCGACGCGATGGTCGTCAGGCCACGCGGTACGAAGTGTCTCGCAGTTGCCGTCGACTCCAATGATCTCGCCGTTGATGAACCGAGCAGCATCGCTGCAAAGGAATGTTGCCATCGCGGCGATGTCCGACGCGTCGATGAATGTCCGCATGGATACTTGGTCTTCGTAGCTTGCTTTCACCGCGTCGGCGGTCATGTCCATCGCCGCAGCCTCCCGCTCGATGACCCCTGTCATACGAGGGCCAGCGATGGTCCCTGGAGCGATGCAGTTCACGCGGATGTTGTCTCGCCCCAGTTCCATCGCCCAGGTTTTGGTCATCCCCTCCACGGCCCATTTCGATGCGACATACGGGGACCGCAGCGGGTAGCCCCAGTGACCGGCTGTAGATGAGATGTTGATGATCGATCCTCGTCCTGTCTTTCGCATGAGCGGGATTGCGTGCCGAGCGATCCGAAAGGTCCCTCCGACATTGACCTGGAGGCAATGGTCGAATTCCATCGGATCCATCTCCTCGACCTTCCCGGTGGGGCCAGCAACGCCAACATTGTTGATACAGATGTCGAGGCCACCAAGATCTGTGTTGAGTGATGTAAACAATGCAGCCACGGCATCGTCGTTGCTGACATCGCAGACGTAGTCGGGGGAGGTGCCCGGGTCGATGTCGCACGTCCGCACCTCGGCACCCGCCGACAGCAGCGTGGCGGCGATCGCTGCACCAATTCCTGAGCCGCCTCCGGTCACCAGGGCGCGTCGACCGTCGAGTCGAGTGTTGTACTCGTTCATGACTTGCCCCCGTGGTGGCGATCGGCGATCAGACTGATCATCTCAAACATGAGCGACATCGATCGATACGAGGTGATCTGGTTCGGTGAGTCAACGGTTGGCATCAAGCAGACCACGTCACCACCGATGATGTTCTTCCCCCGCACCGATCGCAGCAACTCCATCACCTGATCCATTCCGAACCCTTCGATGCCCGCCTCGATGTTGGCCACGCCGGGAGCCACAGTTGGATCGAGGCAGTCGAGGTCGAAGGTGATGTAGAGCGGGCGATCACCGATGCGTTCACCGATGATCTCCATGACCCGCTCTGCGCCCATCTCGTCGTAGTCGGTCTTCCGTATGACTTCGTAGCCAAGCGAATACGACGGTTCGAGCCATTCAAGGCTCCGAGTGTTGCCCCGGATCCCTACTTGCACGCTGTGTTCTGCGTCCACATGGCCATCCTCGACGAGATAGCTCGCCCAATGGGCGGCTGATTTCACCGCTCCCATGAAGTGAGGGATGTTGTGGAATGCGTCGGTGTGGGCATCGAAATGCAGAAGGCACACCTTCTCACCGCCCGTGATTTGTGAGTTTGCGCCGCCGAGTGCCTGAAGGATCCCGCCGGTGATGGAGTGGTCACCGCCAATCGACACGGGGCGACACTGGGCCGCATCGAGCGTTCGGTAGTAGTCGGTGATCATCTCGATCGACCGCTCGTTGTTGTTGCCCTCGCTGAGCGGCACATCGCCCAGATCATGGACTCGGCACATATCCCACGGGTCAATGCCAAAATGGTTGTGGACCCGTCGGCCGATAGCCGACACGTTTCGCACGGCTCGGGGACCGAGATGCTGATCACGCTGCGTTGTTCCGTTGCCCGTTGAGTGGGGCACGCCCACCAAACCGATGTCGGCGTTGGCCGGATCCGCATCCCACTCGCACCTGAATAGCGTCGGGATGCCATACCAATAGATGCCGTTCATCAGGCGTTGTTGGTCGTCGATGTCGCTCATATCCCCTCCAGTGATGGCGGGACAGTAGCTCTTTCCTCGGATCACTGACAGACTCCCGCCGGTGTCGATCGTCTTTGGGCTCTGCTTTGCACTCGGTATTGGCACAAGCGATTTCCTGGGTGGCTTCGCCACTCGCCGATTACCGGCGCTAACAGTCGTCCTTGGCATGTTGGTTGGAGGCGTGGTCACGGCTGCGTTGTTGCTCACAGTTGTACCGAGCATTTTTCGGATCGAGGACGTCGGCCTCGGCGCAGTATCGGGCCTGACCGTCGGGTTCGCGCTGATGGCAATGTTTCACGGATTGGCCCGCTCGTCGCCGGCGGTGGTTTCACCCGTGGCCGCCCTGGTCTCGACCTTGTTCCCGATCGGGTTCGATGTCATCACCGGCGGCGAACTGCAGGGGCTCGTGATCGTTGGCGTCGTCGTGGGCTTGGTCGGAATTGTTCTGTCGTCGTTCTCGCCTGACCTCGGCTCGGCGGTGAAGGTCGGCCTGTTGTGGGGACTCATCGCTGGAGCGTTGTTTGGATCGGCGCTCACCTTCCTCGCCGGGACCAGTGAGGCGTCCGGGGTCTGGCCGGCTGTTTCCCAGCGAACCGTCGCGCTCGTCTTGCTGTTTGCTGTGGCTTCCCAACGCAACATCCCACGATTCCCTGTGCCAGGGGTACGGATCGTGGCGCTTGCATCGGGGTTGTTCGGCAGTCTTGCGGTGGCGGCGTTCGCCGTTGGAAGCCAGCGGGGCTCGATCACCCAGGTTGCCGTTACCGGTGCAACCTTCCCGGCAGTCACAGCTGCACTAGCAGCGATATTTCGTCTCCACCCATTGCGATGGTGGCAGGTCGTGGGTATCGGCGCGTGCATCGGCGGCGTGGCTCTTATGGCGTTGGCCTAATATTGGTGGCTAGTTTCGTGCGATGGAGCCATCAGACATCGAACACCTCGCCTGGGTCAGCGACCCGCAGCTATCGCCGGACGGGGCCCAGGTGGCGTATGTCATCACCCGAGTTGACAAGAAAGCGAATCGCTATCGCAGCAGGGTTTGGCTGATCGATGTTGACGGGGCATCCACGCCCCGCCCGATCAGCGCTGGAGAGGAGACGGACGGCTCTCCACGGTGGGCCCCCGATGGCCGGTCGATCGCATTCACCTCAACCCGACGCAAGGACGACAAGGGCCGCACCCAGTCGTCGCTCTATGTCCTCTCCACCGAAGGCCCCGGTGAAGCCAGCCTTCTCTGCGAACGTGACGAAGGCATCGGTCAGGTGGCCTACTCTCCTGATGGCAGCCTGATTGCCTTCGCCTCCAGGGCTCGCGGTGAGCACTATGAGAGCCCCGAGGTAGGAACTCGAAAGCCTCGAAAGATCGATCGCCCCATGTATCGCCTCAACGGTGAGGGGTTCACTCTTGATCGTCCCGTGCACGTTCACGTGGTGCCAACCGACGGCTCCGCGGGAGCGTTCGATGTCACGCCTGGCACCTCGGACTTCTCGGCACCCGCCTGGTTCTCTGATTCGGTTCGACTCTTGGCCGCCCGGTCTGATACATCCGAACGGATCCTCTCGAGCGACATCGCGTCGATCGATTTGGCGTCCGGCGACGTTGAGGTAGTTACCAGTGGCCTTGGCGTATATGGCGCCCCAGCGATCGATGACGGTGACCGTGTTGGGTGTAGCGGCTATGACGACTCCACTATCTCCCCACAGAACTCGCACGTGGGTCTGCTGGTTGATGGTGTGAATCAGCCAACATGGCTTACGACCTCAGTAGACCGTGATTGGTTGGCGTTCCCGGTGCCAGCGGCTCCGGAATGGGTCGGGGATTCGTTGCGCGCCCTTGTGGCTGACCATGGCCGCGTTTCGCTTCGCCAGGTTGATCTCGAGGGCCGCGTTTCTGAGGTGGTCGGTGGGGACCGTTGGGTCACGGGCTGGTCATCGGCCGGACCCACAGTTGCATTTGTCGCCGAGACCCCAACCCACGCCGCTGAACTGTTTATTGTCGATGAGAGCGGCGAGCGCAGGCTCACCAATGTCAGCCGAATCCTCGCTCAAGGATCTGAACCGATCCCAGCACAGCGATTCGCGGCGGTCAGCGGTGACGTGGAGGTCGACGCCTGGCTCTACCGTCCAGCAGACTTCGACCCGTCCAAGCGCTATCCGATGCTGCTCAACATCCATGGCGGCCCGTTCACGCAGTACGGCGACTTCTTTTACGACGAAGCCCAGATGGAGGCGCGGGCCGGCTTCGTCGTGGTGATTGCCAACCCCAGAGGGAGCTCCGGCCGAGACAGTGATTGGGGCCGAGCCATTCGAGGGAAGGCGCTTGATGGTCCGGGCTGGGGTTCGGTCGACTACGACGACTGTATGGCCGTGGTCGATGCTGCTCTTGAGCAGTTCTCGTTCATCGATGCCGATCGTCTTGGCGTGCTCGGTGGAAGCTACGGCGGCTACATGACCAGCTGGATCGTGGGCCACACGGACCGGTTTGCAGCTGCGTGTTCCGAACGCGGGGTCAACAATCTCCTCACCCTTGATCTCACCTCCGACATCGCTGGCGTGTGTGCCTTCTGGTTCGGTGAGAGCGCGCTCGACAACACCGAAGAGTTGCTTCGCATGTCGCCGATCAGTTCAGTGGACGAGATGACCACGCCAATGCTCATTCTCCATTCCGATGAGGACCTTCGCTGCCCCCATGAGCAAGCCGACCAACTGTTCTACGCGCTGAAGGAAAGAGGGCGAGAGGTCGACTACTACCTATTTCCAGAGGAAACGCATGAGCTCAGTCGGTCAGGGTCGCCGGCGCATCGCGTGCAGCGAGCCGAGCTGATTCTCGAGTTCTTCAGTCGACACTTGCAGTCGGAGTCGACGGTCGGATCCGAGTGATCGTCGGGTAGAGGGCAGCCGCGATCAGTGCCAACGCCAGAATTGCTGCCCAGTGACTGAGCGTGTGGTAGTCGGTGGCCTCGACAATCACGCCCGAGAGCAGACCTCCAGTGGCGCCGGCGGCGACCATCGTGAAGTCGGCTGCACCCTGCACTGATGCGCGTTCGCTGACCTCAAAGACTGCGCTGATGAGCGAGGCGCCGGAGATCATGGCGAAGGACCAGCCGAGGCCCACGAGAAAGAGGCCCACGAAGACGCCAAAGCTGTCGGTTGGATCAGTGTGTGAGGCCATCTCCGCACCAATAAACAGTGTGGCACCGGCGGCGGCGACCATCACCGTGCTCGGCACACGGTCAACGATCCAGCCAACGACGGGGCTGAAGAAGTACATGCCGACGATGTGTAACGAGATGACGAGGCCAATAATTCTTGCTTCGTGGTCGCCGTCGTTCATGTGCAGCGGGGTGACGGTCATGACCGCCACCATCACGGTTTGGCCAACGGCCATGGCTAGCACGGCAATGGCGGCGAGGCGGTGGGTGAAGAGATTGTGAAACGACTGCCGCAACGATGGGCGCTTGACGCCTGTCGCCGACCCGAGTTCCTTGGCGAGCAGTAGCGGGTCAGGTCGGAGCTTGGTGTTGACGACGATGGCAGCGATGATGAACGCCAGGAATGCCATGAGGTACGGCCCGGCCAGTTCGTCGATATTGAGGGCATTGATGGCTAGCCAACCGGCACCACCGAGGGCGATAGTCGGGCCGAGCACCGAGCCGATCGAACTGGCCCACACCACGATGCCGATATCGCGGGCGCGGTGCATGGGTTCGGCTAGGTCGGCTGCGGCGTAGCGCGCCGCGAGGCTTGCGCCCTGGCCGACGCCAACACAGAGGACGCCCAGGAGAAGCAATGGGTAGAACTGGGTCAGCACCGAGATGAATGCAAGCGCCGCACCGACGATGCCCACGGACCAGGCGCGTGTGAGGCCCGACCGTCGGCCGTGCTCGGCCATATGTGCGCCCAGCGGAAGCGCGGCGACGGCACCGCCGATGGCTGTCATTGTGGCCGCCAGGGTGGCCAAGGCGTCGTTGCCGGTCATTTCCTTCGCGGCGAGGCTTGTGGCGGCGAAGGTGGCGGTCATGCCCATACCGGCGGGGAACACCGAGAAGATCAGCACCCAGCGAGTTCGCTTCCGGATGGCGACAACGTCAGAATCGGGCAGGGTGTCAGTCATCTGACTGGAAGCTTGCCTGATCGGCTCATGAATGCCACAACTGGCATACTGCGGCGATGGAATCAGTGAAGGTCTGGCGATCACCGAGCGTTGAAGTCCGGGAGAGCCATTTGGGGGGGCTGGCCGTCTTCGCCGCCGAGTCAATCGCGGCAGGGGAGCGGGTAGCAGTCAAGGTCGGCCATGTTGTCGACTTTGATGAGGTCCAACGCCTGACGAAAGAACTCGGCGATTTTTCGCTCCAGATCGATGACGACATGTTTCTGTCTCCTCGTCACGCCGACGAGTACGACGACATGACCATCCACATCAACCACTCGTGCGATGCCAACGTCGGATTCGTGGGCAACATCACCTACGTGGCCATGCGCGACATCGCGGTAGGTGACGAACTTTGCCACGACTACGGCACCGCCCGACTAGCCCCCTACCGCCTTGAGTGCGCGTGCGGGTCCACCTTCTGCCGAGGCGTTGTCACCAACGACGACTGGCAACTCCCCGAAGTCCAAGAGCGCTACGCGGGCTGGTTCATGCCCCATGTCCAGCGTCGCATCGAGGGGTCCTAGTTGCAGAGGCCATCGGGGTTGGTGCCCCGGTGGGAGGTGCACATGACCGTCGTTTCCACTGTGTGGAGTGTCCAGGTGCCGTTGTCGTCCTCGTCGACCAGGAAGATGTGGAGACGTTGGCCCCGGACGGCGTCATCGCCGACCCCCACGACGTCGTAGGTGATCTCACCCAGGGTGCCTTCCGACGCGGCTACGACGATGACGATTCGCTGTACGTACTCCTCCTCCCCGTCCGGGACGACCGATTCAGCAATTTCGAGCCCGACCGCCTCGATCGAGTCGCCAGACGGGTGGCCGATCTGGGCGACGATCTCCGCAGTGGTGTCGTCGGTGACGCCCTCGGCTGCCGTGTACGCACCGCTCACCCAGCCGGTTACGCCGTCGGCGGTGGTGATCTCCCACCAGATGCTGATGGGGAGTCGGCGGGCCCTGCCCGCGAACATGAAGTCGTCCGCTAGTGGGTCAAGCGTGGCGATGATGTCGCCCGTCAGACCGGGGAGGTGACGCACGTTGAGGACATCGTCGTGGGCGACGCCGAGGACAACAAGCATCGCCCCCGGCTCCGGCATGAGGTCGAACTCCTCGCCCGGCAGTTCTTCGGGCGCGGCGGTTGTGGTTGCGGGCGCCGCGGTCGTGGTCGGCGCCGCGGTGGTGGTCGTGGGCACAGCGGTCGTGGTCGGTGCCGCTGTGGTGGTTGCGGGCACAGCCGATGTTGTCGACGACGAGGTGCCGGACTCGGTTCCAGTTTCGGACGAACCCGAGCTGCAGGACGCGGTAAGAAGGGCAACGAACAAGACAACGGAGATCCATCTCATGCCTCCACAATGACACGCTGGACTGAGACCCCGCAGACCGCGACGTCTCGACGCCGGCTTTCACCAGGTTGGCCGCCATCGCACCGGTCGAGATCCTCGGTTTCTCCGTCGTCACCGATGAGGATGGTTGGGCCTACATCTCTCCTGACGGTGATGACAGTGTGCCCTTCGAGATCATCTCGAATCTTCGGTTCTGCGACTAACGCACGGATGGGATCAACGCACGGATGGGGTCTGTCCCCAGACGTGCGTTAGAGCTTGTAGCCGGGGTCGAGTTGGTCGCAGAGGCGCATGAGGGCGGGCCACTCGTAGTGGCCGAGTGGGAAGTGGTCGTACTGACGCTTTGACAGTTCCCAGATCTCTGTTGGGCCGGGATAGAGTTCGAGCCCCGTCGCCGTGGCGGCGAGCATCGCTCGGCAACCACGGATCAGGTAGTGCATCACCATGAAGGCTTCGCCGGCGGTCTCACCGACGGTCAGGAATCCGTGGTTGCGCATGATCAGCGCCCGGTTGCCGTCCATGTTCGCGGCGAGTCGTTCGCGCTCCTCCAAGGTGAGGGACAGGCCCTCCCAGTCGTGGTACCCGATCTGGCCGTAAAGCATCGACGAGTCCTGTACGAGGTACTGAAAGCCGTCCTTGAGGGCGGTGACCGCCAGCGCATCCGGCACGTGGGCGTGGAACACGACCTTGTGCTGGGGGAAGTCGTTGTGGATCGCTCCATGGATCACGAAGCCCGCCGTGTTTACATCTGCGGGGCCTTCGAGCACCGTGCCTGTGGCATCAATCTTGATCAAGTTCGAGGCCGTGACCTCGTTGTAGAGGAGGCCGAACTTGTTGAGGAAGAAGTCGTGGTCACTGCCTGGCACCCGCATCGTGATGTGGTTCCAGACGGTGTCGTCGTAGCCATAGTGCGCTGACAGGCGGTACATGGCCGCGAGTTCGACTCGAGCGTGCCATTCGTCGCCGGTGAAACTCCCAGAGTTCGCAGCGGCGAAATCTTCAGCGACAACTTCGCGGGGCTGGTTGGTGTCCGTCATGACTGCTCCTCGTGGAAGATGTGTCCATTGTCGGTTTCGGTGATCTGAGCCGCAAGTAAATGTGGCGCAGCGGAACCATAGTGGCGCTCAGTCTGGTTATAGCGCTCGCCAACGCGGGCCATGAACGGCAGGTCGGCGCCGACGGATACCGCCATCTCCATGGCCAGACGCATATCTTTGGCGGCGAGATGGATGGAGAACGATGGGTCGTAGGTGCCGGCCACGATCTCGGGTCCGTAGGTGTCGGCCACATAGCTCGAACCGGCTGAGTTCTGGATCAGTTCGAGCATCTTGGCGGGAGCGACACCGCCCTTCACTCCGAGCATCAGAGCCTCGATGAGGGTGATCGTCTGGGTGTAGCAAAGTGTGACCTGGGCGATCTTGGCGACGTAACCGGCGCCATGGTCACCGAGATGGTCGATAGTGGTGCCGATGGCTTCGAAGATCGACCAATGCTTCTGGACGGCCTCCGCCGGGCCGCCGATATAGACGCTGAGTGTGCCGGCCGCAGCGCCCTCGGGGCCTCCGGAGACAGGAGCATCGATGAGGGTGACGTGCTTGCCGACTGCGTGGGTGGCGAGGCGCCGGGCGGTTTCGAGGTCGTTGGTGCTGAGATCAATCCAGCTAGTGCCGGGGCGGACGGTCTCAAGTAGTCCGTCGTCCTCGAGTCCGACGGAGGCCACCTGAACCGGGCCGGGCAGCGATGACATGACCACATCAGCGGTGGCAAAGCCGTCAGCAGTATCGAGCGCAATGACGCCGGCGTCGGCCGCCCGGGCGAGCATCGCCGGGTTCGGGTCGAACCCGTCCACGTCGAAGCCGGCTTTCACCAGGTTGGCGGCCATCGCACCGCCCATGTGACCGAGGCCGAGAAAGAAGATTCGGGTCATGAGGTTCCCCTACAGAGTCACTCCGAGACGCGCGGGACGCTATCTCTCAGGGCTGCCAAAAGCGTCCCCGTGGCGCCGCGACCATGGGACCACGGATCTCAACAATCTCGTCGGTGGCATCGGCGCCCACTGCATACGAATTAGGCGGCCCAGCCGTCGCTGGTCATGTGTCGAGCCATGAAGGCGGCTACCTCGCAGCCACAGTCATGGTGCGCGCAACCGTCGGTGTGATCGCCGCTCAAACCGAGTGTCGCAGACGCAACCATGCCAGGGGCATTGTCGACTCGCCGTTCGACGAGATGATCAGCGACAGGGAACCAGCGGCCCTGAAAGAGCGAGCCGCGGATTCGGATCGAGCCAAGACGGGTGGGATCGAGGTCGTACGGGTCGTCGTCGATGACTGTGACGTTGGCAATCTTGCCGACCGCGATACTGCCGAGATCGTGTTCACGTCGCCACGAGTACGCAGCACCGATAGTGACAGCCTTGAGTGCTTCGTGGGTAGAGATTCGCTGCTCTGGACCGACGACGGTGCCCTCGTTGCTGAGGCGCCCGGCACCCCAACCGGCCATGGACATCGGATCTGATGGGCACATCGGAAGATCGGAGTGGTAGGAGAGCGGTATACCGGCTCGAACGACCGATCCCGACCGAGACATCACCTCGGCTCGCTCGGGACCCAGACCGACCTCAGAGAACTTCTTGGTGAAACCAATGGGGTAGTAGGGGTTGATCGAGACGATGGCGCCCAACTCGGCGATTCGGGTGATCTGCTCGTCGGTGGAGTTCATGAAGTGGACGAACACCATGCGATGGTCGGTGCGAGGGTGCCGCTTCTGTGCGTCGGTGAGCACGTCGAGGAGCACATCGACCCCCATGTCGCCATTGACATGGATGTGGATCTGCCAACCGGCATCCCAATACACGTTGAAGGCGCGGCGCAGGTCGTCGGGTTCCATGATCCATTCGCCGTGATGGTCAGGGTTCGACGCACCGTCGCGGTCGAAGTAGCCATCGTTCATCTGCATGAGTTGCGAGATGCCAGCGCCGTCGCAGAACAGCTTCACCTGGCCTGGCACGACGTGGACCTTCTCGGTTCCCTCGCCTCGTTCAAGCTGGCGCGCGGCATCAGCGAGGATCTGATCGTCGGGGATGCCTTTCACCGATTGCGTCCGCCCATCGATCATGAACGTGCTCATGAACGGCACATCGTCGGCGCCTAGGACCGCCTGGTAGATCTCCCACGGCTCGATCGCCCAGGAGATACCTGGTTCGTTGATTCCCGTCACTCCGTTCATGTGGAGATAGTCGATCATCTGATCAAGTCCCGCTTGGAAGCGCTCGGCTGTAGCAAAGCGAGGCATCAACAACGGGGAGAGCAGAACGAAGGCGCCGTTCTCCCAGAAGTGCCCGGCCTCGTAGTCGAGTTGCTCGCTCATGAAACCATGACCGGCGAACGTTTCGGGAGATGCACCAATGGCCTCGAGGGCAGCGGTGTTGAGATGCCACTCGTGGCAGGCGCGCTGCCAGATGGCGACGGGTCGATCTCCGCACAGTTCGTCCAGCTCCAAACGGTGGAGGGACCCATGCCAGGACTGATGAAATCCCCACGACCACAGCCATTCGCCAGGCTCCAGACGCTCGTGGGTCTCGACCAGTAGACGTCGGTAGGAGGCACCGTCAGCCGCTGCCTCGAAGGTTCGGTTGGGCATCACCCAACGCTCCGGGGCGATCACTTCAGTTGTCAGCGTTGTGGCGGCCAGCACCGGATGCAGATGCTGGTCGATCAAGCCTGGCATCAAGACCTTGTCATCAAATTGGCTGTCGACGAAGTGGCCGAGGCCGGCTCTGGCGACTACATCAATGAGTGATCCAACGGCGAGAATCCGGCCGTCGCGGACGGCCATCGCTTGGGCACGAGGACCCGCATCTTCCATCGTGATGATGGACTTCGCCGTGTAGATGGTGGTCGTCGAGTCGACTGCGCTCATTGGTTGAGAGTAGCTCTGTGCGCAAAACTGTCGCGGCGGAAGCTATAGAGGGCATCGGGGTCAACGGCCACGTCAACGATGGCGGGGGCATCGCAGTCCAGCGCCGCCTCGATGGCGGGGGCAACATCGGCAAGCCTTTCGGCGCGAAATCCCTTTGCTCCATAGAGTTCGGCGAGTTTGTCGAACGGTGGGCTGGAGACATCAGCGCCGATGTAGCGGCCATCGAAGAAGTCTCGCTGATAGGCCTTCTCCGCACCCCAGCAGCGGTTGTTCATCACGATGGTGGTGGTGTTGATGTTGTTGTCGACGGCTGTGGAGAGCTCAGAGGTAGTCATGCCGAACCCGCCGTCGCCCATCAGGCTCACGACGGGACGCTCGGGTTGGGCAAGCTTCGCGCCGAGGCCGCAGGCGAATGAGAAGCCCACGAGTCCGAAATCGAGCGGGGTGAACAGGCTCTGAGGCGTGTGGTACTCGAGCGCATCCGTGGCCTGGAGGCAGAGCGTGCCGGCGTCCATGGTGATGATCGCGTCCGCCGGGATCACGGATCGCAAAGCCTTGAAAAGTCCGGATGGCTGGGTGGGATGGGACTCGTCGGCATGGGAATCACGATCAGCCAGGTACTGCACTCGTTCGGCTTGGAATTCGGCGGTCCACTCATCGGCGAGTGCTCGAGCGTTGGCGGTTCGGACTGCGGCGGCTAAAAGCTCGGCGGTCTGTACGGCGTCGGCCCAGATCCCGATCTCGATCGGGAAGAAGCGGCCGATCGCCGTGGGCTCAAGCTCGATATGAATGATCTTGGCGTCGCGGTTGACGTTGTCATAGGAGTAGAAGGTCGAGTTGAAACCGAGCCGGGTGCCAAGAGCGACAATCACGTCGGCCTCCTTGACCATGCGGGATGCAACGACGTTGCCACGAGGACCCATCTGGCCACCATTGAGCGGATGGCCGTGAGGAATGGCATCGCCATGCCCCGGGGAGGTCACGATTGGGCAGCCGACCGCTTCGGCCAAACTGGTGGCCGCGGCATGACCGGCCGTGTTCTTGATTCCGCCGCCGGCGATGATCACGGGGCGAGATGCTGACGCGAGGAGCGCGGCAGCTTCGGTGACCGCATCAGTGGAGGGCGCAGGCACACCCTGATTTCGATGGTTCACCAGTGCCGAAGACGGCTCGAACTCGGCCTGTCCGGCGAGCACGTCGCGCGGCAAATTCAGGTGCACTGGCCCGCGCCGAGGAGCGAGTGCGACACGGAATGCCTCACGCACCAGCTCCGGCACTCGATCAGTCGATGGGGCGGTCCAGACCTTCTTGGTGACCGGCGTGAATAGGGCCTGCTGGTCGACCTCCTGGAAGGCATCTCGGTAGACGTGCCCGGACGCCAGCGCTCCGGCGATGGACACCACAGGGGAGTAGGCGGCACGAGCCTGGGCCAATCCGGTGATCAGGTTGGTGGCGCCGGGACCGTTCTGGCCGGCGAGTATGACGCCCGCGTGGCCCGATGAGCGGGCGAAACCATCGGCCATGTGGGTACCGGTGCGTTCGTCGTGCACACCGATGAATTTGATGTCATCGGCGTCGTAGAGGGCATCGAATATCTCCATGGTCGCTGAGCCGATCAGACCGAACACATGGGACACGCCTTCAGCTTGGAGTGCGTCGACGGCCGCCTGACCGCCAGAGCGGGTGATGGAACTCATGGTGTGTGTCTTTCGAGAAAGTCGAGAATGGGATCGACGAACAACGATGGGGCCTCCATCAGCCCTAAGTGTTGGAGTCGAGGGACCACGATGGTCTCGGTGCCAACGGTCTCGGCCGCGATGGCGTGGGCCATCGCCGGGGTGCTGCCGGAGTCGTGTTCGCAGGTCATCACCAGGCTCGGACACCGAATCGGAGGGGAGGGAGCGATCAACTCGCGTACGCCGTGAGCGAGGGCCCATGTGGCTTGGGCGTAGCCCTCGGGGTCGACCTTGTTGCGCCAACCACGGACCAGGTGTTCGTGCTCGGGGTGCTCGTTGAGATGGCCGGGGGTGAACCACCGCTTGAGTGCAGCATCCATCGTGGACATGGCGCCCTGTTCGCGAACGGTGCCGGCTCGCGTTTCGACGGCATGTTGAGCTTCGGCCCCACGGTCGTGTGGTGAGTTGAGAATCACCAGCGATGACACGCGGTCTGGATAGTCGAGCGCCAGACGTCGGTTGATCATCCCGCCGATCGAGAAGCCGACGATGGCGGCGCTGTCGAGGCTGAGATCGTTGAGTAACTCAACGATCTGCTCGGCGTAGATGGCGAGGGTTGCTTCCGTCGACGGTGGTGCGCTTTCGCCGTGACCGTAGAGGTCATAGCTCACCACTCGATGGGTAGCGGCCAACGCGGGGATGTGGTTGGCCCACAACTCGCGACTCAGACCGAGCCCGTGGATCAGGACGACCGGGTAGGCGTCATCGGGCCCGGCCACGTCATAGGCCGTGCCGCTGGCAGTGCGCTTAGACACCGGCGGGGTTGTCGACATCGCCGCCCATTTCTTCGAGATCGAGGTAGCGGTTACCTATGCGGTGATGAGGATGACCGCCGACCGATGCGCCGAGGGCAATCACGACTTCATCTTCGGCGGGTGCATCCGGAATGTTCAGATGAATTGTCTGATAGTGCGACCGCTGGCCGACATCGTCCTTGTGCATCAGCGGGATCATCAGCGAGGTGCCGGCTGCGCCCCGCGTGTTGGCGAAGGCCAGATAGCTCTTGGCATTGACGGCGTTGCGGTACTGGTTACCGAAGAAAAGGGTGTGGGTGAGTGCCTGGGCGTGCTCGATTTCTCCACCCATGCCGACGACCGATGCCTTGCCGTAGCCCTCGAGGCGGTCGCCGGTGACGCCGAGAATCATGTCGGTGAGCAGGGTGCCGAGCACAGGTCCGTGGTCACGAATCGCGGGGCGGAGGTTCTCTACCCAGCCCTGCCCAAACCATGGATTGGCGATGATGGCGATTGCGGCGACGAGTTCGGTCGGCTCATCGACGGTTTTGCCGCCTTCCTCGTGGGTGACCTGATGGTGCAGGAGGGTGCGGCGAATTTGTGGAGGCATCAGTTGAACTCCGGGAGTACACGATCGATGAACGTTTGAAGTGAGCGTTTCTGTACGTCCATGTCGAGACCCAGCGAGGCGTAGTAGATGAACGCATCGATGCCGACGTCGGCGTACTTGTGGAGTTTGGCAGTTACCTGGTCGGGCGTGCCGAACATGAGGTTTTCTTCGAGCATGTCGGGGTCAACGCGGAAGTTGCCGTCGAGTTCGGCCAACGGCACGGGTTCGGGAAAACCATCGATGACGTCGCCGCGCTGCTGCATGAGGTTGCCGAACATGCTGAGGGTGTGGCGTACGGCATCGATGCAGGTGTTGCGGTCGGCATCATTGTCATAAACGGCGGTGTGGCGCATGAGTGCCCATTGACCGCTGTAGACGCCTCCGTTGGCAGCGATTGCGGCGTCGAGGCGACCCCGATACTCCTCAACCTCGGAGAAGGGGTGAGTGAGGGGCCAACTCATGATGTTGCAGTCGTTGGCGACGGCATAGTCGAATGTGACTGGTGCCCGCGCCGCAACCCAGAACGGGACGTCATCTTGGAGCGGCTTGGGGCACGACGTCGCCAACGGGAACTGCCAGTACCGGCCGTTGTGGGCGA
>Ga0315324_10000026_pt1 | contig 64483 bp, 52 predicted proteins | sample M150021515metaG_FD_203919 | JGI IMG/M metagenome (GOLD analysis project Ga0315324, IMG submission 203919) | Ammonia-oxidizing marine archaeal communities from Monterey Bay, California, United States - M1 500m 21515 | ecosystem: Environmental > Aquatic > Marine > Intertidal zone | place: USA...
GTCTGGCCGAAGCAGCAATGAGTATGTATCCACTGCAACAACTATGGCGGAGACGAAATCGGCAATTTTTGTTGTCGACGAAGATCTTTGTTATGGATGCGGAGCATGTATTGCTTTATGTCCAACCAATGCTCTAGATTTAGTTAACAGATTAGCAATAGTAAAACAGTCAGATTGTACATTATGCGAACACTGTATACCCTCCTGTCCCGTATTTGCATTAAGAATAGAGGAAGTGAAGTAATGATTGAAATCGCAGGGGGGGGATTACGTGGTATTGCCTGTGCTGTTGAACTTCTCAAAAGCAATTTCGAAGTTACTATTTTTGAAGCCCGGCAAGAAATCGGAAACCCAGTAAGGTCTCCTGGAATAATTAAAAACTTAGATTCTAATTTAATAGAAATTACAGCTGCTAAAAAAACCGTTTACGGTTGGGCATTACGCCGAGAGTGGTTAGAGAAAGAATTAGCAAAGAAAGTAGTTGATTTAGGTGGAATAATTAAACTGAAAACAACAGCACCCAAAAACTCAATCGATTGTACAGGTGGTAAATCCATTGCTGCTGGATGGCCTTGTGCAGGCACCCAAGATAATCTAGTAAATTGGAGCGGGGGTATCGTCATAAAATCTAATATTCCAAACAATTTCACCCTTAATGAAATGAGCGAAGATCGTTTTTGTTTCGAAAGAGGCGACGGCTTAGTCGAGTGTTGGATTAACGGAGATATATCACGGCCCACCCAAGGGTGGTTGGAGATAATGCAGGGTGAACATCCTCGGTCTGTGGACGAGATATGGGCCGATGAAGCAATTAAAGAAGGACAAGCGATTGCCAAAAACATCATTGCATCCCCCCAAGAGGTAGGCTAACATGCTCCCCGACGAAGGCCTCCTCAATTACGTCCTCGACAGATCTCACGGGTGTCGGCACATCACCCTAATCGACCCCGGTAAACAGAGTTCCGAGGAAGCCACTAGAAGAGCAATAACAGCCATAAATTCAGGTTCTAGAATGATATTTGTAGGCGGTTCTACAGATACGCCTGATGAAGTAGTTCATAATACTTGTAAAACTATTCAAGAAGCACTAGAACTGCAAATCTTTGCAGCAAGCCAAGACCCAACATCAGACGAAGAGATGTGGAGGGTTCCAGTTATTCTATTCCCTGGAGGGGCACACGCCCTATCGCCGGCTGCAGACGGTATCACATTCATGATGCTAATGAATTCACAAATTAGGAGATTCTTAATCGGAGAGCAATTACATGGCGCTCCATACCTTGACAAATTTGGTGTAGAAGCCCTACCAACTGGATATTTGGTATTTTCACCAGGTGGTAAAGTTGGCGAAGTTGGTGAAGCGGAACTTGTTGAAGCAGACCAAACAGAATTGGTAAATTCATATGCACTAACCGCCAAAATGTTTGGATTCAAAATACTCTATCTTGAAGCGGGTAGCGGAGCAGCAACCCAAGTAGAACCAAACTGTATCGCATCAGCAAGAAAGGTTGACGAATTATGTCTTATCGTAGGCGGAGGAATTCGTTCCCGAGAGCAAGCCGCAAAAGCCGCAAAGGCTGGAGCAAATTGGATTGTTACTGGGACACTAACCGAGGATGCCACTAGCATGGAAGAACTCGGTCGAAGAATTGCCGAAGTCGTAGCAGGAATTCAATCCTCGTCGTAAAGAACAGGATCTCCAGTTCCACCAGGTGAATCTGGACGAGGAGTTCTATCCACGTCCATTCCCTTTTCAATAACATCTAGAGCGGTTTCAAGGTCAACCTTTCCACCTTCTGCCAAAGTGCGCATATCTTTTGTATCGGGAGTAGAAAGTTTTCTTTCAACATCGGGAGATTTTGCATATACTTCCTTCTTCAATTCTCTTTCATCATGGGTTCGAACCAATGATAACGAATCAGCAAAGACCCTTCCTACAACTTCACGAGTACGTTCAGACCTTCTAACACCATCCAATTCATGGACAGCGGTATCTCTCTGAGATTCTAATTCACGAACTTCAGACGTTCTGTCAGTTAGAGCAGATTCGAAATCAGAAACAGTTAGAGACATCTGTTGAATTCTCTCATCTCTTTCGAATACATCGTTGTGTAAGCGACGCTCTCTTCTTCTAAGAGATTCATACTCGCGGTTTCTCTCGAGTAAGCGACGCTTCAACTCTTCTATTTGTTCTACCAGATAATCATGTTCTGCAGAAACAGAACGAGGGCCCTGCATAACCCTTTCAATCTGCTCTTCCAATTCAGCAAGGCGCTTATCTCTAGCATCTAGTAATCCGCGAAGACGGTCTGCGATATCTCGCAGCCTCTGGCGCTCTTCCTCTAGGGAATTATTTGCGGCCTTTTCTGATTCAAGGTCACCAGATAACGAATCCGCCTGGAATTTCAAAGCACGAACTTCATCAGCCGTTACACTAGTTAATCCAGCATCAGCAGCTCTTTCCAAAGCTTCTACCATTTGGGCCATCCGCCCTTCCATTTCACCGATAACCTCGTCTTGTTGAGTAGTTAATTCTCTTAGTTGCATAGCTTCATTTTCTAAAGAAGCACGCTCTTCCACAGAAAGGCCCGACCGACTTTCTTCCAATTCGTTACGAGTATCTTCCAATAAACGCTCAAGATGTATAATCCGTGCACTTGATTCATCAATCTGACTTTCTACAGCACGAAGTTGTGCAACTTCAGGGGCAACCTCATCCTTACGTTCCGCCAAATCCAATTCTAGAACGCGCAATCTTTGTTTTGATGTAACGAGATCTTCGTTTCTATCTGCGAGCTCTTGCCAAGCGACTAAGACCTCTTCAACGAGTTGATCAACAGGGTAAGCGCGCAACATTCCTTCGAGTGCAGCACGCTCATCACCAGTCGAGTCTGAGATGCGATGAATACCGCCAGAGGTAGATGAACCGAGCGCCATTACACACAATCGTGCAACAACCACTCTTCAACCTTTCATTCCCCAAGGGGTCTAATGAGTCCTTTCTAAGACCCTTAGTTGATTGCGGTGTATTGCTCATCAGGCATGTCTTGAGCAAGCGCCAAAGCGCCTGTAGCGACCTTTTCAATAGGATCTTCGACACAAGTTACGGTAATATCACCGATATCTGAGATTTCATTTGCAATAGCGTCTGCGATTCCTTCGATTAAAGAGCCGCCGCCAGATAGGATGATGTTGTTTCTAAGGATTGGTTGGTATTCAGGATCTGCTGTAGCAACAATTGCCTTGATTGCATTTCCAACCTTTCCAATAATCATTGAACAAGCAGCCTTAATCAAGTCACCAATATCAACAACTTGCTTCTTACCTTCAACAGATAATTCGACCATCTGTTCACGGTCATCGCCACTAATATAGGAGAATTCTTCTTTCCACTTACGAACCATGTCTTTGGTAACTTGCGCACCAGTATACTTCTTCTTTACTAATTCCATAAGTTGTTCATCAATCCAATCTCCAGCTTCCTGGATAGTCAATTGGTCTTCTTCACTAGGGAATATTCCGTAAAGGCGTGCGATATCTGTAGTTCCAGCTCCAACATCAACACAAATAGAACCGGATATTTCGCCGATTCCATAGGCGGTTGCGAACGGTTCAGTTACTACCATGATTGCATTAACCTGGCCACGTAGTGTAGCGACCAAATTACTCTTATCAGTAAAAGAAACGTGAGATGGTGAACATATCACTCCGAAAACCTCGTCATACTCTTCGGGTCCAACAGTTTCGATAAGGTGGGTGACGAAAGCCTTAGCAGCAGCCAAGTTTGCTTCATCATCCTGAGCAACCCCTGCTGCCATAGGGCGATACAGGTTACAAGCCAACTTGTTTTTCAGAGCATCATTACCGAATAAAACATCGCGGCCTAGAAAATTTCTAGCGATGGGGTCCTTTGGACGCCCAACAACAGTCTCGATTGTTTCAATCGAACCAGCACTACTTGCAATGGTAGATTGGTATGTTCCCAAATCAATTCCAACATAGAGTCTTTCTCCCATTTTTCTCTCACCCTTGTCCTACGGACATCGTGGCCATCGAGCCATTTGACTTAATGTTCACTCGCGCCCCAAATGACTATTCTTCTTCTCTAAATGGCGGAAGCGGCGAATCTAAGGCCGCCCCCTCAAACCGTCTAAACATAACACTGGCCGCCATTATTACACCAACAACAATACCAGATATCCCCCAAAACAACACCCTGTTGAATTCATCCTCCCCGCTTTTCTCAATAGGGAGCGGGAGCCTCGGTTCTTCCAACACCGGATTATTCCACCAAAGAGTGAAATTTTCAGTACTAAACGTTGTTATTTTAGCCTCTGTCCATATCGACGAATTACTATCTGCGGCTATTATTTCAAACGACCAATCATGGCGCAAGATTGGATAAAGTATCAAATCCCTAGAAATGTCCACTTCACATAATATTTCAGAAGCATTGTGTAGAACAATGGCACAATCACCCAAATCAATTGAAAAATTTTCGTTTACTAGGCGTATTGCAACAATAAAACTATCATTTTCAAAATCTTCCACGGTCAAATTGATTGAAACAAAGTCGGAGTAGTTCCCACCTTCAACCGGGCCGTCATTCATTACAATTACCGGGCCTATATTTTGAGTTAAATCAGCAACCCCTGTGGCTGCAATGCCAAAACCAAGCATGGTTCCATTAATACCAAGGGTTCCATTATTACCCCCCTGCAAAATCGAATTTGCTACAACCTCAACCTCAAGCCACTCAACCCCCTCTAAAGAGTCAGCAGAAACTCTAATCATAACGGTGGTTTCATTTGAAGACGGTAGTTCGTTAGGTGAGATAAATGAATTGTAATACAGAGTACTAAAACCCGAACTTCCAATCTGATCATCCACGGCAAACCTGCCATCAGATGTTTTCAACACCAATCTAAGGTCATCGATATCTTGCCCCATCGGACGGGCGTTGTAAGATAACACAAATTCCACATCTTGGCCACTAACTGGGCGGAATAAACGATTCCACGATTCATTTTCAGAAAGGAAGGGGCCAGCGGCACCCGAGCCATTCCACGGGTTGGACTTGAAAGAATCTAAAGTGCCGCCGCGAGATTGAATAACAGAAACCCAATCTTCAACCTGGTAAGAGTCATGAACGAAAACCCCATTTTCAAACGAGGACAAATCAGGACGCCCATACCCCTGAATCGCATCGGGGGCAGCACCAGTAATCGATTCGGCAGAAGAAGCCAACAAAGCTCTCAATAAAGGGGCGGATGGAGAGAATCCCTCCTCCTCCTCAATCATTTGTTGTAATAGTGCGGTAAACGAAGCGGCCATTGGCGTGGCCATCGACGTGCCGGTCATGGCATGAGTATCATTGTTAAAACTAAATTTAGCACCGTCAGCCTTAGCCGAAACAACATTCATACCTGGCGCGGAAATCAAAATTCCACGCCTATCATTTACATCAGGGCCGTGTGAACTTGAAGGCCACATACTTCCATTTATTTCACCATCACTTGCACCTACTGAAACTACATTGTATGCATTAGAAGGCTCCAACATCATACCACCATTATTCCCCGGTGCAACGAAAACCAACGACCAAGGGTTTTCAACAGTCCATTCATCAATAGCATGACTTCTATTTGTGTAATTGATTGAATTATCCCCCCACGACCACGAATTAATTATAGCCCCATTTGCGGAAGCTTCGGCCAACAGATCTTCAACCCTATCTGGTGGAACCCAGCCAGAGGAATTCACGATATCTTGCACTATTAGTCGCGAACCATTGGACATTGAACGCATACCATTGTCCCCGTCTAACGGGTCGCACGCAAGAATACCAGCAACATGGGTGCCGTGCCTAAATTGTTGATGGCCTTGAGTATCCCAATCATCAATCGTATCATTCAATAAAACTACCTTACGATGAAATTCACCAGGGGTTCCAACCTCTTCGGTTGAATTTCTAAAGCACGAATGATCCAAATCTATGCCGGTGTCGGCGACAGCAATCACGACACCACTTCCATCTAGGTTTGCTAACGCCGAATCTGAGGACTCCACATCCATCACTTCTGAAGCACTAGAAGCGTGTGACTGCGGGGCAATCAAGACAATGATAACCAAAGCCACGACAACCCGCATAACCCCCCTGAAAAGCACATCACGATTGAATCTTCAGGCACATAGTGTCGCGCCAGCGCGTTTAAGGCACAATCACAGGTCGGCGGCATCATGCAAGCCTTCCGCGTATCCGGCACAGCCCCCTTCGGCAGCCAGCGACAGAAGTTCGACCTCGACCTTGTCGCAGATTCAACAGACGATGCAGAACACCGCTGTTACTCGATAATCGGTTCCCGCCATAAGGCAAACCGTCGCTCAATTATCATCAACTCTGTTTCTGAAATCGATCCACGAACATCTACGGAAGCTCGTGTCCTTGATGCATTCCGCGAACAAATTGCTGCAGCAGGCGGAACTATCGCCCCAATAGCAGAGGAAGAGTGAACTTCGACAATCGTCGGGTTCTTGACGGTGAGGCAACTCCCATTGGGTGAGTCCCATGGTCGATTCTAGCGAACTTCAACGAATGGCACGGCTAGTTGATATGAATAGGCAACGCCTTGAAGAGATTCAAGTTCAAATCGATAGGGTAGAGGCAGTACAACTCGAACACGATGATACAAGACAAGCCCTAAACGCCCTATCAAACGGCTCTAGTGGCCACATTCCACTAGGGGCCGGCGTCATGGTTCCTATTCCAAAAGGAGCCACAACCATCGTAGATTTAGGCAGCGGTATTTTTGGTGAAAGAGACCCAAAAGACGCTGCAGAATTAGTAACTAAACGACTAAACGATTTAACCGAACTGAAATCTCAGTTCGAAGCCGATGCAGCCGTGCTTACCAAACGTATCGAAGAATTGGCAATGACATTTGAACACGCGGCTAAAGAACTGTCCGAATCAAAAGAGGAACCACCCGAACAAACAACTTCTACAATTCCTACACCCCCTGGCCCAGACCCTACAACTAAACGTAGGCGAAGAGGGATGGGTGGTGAATTAACACTGGATGATTAGGTGAGGAAATGGGATTGTTTGATAAATTTCGCAAAAAGGTGCAACATGCTGCATCAGAAGTAGATACAGATGCCCTATCTGCAGAAGAAGGCTCAGATGAAGCCACCGAAGCAATCGGCCAACATCAACCGATAGACACCCTGGCCACACCGGTTTCTGAGGGCGATTGGGAAGAAATTGATGATTCTGAAAAATTAGAATTACCCTCTCAAGTCAAAGAAGAGGAATGGGATGATTGGGACGAAGAAGAGGATTATTCTCTTCCAACAAAACCAACCCGTAAGGAAAAGAAAACTCTGGCTAAGCAAACAAAAAGAGAAAACATTCAACGTAAAGCCAACGCAAAGGAACTCAAAAAACGAGGCGGAAAAGATGTTGGTCGGCTTGCGGGGTCAAAAGTAGACCTCCATATGATGCGGACTACAACCGGGCGCCAACTGGTAGAAGTAAAAGCTGCACCCACAGGGGGGGCAGGCTCTACCGACGAAGATGGAATTACAATAGATCTTGGTGGAGGAGTAGTTGAATCGGGCGGCCGCATAATCAAACAGAGTGAGGCTCTGGATAATTTAATCGAAGAGTTAGAGTGGATAATGCTCGAGTCTGATATTTCATCAGAGGCTGTATCTACGGTAATGGGTGCCCTTCGCAAAAACCTCGTCGGACAAAGATTACGCAAAGGAGCCGACATTTCTAAAGTTCTCGAAGCCGGCTTAAAGAGGGCACTTCGAAGTATTTTAGAAGCAGGATATTGGGACTTTTATGAAAGCATTCAAAGTTTCATCGACAAAGGAGACACCCCTGTAGTCATCATGTTTGTAGGAGTAAACGGAACAGGGAAAACAACCACTGTGGCCAAGATCGCACACCTTCTACAAGAGAGAGGGCATTCCGTATTGGCCGCCGCTGGAGACACATTCAGGGCAGGAGCCATTGAACAATTAGAAACCCACTGCGAACGCCTAAACATCCGCTGCGTATCTTCTCAAAGAGGGGGCGACTCGGCGGCTATCGCAAGAGACGCTGTAGATTCAGCTAAAGCAAAAGGCATCGATGTTGTCCTAGTCGATACCGCGGGGAGAATGCAAAACAAATCTAACCTAATGGCCGAACTTGAGAAGGTTAGAAGAGTTGCAAACCCCCATCTAACCCTTTTCGTTGGAGACGCATTGGCTGGAAATGATGCGGTTGACCAAGCCCGCAGTTTCCAAGAAATGCTAAAATTCGATGGAGCGGTCCTAACCAAACTCGATACAGATGCTAAGGGCGGCGCCGGCCTTTCGATTGCACATGCAACCGGGCGCCCCATCGTATTGTGCGGTATAGGGCAAGGGTATGATGATTTGATTCAGTTTGACCCAGATTGGTTACTCGAACAATTATTTGAATGAGGTGTTATGGTGGTTGGAGAATTTTTCGATGATGAAAACAGTACCGAACTGTTCCAATTGATTCACATGCTGCAACGCAGCGCTATGATGCATATGGGGCTGCTACAAGATGGTGAAGGCAGAGCCCACTACAACTTAGGCGAAACAAAAGCAGCCATCGATACACTATCTATGTTAAAAGAAAAGATGAAGGGGAATTTGACATCAAAAGAGAGTACAATGTTGAACGGGGTTATTTCGGAACTGCAATTACAATTTATCAAAGCCCCAGCCCGACAACGTGCTTTGGAAGACCAAGTTGCCGAATCTGAAGCGGTGCGTGAAACCTTCACCAATCCTCAGAACGGACCAGCGGAAATCATCACCGATGAAGAAGAATGACGCCAACCACTCATTTGATGCGGTTGTTTCATGAGTATGAAGTCCTTCACAGGTTTGTTCACCATGACCCGAGTAACAGAGGTTGACGACGCAGAAGCGCCCACGGTGCTTCTAGTTGACAACAACCAAATGGCATTACATAGGCTCTCAACTATTTTCCGCCAAAGAGAATTCAAAGTTGTCACGTGTGATGATGGCGATAAAGCGGTCGACGAGTATATTCGCTTAGATCCAGAGCTCGTGGTGATGTCGTTAGATATTCCTTCAATGGACGGACATTTAGCCGCTTTAGAAATGAGGGAACACGGAAAGGATTGTCGAATCTTATTCTGCGCGCCAAAGAGACAAGCGCAATTAGCGCACGATGCAACCCATTCAGCAGGAGCGATTGGATGGGTGGAAAAGCCGATTACAGCAGCGGCAATCGAATCGATTTGGGACCTAGTATTGGGGCCTATTCCTGAAGCGCCAGGACTTCAAGACCTCGACACAATTCACCCGGTTGATGAACTCATAGAAGTTGAAGCCGACATAGACCCAATACCCCTTCCTACACTACCTGGGCTTCCTTTGCCAATCAACCCCCTGCCGGTGGCCGAGCAAAATCGTCCTGTGAAACGCTCCAGTAAGGGTAAGAGACTATTGACAGTAGTGCTAATTTTCACAACTCTGGCGGCTGCTGGTTGGTATGCATGGTCGAGTGGACTGATTTGATTGACTGAGGCATTGTCGTAACTGGAATTAAAACAATTCTTCCATCTGGTAATTGTTGTCGAACATATCTAGTAGCGCCGGGCGGCAATACTTGCAGAGTTCCTTGCTCAATCCTGCTTCCAGCGGGCGCCCTGATAACTTCCGTGATCTTAAACGAAGGAGAGGATAGTAATGCAAAGTCACCTGCTGCGAGCCTAGCATCCAACTTTCGATTATTGTTCCAAATAAACCAAACGAGCCACCCGATAGCAATAGCAATCGGAATAACGACAATCAATCCAACAATTGCAGAACTCATGACCCTCTCTCAACCAAAGCATTCCATGAAGCGGAAGCGTAACTTTGTGCCGCTGCTGCAGGATTTTCTGAACGGTGAATGCCGCTTCCAACAATGATACAATCCGAACCAGCAAGAATAGCTTCTCGAGGGTCTCCATATCGCTGACCCATTTCCCCATCCCCAACGGCAAGATTAACCCCAGGAGTCCAAATCATCTTCGATTTACCAACCTTAGAGCGTAATTCCGCAAGCTCTTCTGGGCGAGAACCATTTCCAATAAATCCGAAAACACCCGAATGGGCACCACCCTTAGTAACCACTTCATCGGTGTAATTTGGATTTAGTAAATTTCCACGACTTGACATCTGAGCGAGTAAAAGAACCCCCCCATCACGACCAACATCCTTCCAGCCAGCCTGCAAACCATCCACAATATCCGGGCCGCTGATTAGGTGAGCAGTAACTAAGTCACTCCAAGTTCTAATGTCGTATATCCCGGCCATTTGGTTTCTACTTATTTTACCAATATCTGCGAATTTACGGTCTTCAAAAATTAATAAATCTGCCTTGTGGGCACGGCTACAAAACTCACTCCAACCCTCAGGGGTCCAGTCATCTACAAGATCTACATGAGTTTTAAGAGCAGCAATATGGGGGCCGACTAAGTCGATTAACTCGAATAGGCCAGCCATTGTTCTGCGATCTGCAGCCAAACAGACCAAACTTTTCTTTCTACAAGCAACTTCCATGTAACGGCGAGCGATTTCAGATGTTGAATTCGACCAACGTTCACCCCACACCTCACTCGCCATCATAACGGGGCACACAGGGAGCACCGTGTCAATCTTGCGCTTGTAGGGACTTTACCGAATCAACAAGTGTATCTGTTGTATCATAATTTGGTAGAGACAATGCCGAGAAAGAATCACCGACCTCATATCCAATGTGCATTCCAAGCGCCCCCCTCAACCTTTTAATCGATAATTTAGGGTGGAAAATAGCCATGATGTAAGCCAAATATCGAGGCAAACATCTCGTCGCAAATTTTTGCGTCATCGCCCCGCTCAATGCTCTTCCAATCTCATTAAGCCACATCCCCTCCTTATGGATAATGTATCTCGAACGATCAATTCCCATTTCTAAAGCATTGACATGGGCATAAGCCACATCTCTAACATCTACAAAATTAACATGCATATCTAGTACAAATGGCGGCCCTTTGACAAAATGCTTGAGGAAAGACATGGACCCCTCCATGTGCCTTTTGTGAAGTATTGGGCCAAAAACAATCGAGGGATGAATAGTCACCAACCGCACGTCCCGATTTTCTGCCCAAGCGCGAATTCGCCTCTCTGCCTCGGCCTTTGCAAACCCATAGGGATTAGATGAAACAGAAGCATCATTACACCAATCTTCATTGTTGAAGATATGTCCATTTTCATATTTTGTAGAGCGTATGGCCGCCACAGAGGAGGTATGGACAATTCGTTTGACATCCCCCATTACCAAACATAGATTTTCAACACCCTTAACCGAAGGATTAACCACGTCCTCTTCGGCATTCTTTACCCCTACATACAAAGCCGCAGCACAATGAATAACATCATCACAACCATCTACAGCGGCACGTAGAGATTCCACATCAAATAAATCAGCCTTCACGACTTCTAGAAATTCTGATTCAGGAAACATCTGAGATAAGGAAATATCACGCATCATCGCCCTTACAGGAATCCCCCGTTTCAATAATTCAAGCACAACATGCGCTCCAACGAATCCACTTGCTCCAGTAACTAGGACGGGCATAGATACCCCCATGCGCGACAGGGTCATCTTCTTGCCGCATGGACGCTACGCACCTATGATGCGAACCGCTGTCTTACTCGCCTTACTAGTCCTGCTCACACCCCTATCGGGGTGTTTTGGTAGTTCAGACGGCGAGGATACGGTTTCAGAAAACCCCTATTATCCAAATATAAACGACCGCCAATTTCTAGATTGGTCGTGGAATGGCTCCTATTCCCTAGTTCTCAACGAAGGACCACATACAGCATTAGATGTTCAGGAGGCGACCTTCGAAGTCGACACCTCTGATATTTGGGAAACAGGCCCACCAACCTCCGACGTCCACCTTTCATATTGGCTACCCTCCAATACCGAACAGGGAGAGAAAGTTCCAGTGATTGCAGTTGTAAGCCCGTATTTTTCTTTTGGCCAACCTGGCGCTGAATCCGGCGCAACAAACATCGTTGGAGCTGGACGCGGAGAATTCATCTTCGATAATTACGTGCCACATGGGTACGCGTTTGCGCAAGTATCGGTTTTCGGCACAGAAGAATCCAGTGGCTGTTTTGATTATCGCGGCGCAGGAGAAGGGCTTGGAATTCACCACGCCGTCGAATGGCTAGGTCAACAGAATTGGTCTAACGGAAATGTCGGCCTATATGGTAAATCATACGAGGGGGCAACCCAATGGGAGGCGGCAGCACTCGGTAGTGAACATCTCAAAACAATTGTTCCAATTTCAGGCACAACAGCCCTCCACCCACTTCTGTACAAGAACGGAAGCGCAGAGGCTAGAAGCCAAGTTATGCACATGAATTATTTTGGTAGTACAGTCGATTACGACGGGGATGATTTAGACAACATCTGCCCAGACATTGTCGAAGGGATATTTGCCGGCCCGGCAACTTATGGTTTAGGGGAGCTCGATCCATACATGGATAATTACTACGATGAAAGAAGCCACATCGACAAGGCTTTCCAAAATTGGAATGGGTCAATATATTGGGTTCAGGGAATGCAAGATTGGAATGTAGACCCACACCAAGTATTCGGTGGGCCACCAGGAACCAACTGGTATCTTGATTATTCAGCAGCGGGTTACGATGTAAAGGGGATGCTTGGCCAATGGGGGCATAATTATCCCGACCAATGGTCAAAACACAATGCTCAAGATTCAGGATATGGCCTTGAAGCGATTGAAAACATGACACGTTGGGATTGGGCCCAAGACCTATTCGAGTGGTTCGAATATTACCTCAAAGGCGTCGGTCCCAAACCAACAAACCATGCACAAATTCAAAGAAATGATGGACAATGGAGAATCGAAGAAGTATGGCCACCACAAGACGCCGCGTGGGAATCCGTAGACCTCTCAACCTGCACCCAGGAGGGCAACAGCGTCGGCGGCACATCCGTAATAGGGGGCGGGCAACAAACCGTCACTTTCACTTGCGAGGGTTTCACTCAAGATATGCTAATCGCAGGCCTCCCTACTCTTCACCTCGATGTTTCAGCATCGATGGATGGGGGTCAAATATTTGCTGAATTACAAGATTCAGAAACCGGATTACGTCTTGGGCATGCAACCATGGATATACGATACCACGCAGGTGGATATGACCCACAAACAGTATTCCCCGGTCAAAGCCTTGTGATGCTAATGGAGTTCCAAGGAATAGATGCAATATTACCTGCGGGTCACGGAATAACGATTGTTTTGACAGAAACCGGAGAGGATTATCTCGCACCTGCCTGTGGGAACTCATGCCCGGTAACAGTTGATGGCGGAACCTTCTCATTCCCCCACATAGATCGCAACGGCGACAATATTCTAGTAACCCCGCAGAATTCTGAAGCAGCCAACAATTGAACCAAAACAGTTGTCCAAATACACATTTAGAGGCTCCTGATTCAAGCACCTGCGTAACCACAAAGCCAATATCGGGCCATAAAAGTGCCCATTCGAGTAACTAATATTATTATTTTTGGCGACATGAACGCACCTATAGTTAAAAAAATAGGCGATTGTATAATATACCGTCTTGATAGGGAGGCAGATGATAATATGTTGGAAAAAGCGAAATTGGAATACATTTGGTTAGACGGATACGAACCAACCCAAAACATGCGTAGTAAAACCCTCGTAAAAAACGATTTTACAGGAACTCTTGAGGAATGCCCAACATGGTGTTTTGACGGGTCATCAACACGCCAAGCATCTGGTGGAGCTTCAGATTGTTTGCTTAAACCGATAGCAATTTATCCAGACCCTCAACGCATCGATGGTTTTCTAGTAATGTGCGAAGTGATGAATGCAGACGGAACCCCCCATATCACAAATGGCCGAGCAACCATTGAAGACGACGATGACGACTTTTGGTTTGGATTTGAACAAGAATATTTCATCATGGACACCGAAACACAACTCCCAGTTGGGTTTCCAGTAGGTGGTTATCCTGGCCCACAAGGCCTATACTATTGTTCAGTAGGAGGAAAAAATACACATGGCCGTGCCTTTGTAGAAGAGCATGCCGATTTGTGCTTGGAAGCAGGAATAAATTTTGAAGGAATCAACCAAGAGGTCGCTTGTGGACAATGGGAATTCCAAGTTTTTGCTAAAGGGGCGAAAAAGGCAGGAGATGAACTATGGGTCGCTAGATATCTATTAGATCGCCTTACTGAAAATTATGGATATTATATCGAGTATCATCCAAAACCAGTTTCAGGAGATTGGAATGGTTCGGGAATGCATGCTAATTTTTCAGATACAGCAATGCGCGAGGACGGAGACGAGAACGTCTTTACCAAAATCTGTGAAGCCTTTGGGAAGAACATCAAGAAGCACATGGACGTATACGGGGCTCATAATGAAATGAGACTAACCGGATTACACGAGACGGCCAAATTCGATGAATTCACATATGGTATTTCAGACCGCGGGGCATCGATAAGAATTCCAATCGGAACAATCGAAGATGGTTGGAAAGGACGACTGGAAGACCGCCGCCCAGCATCAAACGGAGACCCTTACAAGATAGGGGCAGTTATTATTTCAACAACAAAATCAGCGTACTGATTCGGTTAAGTTTGTTGCAAACGAATTCGGGCAACACCGATAATGACAGATAATATCATCAATAGTGCGGCAGCATTACTGAATATTATTGAAGGCGAAGGCAGCATTATTCCGTAGATCATCCACAAAGTAAGAGCCAAAGCAACTACTGCAAAAGTAGGTAGCGAGACACCATCGTGCCGTTTGTCAATCCATACGGTTTTGACTTGCGGAATCCAGGCCACAATACCTAGAATTCCTGCTGCGAACCCAACCGCCTCTAGCATTAGCCCCACTCCTCTTTTGGATTGCTAAATTCAATTTTAGAAATATGAGCGAAAGGAATTATTCGCGAACCCTTCTCACCCACTACTGAAACATAGGGGCCCGATTGGTCGGTAATGATTTGACCAGTCGAAAGAGTGCTTTTTGGTCCAGTAATCAATCCAAATATTCCAGTATTTTTTAATGTGCAATCAGTCTTTGAAAAGGGATATTCTAGAATATCTCCGTGTACAGTTTTTCCACCATTGAGATGTATTGTATCCCATGTTCCAAAACCCATCAATGTTTCACGCAATTCTGCAGACGGAGGAGATTTGGTCATTTTTTCAACCATATCGATGAATCCAAGTTCATCGTATGCTTCAGCAGGAACCTCTTCGGGCAGCGGGTCCCATTCAAGATTTTTATTTGAGAAAACAAGCACAGTACGGCTAGGAGGTGCCGCCTTATCGGTGCGGCTTTCATGTAAGTCACACAAAATCTCCCCTTTACGCGCGGTCCACGAAACGATATTTTTGTGCATCAAAGTTCCACCATTTTTTCTTTGTTGGAAAAACCGGCCTTCGCTTGTGATTGTAAACGACCCCGACCAGTGCTTTTGTTCGATAAAAAGAATCTCATCAGCAGTGGCAAGCACCATGTCTATCTCTCGCCGCCCCCCCTCTTCTGGATCGGGGATTCGAACCCCTTCGAGAACCAAAGCATCCCCTGCAACAGCCCTAGTTAGTTTCATCAAACGATATTCAGCAAGCCTACCGGAAACAACATGCCCCTCGGGATCAAATCGCTTTCGCCTAGAGAGAAATTCCTCAATTCTTCCCAAAGCCTCACCTCAGTAAATCGTCTACAGAATCAACGACAACACTGACATCTTTACCCGATTGTGATAAATCGGAAAGCGTCGCTTCCCCTGATAGAACTAGAACGGATACACAACCAGCCCGTATCGCCATTTCCATATCGGTATAGAGCCGGTCCCCCACCATTGCACATTCAGATGGCAGAAGGCCCAATTCCTCGATCTTATGCATAATCATCCCAGGATTTGGCTTACCTGTAATATGTGCAGGGTCATGCCCAGTAGTAGCCTTCAGCATAGCCAGATAAGCTCCAACATCAGGCAACCCCCCATCGGGTGAAGGGCATACCATATCTGGATGGCTAGCGACTAACGGAACACCCCTATGCATGTGAATGGAAGCGGTTGAAATCTTATTGTAATCAATTTCTGTATCATAGCCCAAAACAACGTATTGAGGATTATCATCCCTTGTGCTAATGCCTGCATCTTCCAGCATTTGACACATCCCTGTTGTTGCAATAGCCCATGTCCGAGTAATGTTATTTTTAGCAAGCCAGGATAGTAAATCATGCGTCGAAAGAAGAATGTCTTCAGAATTACAAGGTATGTTCATTGCGTTTAATTTGGCCATATATTGTTCTACAGACCTCGAGGAATTATTTGAAAGAAAAAATCGCCTCACGCCTTGCTCTTCACATCTCGAAAGGAATTCAAGAGCGCCAGTAATTAGGTCACCTCCAAGGTAGATAGTGCCGTCTAAATCCAAGAAAACCGCCTTGACGCCAGATAGTTTTGTATCCATAAAATCACCAATCAGAATAGAAGCGTTTTCACCAAGAACCACTTGGAGTGGAGATTCTCTTGGGCTTCTTTGCTCGCAATCATTTCTGTCATCATTTCTTGAATCACAGGTTTACGGCTTGCTTTGCCAACAAACCAGTTGAGGAGCCATTTCTTACGACTCATCTTTTGCATTTTGTAAGAATTGGTAAGTTCAGCACCCAATACCGCCCACAATTCTTCCTGATAAGCAGCGCCGCCTTTGTTTTCGACAACATGTCTTGCTGCCATTTCGCCACTAACAAGGGCATTTCCAACACCTTCCCCGGAGAAAGGGTCTACCAAACTAGCAGCATCTCCAATCAATAAAGCACCGGGCGCATAAGCCCGACGGGGCTGGTTCTTCTCGCCTTTGCGCGGGCTACCGAATGGCAATTGCCACCCTTTACCGGTTCCTTCAATCATCTCAGCGTCCACAAATCTTTCCTTGAAGAGCGGATGATTAGCAATTACATCTGCTTGTAATGGCCGCAGTTTCTTTTTCTGCTTGTCCATCATGCCCATTACCATTCCAATTCCTACGTTGACCTTTCCTCCACCGAGGGGGAATAGCCAGAAATATCCAGGAATAATACTGTCAACAAAATGAATCTCGATATTTCCGACATCGCCTTCACAGCCCTTTACATTGGACCAATATTCGCGATATCCTCCGCAGTAGTGCATACGATCTACCAATTCCTCTTTGGCCAAGTCTTTCACAACCTTTCGGGCAACAGGGCATTGATATCCCCCAGCCCCTATCGTCCACGGAGCGCTATAATTCCGCTTTTCACCCCGCTTGCCGCCGATTCCAATTTCAACACCGGTTATCGTTCCATCCGCATCGTGAACCTCAGTTACCATCGCTCCTTGGATTACAGAACCCCCGTTTTCGAGGACCAATTCTGTTGCCTTCTCAAAGAGAAGCCAATCGAATTGCTGACGCGGCAGAGAATAACCCGCCTCCATTTTCCCAACATCCCCTTCTGGAAGAGGAACTGTAACTTCGCTTCCATTTGGTGAAGAGAAAACTATACCTGTAACTCTGAAATGTGGTGTTGACTCTAATTTTCCTTTTACGCCTAAAGCCTGTACGTGACCTAGGGATTTACCGCCAACAGCATCCCCGCACACCTTATCGCGCGGCCATACTCCCTTTTCGACCAATAGAACCCTTTTGCCATCCATGGCAAGATATGAGGCGGCAGCAGAACCTCCGGGCCCGCCGCCAACCACAATACAATCAAATTCGCTATTCGAAGGTGGAACGGCGCCCGTTTCAATGGGCAAATCCCAAAAACGCTCACCCGCCATGATTGACTCACACACCATCCGGCTCAAGAGTGTTGGCGCACCGACTACCCGTATTTACGGAAATCAGAGGCCAAACGCAAGCGACAATAGGCCCTACAGGCGCATAGATAGTAGTCTCCATGGCGCATCGAAAACCAACAGTGTAAAAAAAGCACCGCCACCCTGAAAAGGAAAGCGATAGGGCAGAAAGCATGGCAACCAGACGCCAGGCTGTAATCGGCCTGTTTTTTGTTACGTTGTTATGGGGCGGAACGTTTGTTTGGATGAAACAAGCAATGAATTCCTTGGAAGTCCAAATAAATGAATATTCCAATACCGGAGTAGTCGGAGTTATTGTTGCATCAAGATTCTTGATCGCATTCGTCGCCCTTCTTCTGTTTTCAAGCCGTGCAAGAGGCGCCCTTACTTCGAAAGAAGACTGGCTGGGCGGCCTTATTTTGGGTAGTTTGATGTTAGCCGGATTTGTATTACAGATGATAGGAATTAATTCGGTCTCCCCATCTGTTTCTGCATTTCTGACCTCGCTGTACGTTGTATTCACTGCAATTATTTCAGTAAAACTCAGCGATAGAAAACCCACTCGTATGATGATAGCTGGAGTTCTATTAGCCACCCTTGGGGCCGGATTTATTGACGGGCCACCTCACATTGTATGGGGGACGGGAGAAATTCTAACCGTGTTCTGCGCATTTTTCTTCGCGTTACACATAATCTACACCGATTCAATAACCAAGAAACTAGACCCACTCGCTGTCACATCAACCTCTTTTGCAGTTTTAGTAATCGGGGCAGTAATCATTGCACTAGTCGCATCTGGCGACCCGATGGTAGTTGAATCTGCATGGCAAGAAGGAGTTATGGTTCCACTGCTCTGCCTCGGGTTATTTGGCTCTCTAGCATGTATATTGATGCTTAACGCGTTCCAGAAGTATCTCAACCCCACCCATGCAGCAATAATTTACTCATTCGAACCAGTTTGGGCAACCCTCTATGGTTGGTCGGAAGGAATGGTCGATGTATCGATATGGCTCGTAATGGGCCTACTACTACTACTTGGTAACATCATTGTTGAGATGGACGAATCAGGGGATGTTGAAACTCACCTTAGCGAAGAGGCGGGGCCCGAATAATCGTAGAACGAAACCATCGTTTGCGTACTAGCAATGCCTCCAACCTTTGACAAACCATCTAAAATAGAGTCTCCTAAAGAGTCCATAGATGGGCTAACCACTTCGATTAACAAATCCCAATCCCCTGCGATAACATTGCATCGCACAACATAGGGTAGGGCACACAATTTCTGTGCAACAGACCTTCTATCGACATTTCCTCTATCACAACGAGCAAAAATAAACGCTCGTAATTCATACCCCCACGCCTTTGCATTAATATCGACGGTATATCTTCGAATAATACCTTCTCGCTGAAGCCTTACCATTCTATCATGGGTGGTAACCCTTGCAATACCCATCGACTCAGCAAGAGACGTAACCGATGCACGAGAATCTTGTTTCAAAAGCTCAATTAGTTTCAGATCGTTAACATCGAGTTTCATATACGAAACGAATCGACACCACATTATCAAGGATTCCGTCATATTGTCGGATATTATGGTGGAAGTAGGGGCAATTTCCGACAATCATACATAATTTTGAGCGAATCGTTGATGTGTGCCTGACGCAAACAATGGTTTGGAGAGCCCAATGTCCGACAAAAGGAAATTTTCAACAAACGCCGTACACGCAGGTACGCAGCACATCGAAGGAGCAGTAAATACTCCGATTTTTCAATCTTCGACATACCAACTCACCGATGAGAGATATGCTGGTTGGGCGGCTGGAGCGCAGCACACCCTTCTTTACGCCCGACTATCCAGTGTAAACTCTGAAGCGGTTGTCCAGAAGATTTGCGCCCTTGAAGGCGCAGAAGACGGCGAACTATTCGCAAGCGGCATGGCTGCAATTTCAACTACCTTGATGGGCCTCCTTTCTCAAGGCGATCACATAGTTGCAAGTTCTGATGTATATGGCGGAACTTATGGATTGATGACAGAGGAATTACCGCGTTTTGGCATATCAACATCAATGGCTGATATGCAAGACCCAGCCTCTTATGAGGCAGCAATTCAAGAGAACACCAAGATGCTGTATATTGAAACAATCACAAATCCTGTAATCAAGATTTGCGATATTGAAGCAATGTATGAAATTGCAAAGCGCCACGACTTACTATTGGTAATCGACAATACATTTGCATCACCTTGGGCCTGTCAGCCAATTAGCATGGGTGCCGATTTGGTTATCCATTCGACAACCAAATATCTTGGCGGCCACTCAGATATAATCGGCGGAGCAGTTGTTGGAAGGGCAGACCTTATCGCTGCAATGTTCATGAAAAAGGTCCACTTCGGTGGCGCCCCCGACCCTCACAATTGTTACTTGTTAGAGAGGGGAATTCGTACACTTGCAGTTAGAATGCCAACACATTGCGCTAACGCCGAAGAGATAGCAAAGAGGCTCCAGGCTCATAATTTGGTAGATGTGGTTCACCACCCAAGCCTTTCTACGCACCAGGATTATGAAGTCGCAAGGAGAATTATTCCTAAAGGAACGGGTATGCTTGCCTTTACTGTAAAAGGAGGAGACGCTGCAGCATTGAAATTCATGCGTGGCCTAGAAGTGATATTCGAAGCAACAAGCCTTGGTGGCGTTGAAAGTTTAGTCGAATGCCCATTCAATTCTAGCCATATGGGCATCCCTGAAGACGTTAGGGTTGCGGCTGGCCTAAGTGCCGGTTTCGTTAGAATGTCCATTGGTATCGAAGACATTGACGACCTTTGGAGCGATATATCAAACGCTCTAGCAAAACTCTGATTAAGGCAACTCTTCGATTTGGCCGCACGCCTTTCGAAGAAGTTGTAACGAATCTTTGTAATCTACCTCTTCTCCATTTACAAGAGCTAGCCCTGCTTTCCAAACTCCGATTGCCGCATGGCTCCAAGCCCCACCGCGGTCTCTAGCATCGGCCGAAAACTGCCACTCTTGCCCATTTGACTTTCCAGAGGCAATCAACCAAGCCCAAGACGCGGATTCTGCATCTATTCCATCTTTCTTTGCTAGTGCTTCTTTTTCGGCTTTACCAACACCATCTACCAATCCTCTAACCGTAAGGTCGTGTATCATACCAACGGGCCCAGGAACCTTACCTCTTCGGTAAGGGAATTTTTGAATAATATCTGCCTTGGACCTCTGAGATTCAATATCTTTCAAGAATTTACCAAACGCTCGTTTTTTGTTGCATTGAGCAGCCCATAATTCTTCAGCCTCCTCTTCAGATATACCCATTGAAATTAGTCCCGAAAGCCCGTGGTCTTTCCATAACGCCGATAGAACATCGTTACACGAATTGGCTGCAATTTCAAGCGCAGTACCTTCTCTTTCGAAAACCTCTCCTCTGTGAGAGATCCGGATTCCAGCTCCAGTTGCTTCTATCATTAACTTGAGAGCCAAGTCCCTTTCAGCGGCCGAACCATTCAACTCTTGAACAGCCTCTTCGGCGGTTTCAAACCATTTTTCACCAACGACAAACCCATCATCTAGGTGGTGTAATACAGCAGCTTTGGCTCTCTTTGCGATTGAACCCTCATTCAGAATAAGCCCCATCCAAGCATCTAATATTCGGTCAAGAGCCTCTCTCGCTCCATCTCTTGAACAACCTTCTGGATACCAAATAGCATCAGGTTCCATAATCGTTGAAAGGTTAGGGGGCAGCATCGAAAGAGCAAGATCGTGAATAAACGAAGTTTTTCCTTTTACAGTATCCAGTTTGTTGAAACTGATGGCAACTTTACTACCATCGATAAAATTCAACAAAAGATATCCCTCTGCTGACATTTTGTTTTCGGATATTTTCTCAAAGTCCAATCCTTCTGTGGCCCAAATATTACCTTTATTGGTAAAATTAAATCGAGAACGACCAAGGACATCATTTAGCCACCCGTCTGGGATTGCGGGTTTTGGTCCACTACAGACAAACCCACCATACCAAGAGAAGAAGAAATAGCCCTTACGAGCATGATCTTCCCACGGGAGCATACGAAGAGTAGGCATGTGATGGTTTTGGATTCCAGCCTGGTAAGCGACTTTACCATCACCTTTACGAACATAGGACGCCTTACCAAAAGATTGGTGGCTGTAGTTCCCAACTAGGGAAATATCAGTTTCATGTGCGGCTACCAATGAGCCTGCAAACGCTTTGCCAACCGCGTCTCCACGCTTTGACATCATCTTTTTGACCAACCATTTCTTATCGTGGCGTTTATCGAGAATCTTTCGTAATTCTCTCAGAGTTTTAGTTACAGGGTCAGTCCTACCCCATTTCAACTTTCCATTCCATGTCATTGCAGGAAGTAGAACCTCACCTTCTTCTAGGAGCCGGTCAAGGTTTTTTCGTAACCGTTTTTGAGTATCCAAGTTGGCCTGTTTCGTGCCACGCATCCGCATGCGCTGCTGTTTCTTTCCAGGAAACTCTACCTGAGAGGGGCCCGCCATCAACTGCGCGGAGAAGCCGCCCCCTGTTCACTTCTTCGACCAGCGCATTAGGGCAGATAACTCTACATCACTAGGTTCTGCGGGGATTACTAGGCAATGAAGGCGGCCGATTGAACCACCTTTCAATTCTTGAATTGAAAGATAAGATATAGATTGCTCAGAAGTGCCCATCTCGCTGCACAGGACGGCCATCATCGAAGAAACATTTTTGCAAATTTTCATGCAAGCCTCGTACTTTAGCAAACCAATAGTAGAACCCCTATCCATCTCTTTGAGAGCATCAGATAATTTTTCTGCCATTCTAATTATCGCGTCAGCCGCATCGGAGGGTTGCATCGGCCTCTGCCCACCAACTCCCTCTCCAGTCGGGTCTAAATCGAGTAAAACCAAAGTATGCAATCCCTGAATTTTATTCATCGCAATAACTTCTAATGGAGATGTAGCAATCCATCCACCGTAAGGATAAGTCAGGGTGGTTTGTCGTCCAAACCGATAGTTGGAGAGGCCAATAGCACCGGTCACCAATCCGGTAATTGAGACTCCATGGATTACAGTACACGCCACACCCGCTTCAGCGGCCTGTAATTGTAGATCGACGTGTGTAGTCGCCTGCAACGGGTCTCCCACTACAAGCAGTGCAACGAGATGTGTTTTAGCGAGTTGAAGCAATTCTACAGGGTCCTCAACTTCAGGGCGCATCACGCGCTGAATTTCACCAATTTCAGACTCAAGTGATTCCAGGTCTTCAGGATTCCACAAAGCAGTATATGCTTCATATCTTCTAAAATCGGCATTTTTTGCCGCAATAATTGCATCACGCGTCATACCACCAATTCCACCGGGACCCATCCCAATTAGAATCAATCCAGCCGCCATGCTCAAACCACCTGCTCCTGTGGGCTTGGCGAGGACTATGCGCCATTTGAGCGTGCCGAGCAAAGAAACCTCCCTGTGGAGGGAGAGATTAGCTAGTGAAGGCTGGCTAGCAGAAGGGTGCGGAATTCATAATTTAGGCGACATGCGAGCAATTGCGCTAAGCGATGCAGCACCCGATTCCATCAACAATTTAGAGATAATAGATTTGGAGGCAATTCGAGCAGGACCCAGGCACTGGACAGAACGCCTAGAACCGGAACTATTTCTTATTCATGAAAACGAGTGGCCCATGAGCCACGACCAAATAGGCGACGTCATCATCATCAAAATCCCACCTACGCTCATTAAACACGCCACTGAGATTGGTAATGCGATAATTGAGCAACATCCAAGCGCCCGCATTGTATGCGCGGATAAGGGAGTTAAAGGCGAATTCCGCGTTAGGGATTTAACCGTTATTTCTGGTGACCCCTGCGCCACAACCCGAACCAAAGTAAGGGAAAGCGGAAACCAATTTTGGGTAGACCCTGGTGCGGCATATTACTCACCGCGATTAGCAAACGAGCGAATAGGAACAACCGACTGCGCACAAAATCTTTCGAAACAACTTGGAAGAAAGATTTCCGTTTGCGACCCTTATGCCGGAGTAGGGCCCGCATTGGTGCCTCTTGCGGCATTGCAAGACTCAATCGAAACAATCTTTGCAAGCGACTTAAATCCCCGAGCTGCCGAATTACTCACTCTAAATCTTCCAAACCACTGGACTGCCTGCAGGGACGCAAGAACACTTTCGAAGGAATTACCAGAGTGTTGTGATTTACTATTGGTCAATCTACCACACGATAGTATCGACCACTTACCCGATTTGTTAGAATTGTTAAGAAAGGGCCACGAAGTCGTAATTAGAGGTTGGGCGATCCTTGCATTAGACTCTCTTAATCAAGCAGAAGAAAAAATTCGCAGCATTTTATCAGAATGTAACATAATTTCTTTGACGATTGAAGCAAACCGTTCCTATTCGCCTAACGATGCCTATGCCTGCATTGAAGTTCACTTAATCAGAAGTTAATCGCCGCTGATTTCATCAATGAGCGCTTAGTGCCCACTATCATGCAGACCAAAGTAAAGTGCCAATGTGGGGCAGAAAGCGACGTATCAGGAGTCACTCCACGTATCAACGGAGTTGATGTTTATTGCACTGTTTGTGGCACTGTGACCAATCACGACATCGCTTGAAACCTCATTGCGCGGGTATTTTGGTGGTGTAACACTCATATACTCGCTAAATGAGAACCCATTTGAGACAATAGTCTCGGGAATGTGAAATTAAATGGATGCAAAAATGAAAGGAATGATTATGGCAGGTATGATGGCGCTTAGCCTGATTCTCGGAGCAATGGCAATTTTCAGTAATGAATGGCTTACTGAAGAGGATGATGATGTGACAGATAGTACTGGCCTAAGCAACAGAATGATGACTATGGACGCAGGAGATTCTGATACGTGCGATGCGATGATTCCATTGTACGAAGAAATGATGGAAGACGCCACAGTAGAATGCGACGGCGCAGACTTGACAATGACAATCGGAATCTCTGATTTGTGCGAACTGATGGAAGACGGAGGGGAAACAGGCGATGAACTCGATGATTGTGAAGCAGCAGCATCTGCAGGAACAATGGGGCAGATTGGAATGTGGGGAGGCGTTGTATTCGCACTACTTGCAACTCTAATGTTGGTTTTACCAATGGCCGGAGTCGATGCAATGGACGCAATTCCAGAAATGGGACAGAAAGTAATCTCTTGGGGAGCAGGCGGACTAATGCTTCTAGGTATAGCCGTATGGTACTTAATGCTACCAGACGGAGATTCCAGCGCTGCAATGGGCGTATGGATGGCATTAATCGCAGCACTTCTTGGACTTGCAGCAGCGGCCATGGATCAGTTCATGCCAGCAGACGAGTGAAATTATTCACTTTAACCTGACTTGATACCCCCCTAACGGGACTTTGCCCTCATCAGGAGTCACTCCACGTATCAACGGAGTTGATGTTTATTGCACTGTTTGTGGTACTGTGACCAATCACGACATTCTTTGAAATCGCGTCGCGCGGGCATTTTGGTGGTGTAACACTCATATACTCGCCAAATTCGACTCAACTTGAGACAACAGTCTCGGGAATGTGAAAACAATGGATGCAAAAATGAAAGGAATGATTATGTCGGGTATGATGGCTCTATGTCTCGTACTTGGAATTATGGCAGCACTAGGCGGTACTTGGCTAGTGCCAGAAGAAGCAGACGATGAGATGGACATGGGCACAACCCTAACCGGTATGTGGATGGAAGTGGACGCGGGCGACGACGATACGTGCGAAATGATGGCTGAAGACGCAGATGATGCAGAATGCGATGGCTCGGTTTATACCGCCACGATGTCATTTAGCGACTTGTGTGATGATGCCGACGGCGACGCCGATGCGGATGAAGTATGCGACATGGCAACTGGCGGAATGATGGGAACAATTGGAATGTGGGCTGGAATCGTTTGTGCTCTAATGGTCACACTAATGCTGGTCCTTCCAATGGCGGGTATTGATGCAATGGACGCTATGCCTGACATGGGCAAGATGGTCACTTCTTGGGGAGCAGGCGGATTAATGCTTCTTGGAATTATTGGCTGGTATATGATGCTTGACACCGATGCCGAAATGGTATTGGGAATGAGCGGAATGATGGGTATCGGTGCAGCACTTCTAGGATTGCTAGCAGCGGCCATGGATCAGTTCATGCCAGCAGACGAGTGAAATTATTCACTTTAACCTGGCTTGATACCCCCCCTAACGGGAATTTGCCCTCATCGAGAGTTCGCTCTCGGTGGGGGTTTTCTTCGTTCATAGCAAGACTTCTTCTAATTCTTCTCGCTTAACCGCTACTACGATAGCGGCTAGGACAGCTACTTCTACAATGCCTACAGGGTATACGAGGAAGGATGAGTTGTCGTTGCCGTCTTCGATTTCTTTCACAGTTTCACCCGTATAATCTTCAAGGGTAATCATTGCCCAATCAAGGTCTCTTGGTAGGTCAGCAGTAAGATACTCATGGCCATCAGCATTAATCAAGAAATCATCTTCTAGGCGGATACCAAACCAATCGGGGTGATATATTCCTGGCTCAACCGTTACTGCATCATAAATCATCAATGGCTGCTCATTATAACTCAGGCCAAATAATGGATCTGAAGAGCCACTAGAGAGCAAAGGCGGTTCGTGAACACAGACTCCAAACCCATGGCCTAGACTGTGAATAAACAGGTCGCCATATCCTTGCTCGGTAATATATGTCCTAGCGATATCATCAGGAACCCAGGCTGGTGTGCCCGCCTCTATTACGGGAAATGTTAGATTTTGAGCATCATAGACTGCCATGTAAGAAGAAATAATTGTTTCATTTGTAGTCCCTCCAACAATGTAAGTCCTGGTAACGTCGCTTACCCAATCGTTTACGCGAGCGCCCAAATCGACAACAACAACATCACCGACTTCTACAAACTTCGGCCCCGCTCCTCTGTTTTCAGGGTCACCGTGCGGAATGGCACCATTTGCTCCTGAAGCTACAATGGTGTCGAACGAAGGCCAATCCGGGTTAGACCCATTCTCAATCATCGACCTATCTATTTCATCAGCGATTTGTCTTTCAGTTAACTCGACACCGTTGAGAACACGCCATAACTGAAAGCGCGCAACCTCTTGTCCAATGGATGCAATTCTATTGGTTTCACGAATAGATTCATCCTTATCGGGAGAAATGCCAGTTGGAGAAGGGAACCAGCCATTCAGTGCCCTTTCAACTTCAGTTTCACACGCTACAGCCATCGGACTCAGCATAATGAGTACGAACATGTATGCTATTGTGCGCATGTTTGAGCGAATTGCCCATACTTCAAGAATGATTCGTAAGCATGCTACATCCATTCAGTGCCTCATTTAGGCGCCCGTGCCGGGAATCGAACCCGGGTCGAGGCATCGACAACGCCTCATGATAACCGCTACACCACACGGGCAGCAAGTCGCCGAGTAACAACCGCTATTTAAGCCGCGCTCTGTGGCCCCATCGGGGAGAGAACGTGGCCGGTCCGAAAACGTCAGCAAAGAAGGCTCGAGAGGTTGCAGAAATCACAGCAGCAGATGATATGTTTGGCGGTGCTTTTGACGGCTTAGATGGCTTGACGCCACCCGTTGAAGAAGAATCTGCAGAGATCGAAGCAGTGGAAGAACAAACAATCGAAACCGAAGAAGAAACTTCTGAAGAAGTAACCGAGGAAACCGAAGAATCCGAACCGGAACCCGAGAATTCAAATGACTCTCCAAAAGGGCCCCCTCCTACTCCTCCTTCTGGCCCTCCAGCAGGTCCGCCATCCGGGCCACCTTCTGGCCCTCCAGCAGGTCCACCATCCGGGCCACCTTCTGGCCCCCCAGCAGGTCCACCATCCGGGCCGCCTTCCGGGCCACCAGCAGGCCCCCCAACAGATTCTGAACCGGTTGAAGAGGCGATGGTTGAGCCAGTAGAGGAAGCGGTTGCCGAAGAAGCACCAGTCGAAGAAGATACAGCGCCTGAAGAAATAGTAGAGGCCGCAGAAGAGGAACCTGAAGCAGAACCGGCAACACAGGCCGAGGAAATTGTGGAAGAAACCCCTCAATTTGAGGCGGCCAAGCCTGAAATTTCTAATCGCGCCAAGGCTGCTGAACAAGAAGTAATCAACCTATCAGGGGAAGTAAACAGCCTTCGTAAATCCTTAGCAGGTGCTGCAGAAATAATTGAAGAATTGGAAACTGAGCCAATGCCGCCCGCTGTTCTAGCGGCAGACATTGTCGTCCCCGACCATCTTGTTGCAGATATGGCAAGATTAGCGCGTCAACTGGACAGAGAGCATCTTGTTCGTGCAAACATGGGGTCGATTTCGATGCTACACCCTGGGATGCACGGAGTAATGATTTCAACTCGAGACGGAACTACACTTTCACGCTTGAATGAACGCGGACTTGTTGGTGCACGCTTGGGCCAAGAGGCGCCAGATGAGGCGCCTAGCGATTGGCGCATCCTCGAGGTACTACTAGCCTCCACTTCATTAAAAACCGGAGGCCCAGCTACTTGTATTCACATGATGGGCCCCCACACTACTGCAGTCAGTTGTGAGAAGGATTTGATACTCTGCTCACCAATAGACGAAGTCGGTAAGAAATTACTAGGTAAGATTGTAATCGTCGACCCAGATGATGAAAACCCAGATGATTTCCTTAGACAAACCGCTGATGCATTGACGCAAGGTGGAAATAAATGCGTAGTAATCCGCGGATATGGAGCGTATTGCGTAGGGGCTGATCTTGATGATGCTTGGGCAAATGCAGCAATGTTAGAGCATAGCATGCGAATCGTCTTGCTTGCCCGCCAAGCAAATCTCAAAATTTGATTACTGTTAATTTGGAAATCAGTTGAACTTTCTCAGTAACCCTTCGAAAGAAATTTGTGGGATATATTTCTCATGTAAGATTGCCAACGGTATCCAAATAGCGGTATGGGCAATAGTCAATAAAAACGCAACATATATTCCCAATCTCGGCTGATTTTGCATTTCAAATGCAATAATTCCTAGTATTACAAAATGAACCACATATATCGTTAGAGACAATCTACCAGCCGGTTCTAGCCACGAAAGCCTCCGCCCGCCCGTAGGCTCTCCGCCCGACATTTCATTTCCTTCCAAAAGTTTGAATAAAATTATTACAAAAATGATTGAAGTAAATATGAAAGGAGTATTCGCTGGGAAAAATGTGAGTATTGCATCGCCAGATGTTAACGCCCACGCCATGTCCTTGTAAAGTGAGAAAGCCATACTTATCCCAATCATCACTAAACCAAGCGCGACAATTCTTCGAATGGCCGAATTTTCTCTATAATCTTCAACTAGACTACCGAGAACTACGAATGCCAACCAAGGTAATGCAGGATACGTTCCGTTTAGTAAAAGCCGCTTAATCCATTCACCAAACCCTTGAGATGAAACCCGTTCTATCCAATTGAAATCAACACCACTCATATCTCCAATTAATAATGGTGAAAACACTAATAATAACATCAGAAGGACCCTTTGCCCCCTCCTTAGGAATATCAAAACAGGACCTAAAAGGCAAGCCAATGCCAGTAAGGTCAGCACCCCCGGCGTCAGCAATTCGAAACGCCCCCCTCTTTCTAGCAATAGTGCTGAGTTAACAAATAATTGACATAATACTAGAATTATAAATCGGGGGAGAATCCAGTGCATCCACGAGGAAAAATCACTACTTTCAGATTCACTCCTCCTCTTCGCACTACTATACATCCCCCACCCAGAGATTGTTACAAACAGTGGTGCGGCCATTCCTCCAATTGCCGCTGAGATAAACGCAAGCGGATGGTTGATGGAAATCCCTTCTGGAGGAATTATTGCAGCAGTATGCACTTGAACCATACAGAGTATTGCGATAGCGCGAATACGATCTATATGCCTGAGCCTCACACCCATTCCTCCTAGTTAGGTGGGTAAAGGCGCCGGCGATTGAACCCATCGCAATGTTATGCACTGCTATTGGTCCACTGCCTGTTAAGCGAAGATGTAAGTTGCTGGTATTATTGTCGCAAGATTTGCAAACAATTTTTGGAGATAATAACTCCCAAGTAATGGAGCAAAATCTTGATAATACTGATATTTAGGCAAAAACCCTATAAAATACGATGTAATTATTACATCGGGTAAGCATGAACGAGCGTACGATTATTGGCGGGGGTGGCGGCTTTTGGGGGGACCAGACAATGGCTCCACTCAAATTATTAGAATCAGCAGATTTAGATTACCTCACAATGGATTATCTTTCCGAGGTTACCATGTCCATTATGCACAAACAATTGAACCGAAACAGCGAAGCAGGTTGGGCTACCGATTTGAAAGATTGGTTGAAAGTAGGAGGGATTGGCCTCCTGCGCTCAAAAAACGTCAAATTAGTCACTAATGCAGGTGGCGTAAATCCACATTCTTGTGCTTCCATGGTACTTGCAGCCGCCTCAGATATTGGCTGGAATGATTGCAAAGTAGCCCTAATTATAGGTGATGACCTCGGCGGGAAGTTGAGTGGAATCGCTGCGACTGGGGCTCAATTTACTCATATGTATGATCCATCCCTAGGTTCGTTACTCGACCATTCCTCCTCTGTAGTTTCTGCGAATGCATACCTCGGTGCTGGTGCAATTGGCAGGGCTCTCGAACGAGGTGCTGATATTGTTATCACAGGTAGAGTTGCAGATGCTTCGCTTATTGTAGGGTGCATGCTTCATTCAAAGGGCTGGGCTAAAAGAGCCAGGGAATCAAATTTACCTATTTGTGGACCAATCGCTAATTGGGGAGATGGTAATTTGAAAGAATCCCTAGATATAATTGCAGGATGGACCGTTGCAGGGCATCTAATTGAGTGTGGAGCTCAAGTTAGCGGGGGAAATTCTACCGATTGGGATGAGATTGGCCCCTTAACTGATGTGGGCTATCCTATTGCTGAGATATTTTCTGATGGGCGTTGCATTATCACCAAGCCAAATAGTACCCAAGGCGCCGTAACCTCGCGTATTGTTGCAGAGCAGTTGCTATATGAAATTGGAGACCCCAGCGCTTATATCACTCCAGATTGTATTGTTGATTTTAGTTATGTTCACTTAGAAGAGATCGACAAAGACCGTGTATTGGTCCGGGGGGCAAAAGGGATTGAGCAAACTGAAACTTTGAAACTTAGTGCTTCGCATAAAGATGGCTGGATGGTAGTTTCTGAATTAGTCGCTCCAGGTCCCAATGCCCGTAAACGTGCTGAAAACACTGATTTTGCCCTTCGCTCAAGGTTGAAACATCTCAAAGGAATAGAGATTCATAGCGAATATTTAGGCGATGAGGCACTAACCCCACCGGCTATGCGCTCAAATACAATAAATCCTTCCGAGATTGTAATTAGATGGGTTGCGACATCGAGGGACAAAAGTGAATTAATGGAGTTTTCACGCGCTATCGCCCCGCTTGTTCTTACTGGGCCTGCTGGCATATGCGGATATAGTGCTAGATCTAGGCCACGCGAAATTTTGCGCTTTTTCCCAATTCTCCTAGATAGAAATCTAGTCGAGCCTCAAGTCCACATCAAAATGATGCATAGTTGGAGGCACGACCTCGAATTACGAATGCCTTGGGCAAGTGATTTGCTTTTTACTCCATTAGAAAATATGGCCCATTCGGAAAAAAATATGCGGCGCTCAAGATTTGCTGAAAGAATTCTTCGACGATTGGATAAAGCAAAGGAGTGTGAAATTATTTATGAATAACATTTCAATTAAATTAGGTGATTTGGTACACGGTAGGTCGGGCGATAAAGGCAATAAAATAAATATCGCATTAATCTGTCACCAAAAGCAATGGTTACCATTACTTGAATCAGTAATTACTCCCAAACTATTGGCTAAATGGTTTAAGGGATGGAGTGAAGGGCCTTTCGAAGTATTTTCTGTCGATGGAGTTGGCGCTGTCAACTGTCTAATTCACAATGTGTTACAGGGAGGCGGCACTGTATCAAAACGTATAGATGCTCAAGGTAAATCATTGGGTCAAATTATCTTAAATGTTAATATTAAAATCAACCATTCTTTGGCAAAAAAGGTTGGTTTCGACTCCTCTCTTCTTTGAAACTAGTTCAATAGTGTGCAACGAATCAATGGGTACCCCTCGTTTCTAACTATTTTAGGGGTTATTTTTACCCAGTGCTCCTAACTATTCTGAATCACTGTTGTAAGCAGTAAAACCTACTAATCTACCCATTTTTCCCAATCAACATCACTACCTGCTGAACGGTAATATTGTAAACCATTATGTTCAAGCCATTCGTATCCATTTTCATCCGTGACACCAGTCGCAAACTGTGATGGCCCCTCATCAGGCAATGACGTAATAGATTTCAACTCTTGACCTGGCGGCATTGAGGCTTCAACAATTGAGGTCTGATCCATCGGGTCAAGCGGGTGTTGACCGCCCTCTAATACATCATCCAATTCAGCACGTAAGCGCTCAAGGCGTATTCCCTGATGGGGACCAATCAACCTCAGCATGAGTGAATATTCAGAGCGAACTGCGATTTCTTCTAATTCACCTCTTGATTTAGCTTGGCGTAATTGATCTTCAAATTTACCGGCTCTGCGGTTTCTTGTCGCAAAACCAAATGCGAGCCAAGCAAATAGTGGAATGCCTCCAAACATACCGATTAAGTCCCATGCACCAAGTCCAATACTTGTTCCAGGGACTACAATTTCAAAGGATTCGGTTGGTTTGGAATCTGCAGAGAGAGGGTCTGTTCCTGCTTGTAATTCTGCATTATCTGAATAGCCATCATTATCATCGTCAGAGTCGGCATTATTGCCAATACAATCACCGTCTGAATCCAACCACTCGCGATTATCGGTTGGAAACGCATCTTTTCCACTTTCGGTTTTTTCAAGACAGCCTCGGTCATCGGTGGTCAAATCATTTGGGTCATCCCAAGCGTCATTATCACGATCGTTTGGATATGGGTCGGGGTTATCTCCGGTTGGTTCATCACCAAGTCCATCACCATCGGTATCATTCCATTGTGTTTCTTCGAACACAAAGGAATCGTTTGAATTTTCATAACCATCGCCATCCCAATCGGTGATTGTGCCATTATTAAACAGAGATGTTAACGGGGAAGGGTCCTCTAAATCAGCAATTCCGTCACCGTCTGAATCTGGACAAGCTTTGAGATTTGCATTAGATGAACCGAATTGAGACGGGCAATCATCATTGACATCTTGGATGCCATCGCCATCCGAATCTGGGCAGCCCCAAGTAATGCCTGATGATGAACCCGGGGAAATCGGACAATCATCAATATCGTCGGTATATCCATCTCCATCATTATCGGCACAGCCAAGCATTGAGACGCGTAATCCATCGACGATATTCCATTTGCTTTCACCGTTCAAATCAGGACAAGCATCAGGATTGGTCCCCGTTTGGTTATCGCCATATCCGTCACCGTCGCGGTCACGCCATTGAGATGCATCGGTTGGATGACTATCAGCTAAGCCAAGTGGATGGATGAACCAAACACCATCGGCACTACTCCACCCATCACCATCTGGGTCAGCACAACCAAGCCGGTCCAGCCAACTGGTTCCAAATTCATTTGGACAAGAATCTAAGGTCGTACTCCCCCCCTGGTCGGGATATACATCACCATCTATATTCGACCAAACGGCGGGGTCATCAAGGTCATAATCACCAGAATCACTCCAGTCATCTCCGTCCACGTCGGAACAACCAATCTTATCCGCAGTAGAATTACCTGCTTCATTTGGACAATTATCGGTTAATCCCCAACCATCACCATCTGCATCTAAACAGCCATATCCATCTTTGGTTGAAGTGCCAGCAATGTCTGGACAAGCATCGGGTTGGGATGCAGGCGAGGGGTTGTCGCCATATCCGTCGCCATCGCGGTCATCCCATTGAGTTGGGTCAAAAGAGAATGCATCCGCATTGGTTCCATTCGGGTTATCTCCGTAGCCATCACCATCGAAATCGGACCATTGCGTGGGGTCATCAGGATAGGCATCAGCATCTTTTCCAGCTTGGTTATCCCCATACCCATCGCCATCGGAATCATTCCATTGAGTTTGTTCAGACGGGAAATTATCAGCACCATCTAATACTCCCCAATTTGAGTCAGGATCGCTAAAGCCATCACTATCAGAGTCGATGCAACCAACTCGGTCAATCGTACTTGTTCCATAGGTATAGGGACAATCATCAAATGGTCCCTGTGAGCCATTTAATCCTTCATCTTCTTTCCCATCATTGTCAAAATCAAGAGGGAATGGGTCTGGATTATATGCGCTATCGAGCCATTGGCCTGGCCAATGTGTAGGTCTAGTCGCATTGATAGAAACATCACCCCAATTATCTCCAAGGCCGTCACCATCCGAATCAACCCATTGAGTTAGCTTGTTGATGTAGTCATCATACAAATCAGATTGACCGTCTTTGTCAAGGTCAGGGCAGCCCCAACGGTCGCGCCATGAGTCTCCCCAATCGCCTACGCATGAGTCCGGTTCCATCCCTCTTTGATTCTCTCCAAAACCATCATCATCCATATCAATATTCTGGGTAGGATTTTCATCGAATTCATCTGTTATATCACTAACTAGATCTGAATCATAATCAGATATATAGTACAATGCTCGCGTATTTCCATCCCCTATGCGGACCAATACATTAGCATCAGGTGAACTTTGTCTTAGCACAAATGAATTGATTGTTGAAACGCTATCATAACTTTGCCAGCAACTGTCAGAATGAATATTATTGTTAGCGATACAGTAGATATAATCCATTCCTGTATAACCAAGAAACAAGCCCATCGTATTTTCATTTACAGGAATATAACGCATCACCAAAGGAGTATTGGCCCCACTAGTCCACGAAGGGACTGAAGGATAGAAAGATTGGTTTGAAAGAAACACTTCCCCTTGTGCATTTTCATAGGTGATTGCAGGGTCAAGAATTCCATCATTATTAACATCAAAAAAATCAATTGTTGAAGGATTTATTTTGTTGTATGACCAAAATTGATTTGTAGATATGCTTTGACCATTACTAAGGAAAAAATCGATTCCATCCTGAGAGTTGATGTTTGGGTCCCTCCATACAATGACTAAATCTTCATTTCCATCTTGATTAATGTCTTCAACTTGCAGGTAAGACCCTGGCTCAGTCCAACTTCCTGTCCTAGCACTTAATGACTGTATTTGATTGAATACAGGGGTGTTTGAATTTCTCGGAAAATCCCACGTCCAATTATAAATTTGGACAGTTCCATTTGCAATTAACAATGCAACTTCATATGAGTCATCACCATCGATATCTATGAATGCAGCATCACGGAATTGGAAGATTGTTTGAGAAGAATTAGTAGAGTCAATAAGTACTGAAGACATTTCACTTGAAGAGAGGTATAGGCTTGTAGCAAAACCAATAGTCAATTTTTCTATGACTCCATCTTCATCTATATCTGCAACATCATGCCCATTATCACACGAAGCGATTGACTGCCACGAGATGTTTTCTCCACATGCGCCCCATTCTGACCAACCGTCTTCATCTCGATCTTGAACCTCGTAATAGAGAGAATTAGGTGAACCGAAGTCATCGTCAGAATAAGTGTCTATTGTCAGATCACTCATGCTTGAAATTAATGAACCTCCTTTTCGAAATAGGTGTACACCATTTTGGTTTGAAATTAAGATGTCACCGTCACCATCCTCATCATAATCCATCACTCTCATGCCGGTAAATGAGATGTTCGAATTGAACACTGATTCGGGAATGTTATCAATCCTGTTATCCTTAGAAGTAAATATCTGAATATATGGAGAGGCGCCACAAATTAAATCCATGCTACCATCGTTATTGATATCAAAAACACTTGATTCAGAACATCCGCGGCGATCATTATTCGGATTTGGACCAGGAAGGGGGATTTGTTGTGCCTGAGAAGAAACATTACCGCTTCCATCAACTGAAAAAGAAATCAAATATGAATGCCACGGCGGCCATGAACCATCCATTCCCTTATGGTCGATAAGTAAAGATTCAGATCCATCGCTTGAAGGAATTGCTGTTATATCACACCAAGCTAATTCTACTTCGTTTGTTGAGTTGATTTTTGAATAACCAAGCAAGCCTTGGTTCTCAACAATATTCAAACTGCAATCGATAATATCAGAATCGTTATCGCCGTCAAAATCAACAAAAACAGAACTGTTTATTTGCCCATCAACATTATATGAATTGGTAAACAATTCATTGTAACTGTTACCATCGTTCCTAACTACTGACACGTACTCCCATGAATCATACGCGATAATAAAGTCGAAATCGCCGTCATTATCAACGTCTTTAACATCCAATATGTGTGAAGTGGTTTGTGGTGAATTTGGTGCTGTGTCAAACTCCCACCAATTGGCACCTGTATATGTGGGATACGAATACTTCGAAAAATTACCAACTGCATTTTGTAAATAAACACCACCTAGGGAATTGATATCCATTCTTCCATCCATATTAAAATCTATTAATTGAATTTGTTGATTGGCCGAACCATACGAGCCTCCATTGGCTCCTCCTTGCGAATTATTGTCTGAAATATAGGGAATTAACTGATAATTATTTGTTATTGTATACAATTTTTCATCAACCATTAATTCTTTCCTTCCATCTCCATTAAAGTCAAATGCCCACGAAGAAAATGCACCATCTGCACTCTGATTAAAAATTGTAATTGGTTCTGTAAAATTAATTCCAAATATGCGATTAATATTACTCAAGGGAGCATTATATTGTACAGGCAAGGTGTCATTGGAATTTGAAATCCCATCATTATCCCAGTCTGAATGATTAAAAGTTTGATCAATCAAATCACTAGGCTCCCACCACTCTCCAGTAGCAAGATGATATCCCCCCTTTGAATAATTTCCAATATCCATTGAGGAATTATTACCTTGTGCATTTTTTACATGGGTTTCTTGATTGAGAATTTCTGCAGTTGTAGATGTATCAATAGATACTACATACGCCCTGAAAGATGAACTGAGGAAAATCGCCACACAGATAATCGCTATGATTCTGCCCTTTGTCATGAATATCGCTATAACTTGAATGTTATGAAGGATGCGGCGACCATTTGCGACGATGATCACAACTCATCCACTTTGGTTCGCTCTGACTTTGTGCTGAATTTCTACTTATTTCTCTTTGCGTTGTTCGTAAAATTGGGACCACTGTTTCATCTGCTAAATTATGCCTTGAAATAGGGTTTTTAGCCGTCTAAATACAACACTGCGGGGCGTAACACACGCTACCCTTTACAAAGCCCATTCAAATTACAATTGCATTAGCATGGGCGTTCGGATAACCCCTTGTAATTACCCGTTTATGATTATTCAATTCGACCTAACTTACGGTTAGCAATCATAACAGCACAGACAATTGAGAGGATTCCTATGGATAATTCAAAGCCAGGCACCGACTTATCCTCTTCATCTGTAGTTTCTTCAACCCCTGAATTTGATTCAATTTGGACGTAATAAATTTCAAAATTCAGATCAACTGTTTGATTGCATTGGAGACAGATAGGGGGGGGGTGTACAGTTTCAAATAACACCGTGGAATTGATATACAATAATTTGGTACCATTATCAAGAACTTCCCATGATGATTTGTTCACATCATACCATTCATCGTGGCCGCCAAGCATGAAATCTAATTGCACAGATTCGTTGCTCGCAATATTCATTGTCATAACATTTACACTTAGACTCATGTTGTTGTAAGGGGCCAAAAGTTCATCTAAATCAGTTGTTATCAACCTTAACATGGTATTATAATTTCCATTATTTGAAATTAAAAACGAATCAAATTTATTGGGATGTTGGTAATCGCTATTTATGGAAATCACAAGTGGGTCGTCACAGACAATGGTATAATCATCGTATGCATTGAATGTTACAAGTATGTCGTCTGAATCGGAAGCAACACTTGGCGGCGGCGTTCCGTTTAATTCAATCACCGTTGCAGTTATTTCTAAGTTATGAGATGCACTTTCAGCCCCTTCCGAGGCCGTGATAGTTATTGTTACATTCACTTCGCCACCGGCAGGCACAACAACAACATTTCCGCCAGCAAATTCTACCGAAATTTCCGCATCACCATGTGATTCATTCAATTCAATTTTTTCTTCATACGAGGTAGGGTTCGCAATAGTACAAATTGTTTCTGCTGTTATATTAGTGGCGCCCGGATAGACGTCAAACGTCAGTTCTGACGGCGAGCACGAAATATCCACCTGTGGCGTGGATGCTTGGGCTTGAACACTGCCAACAGAAGTCAATATGATGAATAGTACCGCTATTATTCCTACTTTAACCATGGTAGCCCTACGCCGGAAGAGCATATAAACGGGGGGGATTAAATCTTAGTAACTGTAAATCTGGTCCCAATAATTATCGAGTATTTCCAAAGATTCTTTGATTGGTAAGACCGAAAGCGAACCATCATCTTTCTTCAGTAGAAGTTTCATGTCACCGAGTTTTCTAATCGCATCCTCAATTTCGAATCCTACCTCGACATCGAACGTATCCAGTAACCATTGCTCTATCCTTATGTCAAGAGATTCATAATCGTGAGTTTTTTGATCTATGAGCAGGAAGGTGTAGGCGAGAAGCGCTTCCTTAACTTCCTGTTCCTCTGCCATATCGATGACCATATTTAGCACCGCAGCGTTGTTTGCTTGACCCTTGAAGTAAAGGTTGCTTGAAATCTGTGATTGGTATTTATCTCGCGTCTTCTGGTAGGACATGTATGATTTCAGGATGTAGGTGCCGAATGCGACGCAGATACCACCGATAATTGAGATCGAAGTATTTCCTGCGTTTCCGCCGAGTAATAAGGGTCCGAATTTAAACAGAAGTGTGAACAAACCACCAAACAAAGGGGCAAATATCTTGACCTTGTCAATATGGCGCATCTCTGGTGAAGTGTTAGGGAATATGGTTTCCAAATCTAATTTGGGAACGGTCTTGAAAAGCCTCAGATGTAATCCTGCGGCGACCTCTCCAGGATAATGTTTCATACGTTTATTGTCTTTGAACCAATCTTCATCATGGTACTGGAGGACTTGGATGACTCTATCAAAGGCCTCGACTGTAAATTCCTCCTTCTTCAAACCGAACAAGGAAGTGCGCGTTTCAGGTTGGGAGCTCTCCCCGAGTTTGAATAGATGTGATGTCACGAGTTCATCCAATCGAACATCAAGGCTGATGGGAAATACATTCTCACCTTCATGAGCAGCATTCATCTCTTCCTGACTGATCTCCTTCCAATTACCATTGTGTAATGCCACCCTCAATGTCTCAAGGAATCCTTCTTTGCCAACAGAATCGGGAGCATCAATTCCATCGGGATTCATACTCTCATACAGATTTTTTAGTTTCTCTAACTGCGCATGAGAGGAATGATGCCAAATCACTTCCAACATTTGAGAAATTTTGCTAAGGCCTGCGCTTAACTCATCCGTCAGTCCGTCCAACTGCAATAACTCCTCCTTGACTCTGGAGCGAGATATAGGAATGTGGTGCTGTTTCAAGTCTGAACCCATGCGACCTATGAGCGTCACATGGTTTTGATTGTTGTTGTTAGAATGTATTCCTTAGAATGCTGTTCAATAAACATCCAATGGAAATAAGCACCAACAATTATTGCAACATGAAACACTTCATGCGGACCAAAAACCCCTGGGATGAAAAATGGTGGCTGAATGTATTCGAAAATGGCTCCCAAACTGTATGCAATCCCGCCATATCCCAGAAAACGCACCTCATGCCATCCGGTTTGTTTAGCAAGCATAGTTCCCGAAACCACACCCATCCAGCCTAGTGCAAGGTAGAAGATTAGCCCGAGCCATTCGGGGAAATCATCGAAGAAAATAGTTTTCAAAACGACACCGGTAATTGCAGCAGTCCATACGATGGCCAGAATTCCCCAACGTCTCCATCCAGTAAACAAGATGATGTGAATTGGAGTAAATGTTCCTGCAATCATTATCCAAATTGCTGCGTGGTCTAGGTGCTGCAACACATATCTAGGAGTTCCACCTTGATCTAACAAGTGATAGACACCACTCATTGAGAACATGAATACAGCTCCAAAAACAAAGATGCCAAGGCTTATTTTTGTGATAAAATCGCCTTTGAATTTGTATAGCATCATCACTCCAAACCAAATACAAACGCCAGCCGCTGCGAGGTGGAGAAGAGAACTAACCGGGTCGGCAAATCCGATAAATGGTGTGACGGGATAATATTGCATCTCGCTCAAATAATCACCTTTGTTAGTTGAAAAATTAGCGTATTAAGCATCCTTTGCTTTACGACAAACTTCAACAAAGTTGGAAAACATCTCATTTCCGAATTCGGAATCGTCGACTTCAGGGTGGAACTGTAATCCGAATCTGTTGCCCATTTTATTTTCCATACCTTGAATCTTGCACGATTCACTCGAGGCTGTGACAAAGAATCCTTCTGGCAACTCATGAACCTCGTCGTTATGGCTTTCCCAAACAATTTGTGTTTCTCCAGTATTTGCGAAAATCCCGCCTCCGCCCTCAACCAAGTCAATACTCATGGCTCCATATTCTGGCTCGGGAGATTCCCTAGCATCGCCACCGTAATGGCGTGCCATAAATTGGTGTCCGGCACAAATCCCTAAAATCGGAATTTCTAATTCCAAAAACGCAGCACAATTCCCCAGGTCCCCAGATAATCCAATGCGGGCTGCACCACCGGATAGGATAAGTCCATCCAACTCCCTCAAATCTTCAACCGGTGTCGTATTTTCAATTATTTGAGTATCGACACCTAAGTATCGCAGCATACGCCATTCACGGTGCGTCCACTGCCCCCCATTGTCGACAACATCGATAACGAGTTTGCCCTCTGCCATGCTATTGTCTCGCCGCGCGCCACCCATGAACATTCCTTGTGTGAAAGGACACCTTCAAAGAGGGGAGGCCGGTCGCGCAGATGAGAGTGAACAAAATGGCTGACCTCACTGTTGACTACAAGTGTGCTAATTGCGGCACCATCCAAAGTTTTACCCGTGACCGAGAAGGCAAGTGGCAACCTGCTATGACTTGCAAGTCTTGCGGGACTCGTATTTTCCTCAAACTGCGAAGAACAGGGCATAAAATCCTTGATGCAGAGTGATTCTACACTAAAGCAAACCGAGGGGTTGAAAGACCTACTCTCAACAATCCCTGCCAATGGCATCGTGGCTTGAGACCCATTCGCCTCGGCGATTCGATGAATTGGCGATGAATGAAACGATTCAAACCAATCTACGCAAAGTCGCGGTGCAAGCAAACCCCCCTCATCTAATTCTGGCGGGGCCTGCGGGTGTTGGTAAGACGGCAGCATGGCGTTTAATCGCCCGCCAGATATTGGGGCCCTCTTGGCGATCGACCACCCACGTTCTTCAAGCAAGAGATTTAGCTCGTAGTGCTGGAGCGATGAAGACCTTCGAAGACTTTTTGCGACCCGAAGGCTCCTCTTCGAAGGATACCTTGGCTGGGCGCTCCTCCCTCGATTCATTCGATTCGAATATCACCACTGCCACCGCAGGAGACGTACCGCCTGCAGGAGAGGAAAACCATGAGTTCAAGAAAAGCTCTTCAAGCAAAGTATCTCGTTTGATTATTATTGAAGACGCCGATCACCTCGGCCCTACAAGACAACCGTATCTTCGAAGAATGATGGAATCCACATCGTCAACATCGAGATTCATATTTACAGCACGTTCACCATCTCGGCTAATCGATGCTTTACGTTCACGCTCGAAGCAAGTAAGAATACCAACAACCTCCAAGAAAATAATTACCAAACGACTCGAAGAAATAGTTGAAAAAGAAGACTTAGCGCCAACTCGAGGAATCCTAGGGGATATTGCACACGTTGCAAATGGTAATCTTCGCAGAGCGGTCTTTCTTCTCGAATTACTCGCACGTCGAAAGAACCTCGACGACAGGGAAAATCTGCAAAAGGTAGTTGCAGCAACAACATTGGTCGGCATACAACAAGTATTGGAAGAAGCAATTCGAGGAAGAGTTCACGACTGGCGTTGGGAAAAGCAAGCCGGGCGCAATAAGAGGGTTCTGAAAGGGGCTTTAGGCACACTTGATCAGGTGATGAGTGAACATGCATTGGAAGGAGACGACGTGGTTCACCATATCCATCGATTACTAACGACTGGGCGACTTTTACTCGACGAATCTATGCTCTGTGATCTATTGAATGCATTAGCCGAGTGCGATGTAAAATTACAGACTTCAATGCACGGCAGGGTTCAATTGGAGGAATTTCTCCACAGAGTGAAAGAGATATCTGCGTCTCAGACAATATAAGCGAAAATAATGAGCGGACACGGCAGGATTTGAACCCGCGATCTGCGGCTTAGGAGGCCGCCGCCTTATCCAGCTGGGCCACGTGTCCAACCCATCGGTGAGGCCCCCCTTTCAACAACCTATCGCTAGTAAAAAATCACCCAAAGTGACATACCTTCGCAACATATGGATGTACTACATGAGTAGCGACTCATCGGCGAAAAGAGTCACTCCCGGGACAGGGGCTGGCTTACCAAATCCTTACAGCAAGGATTTCGACCGAAGCGAAGATTCGATATCAAATACCTTGCTAGATTACGAATCTGCTGAAACCCACCGATTGAAGTATGGGAAAATAGCCTGCAAGCCCGTAGTGCTGATGATGAGGCGAATAGCAGGTTTGCTAATGGCGATAACCGCCCTTTCGGGAGTGATTGCACCTAACCATCCACTAACTAGGCCAACATCGATGATACTTCTTTGGATTCCCATGCTACTAATTTCAATTGCACCTGCATTCATTGCCGCTGAAAGAGCGGCGACAGCCCTTGTATTACGCTCCTCTCTTTGGAAAGAAGAAGCCATTGTTAAAGGCGTGAAAAGAGATATGATGGCGGAGCCAGGGATGGATAGAATAAAAGCGGCATTAAACGATGTTAGGATACATAATGCAACAGCATCTATTCTTGCAGCAGGTTCACTTTTCCTTCTTATTTTAGCAGCAGGCTTAGAGTCAGACGGTTTAGCCTACAACCTTGTCCTATTAATCACATTAACAACCAGCCTTGCCTTATCGTTCCATGCGATATTTACTACTGATGATATCAGAAAATTAGGGGATGAATTGCCCTACCTGGTGTTACATTCCCCGACCCACCACCCAATGCAATTGGACACGATTCTGGGAGATTTGGTCTATGCGCATTTAGACCCCGACCATTCCTTGCTATGGAACACATGGGAAGACAAAATCTCCCATTCAATTCTCCCAGGGGTAGATCAAAAACAAGCTAGGGAGCGTATTTTGTATTTATTACATCTTAATAGTCGCGGTAATCTTAGTGAACAAGAGACACTTAGTGAGTTGAAAGAATTCATCAAACCACTAGCAATAAAAAATCTATTACTAGATGAAGACACACAATTCAATTGGGTTAAACTTCAGAGGTTAATCGAACACGCAAGGGCGTGGCAGGTAGAGGTGTTTGATTTGTTAGACCGTCTTCAAAATGACTTACTTTCCGGCTCAGCCACCATTACCAAGGACGATTGGAGGATGGATTTGGCACTAGCATCGAGGTGTGATAATAGGACGGGGCATCTGTTCATCGCTCTAAATAATCAGACCCTTAAGGATAGGCATCTCAGAGTAGAGGTAATCGTACCAGGGGGCATGCCAGAAAGCCAAGTTCATCGTTTTGAATTAAATTCATGCCCTGGTCCAAACAGCGCTGTAAAACTCACCGATTCGCTTATCGAGGACGCCTTGGATTGGATGCCAAAATATCTTGAGAGAGGAGTGATTTTGTGGATTGGAGTTGCTTGGGTGTCAGGGGTAAGCGGTAGGCGTAACGTACAGGTAATTTTGCGCGACGACGACGATATGATACTCGGGTCGAGAATTATTAGAACCGAAGTACTCGCGGGCGATAGTACCCTTTCCCGACAGCGCCTAAAACGTATGCTGAAAGCCCGTTATAAAGGGGAATCGGCTTTACCAGCGTTGGACCTTACCACCAACTCCTCTTGAGAGTTTAAGCGCGTTCCTTATGGCATGCCCTCACTTCGCCCACTTTACTGGAGGTTGGGTACATGGAAGCATGGGACATCATCGTAATCGGAGACGGACCCGCAGCATTACGCGCCGCCGCTAGTTCCGCCAAAGCAGGAGCAACCACCTTGATGATGTCTGCAGACAGTCTCGGCTCGGGCTGTACAACTGCTAGCGACGGTATTGCGGCTCCATTGAAAGAGAGCTCAACAAAATCTCATCGAGACGATACAATTCGCGCAGGAGGATTCCTTTGCGACCAAGATATTGTCACAAGTCGGATTTCTCAAGCAACACGCCAAGTCGACCTCTTAGAAAGATGGGGCGTAATTTTCAGAAGAGATTCAAACGGTGTACCCCTTGTACGCAGGGCAGCAGGCCATAGTCTACCCCGTTTAGCAGGAGCCGGAGATGCGTTGATTCGCGAAACCCAGCAGGTACTAGAAGAGCAGTGCATGAAGCACGGGGTCGCCCGACGTGGAGACCAAGTTCCATTACAATTAGTTCACACAGATCAAGAAATACATGGGCTAATCTCATTGGATATGACTACAGGGGAACTCAATGCACTCCAAGCCAAGTGTGTGATTATCGCTGATGGCGGATATGAAGGAAGTTGGACTGGTACATCGATTGGTCTTGGATTAGATCTTGCAATGAAGGCCGGTTTAGCAGTTAGAAATCTCGAGTTTGTAGCATGGGCCCCTTTAGCGGTCACCGGTACAAACGTAGTTCTTCCAATCGGTATGCTTGCAGATGGGGCTACACTTCACCTTCCAAACGGCAACCCGCTTGATGTAGAGGATTTTGCCGACACCACAACACTTGCAAATGCAATCGGCCAAGAAGGCTCGGTACTGGATGCTAGAAAGATGGGTGAGTCTAGCATATGGTGGGCCCAAACTTCTGAATTATTGTCGACAAGACTTGGAATTAATATGTCCAGACAAACCATACCTCTTGGCGCACAGGTTTCAACCACATTAGGCGGAATTACTACCGACGATTTCGGTCGTGCGATTTCCGGCAAATGGTCGCGATGGTTTACCGGACTATATGCTGCTGGTGATGCAGCATGCTCTGGAGTTCATGGTGCTGGCATGGTTGCCGGTAACAGATTATTGGATGCATTAGCAGGTGGCGCTGCAGCAGGGGAGCATGCAGCACAACATGCATCTAAGGCATCATTCACCGGTCGTTCTGCACTCGAGACCCACCTTGGTTCCGCAGAAGCAAATTTGGATTTCGACATGGCAAGTTCCGAAGAAGGGCCGGTTCAGAGAACAGGAACACTTTTCACAAAACTTATCGAAATCATGAATTCAAAAGTCGGAGCATCTCGTGACGAGGCCGGATTACAAACAGCAGCAGAGGAATTAGAGGCCTTAGAAGGCAAAGCGGACAAAATCCATCTCGATGACAGTAGTCGTTTGTTTAACACCAACTTGCTAGAAGCGTTGAGATTGAAGGCAGGCATTAGACTCGCCAAATCAACAGTACAATGTGCACTTTCTCGAACCGAAAGTAGAGGTACACATCAACGTACAGATTATGCAGAAACAGATTCAGATCAAATCCACCATACCCTAGTGGATAAAGATGGAAACATGTCGACCCTTGCAATTCGTAAAGGCGGCTCTGGAACTTGGGTCCTTTCTCCCGGTAAATAGCCCTAAATCATCCCTCAATACTTTGAGGGGGTTGCTCTTGCAAGAACTATGGCAGAGACGACCCTGTTCCAAAAAATACTATCCGGGGAGATACCGGGTAATTTTGTTGGAAGGGGAGAAAATTGGGCTGCTTTCCTCGACGTATTCCCTCGTGCTGAGGGTCACACATTGGTAGTGCCAGTAAACCCAGCCCAGAGAATTGCCAAACTATCTAAATCAGATTTGGCAGATTTATTTGACGGTGTAAAGCAGGTTCAAAGCACACTTTCTGCATATTTTGAAACCAAGGATTTCACAGTTGTAATTCACGATGGACCAACGGCGGGCCAAGAGATACCTCATGTACACGTCCATGTAATTCCTAGAGTCGAGGGAGACGGAGGTCAAGCGTTACCGGCTATGTTTCCAGAAGCAAACCCTGCAAACCCCCCCGATTATCAGGGATTAGCAGAATTATGTGCTAAAATAAAGGGGGCATCAAAATGAAAGATGGAGAGGACGGCGCAAGAGATCATTACGGTGAATTATTACCTGTATTATCAGCATCGTCAGCAAAAATGGATTATGACAAATTAGTGAATACCCCCTTGCCAAAATTCGATAAGGCCTATCCTGGCTCTCCATTTTTCATGGAATTTGGATATTTTTGCTTGAGAAGGACTTCCAAAAGCATCTTCCGGACATTCGAGGCTACAGGGGTGGGGAAAATCCCTACAGACAGAGGTAGCATGTGTTGTGCATGGCATACCAACGGTTTGATAGACCCAATTTCAATTTTATTGACCCACCCGAAGAAGTTTGTAATAGGCGGTAGGCATGATTTGGTTACACGACCAATTCTAGGATTTTGGGCCCGAAAGTTTGCAGTCCAGCCAGTGGTGAGAAAGGCGGAATTATTGCGCGGGGGATGTTCTGAAGAAGAAGCCGAATATCTGAACGGCCGTTCATTACTAAATTTGGCAACAGGCATTTCGCATGGTTTTGCTTGCGCACTATTCCCTGAAGGAACGAGCCATTCAGAAAGCCATCTAATCAGAATAAAAACAGGTCCATTTAGGACAGTATTGGCAGCCGCTGCGCATGCAAAAGCAATAGATGTACCAAGCCCAGTTCTCATTCCAACCGGTCTACATTTCAGGACAAGGCACCTTTTCAGAACAGATTGCTGGGTTGAATATGGTGACCCGATAGAACTACTCCGGGATAAATTACCAGAAGAATTAGTTCAAGCTGTGAAAAATGGCGACTGGATGGAGCCACCTTCTGAAATGGTAATCGCTTTACGAGACGCGCTAGAAGAAAAATTAGCCCCAATGACTCCGAATAGAGATACCCACAGTGAGGTTTTTTGCGACGGAGTAATCGCTCATGCCCAAAGCCGAATCAAAAGCGGAACCGGGCTAACCTGGCGCGAAGAAGTGCTTGCTATGAGGGCACTAAAGACAAACCCATCCTCTGCCGAAGTTAAGGAAATAGCCACTAAAATTGGAGATACTTTACACAGTGTCAATTTGGACGGAAGGGATATTAATTCAAAATGCGATGGGCTTAGGGGGATTTCACCAAAGGGCGCACTTGCCGATCTAGCCAAACTGATCCCAATGCTCATTCTTCTCCCAACAATACTAATCGGAATGGCCCCTCAAGTAGCAGGTGGTAGATTACTAGGGGATAATACAGACGAGGGGCTCGATGCAAGGGCCTCTTACCATTACTTATTCGGAATGTTTGGCTCACTATTTTGGTGGCCAATCCTGTCGACAATAATCACAATATTATCTGTAATTTATAGTTCAGAATTGAACTCGGAACTCGGCTTAGAGTGGATGGCCCTAATCGGTGATGAAACATGGCAACAAACAGTTTCAGTAATTTCCCTCTGGACCGCTCTAATTTTTCTATTCTGGCTATCAGGCTTGTCTTTTGCAAAAGGCTGGGACCCGATTTCTGATTCGGCAAAATGGTTTAGGCGTAGGAAATACAATTCTAAAGTAAGCGGAAATTTGGTAAAATTACGCGAATTACTAAAGTGAACGGTTCAAGTTAGTTGACCGTCTCGGCTACACTATGTCGCCCGTGGATGCAGAGGAGCTGGTGCGCTCATGGCTCGCCAGTGAAAGGATAGAAATTAGGGAACAAGAAGACGAGCGAGCTCATCTTCATTTGCTAGTAAAATACCCCCAAGGAAAAAATGGACACATGTTCGCCATCGTCATTCCCAAGGGCCGGGATTTGTTGGCAATATCTTCGATGACAAGAGTCGATGCAGGCCAGCAGAATTCGATGTCTAAACTAATGAAAGATGATGATGAAGAATGGAAGTCGTGGATTCATGAATGTAGAATGCAATTGATTGCCTCTGGCGTTGACTGGGGAATTCACTTGGGCCATTCAGGAAATCAAAGATTGGGGCCACTTCAAGCATTCAATGTTAGTGAACCGGTTTGGTTTGATGGCTTATCTAAAAATGAAATGATGCAGAACCTCCGTCGGCTTTGGCTTGCAAAACTCGGCATCATTCATGATATAAAATACACCTTTGGAACAGGCTCGGGCAAGCCGGGCCCAGTTGATGATTGGAAAAATAAGCAAGATTCCAAAGCGCCCCAAGCGCCATCTCAGCCCAAGGAAATACATACTGATGAATCGATGTCTTTTGGTGAAGGATTCGACCCTTCGGATTGGATATAATTCCCCCCTTTATTTCAAATCGTTTCTATGACCCGAGAGGGACGCGGTTAAGTAGGAGTGATGCAACGTTGAATTGTCGTTAGGAAGGTACTCACATGGGACAAAAAATGAAGTCAATCAGCCTTGCAGCAATAATGCTGCTCTCAACATTATCAGCAATTTTAGTAGCAGCGCCTGCCGCAGCAACCCAAGTTGTGATTACAGAAGCAATACAAGTCGTTGACGGAGGCGGCGCATCAGACCGTATGTCCGCAGTATCTTCAGACTCTGAAGGAAACGTTCACGTAGTCTGGAGTCGTTCTAATCAACATCTATACTACTCTATGATTTCACCACGCGGCGATACTCTAATCGACGCCACACAAGTTACAGGTTCGGGACTTCACAAAATTTACCACCCCGACATGGTAATCGACGATAATGACATCGTCCACATTACATGGGCCGATCATTCAGGCCAACACAAGATCATGTACACCGCCCTACATCCATTCAATACCGAAATGGATGGCTCCGTGTCTGATGATAATTCACTAACTGCAATCGATGACACCATTATTGCACAGCACATCAACAACCGCGATTGGCCAGCAATCGATGTAGACAGCAAAGGCAATGTCCACATTGTATGGCAAGATAACTACGACTCCTTGGATATGTTCTTCCAACAACCACAGATTTACTACAAGATGCTACAGCCAGATTATACCGTACAAAATGTAATCATACTCTTTGACGAAACCCTTCTAACCCCTATTATTGGACACAAAGGCCATCCGGATATCGTAGTTGATGCTAACGATTACGTTCAAATCGCATGGGATGATACTCGCGGCGGTAAGGTGGAATTAGTATTCGTAGTCGATACATCAGGTTCCATGTACTCCGAGTGGGCCGATGTCTGTACTGTTATTTACGGTGGAAATTTCCAATCCGGTGGTAACTTCGCAGGAATCAAACCAATGCTTGAAGAAGGTAACATGACTGTTTACGAGACAATTTATGGTCTTGGTAACACACTACCTGGTGCTGCTAGTACAGGCAATTGTGCTGGACACAACATGAACTCCGGGCCTCGAAGTTCACCGTTAGGGCAAGTGCCAAATGATGACACCGGCGGACTAAGGACCCTACCGGGCACCGTATACAACGGTGCAACTTACTCCGGCTACTCTGGTGAAGACTGGGGCCCAGGGTCAAACTGGGCTTGCCTTTCATGGAAAGACGCAGTAGGCAACGTTCCAGGAAACCCACCAACCGCTTCCGACCACCGTTGGAACCCTAACGCAACAAAGATTGTCTTACCTATTTCTGATGAAGGTCCAAAGGACGGAGACCCAAGTCAACAAGCAGACGATACATCGTCAATCAACGAAGCCCACGACAACTGCCTCAACGCAGGGGTAGTGCCAGTCGGGCTATACGGACAATCCTATGGCGGAGCAGGTAACATCGAATCCCACATGCGCGATCTTGTACAGTGTCCTAACGGAGTGGTATCTACTGCAACCCGAAACTGTCCGGGGAATTCGGTGCGTTCAACAGATGCAGGCGGACAAGCTTACGAGTTCCCTTCAGGAACCGGAGGTGCAAGTCAGATGCAACTTCTAGTCGAAGCAATGGTTTACATCTCTACCAACAACTCTCGTGAAATTTTCATGACAGTCTTAGACCCATACGGTAAGATGGACAACGACCCTCAATGGGCTGCTGGAGATCCAGGTCACACCACTGTTGGTAACGGCTATGCTGAAGACACAGGCCGTGGAAGCGAAGGCCACCTTGTTGTAGTAAACGACACCCGTGTCACAATCGACGACGCATTTTCATTACACCCATCAATCGGCGTTGACATGCAAGGAAACACACACATCGCATGGATGGACGGTCGTGATTATGGATTTGAGAAGAATGTTCCTTACGAAGTATACTACACAAAACTGCGCCTACAGGGAGCAGGAGAGTGGGACGGAGTACCAAACGGACTCTCCACTTACGCAATGAAGAGAATCGAAGACACACCAATTTCTGAAGTCGAAGGATGGCAACAGATGCCACAAGGCAGTAGCCAGAACTCTGCTTATCCTGCAATACTAACCGATCCCCAAAACAACATCCACATAGCGTGGCTTGATTTTGGTAACGGAAGTGCTGGCGAAGAAATTCGCTACACCAGATTGAATGCTACAGACAACACCGGTCCCGGAGAAACGGCATTGGATTCATGGAATTCAACAGCGGTAACCTCGTGGCAATCATTCAAACTTGGTCCAAACCAATTATCGAAACCGTCTCTAGGGCAACCTCCCGCTTTCGCTAACGACCTTGGAAGCGGAGCTCATATTGCTTGGTCAGATACAAACAAGTGTTCTGATGAAAGCAATGGCGGGCCTTGGACAATCTGTTACTCACATGTATTGACCGGACAGGTTGATGTCGAATTCGATGATGGCGAGACTTATTATCACGTAATCGAGCCCGGCGAGCAAACAATCTACAATCTAACAATCAATAACACCACACCAGGTCCGAAAGATTTGGTTGCAGATACATACAATTTGAATATATCAGGGATGCCAGAAAACTGGACAGCCAATCTGTATTTCTCAAACAACCATACTGCAATTTTCACAGAGACGCCAATCTTCCTAGAAGGTGGCGAAATGGCACGTATGTACCTGAGAGTAAAGGCCCCTTCGATATACCAAGCCGATGAAGACCAACTGGCCGAAATTGTAGTTTCTGCGATATCACTCAAGGATCCAGCAATTCGTTCTGAGAGGTTGACATTGACACTGATGGACGTTGTTCACGGAATTGATTTGGATACTAGTCATCGTATGGCCGATGTCGAACAAGGACAAACAGCAATATTCTCGATTACAATTACCAATACTGGAAACGTTCACGATTCATATGCTTTCTACGACCCAAATAGTTTGGAGGGCCAGCAAGAGTGGCTACTTCCATTCGGCTGGCAGGTAGATTTCCCAATGCAAGTATCTCTTGACCCCGGGCAATCAGTAACAAAGAATCTTGAAATTTCAGTACCGACCAGTCAAGACCCTGGAACATTCGTAATATATGTCAAGGGTTGGTCTGAAGGCGAACCGTTGAAGTCATTAGAAAAAGGAACATATGACGTACTAGAATTATGGATAAACGTATCAATTCGTTCTATAGGAAACATCGTATTCGAAATATTCGATACTAGTGAAGTGATTCTACCATCTCCTAGTTCAGGCGCCCCTTCATGTGCTGAATACGATATTAACGTAATCAAGAATTACGAAGCAGGCTACCTTCAATTCACCACACCCGGAGCTCCTGAAGTTAAACCGGATGAGGTCGACATGAATACATGGAGGCAGGACCATTGGACCATAGAACTGGATTTCTCAAACGCCCCAGGACCAAGAGATCCTTCTGAACAAAACAGCCCAAGACTGTGGCCGATAGAAACTACCTACACCGTAGGGGTATCTGTATGCGCCCCAGTGAATGCGAATGCAGGCCTAGGGCCGGCAGTAACAGTCAAGGCTCACCTCGAAGGCTATCCTCGTGTTGCTGATTCAGTAATTTTGTCAACCAATGTAATCCACGTATTCTCATTGGAAGCGAATGCCGAGACTACAGACATCTTGTCCAACCCTGGTGAAACTTGGATTATTCCTACTACTGTAACAAATACAGGAAATGGACCAGATAGATACGACCTACGACTTGGTCGTGTTTACGACTCAGCAGGAATTGCCGTATTGTGGGATATCGATATCCCTCGAAGCCTGTTAACAGAATTATCTCGCGATACTTCTCAAACTGTTGACCTTACAATAAACATCCCTCAGCAGGTCCCTGCTGGAGATTATACCGTAGTTATACAAGCATTCAGTGAAGAAGACTATGTCGATGACTCCGGCCACAGAACCCGTCTCCGAGATGAGATTATGTTCCATGTAACCGTGAACGAATTTTATGACATGCAAATCACAATGGATCCTAGCGTTGATAACGACGTTAAGACTAGTGCGCCGGGAAGAATTGTAGAATTTGTAGTGAATATCACTAACGCAGGAAACGTTCCTGACACGCCTTCACTGCACAACCATACGTCCTCCAAAGATGGTTCTACTGGCAATATAATTTGGAACACAATGCCTGGAATGGGTGCTTTATCCGAATGGAGTGTCGATTGGAAGATGGTCAACTACGTAGGTAGTGATTTAATCGTTGAAACCGAGTGTGTTGTTACAACTTCAACAGCAGATGAATTCCCTGATGATGTATGCGTATACATGAGCGACATCGATGAATGGCGTCTACCAGAAATGGAACCATATTCCACCCACACAATGATTGCTACAGTACACATTGCGACTGGAGCAAAACTTGATACCCGTTTAATCGGCCTCAAGGTTACCAGTATGGCGGGCGATATGGAGAATGATGGTGACCATGATGACAGCCCTGAGTGGGCTGGTGATCTACTGGATAGTAACGAGCTCATCGTTACTCTGCGTCTCCGTGCTCCAAACTTGGTAATAGCGGAAGTATCTGTTAAAGAGACTAGCAACGATGTCGATAAGACCATCGCAGTTCGAGTCATTCTACAGAATACAGGAAATGTACACGCCACTAATATCGAAATTATTCTTTGTGAATTTAGTGACGCTGATGATGAAGTTCTCAAGGAGATTCGTAAGAGTGGTTGTCCAGAAGACTCTATCGTAATGCGCACAACTGTTGGTGCATTACTTGCTCCTGATGCTAGCGAAGAAGCCCAAGAGATTGAATTGTACCTATTGTACCCTGTTTCAGCAGGTTCATACGACGTGGTAGTTGTTGTTGATCCAGAAAACAATATCGTAGAAGTAAGTGAATCAGATAACATCCGTGTTGTATCTGATGAACTTTCTAGCAATTCTCCAATGCTCGATGTAGCAGGCGAAATAATCAGCGATTGGGCTCTTCCATTCGGTGTATTGGTTCTAACCTTCTCACTATTCGGTGTTCTATACCTTGTAGGCCGTGGACGCAGAGCAGATGTGAAGAACCGCTTAGCAGAGCAGAGCAGTTTGGTTACGGTCTTAGAAGACGAGAATTAAACTAGAATACTCTAGACGCAAAAAGCATTGACCTCATTGATTTGTGGGGTCAATGCCTAATGCAGCCCACCAAGGTAATTCTATGGTTTGCGAAGCAGCAATGAATTGGCCCGACCGTTCAGCTAGTTGGCGTACCATTCTTGACCGAACTTCATCTATTAGCCTTTCACTTGCCTCAGCACCTAGTTGCAATTCACGTGCAAATTCTTTGAAGTTAAATTGAGAACGCGGCGCTTCAAGGATATTGTGAACCATCAATCGTTGTTCATATGACTCGAAATCAGAATCAACCGTTGTCGAAACCCTTTGCTTAATTTGCTGATGAAGAGCAATTAAGGCATCACGCTCAGCATCAATTTTTTCAATCGCTTCAGAAATAGCAGATAAATGGTGAGCCCCTTCTCCAACTCCAATTTTCTTCCTACCACTAACCAATTCAGCAACTTTGACGATGTTTCCATTCAGTTGGTTTGAGAGTTTTAGCGGGCCCCCCGCCGGAAGAATCCTCTGATTGCATTGGAATAGATCGGGGCCAAGGTCAATACGAATCGAGATAGCCTGTTGTACCGAATAGATATTCTTAGGCGGGCCACCTTTGTTGCTAGCAGCTTTCATCTTAACAACAAAGCCAGCATCTTCGAGTAATCTGAGATGTTTCATGACAGCTTGTTGTGAAATACCAATTTGGTCGGCTAGTTGCAAAGGGTAGTGGGGCTCTCTCACTAACCGTTCAAGGATAGCCCTACGAGCCTTGTTTTGCAGAATAGCGAGCGCCTGGTCGAGGTTAGCCATGACTTCACAACCATTGGTTACCTACCATCGGTTACCTATGAACTCGTCGGAAGAGCGCTCAAGCCTCATCCCAGTTCTTCCACGAGTCATCCTTTGGCGGGTTTTCTGGTGTGTGAGTACTTGCCTTGTTGATAGAGCCGCTAACTTTGGTGGTCGTAGGAGTGCGGATTCTAGTATCAGCATCTGCAAATGGCCCAGGAACGGCTTTTTCTCCACCTTCCGGCATTGGGACCTCTCCTCGTATCAATTTATACAACTCGTCAGTAGTGGGGATTTCATTATTAGGCGATAATTCATCATCCATTGGAGTCATTGCAGTAACAATGTGGTCTTGAGAGATATGAACTCTATTTTCCCGACCTCGATTTATTGAGATCAATATCCAGCCAAGTGGAACTAACATAAATCCAACGCAACATAGCCCACCAGTAATCAATACAGTCGGATCTGTTAGCATTTTTGTAACAACAGCATCACCATTGGTGAATAATAATGGATTTTTACAACCGTCATCTGGTTCACAAGAAATCGACACCAATATTTCAGATGTCTCTTTAATATTGAGTTTGGTTACAGTAACGAAATCAACATCTGTTTCTTCTTGAAAGTCGGTCCGACAGTCGTCAGAAACCGCCTTTCCAGCAGTGCCATTTTCAATATAATTGAATGAAACATCGTAGTCACTATCACTTTCTTCAACATTTACAACCCAACATCCTGGCTCAAGAGTGATAGTATTTATTTCTCCAAATTCAGCAGTATGTTCCGAAGTCTCCCTCGGGTCATAGAAATCACCCAAGTGATCTCCCGTTAATGCCAACGAAAGTGAGCCACAAAGCGCCAATACAATCCCTGCGATTAGAATCCACTTTGGCCAAGGGGATGTGGGTGTGGGAGGTTGCATCAAGTCGCCTAAAAGGGCATGAGACTTCAACCAAGCGGCTCAAGAGAGGCCCATTTCTTCTAATTTTTCTGGAAGATATGTGTCGGTTACGAAGTCAAGACCATATTTTGCAAGCGATTGCTGTTCAGCCTTCATTCCGATTTCAAGCATCATATTGATCTGGTCTTGCCACCATCCATCAGCAAACCTAGGGTCAGATAATTCAGCATTCAATGCTTCAATATCCTTCTTCGAAAGGTCGTCCGAAGGTAAATCATATGCAAGAATATCATCTGCTGTAATGCCGAGGTAAGAAGCAGAAGGCGTAGCTAAATATTCAGAAATATGTGCTGTTTTAATTGCCCCATAAGCGATAGAAGCGAAGATACGGAACGACCACGGGTCGCCATCGAGGAATACTACTACTGGCAAATTCCACTCTTCATTCATGCGTTTGATAATTCTACGAGTCGATCTAGCCGGCTGGCCCTTTAGATGTATCAGACCACAATTATGTTCCTCATCGAAACCATTCTCTACCAATCTGTCAAACATACCACCAGTCTCAATGGCCATCAAGAATTTAACATCATGTTTTTTCAACTGAATTTTCTCAATTTCAACATTGTAAGGTAAACCGTATCCTGAATCCCCAACATCATCTCGCGCGTTGATAGTCATCCACTGGCCCCGCCTATTCAATTCCATGAGGGTAATATCCCCAATCATCCTAGCCCCATCTTCCTCAGGTCTAAGTTTGAAATCTTCTCTCAGACAAGAAGTGACAACTTCAAGGTCCTCTGCTAAATTATTTGATTCGTTTTGACCACCGAACTTTCCTAATCCCCAACCTTCTGAAATGTAATACATCTCTCTCAAGGTTGATGATTTGCCAGCCTCTATCATCTGTTCAATAAATTCCACCACGTGTAGTGCTCGAAGGAGATTTTTTGCAGAACCTAGGCTTGTAGCATCACGGGTCGAACGTTTCTTTCCGTACTTGTAGACACCAAGTTTTTTATCGAAAGCGATATTGGTTTTTGTTCGAACTGGCAAAGTCATAGTTGGCGGTTCACCCTTTACAATTCGGTCATACATTTCTTCGACAACCAAATGGAGTCGTCGTTTTGTCAATTCAGGGTCGTTTACCCGTGCCATCAGACATCACCTCCAAACAGAGTTGTTTGACCAGTGTCTCCTTCGACCACACCTGGTTCAAATGAATCTCCCCCCTCTTCATTTTCAGGAATTTCCAAACCCGCTTGGTCAAGAATTTCCTCTTGTCTTCGAATTTCTTCGAGCATCTTTTCATCGAGTTTAGTTGCCCCAATAACATCCTGACTTCCTCTGAAAAAGACATCTGTTTCAGTCCAATCTCCCTTTTCTAAATTTGAAAGAGAATATTCGATAGTTGTATTTTCTCCAGGGTCTAGAGTTTCAATTTTCCAACCCCAGATGCCCATTGCTTCTTTACGCCCTCCGCGGGCATTCCCCACCATTTCTCCATCAGATTTCTCAGGCCAGTTGACCAGTATGGAATAACTTCTAGCCCTCGATGTATAATTGAAGAGGGTAATCAAAATATCAGTTTGCTTCGTATCTTTATTCCAGACAGTACTTTCATTACAGATTACAGCGCTCATAATTTTTGTAATCGAGCCAGATAAATCCGGGACCGGTCTTTTGAGAATAGATGCTGATTTTTCTGCAATCGCAGGCAAAATATCATTGATCAATTCGAATTTCTCACGAGTTTTAGCCATTTTCTTCTTCTTTTCAAGATGCTTCCTTAGCCCGCGCCCCATTTCTAGCATGGCCTTACGGGTTTCCTCGAAGACGAATTCATTATCCGAGAGAGCTTCTTTTGCTTCGGATGTAAATTGAACATTGGTGCTGGCAAGATGAACAAGCATTGCAGCAGGCCCTTTAGGAACCCCTCTCCCGCCAGCTTGGTCCAGCCCATACTGCCTCCAATCTACACTTTCAATCGCTTTAGTTAGTAAACAACCACCTTGTTGATACATCAAAGGAACACGATTTGCGAATCGCAAAACTTCAACAGGCTTGTCCGAAGCCATTCCGTCCCCAAAGATCAACCCCACTTCAACCTGGAAAGGGTTACCGTGACTAACCGACGGCGCGCGCGTCATGGTTGCAATATATTTTGAATCGATAGTTTTGGAAAGGCCTTTTTTGATTAACATCTCCTCAATAGGTGAGAGGCAATTAGTAGGTGGGCTCAGTAATTTTACAACCTTACCCGCAACACTTCTCTCACCTTGAAACGCCTCTAATAGGGCTCGCACATCATCCGGTTTCATTGATTTTGGCTTAGTAGATACGTCCAATTCTGCTGCTTCACACAATTCTTTTGCAGCTCTCATAGATACTCCCGAGAAGTTTTGGCGAAGGAAAACCGACAATCTCGAATCACTTGATTCTCTACACATTCTCTGTAATTGCCCAAGTTCAATTCCGTGAGGGTGAGGCTTAATCGCGTCTACCTTTCGTGGTAATCTTTCAGTGACTCTTGGCCAATGGTATCTTTCACCATCGGGGTCAACAAATGTGATTTCCGCGTGAGGGTTAACTATACTCGTCATGCGAAGATATTGGAATACGGATTGACGGCCCCGTTGATATTTTCCCTTCATCGTATTAGTGACTCTTACGCCATGTTCTTTCAATGTCAAGTCTTCATTTTCCCAAATGATGCGTGTTTGTTCACTTTTTACAGCCTTGTTTTTACGTGTATCCAAACCAATTTTCACACTGACAGCAGTGGGCTCTCCAGCAACCTTTGACAATACATGCGTCGGTTTACCTGTGGTTAGTTGTGAATACATTACAACGCCGGTAATTCCAATTCCTTGTTGACCACGACTTTGACGTATTGCATGGAACCTTGAACCGAATAATAGTTGACCAAACACCTTCTCAATACTTTTCTGAGGAATTCCCGGTCCATTATCTTCAGTGGTTAGTTCTAGAATATCCCTTTTGGTATCACTCTTTGAAATTTTGACACTGATGTTAGGTAGGATTCTCGCTTCTTCGCAAGCATCTAGTGAATTATCAACCGCTTCTTTCACAGCAGTGATTATTGAACGAGGTAGTGAATCAAACCCAAGGAAGTGTTTATTCTTCTCAAAAAATTCAGAAATTGCGATTTGTTTCTGATTTTTAGCCATTTTTTCTGCAATGCCTGACACGAGTCTCACTCCCCCATAGGTTCTCCTCAGTCCTAATGACTTCGGGCCTTGAGCGACCTAAGCCCATCGCCCAAGGTTCTTGAATGATAGCGTTCAATTTGACGAATCAAGCGCAATATGAGCAAGAGTGATTCGACGCAAGTAGACAATTATCCATACCGTGAGTAGAATCGAGAGCGAAATAGCGGCCCAATAGGTCCAGTCTCTTCCTTCATTCATAGCAACGGAAAGATCGGCCGCCTTAGACCCCCAGTACGCATAAAGTGCGCCCGGCACAATCATTCCAATATTTCCAACTAGGTAATCTCTCCAACTAACATCTGTCAGCCCATATCCGTAATTTAATACAGCATATGGAACAATTAGGCTAACACGAGTAAGTAAAACACACCGCAAGCCATCTTCACTTACGGCTTTCTTTAGGGCATTTAGAGTGGGTTTGTCATTCAATTTTTTACCAACTCGACCATACAGGTATTTCCTGGTTAACCAGAATGGCAAAATAGCGCCTAGGCAGGCGCCTACGAAAGCAATCGCCCATCCCCACCAAAACCCAAATAGAACACCTGAGATAAATTTATGAAGGCTCGCCGGAGCAACAAGGAGGGCTAGAATGATGTACAATAACAACCAAGCAAAAATACCAACCCAGCCATTTTCAGGAAACCAATTCGCTTTATCCACCAATGGCGACAACAGGGTCTGAGTAAGGTAGATTGCTAATGCAACGCCTCCGATTACACCGCCGAGGCCGAGGGCAGCCATACCTCGTTCTGACACAATACCACTTCAGTCAAAAAACCCTTTATTCCAAGCGGTAATATATCCCGTAAAGGCACTTGTTGCAACTGTAAGTGGGCTGGCAAGATACAACTTACCTGGGCCCGAGCGCCCTTGGAAATTCCGATTAATGGCAGAGACAGTGACTTGTTCGGGCGTAATGGATACGCCAGGGCCAGCGCCAATACAAGCCCCACACCCCGGGTCGATTAGATTCACACCAACCCGCTGGAATAGGTCGTGCCACCCCTTTCGTACAGCCAAATCCTTCACTTGCCCGCTTCCGTATTGGATGTAAAAATCAACATCCTCTTTTACGACTAGTCCAGCCCTTTCTGCTGATTCGCAAACCATGGCATAATACGCAACATCGTCCTCTTTACCAGCGGTGCACGACCCACCATATGCGATATCGATAGTTACCTGTCCAATATCAGAAATATTAGCGCCATTGGTTGGATCGGACGGCACACCTTCGTCAGGATTTCCAGGATGTGCGACCATAGGCACAATTTCTGAGATGTTAATCACATGAATACCTCCATCATATTTGGCTCCAATATCAGGCACTACGGCCATCTCTACCATACGGGAGCGCTCCAATCCCTGCCACTTCTCCATCCAATCATACAATGCGTCATCAGGCTCACAAATTCCAGTATGCCCGCTACATTCAGTGGCCATATTGCAAAGGGTAGCTCTTTCATCAATAGATAGCGAACGAAGACCTTCCCCGCCAAACTCCATTGACCGATTTAGGGTCAATTCTTCACGAGCATGGTCCGATAAGATATACAATATTACATCCTTAGCAGTGCAGCCGTCACTCAAAGTTCCGATGAGTTCGAACCTTATCGATTCAGGTACTTTTACGAATGTGAATCCAGAGTAAATAAGACTCGCATATTCAGTAGCACCTACCCCGTAGGTTAGGGCGTTTGACGCACCACCCATACATGTGTGAGAATCAGTAGCTTGTATGAAATCCCCGATTTCGATAAATTCTTCTCGAGCAACCTGATGACAAATGCCCGGCGACACGCCACCCTTAGCAGAGTAATCTCGAACCCCAGTGTGCTTCTGGAATTCAACCTGTAAATCTCGTAAAGTTTGGACTTTTTGCATGTGCGGCACGAATTTAGGATTATGTGCTGCGTACAGCAAATGGTCCTCAAAAACTGCGAATTTACTAGGGTTTGGAAGAGAATAATCCACTCCGTATTCATCCCCTAGGAACGTATGAACTTGTGCGGTTGTGAACTCATGGCTATAGCCTCCTTGAACTTGAGCTATGACTGGATCGCCAGGCTTTACACATTGCTCAGGCGCCTGGCCTACTAAATTTCGAGCAATAATTTTCTCAGCCATGGTCATGGGGCAAGGGGGGGAATTCAGAGGGGGAAGTGAGATTCCACCACCTTTCAACTTTGATGCAAAGGGAAATAACCCCCCGTTTTCAATAATTAATTTAGTTACAGGGTCATATTGTGAAGTAAATTCATCAAGCGAAACACCCTCTCCATTCTGTAAACGCTCAAGGATTTGATAACCACCCATCAATTGTCCTAGGTTGAGATTATTTCGTTCATGAATTGGTGCAAAGGATGAGGCGATAACAATTCTAACCCCTGCCCATCTTTCACACTGCGCTGCAGTTTCACGTGACGAGCCAGTTCCCTTGCGCTGACCCGAAACGATCACTTCGAACCCACCATTGATCAGGGCGTTTTCATTGAATACCCTCATCCCTCCATGCATCAATCCCGCATATGCATTCTTTGCAATTTCCGCAGGGTCGTAGTCAAAACAAACCCAAGCAGGCGTCATCACATCCGTGTTGATATCATCCAATAAATCCTCAGGGGAAATGTCGCTCATTTTGAGATTTAACCCATCGTATAATTGACGTTTGATAAGATCCAAATCTTTGGTTAGAAATAGGACTCTTTTGCCAGAGGCTAGTCTGACTTCTTCTGGTGGCCAAATCTCAGTCATCCCTCTCCCCCATTCCCTTTCAAGGGGCAACGAGGTATAACGGGTTCGGATTGCCTATTTTCTTATGATTGCATACTCTTCACTTCTTGGTGACTTATTAATCACAAATCTTCCCGGAAAACCCTTCGAAATTTATTCGGCCGAATGAAAAATTCCTCACTAATTATTGAACACCATTTATTAAAACCTGCTAAACGTCATACAGCGAGCCAACCCATGTGAAAATACACTTAACCGTGCCGCCAAATAGTTTAAATAACCCCCTCCGAACGACTAGATTAATAATTCGGTAAAACCATAATTGCTAATACCGAACGGAGGGATACAAATGGAGAACAATCAACATGTAGAAGATATTGTAAAATGTAGTGACTGTGGAAGCCGCGCATTAACCCGTGACGAGACTCGTGGTGAAGTCGTCTGTGACGATTGTGGACTTGTCCTTGAAGACAATGTAATCGATCAAGGTGCAGAATGGAGAGTATTCTCTCCAGAGCAAGGCGACCAGCGTGCTAGAACCGGTGCACCGATGACTGTCATGCTTCACGACAAAGGATTGTCGACCGATATCGATTGGCAGAACAAAGATTATTCTGGAAAGACTATCAATTCCCGTTACAGGTCTCAATTCTATCGTATGAGAAAGTGGCAGAAGAGATCTCGTGTATCGAATGCAACCGAGAGAAATCTGGCAATGGCTTTAGCAGAATTAGACCGTATGGCAAGTCGCCTCGAACTTCCAAAATCAGTTCGTGAAGCAGCTGCTGTAAATTACAAGAAAGCGGTTGAGAAGAGATTGATTCGCGGACGTTCTATCGAAGGCGTAGCAGCAGCATCTTTGTATGCAGCATGCAGGCAATGTGGCGTCCCTCGTACCCTTGACGAAATAGGTCAAGCAAGCCGTACTGGCCGCAAAGAAATCGGACGAACCTACAGATTCATGGTTCGTGAATTAAAGATGAAGATCATGCCAACAGGGCCTGAAGATTACATCTCTCGTTTCTGTTCAGGACTTGGTTTGGATGCAGAAGTTGAAGCCAAGGCCCACGAATTGATCAAAGCCGCCCAAGAAAAGGAATTGACAAGCGGGCGCGGTCCAACCGGTATCGCCGCTTCGATTATCTATATTGCAAGCGTACTTTGTGGTAAGCGCCGAACACAGCGCGAAGTCGCAGAAGTTGCAGGAGTAACCGAAGTAACAATTCGTAACCGATACAAGGAACTGATTCAAAATCTTAACATTGAATTGGATATTTGAGGTTGAAGAACCAATTCCAATCAGGAATTGAAACACTGCCTAGGCGATTGATATGAAAAGTAGACGCAGAGTATCTGAGAAAGTTCTCGAATCATTAGCCGAGCGTTTAGCGATTTCATTGGAAAAGGGAACTTCTGTATGGCCTCTGCCTCAGCCTCCTCTTTCCGATTCGGATTTCCCCCCTGTACATCCAAAAGAACCACAAGCGGTTATAGAGATGGGATTGGGATTATTGCATGCCGATAAAGGCATGTTCGATAGACATCTCTCAATCGTAGTGGATTTAATTGTCCCACATAGGATGAATCTCACAGACGACCCTTTCGAAATACACGAGAGGTGGCTACTGAGGAGATTGGATGTTCTTACCGAGAGATTGTTATTCGCAATTGCAACCGAATGGTTAGCACAAGCCCTTGACCATTCAAACCCGGCCACCGATAGATGGTGGCTTGCAATTGCAATGATTAACGGACTTTGCAATGAATCACACGGACTACCTGTCCATCAAGGATATCATTTGGTTGAATCAATAGCACTAGCCGAAAGGCCAGGGACATGGCATACACAACCGGAAGCAACCAGGGCCAACACAGATTGGAACCCCCACGGAATGGTTCCAAGAACAACCTCTGTAATTGCTCATGAGGCGGGTGCAGATGCTGCTAAGTGGATGATGATGCAATTAGAGAACGGCTCTGAAGAGAGGCGTAAATTGCTAATCGAATGGTGTCGTCTTTTACTTGAGCGTAAAGAATTGATTGAACCACTCGGAATATCTCAAATTCTTATTCGAAGGGCTAGCGATTCTTCAGAAGAGGTTTCGAGTCGGGTTGTAGTTTGTCTAGCCCGATTGATTGAAGGTGACAAAGATTCAGGTTTAGAATGCATTCGCGTCTTACACTCACGAGATGATCTACTAACTCGCCGAGCAATGGGGGATACATTGACTCGTCTATTCAGGCGCATCACCACCGATGCAATTCCTTTGCTAAACGATATGCTTGAGGATGAAGATGAGAGTGTTCTAGCTGCTGCAAGCGCAACAATTGGCGATTTACGATTTCTGGACAAGAATTTGTGGGCTGATAAAATTAGGGAATTGTGCGATCACAAATCTCAGATAGTTCGCAGAAATTTAGTTTATACAATAAGAGATTACTTGGAAGAATTTTCTGACGATGAGCGGAAGATTATTCCAAAACTTTGGGAAGGTGGCGACGAGACTGTACTAACTCGATTACGAGAGATGTTGATGCGTATGGATGAAGTAGATGCAGACCGCTTTGCAATAACAATTCGCTCTCTTGAGCACCTAGACATCAACGGACTCTGGGCTCCTATGAAAATACGAGATGAACAACGTGTGCTCCAATGGCAACAATGGTTAGAGGGCAAAGCGGACCAACCATCAACCCCGGAAGTTACAGAGATACATATCTCGGATATGACCGAGGGCGAGACGCCTGATTTAGATGACGCCCTCAATACTCTCGACGACATGGGATTTTTAGATTGACACAAACCCTTTGAACGCGCGCTATCTTCACCGGATATGCGCTGTGCACTTCTATTCACCACAATCCTTCTTTTTGCGATTGTCCCTTTCTCAAACCCGGTCACAGCAGACGGTTTAGATGAAAATCCAGGAATTACAATTTCCGCATCATTTGATAATTCTACTGAACTGACCACCATTAACATCACAATGCCATCAACCAATAATGCAACCCTCCTAGATGAAATGAAAGACACGACTTTCTCAATTTACAGAATGTTTGCAGGAGAGTGGCCAATAGTTGCTGAAACAATTGTATCTGAAATACAATTTTGCACCCAAGGTTCGTCAAATTCTGAGTGTTCAGGAGGTAGTTTCGAAATAGAACACTATCCTTTACTAGTTCATCATACCGCCCT